>ENA-ORXT01005205-ORXT01005205.1-marine-metagenome-genome-assembly--contig:-NODE-5205-length-12885-cov-7.458932_pt1 | contig 12885 bp, 5 predicted proteins | sample MGYA00237868_ERZ511482 | MGnify/ENA metagenome assembly ERZ511482 | reverse complement strand
GGGGGGGGGGGGGGGGGGGGGGGGGGGGGGGGGGGGGGCGACCGCGCGCCCCCGCGACGCCTCCCATGGCCGGCCTCGCGGGTGTGGTCTGTGACGCACGGGGGGCTGCCGCTCGTCGGGGGGGGGAAGGCCACCTTTTCCGCAACGCTCGCCGCGGAGGACGCGCCCGACGTCAAGGGCAACGGCGACGTGGCCGCCAACGCGACGGCCAATGGCGGGGGCGGCGGGGGCGGCGCCCCCTCCCCCCCCCCCACCCGCCGGCGCGGTCACCGGTGGGCCATCCCCACCGCGGCGGTCGGCGCGTCGGGCCCCATTGGCGCCGGCTGGGCGGTCGCGGCCACGTCGCAGGCGGGCGGCGGGAAGGGCGTCGCGGCCAAGATTACCGTCACCGCCCCGGCGGGCTCGACGGCGGCCGTGCGGGTGGTGGGGGGGGTCAACGACGCGGACGCAGCGGGCGCCGTGCGCGTCACGTCGGCAACGGCGACGTGGGCGTGGAAGGCCAAGCGGGGGGGGGACGGCCGGCGGGTGGCGGCCAACGTGGAGGTAGGGGTGGACGGCGTGCGGTGGGGGGTGGTCGCCGCCGGGGTGGGGGGAGAGTGGTGGTTTTGAGGGGGCAGACGCCGCCGCCTCTCTAGGTTTCGACAGGTCGCTCTGCATGCAATGTACAGAAACGGCCATGATAGGCCATGTGGTCAGCTGCACGCTCGTGCCATAGACTTTTTTTTCGTGCGAGCGCGCGAGAGCCGCCGGCCCAAAAAGCGTGACCCAAAAATGGTGACCCAAGGGGGCTACAAACGTACCTCGACTCAGTGACAAGTCCACCAAACGGGCTCTGGCGGCCCCGCTTCAAGGGTACGCCCGGTCCCTCTTTGGATTCGTCGGGCTTTGCTCCTCCCCCGCCAACGGCGTGCATCCACCGTCCAGGCGGAGCGATCGCTTGTGCCGCCGATTCTCTCCCGCGGTGTCGGACGGCGCGCCGCGGCCCGGCTTTGTCGCTGCGTCGCCCCAGCGGCCGACGTGTGGAGCCTGCCCTGCCGTCGCTCGTACCGCCGTCTGTGGGCGGCCGTTTGGCCTGCTGTGCCAGTGACCATACGTGGTACGCTCGGCCCCTGTGCGGACGCCGGTGCGTGTCTCGCGATTGCAGACGTCGGCGTCTCGTTGCAGACGTCGGCTGCTGCGTCTCGCGGTGCCGCTGCTGTGGTCGCTCGACTCGCGTGTCTTCCTTGACGCCTTTGCCCCCTGCCGAGCCCCTTTCCACCAACCATGTCGTCGCAGCTAGTGTGCTCGCAGCTGGGCGTGGAACCCGCAGACGCCCTGTCACCGTCGCCGGGGCGGGCGACGCAGGGCAGCGGCGGGGATGGCGGCGGCGAGTTGTCGGTGGATGTCATGATGACGGCGGTCGGCACGGTCGCCGCTGCCGGCTTGTCCGCGTTTGGCCTCCGGGGCGACGCCGAAGACATCCCGCCCGGCACCGTGCGCCTCGTCATGCTCGGCGGCTCCCTCGCCGTCCCCTCTGATGGGGAAGAGGTCGACGACGCCGGCGTCGGGCCCGACGTGGATCAAAGCCTCGCCCCGCTGTCTGTCTTGCGCGCCCTCGACGTTGCCGAGGCGGGCGACGTGGTCCACCACGCGCCGGTGCGGACGTCGGGCAAGGCGCCTGGGCAGCGCGTCTTCCACACCCTCACACGGGTGCCGGACGGGGGTGGTGGCACCGATTGGTACTACTTGATTGGCGGGCGCCGGCCGGCGCACGTGTACAACTCGGTGTACCGGCTGTCGTCGGCAGAGTGCCGGTGGGAGGCCGTGGAGGTATGTGTCCTTGCTTGTGGTGGGTGCTATGCTTTTGTCTGTGCAATTCAGAGGTGCTGCGTGGTTGTGAGGATGCGTCGTGGGGTTGGCATTCTGTCGCAGGCCTCATCTCTCCCTCCTCGGTGCCCGGCGAAAGATGATGCTCACATGCTCTTTGTTGTTGTCGAGTTTCTTTGTTTGCACGTGCTCGTTCCTGTTTGGCTCGACTTTTGATCGTTTACAGGCTGCCGACATGCCGGGAATGTCGCAGCGGCAGAAAGATGAGACGCAGCTGGGCCAGAAGTGGGGCCACTCGGCGGTGCTTCTGCAGGGGCTCTCCACGCGCAACTTGCGGTTTAAGGGCGCAGCGGCCGGCTCCCGTGAACCTTCTTCCATACTGCTTTGCTTTGGCGGCTGGACGGTTGCATCATCTGCTGACGTTGCCAAGGGCGGAGCTACCAACGCCCCGATGGCGCACGTGGACCTCTACTCGGTGCGCTACCGCACGTGGAAGCGGATGGAAACCAAAGTCGGTGGCGCCACGGAGGCGGCCAGGAAGGACCTCGCCGCCCATTTGCCCCGCGGCTACCACACGGCCACAGCCCTGGTAGACAGCCGCTATATGCTCGTCTTTGGGGGCGTCGGGGCCGATGGCCGTCCCGCCGCTCGCACGGTTGTCCTCGACACGTCTTCATGGATGTGGCACGCGCCAGAGTTGTCGCCGCTGTCCATGGCACCTCCAGAGCCACGGTGGCGTCACGCCGCCGCCCACTACCCAGACGAGCCGGAGGATTCCGAAGGCGGTGATGTCGACGCCGTCTGGGATACGTCTGCCACCGCCATCATCATCGGCGGCTACGAGGGTGGCGCGGCGCTGACGGGCACCGCTTACTCCGTCCGCCTCGAAACGTCGGACAACGGGTCTGCGCCGTCTGGGCGGGGTCGGGGTAAGGCGACGACGAGCGTCGCGCCTGTGACGCTGCGGTGGGCGGAGCTCGACCGGTCTGGCGCACAGGCGGCTTGTCGGGCCGACGGGGTGCTCGTGCCACTGCCAGAGCTCAATGGCTGGGTTTTCGCGTGTGGCGCCGACGAGGCGGGGCCGTCCAACGCGCTGACGCTGTTACAAGTCGGGCCCCATGGGGAGAAGCTGCCGTCGCCCCCGTCGGGTGCCGCCGTTGCGGCACCCGCCGAAGCCGCCGCAGCCGCGGCCGCCGCAGCGTCCGTCACACCACGGACGCGCACCAAGTCACCCGCCGCCCGCCGTCGGGGAGGGGCCAAGGCGTCACTGGGTAACGAGGCGGCGACACCGCCGTCGCCGTCCCCCCCGGCGCGCAAAGCGGCGGGCCGCAAGGCCACTTCTGCTGCCCGCAAATCCACCTCCAAGGTGCGGGGCGGGTCCAAGGAGCTGGCAGCTGCGGCGGACGGGGAGGCGGCTGGGCTGGCAGCGGCAGCGGCGGCTGCTGCAACCGTCGCGACGGTCGACCCCCCTGCCGCCGATGATGATGCGGGCGAGTCCCTCTCGCCCACCAAGAGCGACTCGCCGCCACCGGCCGCGGCGGGCCGGACGCCGGCGGCACGCAAGAAGGCGGGCACGCCCGCCAAAAGTGCTGCAGCGGCTGCCAAGAAAAAGGAGGCGTCTGCCAAGCGGGCAGCACCCACGACTGGCGGCGGTGGTGTCCGCAAGCGCCGACGCCTCGCAGAGCCGCCGCCCGTTCCTCCGGCGGCCGCGTTGGACGGTGATGGCGACGGGGACGAGGACAACGCCGCCGATGACGGCGATGGGGACGAGGAGCCGCCGTACGAGCCGCCGGCCGCAGCGCCCCCCCTGCGCGCTGCCGTGACACGGCGCCCCACCAAGTCGTCGGTCAAGGCCGCCACCCGCCCGGCCCCCGCCGCTGCGCCCGCTGCGCCGGAGGAGTTTGGTGGCACTGGTGGGGGTCCGGCGCGGCCTCCCCCGCCGGCTCCCCGTGCCGACACCCGCACCAAGGCGCAGCTGCTGGTGGCATTAGATACCGCCTTGTCCCATGTGGAGGTGGAGCGGGCCGTCACGTCGACGACGAAAACTACGGTCGATGGCTTGCGGGCGGCGGCGGCCTCGCACGCCAAGGCCATGGCGGCGTTGAAGGATGAGAATGCGCGGCTGCGAGCGGCGGCGACGCTGGCCGAAAACCGAGCGTCAAGTGCGCGCACCGGTGCGCTGCTGGGGCCGTCCGCCGGCGGTGGCGCACGCAGGGCGGCGGCAGCAACGGCGGCAGCATCGGCGGCGGCGGCGGCGGCGGCGGCAGCGGCCACAACTGCCAGCGCCTTGTCGGCCGAACAAAACAAGGTGCGTTCGCTGCAAGCCGAGGTGGAAGACCTCCGCCGCCAAGCGGAAGATGCGTCCACGGAGCGCCACGAGGCGGAAGAGGCGTCCCGTGGGGCGGTCAAGGCCGCCACGGCTGCCCGCAAGACCGCTGCCACTGCGACCGCGGCTGTCGCTGACGCCCGGGCGCAATTGTCGCTTGCGCGCGCGGACGCGGCCGAGTGGCAGACCAAGGCCAAGGAGTCGGCTGCGGACCGGGACACGCAGGTCGAGGCCAAGCGCGAGGCGATCAACGAGAGCAGCACCTTGCGCATCGGCATCGACGCGGAGAAGACTAAGCGCGACCGCGCCGCCGTCGAGCTATCCGCCGCCGTCGCGGCGCGCAAGGAGTCGGAGCGGGAAGTGGAGCGCCTCCGTGGCGTGCTCGCGGAAGCGCAGCGCACGGCCCGGGAGTTGCGGGACCAACTCGACGCGTCCGTGCGAACGGAGAAGGCGGAACGCACCGCCCGCGTCGCCGCCGAAGTGCGAATTGCGGAAGCCGAAGCCGAAGCGCACGCCGCCGAGGCGCGTGCTCAAAACGTGACGCAGGCCGCCCTCGAGTCGTCGACCCGCCGTGCGGCGGCCACGTCGGAGGAGCGGCGGGAGCGCGCGCGCGCTGATGCCGCCCTCGCCGACGCCCAAAGGCATCGCACGGAGAGCGACATCCTGCGCGTCCACCTCAAGAACACCAAGCGGGAGTACGAGCGACTCTCTACTTTGGTCCGCCGCCTCCAAACCGACGGCCGCGGCCGGCGGGACGCCATCCGGCGGGTAGTCGCCATGCTGGGCGAAGTTGCAGCGGTGGGGCCCGACGACGAGGCCGCCCTCGCGTCGCTGCCCTCTGGGCGCGGCGACACGCCCGAGGACGGTGATGCGCGCGGCGGCAGCAGCCGCCCGCCGGCGGTCGAGAGGACCTTGTTCCCGGCGGGTGGCGCGGCTGCTGGCAGTGGCGCTGGCGCCGGCAACGGTGGGGACAGTCCCGGCGACGATGGCGACCAGGAGGCGGGTTTGGGCGGCGGGCGGGACAGTCATGTGAGTGACTCGGAGAGCTCGGTCGGGGAGGATGACGAGCAGCCACCCGCCGTCAAGGTCACCCAATCCTCGGTCGTCGGTGGCCGCGGCCGCCCCAGCGACGCCTCGGTCGTGCGGCTGAGCCAGTCGGGCGCGTCCGTGTCTGAGCAGCCTGTCCGGCTGTCTGCCGCCACCAGCGGCGGGGACGGCCGTGTGCCATCCCCGCCGCGAGGTGCTCTGTCGCCGTCGTCGGGTGGGTCGGCTGGCGGCGGCGATGCAGTCATGCTCGACGCCACTGCCGCCGCGGGGGACGACGCACCGGCTGCGTCGGCCCGAGCCGTAACGCAGGTGCGTCCCGAAGCTGCCGGCGTCAACGCGAGCGCTTCACTCGGGATGAGCACAGGGGTGGCGCAGAAAGCTGCGGCAGGTGCCACGGCGGCAGAGGGAAGCACTTCAACGGTCGGTGCTGCTGCTACGAATATGGCGGTGCGGGGGGTGACGCCAGCATTGACGGTCACAATGCCGGCGGCGATCGACGGGGCGGCGGTGGTCGGCAATGAATCGATGGTGGCACCAAGCATGGCAGCGACCGTGAAGGAGGCAACGACGACGGCCGCTGAGGAGGCGGTGGTGTCTGCGACGGCGGATGCAGACATTGCAACCATAGCCCCGGCCGCGCCGGCGGCAGGTGCGATCGGCCATCCGGTGGCCATGCAGGGTGTTGCCAACCCCGCCGGCTCGATGCCGGCACAGCCGCTCGGTACGGCCGAGGCCGCTACCGACGCATCTCTCCACGCTGCTGCCGAGCCGTCGCCGACCGTGTCGAGCTTGCCCGACGTCGACTCTGCCTTCTCGCTCGAGCAGCTCAGCCCGTTGGGCGGTGGCGGCGGCGCCTCCCGCTCCCGCTCTGTTCGCGTCGACAACGTGCGCCAATCTGGCGCGGCAGTGAGCGGCAGAGAAGGGTCCACGACATCTGACGACCGCACGCCGGCGGGCGCGACGCCAGAGGGTCAGCCGAGTGGCGTGACGCCTGTCGGGCCGCCGGGTGGCGCAACGCTGGAGGTGCCGCCCCTGCCCCTGGCCATGCCGGTATCGCCAGCGGCGGGGATGCCACCACCGCCGGGCAAGGCGGACGATGGCGGAGCTTCGACAGCACCGGTGTCGTCGCGAAGCAAGGCGGTGGCCAGTGGCGAACTTGGCGCGGCAGCGCCGGCCTCGGACGCTGCCGCCGCTGACGTATCGGCGGCAGCTGGGGCCTCGCCGGCGACGGCGACCGAGGTGATCGCTACCGAGAAGGGTGTGCCGCTGCCACCTGTGGCGGCGACGCTTGGTGCTAACGCAACAGTGCATCTCGATGCTATCGCCGACGGTGTCCCGGCCACCTGTATCCCAAACAAGGCTGCAGTCGCCGCCACCGTGCCGGTGCCGAGAGCCAACCCGGTTGCCGCAGCCGCAGCGGTCGTCCCGGCGGCTGCCGTGCTCTCCCTCTCGAGCCCTACTTTCGGACATCGCGACGAGCCGTCGGAGCCGGCCTTCCCCTTGGCGGCGCGTGTGGCGACGCCTCCGCAGGTGGATGGCACTCCTCCAGTGGTGAATGGCAACGTGCCGCCCGTGAAGCCGGCCGCACCCGCCTCGTCTGACTCAGACGAGACGCTGACGCCCGTCCCTGCCCCGCTGCCCACGCCCCGATCGCGCCCGCCCCTGCCACCCGGCGTACCTGGCTCTGAGCCGCTCTCGGGCGGCAGCGGCGTCCTGCTCCCCGCCGCGGGGTCGACCGGTGGGCGCCCTACCGAGGCGCTCGGCGACTCGCAGTCGTTCAAGACCGCCATTTCCCTGCGCTCCAAGTTGGCTGGCGGCGGCGGCGAATCGCAATCGTTCAAAACTGCCGTGTCGCGGCCGGCAGGCGGGGCGGCGTCGGTCGACCTGGTGGACGCGGCGGGACGTGGGGGGGGGGACACGGTCACCTCGGGGACGAGCCCGGTGCTGCCCGTCGGGCGGGCGAATGGCACGCTCGGAGAGGCGGCTGCCGAGGCCCGAGAGGGTGTGGCGCCCCGGGCAGTGGCGGCGGATGCGTTTGTGGATGGCCTCGTCCAGACGGCAATGGCTGCGGTGTTGGCCAGCCAAGAGTGACATAGGGGGGCATTTGGTGGCAGACGGGGCATCGTTGAGTGTGACGTGCGGCTTTACCGCAATGAGACGTGTGCCTGGTAAACGACTCAAGTCTCTTGCAAACATGCAGAAGAAGGTACGTGGACCGCCCAAGCAAACACGCACACGCTAGACACTGCTCCGCCGCTAGCTCAAAAGACAACGATGAGGACCAGTGTGCCAACGTTACTATCTAACACACGTCATGTGGCCGCCACCAAGGGCGACCATCCTGAAGTTAGCGAACCGCTGGCGTCCTGCCCGCCCACCCCACCCCGCCGCGCAATGCACCCCCGACGCCGCAGCAGAGCCCCAGAACGGGGTCGCCGCGGACAGAGGCACATGCAACCGCGGGGGCAGTGAGCGCGCAGCATTCGCTGTGTGGCATACAACAGAGAGCGGCGGGCGTAGGGTGAAAGGCCCGCCACTGCAAGACAATGTTGATGCCAGTCGGCGCAGGAAGCGGGAGGCAGTGTACAGACGTGACAACAAGCAATAAAAAAGAGTACGTAAATCCCGCAATCAGAAAAGACAAACAAGGAGAGAGAATGAAGACAAAAGCACCAAGGAGCGTTTACCATCCAGCAGCGTATAAAACACAACATGCGGATCAAGGCACGCGCGTGACGCACTCTCGCACGACGAAAAAATCATCGCGCAGACATACACAGCAACAACCATGGCATGGTCCACACAGCGGAGCAATGAATTCTCAAAGGCTCCACGGCAGCGGCTGCGACGCGACGGGGATGAGCAAAACAGCGCGACTGCTGTTGACGTGGGCTGCACTGGACCGCGACGTCTCAGGACAAGAGGCGGAGGATGACATCGACCGCGATTCGGATCAAGGCGATTCGTGCATAGGATACCATGCTCCTTTCAGGTAACGATGTAGGTGTGTATGGGTGTCACTTTCTGGCAAACCAGCCAATAAGTACTCACTGCGTTCTTTCTCTGATGCGGGCTCCCAGTCGATGTGATGTCGTCGGGACAGTCCGTCCCTGGCCAACAGGCTGACGCGAGACCCTGGCCTGTGGTGCTTTCGATGGTTGACAGTGCTCTTTCCACGTCAACGGCCTCCTGAGTTGACAGGGGCTCCAATACGTCATCTGATTGGTGGGACTGCACTTGTCAATAGGGGTGTTTCCACTCTGTGGGCCCCCAGCAGGCCGTCGCGGGACGACCGACCCTTCAGACGACCGCAGCGCCCCCCCCCAAGAGATACGTCCCGGTGGGCATCGTTTCGCCAGCAGACGCACTCTCGGTCACGACGGCGCCCGAGATCATCTTGCAAACCGACGACCCCCACAGGACCCTGCGCTTTTGCTCACTCGTAAAATTATGTAGCTTTTCATCAAAAGGGTGTGCGAGAGGTAGATGAGCCATATTTCCAGCAACGTATCTACAAACTCGGTGACCCCAACAGCATTGGTGCTGCATTTCTGCGCTATCCAAATGCAAGAGCATCGCGAGTCGTCGCGTGCGGCTGATCATCCAGCTCACGGCTCGCTGCATACCCCCTCCCTTGGCCCCTCCGCTGCACCGACACATCTCACCAAGCAGGTACTCCCTATCCTCCTGTACGCTGCTGTCGACGTCCCTAAGTGCCATTCCCTGAACCCACCACCGTCGCGGTGTTGCCACCCCTCAACGGGATATCCCACCTCGCCATACTACATCTTCTGCCCAACTACCATATGGAGGCCGGCTACGGCAGTCGCCACCCCCCCCACCGTTCTCGGCCTCTTCATTGATGACGGCATGCTCCGCGCGTCGGCGCCGTCGCCCGCCGGTGGCGCCTGGTCAGCGCGCCCGCCCGCCGGCGGCGGTAGCGGCACGCTGCCGCCGTGTTGCAACGCAGGGGCGCCTCTGTCACTGCTCGGTGTGGTAGCGTCCCCGCTGCCACCGCTACTCGGGGGGAACGGCCAAAGCCCGCGCCGTCGCCATCGTCCTAAGCGTTCATGTGGACGCGCGGCAACGGCGAGATGAGCTTGACAGCAGCGGCATTGGCCGCCACGTCCCGCCATCTCTGCTCCCGTCGCCGTCTGCTTTGAATCCGCTGCGGCGGCAACGCCTACCGCCGCCGGTGGTGGTGGCAACGCGTTATTTTCGTCCCCTCTTTGCGGAGCGGCGGTTGAGGGGCGTCGACGGGACGGCCGACTAGCTCGTCGGCCGCCCCGTGCTGCGGCGGAGCAGCGGCGGCAGCAGCGACGGCTGGAAAGGCGATGACAAGCGACCCGGCGGGCCTGGGGCGGCGGTACCCTGCAGCGGCGGCGCAACGGCCTTTCCAGGACAGTAGCTCCTCTCACGCTTCGGCCGGCCACTGGCGACGACGGGCGAGCGGCCCGGCGTGCTTGGGTGCAGAGGCGGTGCGGCTGCGCACCGCGGCGGCTGCGCGCTGCGGCGGTGGCCGAGTAGGCATAAGGATATCGTCGGCCAATGTGTGCGTTGGTTTTGGAGGTGCGATGTGGGCGCGGGGGTGGGAGGAGGGATGAGGGGGTAGATGAGAGAGAACCGTTGGGGGTGCGTTTGGGATGGGGGCGCGTCTCGGTTCAGGGCTCGTACTGAGCTTGTTGACGCCTACAACTCTCAAGGTGGGCAAGCTACGGGCATAGGAGTGGAGAAGAGGACACACGAGAGACTCGGTCCTGTCACTCATGAACGCTGTGCATGTATATTGTTATTGCCGCTTTCCCCAGCAGGTCTAATCACCAACGTGACCCACGCACTTCCAAACGAATTTGCACCATCGATCACAATACCGGTCGGTACCAAAAGTATGGTGCCCCAACATGCTTTCATTTGCTATGGTGGTTCTGAATCATGGTGCTGGGCCGCTCGCCCGCTCCCGCCGACTAGAGGTTGGGGCGCCCGATGGAGTGCTTCGCGTTGCTCGCGCGCTTGTCGCATTCAATCTTGAACTCCATCGGCCACAGGGGTGCGCGGCTATCTTGTGCCGTCGGGTCGCCCAGGACGATGCACGCCGAAGCGCACTCGTCGCAAGCCGCTTGGTTCGATGGTTCCGACATGCAGGCACGATGCTGCGCCTTGCAGTTCATGCGGCCGCTGCGGGGAGGAGGAAGATGAGGAAAAGGAATAACACCGGGAAATGGGACTGGAGTGGGATCAGGCCGCGGGGTGTTGATTGGGGTCGGCGGCTGCGACGGCGGGTCGCGGGGCAGTCCAGCGTCGGCCAGCACCTCCAACACTTGGTCGCGCTGACCCTGAGTCTCCCTCGTTGCCATACCATGGCGGCCGACCCAGATCTCCATGAAGTCGACCATCTGCTCGGCAGCCTCCTGCTGGGCTGCACCGACGGTATGGTAGATGATCTTGTAAACGGCGAACAACACGACGTTGAGTGGGCTGTTGACCTGGAGGGTTTGTTCGTTGATGCAGACCTGATCATCGTTCTGGCGGGCGAGAGAAGCTGTCTCGCAGGGCGCCGCCAGCACAGCGGCCAACCCCGAGATCAACAGGATCGCGTAGGCTACGAGGAAGAACAGCGCGAGGCGGGGCCCCATGGTGAAGGCTTGAGTGGAAGATGGCACAGCCATGGGCGTTGATAGCGACGTCGTGCTTGGTCTTCGGCGCGAAGGATCGACCTTGGTGAGGAACTGCATCTGAAGCAGGGACCCGATACGCCGTGCCTTTAACTCGCCTTGCGTCGGTGCTGCAGGCCACGGAAAGGCGCTGATCTTTCACGCGCGACAACCATCGTGTGGGCAATGCCCGGGAGCAGGAAAAGAATCCGCCCGCGCAAAAGTGTGCCTAGACACGTCGTGGAGAGCGCGGGCCACGCTGCAGCGGAACAACGGGTTCCGGACGGCGAATTTGCCCTGCATGACGGCGGGTGGGACCCGTCAGAGCCATGCCCCTCCCGGTGGGCCGGGTACACCGCACTCTTTCATGTGAGATGCGTCATCGGACAAGCGGTGGAGGCCAACCCGCTCCCGTCTTCCTCTCGCCCTGCCTCGATAGGATGGCTACTGGATCTCCGTTGGCACCTTGTCACGCACAGAGCAGGTTGGACCCGCCACTACCGAAGCCATGCCCGATGAGGCGGGTACACAACCCGCGTTATCTCGGAGACACCGATGGACCAGCCCCAGAGACCGACCTGTCCCTGCCCTCCCTCTTAATCTGTGTCTGAACAGTGATGCACTTGACAAACACGACGGTGCACGGCCGCAGTGGGCGCCCGCATCTTGGTGGTCCCCCAAGCTTCTCTCGCTGCTCGCGCGAGGCGCTCCAACACGGGTTGCGAAGCACAAGCGCACTTTTTCACAAAGACCATGGGATCAAAAGAAGGACCAGACAGTAAAGAGCTTCGGCATCTCGTATTTCGGTTGCATGTGCAGGATCTTGTTACGTCCTTAAATCGAATATACGGGGTCTACAGCCAAGGGCTGATATGATACAGGACGTTGACAGTTCGGAACTGTCGAATGGCCTCACAGCTGTCCAAAATTCCCTGGCTTTTAGGACAGGGTGCTCTCAAAGTGTAGTGATGCACACATATACTTAGATCTCGAGACTTGCTCTCCGTTTCAGAGGTGGCAGACTTGCCTGGCTCATCTTCATGTGGTGGATCGCTTCGAGACGGTTCGTTGCGCCCCGTGCCTTCTTGAAAGGTATGTCTGCCTTCCTGAAGTGTGACCCGTCCCCCACCGACAGCCCCTGGCAAGCACAAACAATGTGCTTGATATTGACCCGCACGAGTGCCCGTGAGCACGGCTTCTTGACAGATTCCCGCGACAGCGTATCCCCACAGGCTGACTCGGTCGTGAAGTCCGGCGAGCGCGCAGTGAGCTCATGAGCTGCTGGACAACCATCGTCCGCTCTGGACATTCTCCCATCGCGATCCCATCGAGCTCTCGAACGACTTTCGATGGGCTAAAAAAGACAGTCGATGGGCTTTTTCCTGCCCATCGGTCATCCCATCGAAGTCATCGCCGCAATGAGGTCCTGTCAACTTTCGAGGGCCTGACTGTCCCGTCTGTATATTAGATGCAGCCATCCTGATTGGGCAGTTGATTCCGAAGTGTCTTGACGTGTCGGCCAACGTTCTGTCAGTGGAAATTCGAAGCATTCGTGCACAAATGAAGATGCACTTAGCCTTACAACTTCTCCGTCTCACCGTCGTCGTGACCGCGTCTTCTTCGCAAGAACCATCCCCGGCGGCATGTAACTTGGCGTCTGCAACAGCTCGTCGGGCCGATGACATCAATCGCAGAAGTGTACGTAGAGCCGGTCGCACGTCGATGAGAGAGCGAAAAAACCATTGAAAGCACAGTCATAGTCTCGAACACGCTGCACGTGAGCCTCAATCGCCCACGCGCACGATCCACACACTGATTCCAGGCACGTGCGTGCAATACCCTTGCCTTAAGGGCTGTAGCGCGCTTGGCGACGCATCGACACCGGGCACGCCGGCCGGCTCCATAGCCGCGAGCGCGCCCGGGGGCACGTACAGCCACGCTGCCGTGACGGGGAGAACGTGGGGCGGAGAAAGGGGTTCCGCCGCCGCCACCGCAGCGGCGGCGGCCCGCCGGCGTCGCGCGACGCCCACAGGAGGGGCCGTCACTCCGCCGCGC
>ENA-ORXT01005204-ORXT01005204.1-marine-metagenome-genome-assembly--contig:-NODE-5204-length-12886-cov-4.226638_pt1 | contig 12886 bp, 9 predicted proteins | sample MGYA00237868_ERZ511482 | MGnify/ENA metagenome assembly ERZ511482 | reverse complement strand
ATTTTTGGTTTGCCAGATATAAATGCAAATCGCTTACCGTCCATAAATGAATCTGGACATTCTTGATCATGGAGTTTTTGTAGTTCTGGCTTGTAGTCAAATAATTCTAATTGAGATGGTCCTCCTGCCATATGTAAGAAAATGACATTCTTCGCTTTGGGTAGAAAATGTGAGTTGTTTCCACCTGATGTGAATTTCTGGATAATATTTTCAACAAGCTTTTCAGATGATCCGGTACAGCCGACTAATGACGCCATCGCCATCGCTCCAAGTCCTGTTGTACATTCTTTTAAGAAGTGTCTTCTCGTTTCAAACTGCGTGGATCTTTTTATATGTTCTGATTCTAATGTCATGCTATGTTTTATTTAAAAAGGCATCCAAATTGAATATGGCGTGAGCCACGACTGCGGAGGCTGACTGCAGTTCAGTTTCAGGTTTTGAAACATCTAATTTTTGCTTGGCTTGATTATATAAAGTCTCTAAATTTTTTTGAATTGATTTACTTGCTGGTTTGCCAAGTGCTTTTTGATAAGCATAATTAATTTGTTCTTTGGGCGCTGAGCTATGCTCTCGCATTAAGGTACTCATTGCATTTGCTGCTTCTAAATACACAGGATCATTGAGTGTCACCAAAGCTTGCGTCGGAGTGTTTGTCCGGATCCGTCTACTCTTACAAAATTCTCTGGATGGACTGTCAAATGTTTCCATGGATGGATATGGAGAGGACCTTTTCCAATATGTGTATAGACCTCTTCTGTATTTATGTTTGCCCTTTGCTTCTTGCCATTTTTGATTGTTATACACTGTTTGCCAGACGCCATCAGGTTGTGGAGGCATCACACTCATCCCTCCGATTGTATCCTGCAGCAGTCCGCTAACATATAGTGCTTGGTCTCTGATTTGTTCTGCGCTGAGTCTGATTCTGGGGCCTCTTGCGAGATAAGCATTGTATGGATCTCGTGCCAATAATTCATCGGACACTTCGCTTGATTGTCGGTATGTATTCGACATCATGATTTCCTTGATCAGTGACTTGATACTCCATTGATGTTCATGAATAAATTGATATGCCAAATAATCTAGGAGTTCTTGATTGCTTGGTGCGTCTCCTTTTGAGCCAAAATCTTCAAGTGTTTCTACGATGCCAATTCCAAATAATCTTTCCCAAATTCGATTGACCATGACTCTTGCAGTGAGTGGATTATTTTCATTCACTAGCCACTCGGCTAACTCTTTCCGAGTGGAAATATCGTCTTTATCAGGGTTGAGAATGTTTGGAATTCCTTCGACAACTGTATCTGCTCTCATCGCATGATTTCCTCTGACAAAAAGTTGGTTTGTACGATTTAATTTATTCGTTTTTTGTTTGAGAATGGGAGTTCTTTCGGCTTGTTTTCTAAGACTAATTAATTCCTCTTTCTTTTTTATTAGTTCATATGAAGTATTGGTATTTTTATAAATGAGTTCAATTTGTTTAAAATGCAAAATGCCATCTGGGACAATTAATTGTGGATTTTGAATTTCAAAAATAAGATCGTGCTTAGCGCTAATGTGACTTGGAATCTTTACTGAAGTTTTTATCCACTCATGTTGCCCCGCTGATTCATGGCCGCTTCTACTATTTGTTTTTTTAAATTTTGTATTAAATAATAGTTCACCATCCTTTGAATCCAGTCTTGCTTCTAAAATTGAAATCTCACCAGAAGAAGCATGGGTAAATTCAATGGAGTCTAAGCGGTCGAAGTCAACATTTTCAAACATAAAATAAAACTGACGCCCTGCCATATCACTTACATTATTGGTCCAATTGTTTATGACACCATTTGGAAATAATAATATATTTTCAAAATCATCAATATCATAGGTCATTAAAATAGGATGTAAGGCATTTTTTATTTTTTCAGTTTGAGATACACTATTGTCTATGGTCTTTCCTTCTTGTGTTGCAATGAAAGCGATGATATCATCAATCTCCTCAGATATGTCTTCTGGATAAGACTCCAAAAACGGATACTCAGAAGTCAAATCTGCATCCACTGTGTTATTGAATAATGACATGGTTTCATAAAATTCAACTTGGCTGATTGGGTCATATGGATGGTCATGACATTGAGCACAGGCGATGGGAGTGGATTGCCAAATTTCAAATGTGGTATTTAATCTATCGATAACTGCAGCGACTCTAAACTCTTCATCATCAGTTCCACCTTCCGTATTTGTCATAGAATTTCTATGGAATGAAGTGGCGATCAATTTATCATAATCATCGGCATCAATAAGGTCACCTGCAAGTTGGTCGATCGTAAATTGATCAAATGGCATGTCTTGATTGAAAGCATTGATGACCCAATCACGATACCGCCAAATATTACGATGAAGATCTTTTTCATATCCTTTTGAATCTGCATAGCGTGCAAGGTCAAGCCACATGCTCGCCCAATGTTCGCCATAAAAAGTGGACGATAATAATTGATCTAGATAATCAGCATATGCTAAATCCTTTCCTTGCTCAAAAATGGGAACTCCCGTAATGTCTAAACTTGCACGCCTCCATAAATCTGATTTGTTTGCTATTTTGCTATGATGTAAATCGAGTTCCTGATGTTTTTTAAAGACATATTTATCAATAGCAGTCTCAGTCCATTCATCTGAAATCGTAGGAAGGGAGAATGTCTTTACTGGAAAGTATGCCCAGTGAGTATCCCATTCTGCACCATCATTTATCCACTCTTCTAAGAGGCTGATTTCGTGATCTTTAAGAGTGTGCTCCTCGCTTCTGGGCATTTTATATTCCGGATCATCAGACAGGATGCGTTTGAATAATTCGCTTTGTTTCGCTGATCCAGGAACTAAGGCTGCCTTTCCAGATTTTATATTTTTTTCAGTGGCAGCTTCGCGCGATAATAAAGACAAGCCGCCAGCTTTTTTAACGCCGCCATGACAAGCCACGCATTTTTTATTGAGTAGAGGTTTGACTTGCTCATTAAAACTGATATTCGATTCTTGACAAGAGAATTGTGAACCAATAATGATTAATAATGAAATTAAAATGACTAAACCTTTTCTCACATTTATTTTATATTCTTAAAAGGTACTGATTTTAGTGTTACTTTTCAAAGTGTTAGCTTACTAATTGAACGCAGCAAATAATCAAATATGAATCGTAGCTTATTCCATTGGATTCTCAGAATTATTCCGGCAGTGATTTTATTACAAACCCTTTATTTTAAATTTGGTGGGCATCCTGACAGTATTGACTTATTTCGTCAGTTAGGCGTAGAGCCTTGGGGAAGAATTGGAACAGGAGTTTTAGAATTGCTGGCAAGTATATTATTGCTCATACCAAAATTTACTCGTTTTGGTGCAGTCTTAGGAATCGGCTTGATGTTTGGGGCCATTGGATCACACTTATTTGTGATTGGAATCACTCATGCAGGTGACGGCGGCGCATTATTTGGAATGGCAATATTGGTTTTAATCTGTTGCTTGATCTTAGCCTTTCTTGAAAAGGATCGCTTGTTGGCGATAATCAATAAAGGGTCAGTCTAAAGCTTTGATTTTGACTGGATCTCCTGATTGATGTCATTAATCACAGTTCACTAATCACAGTTCACGAATCACAGTTCACAAATCACAGTTCACAAATTAAAGCCAACTATTGCCTCAGATCATCCTAAGGCTTGTCTCTGTCCCCATGGTCCGGTAATCGCAAGAGTATGACCTGGTCCCTGAATATTGACAAAAAGTGTTTGTCCAGATGGCGAAAAAGTCGCACCTGCAAATTCGGATTTATGTCCGACATTATGTCCTAGGGTATATATCTGTCCTTCTGGTGTAATGCCTCTTAAATATGCATCTTGATGATCTTCACACAAGATGACATCACCCCATGGTGCAACGGTGAGATTATCACAATTTTTTAGAATGTGTTTATCATCTGATTCTGCAAATAATATCAATTTAGCGGGATCCTCTGTCTCCCGATTTGTCCCTTCAAATTGGCTAGGAATATATTTGAAAACTTGACCTAGTTCATCTGGTCCACCGCTGGTACAAGCAAAAAATAATTCTCCATCACCATACCACATACCTTCTCCACGAGCGAATCTAGCCGCGCCTTTATCAAAGCCTCTAAGCCTGAGATCATCTTCAGGTGAATCTACATTATCTATGTCGATCCAATACACGGACTTAGATTCTGTGACCTGAAAAGTTCTATCATCCCAGTTTCTAGTATCAAGACTTTTGGCTTCTTGGATGCATAAAACCTGAAGCTTTCCTCCTTTGGCTAATGAGCCTTTCTCATGAGGCAAATATCGATAGATAAGAGAGTCGCCTCGGTCTTCAGTTTGATAGACGATGCCTGTTTTAGGATCGACACATATTGCTTCATGGTTAAATCTGCCCATGTCTGTGATGGGAATGGGCTGTGACATTTTTATCTTATCTGATGCCATCACTTCGAAATTATAGCCATGATTTTTCTCTGCAGTGTCACTGATTTTAGACACATCTTCTTCACAGGTGATCCAGCTGCCCCATGGCGTAAGGCCGCCTGCACAATTTCTATTCGTCCCAGCTAAGGAAAGATACTCTAGCTCTACTTTGCCTATCGCCTCATCATATACTAATGTAGATGTACCACCCAAACTTGGGATATCTCCTTTTCCAAAATCATAAATCATAGACGGATCTAACTGTCCTAATCTTTCATTCTTATTTCCAAAGGCGCCGTATTCAAATGATTTTGGACTGAGTTCATGATTCCTGATCAGAATCGTTTTTCCTGCAGGACTTGAGAATGCTGCCATTCCATCAGGCATTCCTGGAAGAAGTAATCCGTCACTCATTTGGGTCCCCGCTTTTGAAATAATCTGATATTTAAATCCTGGTGGCAGATCTAGATACCCTTCAGGATCTTTCACTAATGCTCCATATCTGAATAATTCGGTTCGACTAGATTCTGAAGAAACACATCTCGAAAGACCTAAAAACCCAAAGCTGATGACTGAACAATGTCGAAGAAAATTTCGTCTGATCATGATAAATATTTATGCTTTAAGATAATCAATATAGGCCACGTTTACTAAATCTTCAAGCTTTTGTAAATGTGACAACTAGACGCTTAATTCACTCTACCAAGCAAATATCCTTCAAATGGCATCACCCTAGAGATTGATGTAGTAATCTGTTATCGTCTTATTGCCATGACCTTGAAATGAATTATCTCTATATTTAAAATAATTATTTCGCCAGTTACATATTTTAATTTTTGACATACTGATAAATTTAAACATTGTTACATATCAAATTTATCTTGGTCCACTACTCAATAATGACCAATCGGATTTGATCAGTAAATGTGTTCGAATCAAGATCAACAATCTCTACTTCTATATTTAAGTTTTGAGGTGTAAAATCTTCTGGTATTGTTATTGAAAATTCAGCACGTATTTCTTTTAAAGCTATTTCTAAGGTCTCTTCCAGCACAAAATTCAATTTTTGTGATCTAAATGAGCTAAAGGTAATACCCTCATTATCCTCTAACTTTACGACAAAATCAACCGTGTCTCCAGCTCTAAATTCGGAAGATTCAGGAGAGATAACGTTTATTTTTAATCCGCGGAAGGAATCAGAGCAAGAAGTAAAACATGTCAGACTAGACATAAATAGTGCTAAATAAAAAAATAATTTATTCATTTTAATTTATTTAATGGTAAAAAATATGTGTTAAAGCGTAGAGCCGATATTAATTGTATTCTAATAATTAAAAACTAATAGTTTTCACATCTGGCTTGCTTGTAATGGTAAATATACCATAGCCATTTTCAATATTATTGGGAAAAGTTATTGGCTCGGAAAAGGGATTCTCGTTATTGTATTTATCAAATTGGTCAATATAATTATAATAATTTTCAGTTATTTCATATAAATTAAATGCTACATTTTCAATATCATAATTTGTTTGTCTTTCGCCATATAGGGTGATTTTATAATCTCTCCCATCAAATGTCTTATCCTCTAGAATCCGAATTCTGTTTTCTAAGAAACTCTCATCAATTGGATTATTAGGTAGGTCGTAAAATCGATATTCACTCTCAAAGCTAAATTCATCGTTACTGTAAGTGATGGTGGCCTCGAGTAGATAATAATTTTCTTGATTAGGTCTATCAGAGATAGTAAGCTCAAATTTATCGCGAACAATAAAGTCTCCTGAAGATCCATTATCAAAACTCACGTCAAGCTCTTTTATACTAGGCTTTGTAGGTACAATGACTTCTGCTGAGATAGTCTCCAATCCATCAGCCTTTGCAACTAGCGTATAGCTTTCGCTTTCTAAGAAATCAAAATATTCAAATTTCCAAAATGCTAAGTTCTGCCGTTCTGTTTCTCTTGTATATCCAAAAATAAAACCATCAATGATACCTTCGTCAGGTGTCATGAGTTGTAAGCTTACATTGTTAAGTTGCTTGGTATTTTCGTATTCAAATATTGTGTCAGCGATGGATTGACTCTCAGTAATGAGGATTGCCATTGATGTATCAACCTGAGTGATCTGCGCATCTATGACAAGTCGTGATTCATGTTCTTCTAATTCTAATATTCGATCATCCAGATCACAGGATATTACTAGTATCGATGTTAGTATTAGTAGGTATATTTTTATGTCTTTGAAATTCATCTCAGTAATATTTTTTAAAATGACAGTTTGTAGCTTACCGATGGTAATATGGGAATAAGACTTTTTTCTTGTACAATATTTTTTCTTCCTATAGTATTTCCATTAGAGTCGTCAATTAAAGGTTCACTTTTGATATCTAAAAAAAATGGATTCTTTCTATAGTAGGCGTTATATAGACTAATTACCCAAGACCGTTCATAATTCTTTTTCTTTTTATTAAATGTGATACTACAATCTAGACGATGTACAGGTGACATCCGAAAAGAATTTTTATTGCCTCCATTTTCAATGACATTAATAAAATCTGTCCTAGGGATAAATCCAACTTGTTGAAATTGAGGAATGGTTACAGCATTTCCAGTTTGATAAATCCAATTTGCTGATATTCTTATTTTTTTTGATACTGCATAAGACAGTACAGTAGAAATGTCATGTCGTCTATCAAAGCGATGAGGAAAAGCAATGTTGTTATTTAACTCTTCAAACTGTCGATTACTCCAACTCAAAGTATAGCTTATCCAACCAGTTAAATCACCAGATTGTTTTTGTAAAAAAAATTCCATCCCATACGCGTCATTTTTACCTTGTGTGATTTGATCTTCCCAGTTCTGTGGATTTCGATCTATAAAGCTTGCACCTTCTTCATAAGAAAGCACATTATCCATTTTTTTGTAATATGCTTCGATTTCCCAAGTAAAATTATTTAATATGCCTGCGACTCCTAAAGCAGCTTGCCAACTTTGTTGGGGCTCAATAATATTGGTAGCAGGAACCCACACATCAGATGGAAGATTAATGGCTTCAGAAGTCAGTAAGTTTATAAATTGTGTCATTGTGCTGAATGACCCTTTCAATGAAGTATTTGCTGTAAGTAGGTAATTAGCGCTTAGTCGTGGTTGGAGTGAATAGTGAACTTTAGTCTGTACATCAAAGGAAGAAAAGTGTAGACCTATATTTGTAGAAAATTTTCCTAACTTTATATCATCTTCGATATACACATCTGTCTCAACTGCATCAATTTCTGCAATCTTAAGTCCCGTTCCTGTTTCAGAATCATTATCAATTTGTTCGTTTTGTGTGATTCCAGGATTGTAGGCATGTCGTGTCGCTCCAGCGCCAAATTTTAAATAGTGCTTGGGTGTAGGCGAGAAATCGAAATCGATTTTCAAACCATAATCTGTGATACCAGAAGAATAATTGCTTGTTGTTAAGCTTTCATCTATTAAATTTTCATCAAAGTTCTCAGTTGTAATTTCATAATCTGAATATGTAAGAGTCGTATTCGCAAAAAGTTTGTCACTAATTTCAAAATTCCACCGCAGCGCAGAAATTTTATTACCCCAATTAATTAGAGACTTTTGCTTACTTGTCTGATCAGTGAATGTAGCGCCAAATTTATCTTTACCGAAATAACCACTCAAATAAATGCGATGTTTTGCATTAATTTTATATTGTATTTTTCCATTTAGATCATGAAAAAACAAAGACGGATCTACAGTCTGATCAGGATCGTCTGGAAGGAAAAGTTTCGCTAGAATATCTGCATAAGTTCGGCGACCAGAAAATAATATAGATACTTTATCTTCTACTAAAGGTCCACTTAAGCTTAGTTTAGATGAAATTAGTCCAAGAGATACATCACCGTGCCAATCGTTGAGATTTCCTTCTTTCATTCTGACATCGATGACTGAGGACAGGCGTCCACCATATCGTGCAGGAAATCCACCTTTCGTTACTGATACTGATTTTAGCGCGTCTGAATTAAAGACTGAAAAAATACCCAATGCATGTGCTGGATTATAAACTGGGACACCATCCAATAAAATTAAATTTTGATCTGGACTTCCTCCTCGTACAAAAATACCACTTGTACCTTCTGTCCCAGATTTAATACCTGGTAATAATTGGATAGATTTCATAATATCCTCTTCTCCCATTATAACTGGCATTGCACTTAACTGCTTTACTGGAATATTAATTTGACTCATTTGACTTTGCGTATGCTTTTCCTTTGTAAATTCTGAGTCAGAGATGACTATTTCTTCAAGCACCGCATCTGAGCTTAAATTAAAATCAATTTGTATATTTTTTGATAATTTAATTTCATTGATGTTTGATTGATACCCGATATAGGAAGCTTGCAAATTATATTCTCCAGCGAGAAGAGTCATACTGAAAAATCCGTATTCATTAGTTGTAGTGCCAATTCCTGATTTAGTGTCAACTATAGAAGCACCTATTAATGACTCTGTGGATTGTTTGTCATATATATATCCTTTTATAGTATGTTTTTTATTTGAACCAATCCCAATAGATTTTTTTTTATTAAATAAAATTATTTTATTTCCACTGATCTTATGACCAAGATTTGAATTTATTAATATTGTGTCTAAAATATTCTTAATTGACTCGTCTTTAAAGGAGCTATTTTTAACAGCAAATTTTACATCTGAGGGATTGTATAAAAAATTAAATCCGTATTTAGTTTCCAGTAATTTTATAATAGACTGAAACGATTCATTTTCAATTTCGATTGTGATCGACTTATTTATTTCTGACTGCTCTAATAGTTGTGCAAAATTAGAGACAGACATACATAATAAAACGAAAATTATATATACTACTTTGTTTCGCATGAAGTTCCGTTTATTATTATTGAATTATTATTCTTCGTCACGTCCAAATTATAGATTAAGCGAAGTGATTCTATAATCTCATCTAAGCTCATATCATTAAACTTACCACTGAATTGACAAGTGCCAATTGATTGATTGAGCTCAATTGTGGTGTTAAAAATATTTTGAAGCTCCGGAAGTAACTTATCCAAAGGCGTATTCTTATAGACTAAATATTTACTTGACCAGAACATATCATTAATGTCTAATTGGTCTGTAGCTTGGAGTCTCGAATCCTCCAGTTTAACAGACATATCTTTCGTCAGAAGGAAAGCATCATCTTGTTTTGATTTATCTGTTACTTGCACTTTCCCATGAAGGACATGTACATATTCGTTAGCTTCTGATGTCGAAACAATAAAACTTGTTCCAAGTACTTTTACATCAAGGTTTTGAGCATCGACTGTAAAGGGTCTAGACTTATCAGGAGTGACATCAAATTGTGCCTTCCCGATTAATTCAACTGATCTGCCTTCTTTGAAATTTTTATTAAACTTTATAGTTGACCCTTTAGCTAGCCATACAACCGAATTATCTGGAAGGACATGTTCGCTATTTTCTATAGCAACTATAGAATTGTAAGTATCGTTTTTAATGAAATCTAAATTAAAGAATCCAACAGCAGCAATAAGTGCAAGTAATGCAGCAGCAATTCCATATCTATGTAGAGAAATATAGCTTCGTTTTAAATTAACTGCCATACCAGACCTTGATCTTACTTTTGAAAATGCTTTTTCGACATCAAGGTTTTCTGTAATTTGTTTGTAACCAACTTCACCTGATTCATTCCAAATCTTTTGGAGTCTATCATAGTCAATTTGATTTTCCTTAATTTTTAAAAAAGAAGTCAATTGGAATTCTTCCTCATCATTAAGTGAATGATTAAATGATTTTGCAGCAAGATGTAAAAATTTATTATCCATATAAGGAGGTTTTTAGAGTGAAGCAGAATTCTGAAAAGTATTCAGAATTCTGCTCGTTTCTTAATGTTGAGTGAATTATTCAATAATTGTGACTTCAAATACTTCTTGGATAGCTCTACCAGTTGTATCAGATACATCTACATCGATATCATAGGTCGATCCAACTGTAGCATCAGATGGAATGGTTACAGAAAAGTCTTTTGTTACCGTAGTAAAACTGCCGTCAAGATTTTCAAGAAAGTCTAATCCAAGTAATTCTGATTCTAAAACAATTTGTTGGATACCGTCTTCATCAGTAAACTCTAGTGCAAATGTTAATGTTTGTCCTGCTTGAGCTTCAAGTTGCTCCACATTCTTTAAGTTTACTAGTATACCTGCTTCGTCAGAACAAGAAATAATTGTGAAAGAAGAAATCAATAGGAAGATAAATAATTTTAAAGTTTTCATGTCTTGTATATTTTAGGTTTATAATGTTTTGCTGTGTTATGCGCAGCTACATAAAGAAGTACTCAGAAGATTGATTTACCCTAAACTAGAGACATCATTTTTTCTAAAAAAAATTAAATTCATTAAAATTATAGTAATGAGATTAGCAGAAAAGCTAGGCTGTATATGGCTTTTCTTAGGTATTGTAAAGCCTTACTTATATGATATTCGATTGTTTTAATTTTGATTCCCGTATTTTCAGAAATTTCATTATAGCTCATTTTTTCAAATCTGCTCAACATGAACACATGTCGAGTCTTATCAGGCAGGCTATTGATATGATCCTGTAGTTGTTCTATTTTTTCTTGATTGATTATCGCAGTCTCAGGGTCATTTTTTTGAGATATTGATAGCAACTCGAATGCTTTTAGATCTTCATTATCGGAGTATTTCTTCTCCTTCTTTGTGACACTTATACTTCTGTAGACAATTGCCTTTCTGATATATGCTTCATTATTCAGAATATTGACACCTTGCTGGGTCTTTTCCCAAAAGTTGACAAAGACATCTTGGACGACCTCTTCTGCTAAGTCTCTTTTCTTCGTGTATGAGTAAGACACACTAACAAACCGCTTGTAATTGGTCTTGAATAAATTTTCAAATTCCTTTTCAGTAATCATACCGCACTTCTATGACTTATCTATAAAATGACAAATATATCTCTTCTTTGCGATCTATTTTGAAAATTTCTACACTTGTGTAGATCATATATTTGAATAATTCAGTGCGATTAAATTCTGAGGGTACACACCGTAAAGGCTTTTAAAATTATAAACTGATGTCAGAACAAATGTTATTAAAAATTTCGGTTTATCATGATAATATTTTACACCTCAAGAAAATGATTATAATCTTCGCTATTAAATTATCGAGGACTTGTGAGCATGATACATTTAGTTGAATTATTGAAATGATCAAACCTCAAGGACATTCTCTTCATAAATAAAGACTCGGAAATCAGCGTGTAATTTTTGACCAGTTAAATCTTGGCAGCACATACCTACAAATGCACCAGTAAATGCAGGGCGATATCGATTTTTTTCATCTCGCACATAGTCATCAGACAGTATACTTCCATCTACTGGAGCTCCAACTAGATTCCAATCTTTCGTTTCATGTTGATAATAGCATTGGATGGAATCTCCTTTCCAATCCGCTCTTAGGCTGACATCATTTGTATCATTTAGTAAAATCGGTTCTGAGAGATGTTCTGTAATCTCGTGCTTGTCACAGGTCATGAACTGTAAAATTCTTTTCCCTTCTTCATTTGCGGAGACATGTAGATAGTGCCAATGATAACTATTATAGTACATGATCAGCCCAGCCATTTGTTGGTAAGTCTTGGGATGATAATCTAAGATAAGAATACTTCGTGAATTGTTTTCTGCTACCCGTCGCGCAAGCAGACTCTGTCGATGTAAGCTTGTCAAAGATTCTCTACCATATAAGCGCAAATAACCTTTTTTATCAGTGAGACTTGCCCAATCATTGGTAATGGGTACACGTAGCGATTGTAGATCCATGGAGAGTTCTTCTATTGCAAAATTGTACACTGTCGTTTGTCCTTGATATATAGATTCAACATGATCAAACCACACCTCTGACCTTGGTTTTTTATCCATGGACTCTAAGTGTGGCCATCCGTCTTTCCAGACCACTTTTTCTATTGCCGTTTCTCTTCCTGTAATGCATCGACCTCTTTCCGTCAAGGGACGTCCGACTAAAAACACAACATACCATTCGCCAAAAGGTGTCTCCACTAAATCAGCATGGCCACTTTTTTGCAAACTGTGTGTCGTATCATGACTAGTCGTAATCCAAGGATTTTCGGGATGCGTCTCGTATGGCCCTGTCACAGATTTACTTCTCATCATCGTGACAGCGTGGCCATATTCGGTACCACCTTCAGCAAGGATTAAATAGTAATAATCGTCTTTTTGATAAATGTGTGGCGCTTCCGTGATACCAAGTGAAGTGCCTTCAGTCAAGTGGTATACTTTGCCAGTCAAGGCTTTTGCTTTTTCTGAATATTCTTGTAAAATAATACCACCAAAGAACTTATTTTTTCGATGATCAACAATCATAGAACTAAACCATTTTTTTCCTGAATCCTCATGAAA
>ENA-ORXT01005203-ORXT01005203.1-marine-metagenome-genome-assembly--contig:-NODE-5203-length-12888-cov-4.830302_pt1 | contig 12888 bp, 12 predicted proteins | sample MGYA00237868_ERZ511482 | MGnify/ENA metagenome assembly ERZ511482 | reverse complement strand
GGTCGATTTAAGATTTTCGCCATTCAGTTCCCACAATTCGATGAAAGCCCGGTTGGCGAGGCGGCAACGCCCGTCCAGCCCGAACACCACAACCCCTTCGCCCAGACGCGAGAAGGTGGCGTGGTAGACCGCCGAAACCGTGGCGGCATCGCGGCGCATGGCGTAATGGTCGCTGACATCCTCGAACAGTACCATGACCCCGCCCATGGGGTGCGGCTGGGCGATGACGTGCAGCGCGCGCCCGTCGGGCAGGTGCCATTGCCGCTCCATCGGGTCGCTGACGGTCTTGCAATCGGTGATGAAATCATCCCGCCATGTCTTGAAGTCGCGGGCGTGGGGCAGGCGGTTTTTCTCGCGCAGGGTGTTGAGGATTTCTTGCATCGTCGGGTGCGTTTCCAGCCACCGGGCATCCAGCGACCATAACTGCACAAAGGTTTCGTTCGCAAAACCGAGCCGCATATCGGCGTTGAAGACCGCGACGCCGCGGTGCAGCCGGTCGAGGGTTTCCTCGTTCGCGCGCATCTGCCGCACCAGCGCTTCGGAGGCGGTGACCTGCGCGCTGATATCGACGGCATAGCCGAGCGTGCCGCCGTTATAGGGTGTTTCGTTGATCTGGAGCGTTGCGCGCGTGCCGCCTAAAATCGTGGAATGACGGCCACTGACTTCCGTGCCGGTTTCGATGGCGCGCCCGGCCAGCGCCCGGATGATCCCGGCCCCGTCGCCGCTGAGCAACTCGATCTGGCAACTGAGCACCGCATCGACACTCGGCGCTTCGACCCCCTCGACATATTTGCGATTCACCCAGTCGATCCGGCCAGAGGCATCGCGCCGCCACGCATAGAGGGGCGCATTCGCGAACCCTTCGTTCAGGGTGCGGGCCTGGGATTCGGCGGCCACCAGCCTGTCGCTGAGCCGGGGCAGGTTCTCTTGCGACCCCTTGGCATCAATCAGGGTGACGAGCGCGCGCGCGCCTAGCGTAATGCCGGAAATCAGGCGCTGACGGTCATCCGGCCCGACGAAATTACTCTCGAATGGGGTCCCGTTTTCGATCAGTTCCTGCAGCTTGCCGCCCAGCTCCCTGGCGTCCTCGTCGCGCACCAGACTGCGGGCGATGGCGAGGGGGTCGCCGGGATCGTCGAGGCTTTCGAGAATGCGCGCATTGCCCGCTGTCACCTGCAGGGCCGCGCCGGACCAGATCGCCGCGCCATCGGCCCGGTCGAGCAGCAGCGCATTCAGCGCCTCTTCCGAGCTTAGCCGCGCCTCGTCGGCCTGGGTTGCATCGATCGAGGCAAGGCTTCTGCGGCGGCGCTGGTGCAGGGCATACACGCCGATTCCAGCCGTGGCCAAGATCGCCGTCGCGAGGCCGAGTGGCGACGCAGCCGCCGTCGTATCATCGGCAGCAAGTGCCGTTGATGCGCTAAAAGCGACGGGCGCTGACGAAAATAGCGTCCAGAAAGAAAGACTTGTGCGTGTCATATCATCCGGCCGATGCATTGGGAGTACGCAGTATGAATAGTCGCACGCGCCCCGCATTACCAGACAAAATTGCCGAAGCCGCTGGGGGTGGTGACCGCCTGTTCGGATTCAACCGGCGGCATCAATACCGAACGCTCCCACCCGATTTCCACCACCGCGCCGGACAGGGTATGCGGCCCCGGTCTGCGGTTGGAGAAGGTGATGGTCGCGCCCCGGCGCTCCAGCAGGGTCTTGGCGATGAAGAGACCCAGCCCCATGCCCTCGTACCCCCCTTCGCGCGCGCGCTTTCCCTGCCGGGTCGTCAGGTACGGATCGCCCAGACGGCCCAGCATCTCGGGCGGATAGCCGGGGCCGTCGTCCTGGATGCGGATTGCGATGGTCGTATCCGTCTCCTCGATCTCGATCCACACGGTCGTCCGGGCGAAGTCGGCGGCGTTCTGGATCAGGTTGCGCAGGGCGTGGATGATCTCCGGACGCCGGGGAAAGACGGGGGAGGGCGCATCCTCGCCCTCCACGATCTCGCCATCGACGAAATACTCGATTCGCTTGCCGCTGCCGTCCTCGTGCGGGGCGGCGGCTTCCTCCAGCACCGACAGCAGGGGGGCGGTGCGGATATGCTCCATGTCCTCCTGCCGGATGCGGGACAGTTGCCCCAGGATATCGCGGCACCGGGTCGTCTGCTCGCGGATCAGGGCCAGATCCCCGGGGTCGAGGGCGTCGCGTTGCAGGTCGCGCTCCATCTCGCGGGCGGTCAGGGCGATGGTGGCCAGCGGGCTGCCCAGTTCGTGCGCGGCGGCGGCGGCGAGGGTGCCGAGCGCCGACAACCGCTGCTCGCGCGCCAGGGCCAGTTGCGTCGCCGCCAGCGCCTGCGACATGCCGAAGGCCTCGTCCGCCACCCGCCGCACGTAGATCGCGATGAACCCCACCCCGATGATCAGCGCGCACCCCATCCCCAGCAGGTAGGTTTCCGGCAGGTCGAGCGTGCCGGTGACCGGGTGCTCCAGTTTCATGTGGGCGATTTCGAGCAGGAAGATCGACAGGATCGCGATGCCGACCACCAGCCGTGCATTCGTGCGGGTCAGCGCCGCCGCCGCCACCGTCGCCGGGGCGATGAACAATACGGCGAAGGGATTGCTCAGCCCCCCCGTCAACCCCAGCAGGATCCCCAGTTGCCCCAGGTCGAACAGCATCCACAGCAGGGCCGTGCGCTCGGACAACCGCGCATTCGGCGGCATCGCGATCATGGTGATGACGTTGAACCACACGGCGACGAGGATCACGGCGAGGCACCAGACCATCGGCAATTCGTAGCCCAGCCCGTACCGGGTGACGAGGATGGTCGCCAGTTGCCCGCCGATCGCGACCCAGCGCAGGTTGCGCAGCGTGCGGGCGCGCAGCCAGTGCCGCTGGCGCATCCCCAGCGAGAAATGCTCGCCCAGGGCGGCGTCCTCCGCGCTTTGGGGTCTGTGGTGCATCGGGTTCTCCTCGCCGGGTTCCCGCACAGATAGCGCGGAAAGATCCGCCGTCGCGCGAAAGTGACGAGATGTCCGATTGCCAGCCCCCGCGCCCCTGCGATAGCGGTGAAGGCACGATAGAGTGCAATTTTCGGAGAATACCCCATGGCCCTCGCCACCCGCGCCCTTCTTGCCATCGGCGCCTCCATCGCCGTGGTCGTCGTCGGATCGGCTGGTTTCTTCGCGATGGGCGGGCAGGCCCCGGGCGCGCGGGATTGTCCGGGCGGCCTGACGGGGGCCGATATCGGCGGCCCGTTCTCGCTGACGAGCCACCGGGGCGAGCGGATGACCGACGCCGATCTGGCGGGCAACCCCTCGCTGATCTATTTCGGCTACGCGACCTGCCCCGATGTCTGCCCGACCGAACTGGCGGATGTGGCGGCGGCGGCGGAGATCGTGTCGGAGAAGACGGACATGGACGTGAACCCGGTCTTCATCACCGTCGACCCCAGGCGCGATACGGTCGAGAATCTCGGCGAATACGTCCCCTATTTCAGCGAGGCGATGATCGGCCTGACCGGCACCGACGCCGAAGTCGCCTCCGTCGCCAAGGCCTACCGCGTCTACTACGCCGAACGCCCGGACGAGGACTTTCCCGACGGCTATTCGATGGATCATTCCAGCTATATCTACCTGCTGGGCAAGGACGCCGAATTCATCACGTATTTCAAGTACGAGGACAACCCCGACCTGATCGCCGAAGGGGTGGCGTGCCATCTGGGGGCGTGAGGATACGAGAGGCGGGTTTCATAGCCCGGGTCGACGGGGTCGATCGCTCGCGTTCCACGTCGGGACGATGACCGGGGGTCGACATGATCCCGCCACCCATTGTGCAGCGGTCGCTTGAGGTGGTACGCTGAGACCATGAAACGGAACCACCCCTGATGCAGGGTTTCGGCGATGCCTTTGCCTCGGCCTTTGGCCTGATCCTGCGCCTCGACGCCGATCTGCTGGAGATCGTCGGGCTGTCGCTGCGCGTGACGCTGTCCGCGACCCTCTGCGCGTGCCTGATCGGGTTTCCGCTCGGGGCGCTGCTGGCGGTGGGGCGGTTTCCGCTGCGGGGGGCGCTGTCGGTGCTGGTGAATGCGATGATGGGGCTGCCGCCCGTGGTCGTGGGGTTGACGGTGTATCTGATGCTGTCGCGCGCCGGGCCGCTGGGGGCGCTGGGCCTGCTGTATACGCCGACCGCGATGATCGTGGCGCAAACGATCCTCGTCACCCCCATCGTCGCCGCCCTGACCCGGCAGATCGTCGCCGATCTCGATGTCGAGTACCACGAGACGTTGCGCTCCATGGGGGCGAATGCCCGCACGCGGATGCAGACGCTCCTGTGGGACGGTCGCCTCGCCCTGATGACCGCCGCGCTGGCCGGGATGGGCCGCGCGCTGGCCGAAGTGGGCGCGGTGATGATCGTCGGCGGCAATATCGACCACGTCACCCGCGTCATGACCACGGCCATCGCATTGGAGACGTCGCGCGGCGAACTGGCCCTCGCGCTGGGGTTGGGGATCGTGCTGATGGTTCTCTCGCTCGCGCTCAATGCCCTTGTGATGGGCGCGCGGGCCGGGGCGGGGCGGATGGCCCATGCTTAGGCTCGTCGCCTCCGGTCCCGGTCCCGATGCCATGGTGCGGCTGGAGGGGGTGGGCCTGACGCGGGGCGGACGCCGGGTGCTCGACGACCTGCACCTCGCCATCCCCGCCACCGGCATCACCGCGATCATGGGGCCGAACGGCGCGGGCAAGAGCCTGTCGCTGCGGGTCATGGCCGGGCTGGTCGCTCCCGACGAGGGCGCGGTGCTGCGGTCGGAGGATCTGGCCGGGCGGCAGGATATCGCGCTGGTGTTCCAGAAGCCCGTGCTGCTGCGCCGCTCCGTCCGCGCCAACCTGCGCCATGCCCTCGCGGTCTACGGCGTGCCGTGGCGTCAGCGGCGCGAGCGGCTGGGCGAGTTGCTGGATTTCGGGCGGCTGGCCTCCATCGCCGATGCCCCGGCCCGGGCGCTGTCGGGGGGCGAGCAACAGCGGGTGGCCATGGTCCGCGCCCTGGCCGCGCGCCCGCGCCTGCTGCTGCTCGACGAGCCGACCGCCAGCCTCGACCCCCAGGCCACCGCCGCCATCGAGACGCTGATCCAGAATACCGCCCATTCCGGCACGGCGGTCGTGATCGTGACCCATGACCGGGGGCAGGCGGGTCGCCTCGCCGATCACATCCGCTTCCTGCACAAAGGCGCGCTGGCGGAGGCGGCCAGCGCCTCGCAATTCCTGCTTGCCCAGAAATCGCCGGAAGCGCAGGCTTATCTGGCGGGCAAGCTGCTTCTCTAGACCCTTAGACGGAACATCGATGCGATCCTTGGTTCTCCCCCTCGTCACCGCGCTGTCCATGACCGCCACGGCTCAAGCCGAGGGTGAGTTCATCGTCGTCCAGTCCACCACCTCGACCCAGAATTCGGGTCTGTACGACACGATCCTGCCCGCCTTCACCGCCGCCAGCGACATCGCCGTGCGCGTCGTGGCGGTCGGGACGGGGCAGGCCATCCGCAATGCCCGCAACTGCGACGGCGACGTGCTGCTGGTGCATGCGAAGGCCGCCGAGGAGGCGTTCGTCGCCGGGGGCCACGGTCTCGCCCGCGCCGACCTGATGTACAACGACTTCGTCCTCGTCGGCCCGGCGGACGACCCGGCGGGGGCGGGCGCGGCGGCGGATATCGGCGCGGCCCTGACCGCCATCGCCACGGCCCGCGCCCCCTTCGCCTCGCGCGGGGACGACAGCGGCACGCACCGGAAGGAGCGCGTGCTGTGGGACGCGGCGGGCATCGACCCCGACGGTGCCAGCGGCGCGTGGTACCGCGAAACCGGCTCCGGCATGGGCGCGACCCTCAATATCGCCACGGGCATGGGGGCCTATGCCCTGACCGACCGGGCCACCTGGATCGCCTTCGGCAACAAGGGGGATCACCGGATCGTGGCCGAAGGGGATGCCGCGCTGTTCAACCAGTACGGCGTGATCGCCGTGAACCCCGCGAAATGCCCCGCCGTCAGGGCGCAGGCGGCGCGGACCTTCATCGACTGGCTCCTCTCCCCCCCCGGGCAGGCCGCCATCGCCGCGCACCGGCGGGGCGGCAGGCAGCTCTTCTTTCCCAACGCAGCGGAGTAGCGCCATGGACGGCCGCCGAACCATCCTCATCACCGGCTGCTCCTCGGGCATCGGCTATACCTGCGCCCATGGGCTGAAGGTGCGTGGCTGGCACGTGGTCGCCTCCTGCCGCCGCCAGGCCGACGTGGAGCGGTTGCGGGGCGAGGGGCTGGACTGCGTGCTGATCGACTACGAAGACGAACCCAGCATCCATGCGGGGTTCGAGGCGGCGCTGGACCTGACGGGGGGGCGGCTCGACGCGCTGTTCAACAACGGTGCCTACGGCATCCCCGCCATGACCGAGGATCTGCCCACCGATGCCCTGCGCCAGATATTCGAGGCGAACTTCTTCGGCTGGCACACCCTGACCTGCCGCGCGATTCCCGTGATGCGCGAGGCGGAAGCGGGGCGCATCGTGCAGTGCTCCTCCGTTCTCGGATTCGCGGCGCTGGGGACGCGCGGGGCCTACAACGCCACGAAATTCGCGCTGGAGGGGTTGTCCGACACCCTGCGCATCGAACTGCACGGCACGGGGATCGATGTGATCCTGATCGAACCCGGCCCGATCACGTCGAGGATTCGCGAGAATGCCCGGGGCCAGTACGAAAAGTGGATCGAGCCGATCACCGGGCATTCCCCGTGGGAGGATTTCTACGAAACCACCCTGCGCAAGCGTCTGTACGAGGATACCGGCAAGGACAAGTACGAACTCGGCCCCGAAGCCGTCTTCCACAAGCTGATCCACGCCATCGAAAGCCCGCGCCCGGGGCCGCGCTATTACGTGACCACGCCGACCTACTTCGCGGGCGCGCTCAAGCGTCTGCTGCCCACCCGCTGGTTCGATGCGGTGATGCGGCGCAGTTCGTGACGGCTTGCGCTTTTCCGCGAGCGGGCTAGATATCAGCCCATGACAAAAGCAATCCTCGCACTCGCGGTCCTCGTCATGGCCGGTGTGGTCGTCGTCCTCGCCCGGGGGATGGGGACCATCGGCAAATCCGATATCGAGAATTCGCGCCTGTCCAACCGCATGATGCGCTGGCGCGTGGGGTTGCAGTTCCTCGCCGTCGGCCTGATCGTCCTCGTCACGTGGCTCGCCACGCCTGCCTGAGCGGCAGCCTATTCGGAGCCTCCCATGGTCGTCCTGAGCAAGATCTACACGAAAACCGGCGACAAGGGCGAGACGGCCCTCGGCAACGGGGACCGGGTGCCGAAATTCTCGATGCGGGTCGACGCCTATGGCGGGTCCGACGAGACGAACGCCACCGTGGGCCTCGCGCGCCAGCATGCCACGGGCGACATGGACGCGGCCCTCTCGCGCATCCAGAACGACCTGTTCGATCTGGGCGCGGATCTCTGCCGCCCCGACAGGGACAAGGACGCCGAATCCGACTACCCGCCGCTGCGCATGACCGCCGCCCAGACCGACCGGCTGGAGGCGGAGATCGACGCGATGAACGCGCGGCTGGAGCCGCTGCGCTCCTTCGTCCTGCCCGGCGGATCGGCACTGGCCGCCGCCCTGCACCTGTGCCGCACCGTCTCGCGCCGGGCCGAGCGCGGTATCGTCGAGCTGTCGATGCAGGAGGACGTGAACCCCGACGCCATCCGCTACGTCAACCGCCTGTCCGACTGGTTCTTTGTCGCCTCCCGCATCGCCAACGACGACGGCAGGGCGGATGTGCTGTGGGTGCCGGGCGCGAATCGCTGATCGTACCGGACCCTGCGACCCCATCGCGAATGACGTTTCCACGACAGCCCGCGTCGCTTTTGCCGGTGGTATTCCGCGCCCCGAAACGATACTCCACACGGGAAATCTGGATGAACCCGCATCTGCGGGCCTTGGAGGTATGCGATGAAGGTACTCGTACCCGTAAAGCGGGTGATCGACTATAACGTGAAGGTGCGCGTCAAGGCGGACCAGTCCGGTGTCGATCTGGCCAATGTGAAGATGTCGATGAACCCCTTCGACGAGATCGCCGTCGAGCAGGCCATCCGCCTGCGCGAGGCCGGGCAGGCGGAGGAGATCGTCGTCGTCTCCATCGGCGTGACGAAATCGCAGGAAACCCTGCGCAACGCGCTGGCCATGGGGGCCGACCGCGCGATTCTGGTCGAGGCCACGGACAATGTCGAAGACGACATCGAGCCGCTGGCGGTCGCCAAGATCCTCAAGGCCATCGTCGACGAGGAGCAGCCCGGTCTCGTCCTGATGGGCAAGCAGGCCATCGACAACGACATGAATGCCACCGGTCAGATGCTGTCGGCCCTGCTGGGCTGGCCCCAGGCGACCTTCGCCTCGGCCATCGAACTCGACGGCGATACCGCCAGGGTGACCCGCGAGGTCGATGGCGGCCTTCAGGTCATCTCCGTCAAGACCCCCTGCGTCATGACCGTGGACCTGCGCCTGAACGAGCCGCGCTACGCCTCGCTGCCGAACATCATGAAGGCCAAGAAGAAGCCGATGGAGACGAAGACCCCCGCCGATTACGGCGTCGACGTCACCCCCCGCCTGACCATCGAGAAGGTCGAGGAGCCGCCCGCCCGCAAGGCCGGCGTCATGGTCGGGTCGGTCGAGGAACTGGTCGAGAAACTGAAAACCGAAGCGGGAGTCCTCTGATGGCCGTACTTCTCCTCGCCGAACACGACAACGAAACCCTGAACGACGCGACCGCCAAGACGGTGACCGCCGCCGCGCAGATGGGGGGCGACATCCATATCCTGTGCGCCGGGTCCGATTGCGGCGGCGTGGCCGAACAGGCCGCAAGGCTGGACGGCGTGGCCAAGGTGCTCTGCGCCAAGGATGCCGCCTACGGCCACGATCTGGCCGAACCGCTGGCCGATCTGATCGTCTCGCTGGCCGGTGACTACGACCACATCGTCGCCCCGGCCACCACCAGCGGCAAGAATGTGATGCCCCGGGTCGCGGCCCTGCTCGATGCCATGGTCATCTCGGACATCTCCGCCGTCCACGGTCCCGATACCTTCGAGCGTCCGATCTATGCGGGCAATGCGATGGCCACCGTCAAATCCACCGACGCCAAGAAAGTCGTCACCGTGCGCGGTGCCAGCTTCGACGCGGCGGGGGAGGGCGGTTCGGCCCCGGTCGAGGAAATCGCCGCCGTCGCCGATCCCGGCCTCTCCGAATGGGTCGAGGACAAGGTGGTCGAGAGCAACCGCCCCGAACTCACCTCGGCCAAGCGCATCATCTCCGGCGGTCGCGGCATGGGATCGAAGGAGAACTTCGAGATCATCGAGAAGGTCGCCGACAAGATCGGTGCCGCCGTGGGCGCATCCCGCGCCGCCGTCGATTCGGGCTATGCGCCCAACGACTATCAGGTGGGCCAGACGGGCAAGGTCGTCGCCCCGGAACTCTACATCGCCGTCGGCATCTCGGGGGCCATCCAGCACCTCGCCGGGATGAAGGATTCGAAGGTGATCGTCGCGATCAACAAGGACGAGGAAGCGCCGATCTTCCAGGTGGCCGACTACGGTCTCGTCGGCGACCTGTTCGACATCATGCCGAAGCTCGAAGCGGCGCTCTAGCGGCCTTTCGACAGCACCGGTCGATACGAGAATGCCCCTGACACCCGTGTCGGGGGCATTCCGCGTCCGCCGCCGCCGCCCGCCTATTTCAGCGCCGACAGCGTATCGGCGTAATCGTCGGTCCAGAGCGGCTTGTCCCAGGGGCGGGCCACGGTCCAGCGTTCGTCGCCGGACAGCCGGTCGATCATCGCCGGGTCCCTCGTGGCGACGAGTGCGGTGACCGGGGCGGCCCGCTCCTCCTCCAGCGCCCTCTCGTCCGGGTCGTATTTCTGGACATGGACGGTGAAGCCCTGCGCCTCCGCCACGCGCGTGACCGGGCCGACCAGATCGAAATGCCGGTTCGAGATATGGATGAACAATCCGCCTGTCTCGGGCAGGATGCGGTCATAGGTCTCGAAGGCTTCCATCGTCAGCAGATGGACCGGGATGGCATCGGAACTGAACGCATCGAGGATGATGTGGTCATGCGCGTTCGCGGGCACCTTCTCCATCTCGATCCGCGCATCGCCCAGGACGGTCGGCGCGGTGATCCCGCAGGCATCCAGCACGCCGAAATATCGCGGATCGCGGGCGATGGTGTCGACGAGAGGGTCGATCTCGTAGAAGACCTTCCCGATCTCGCCCACTCGGTGACAGGCCAGACCCCCGACGCCCAGACCCACCACCCCCACGTTCTCGCCGGGGGACAGCATCCGGAAGAACTGGCCGAACGGGCCGGAAGCGGCGTAATAGGTGGCCGGTTCCGGTGACGGCAGGTCGGTGCGGATCAGGCCGTGGATCGTCGTGCCGTGCTTGAGATACCGGATCCTGTCGCTTTCGATCTCGTGCACCTCGTAGACCCCGAAGAAGCTGCGCTCGCGCATCAGCAGGGACGGCTCGGAGGTGGCGACCCACATGGCGGAGAGGGCGACTCCGGCAAAGGCGACCTGGCGCAGGGGATTGCCCATGGTCCGCAGCAGGGCGACTCCCGTGACCGAGGCGATGATCGCCCCCGCCCATACCAGGCTTTCCGCCTTCGGCAGAAAGGCCTCCGTCACGCCGGTATGGATCAGGGCGAGCAGGCCGGCGAATGCCGCCCCCAGCGCGGCGGCAAGGCCCAGATCCCGCCGCCAGTCGACCCTGACGAACGGGGCGGCGGCGAAGGCGAGGGCGATCGCGATGGTGAACTCGTGCAGCGTGTCGAACAGCATCGGCGCGAGAACCGAGTTGAACAATCCCCCCAGCGCACCCCCCGCCGACATGGCTAGAAAGAACGCCGTCAGGTGCCGCTTGTCCGGACGATTCCCGGCCAGCCGGGTATGGAACGACAGCGCCGTCACGAACAGGAAGCCCAGCAGCACGACCATCTCGTAACCGCCTTGTGCACCGTTGCGGTCGAAGCACACGAACAGGAACATCCCGATCGCCAGCAGCGCGTACATCCCGGGCAGCCTCCCCGCCGCCGCTGCCCGGAACCGCCCCGAGAACGCGAAGACATAGGTCAGCAGATACAGGCCGAGCGTCGTCACCCAGATGAGGGGGAAGGAACCGATATCGGTCGCGATCTTCGCCGTGACGCTCAGCATCATGGAGGAGGGGACGAAGGACAGCAGCATCCAGAACGCGATCCGCTTTCCCGACAACGGCTCGACCTCGAGTGCCGAAACCTGCGGCAATGCCCGTGCCGGTGCCTGCGAAGGCGCATCATGGGCCAGACAGGACGCCGCCGCGATCCCGACCATCAGAACGACGTAGCCGAGGCTCCACAACGTTCCCTGATTCGACAGGCCCACCGACGGCTCGATCAGCAGCGGATAGGCCACCAGCGCCCCGAACGACCCGATATTGCTGGCCGCATACAGGAAGTACGGGTCCGCGCCATCCGGCTCGCCCGTCGCCGCATACCATTCCTGCAACAGCGGGGAATTGGCCGAGAGGGCGAAGAACGGCGCACCGATGCTGACAGTGAACAGCGCCAGCAGCCACAGGGTGACGGTCCCGTCCTGCGGCAGGCTCCACCCGACGGGCAGGGCCAGGGGCAGCGCCAGAACGGCGATGGCGGTCACCACCAGATGGATCTGCCTCTGCCTGGCGACGGGGAAAGAGGAGGCCAGCCAATGCGCATAGGCATATCCCGCCAGCAGGATCGTCTGGAAGAACAGCATCGCCGTCGTCCACACCCCGGGCGACCCCCCGACCAGCGGCACGGCCATCTTGCCGAACATCGGCTGGATCAGGAACAACAGGAAGGCACTGGTACAGATGACCGCGATGAACGTGCCGCGTACGGCCAGCGACCGTGCCCGGGCCGACAGCGTGGCGGGTGCAGGCGGGGATTCGGTATAGGACATCGGCGAAAAGCCTTCGGTACGGTCTGGCACGTACCCGGTTCGCGTACGCAGTCGGGCCGGATCGTAGGCCCGCGCCCTTAAAGGCACGTAAAAGCGGCTTGGCGGGTTTCGTTCATGCCGCGCAGACCGATACCAAACGTATTGGATACAGGGAGTTACAAGGGTACCGCCCCCTCTGTCGCTGCAATGCAGCATGGTATCGGGAAAAGCCTGATATTCCGGGGTTGACGAAGGCTGAACGGATAAGTAGGTTCCGCGAACTGGAGACGCACTATTCTCCATACGATATACCCAGATGCTTGTAAGCACGACCCGGCCCTCGCGGTTCCGGTCCTCTGCAAAAGCTTCGGAAAGGCGGTAACCGCTGATCCGGAGTCATGCTCGTGTCGCACCGAAATTCGACGATTCGTCCACCGCTGAACAGGGTTGCCTGAATGCCGACGATACAACAGCTGATCCGCAAGCCGCGCAAACCCAAGATCAAGCGCAGCAAATCGGTCCACCTCGAAGAATGCCCGCAGAAGCGCGGCGTCTGTACCCGTGTCTACACCACGACGCCGAAGAAGCCGAACTCGGCCCTGCGTCGTGTCGCCAAGGTGCGGCTGACCAATGGCTATGAAGTCATCAGCTACATCCCCGGCGAGGGCCACAACCTTCAGGAGCACTCGGTGGTCCTGATTCGCGGCGGTCGCGTGAAGGACCTTCCGGGCGTTCGCTACCACGTCCTGCGCGGCGTGCTCGATACCCAGGGCGTCAAGGACCGCAAGCAGCGTCGTTCGAAGTATGGCGCCAAGCGTCCGAAGTAAGGAAGAGCAGATATGTCACGTCGTCACCGCGCCGAGAAACGCGAAGTCCTGCCCGACCCCAAGTTCGGCGATACCATCCTGACCAAGTTCATGAA
>ENA-ORXT01005202-ORXT01005202.1-marine-metagenome-genome-assembly--contig:-NODE-5202-length-12891-cov-3.094662_pt1 | contig 12891 bp, 10 predicted proteins | sample MGYA00237868_ERZ511482 | MGnify/ENA metagenome assembly ERZ511482 | reverse complement strand
TGACACTCAGAGCGATCATGACTCTCTGTATAATTAAAAGAAAAGAGACTGTCTAGATTTGAGACAGCCTCTTTTTTTATGCCTAATATTCTCAAGCTCCTATTTCATCAGAACTATTTTCTCGACTACACGTTTTCCTGATTCTAAATCAGTAATCACCAACATGTAAGTACCATTTTCAAATGCATTGAGATCAATTTTTCTTGCATCTAAAACACTCCTAATTAGTCTTCCATTTCCACTAAAGAGTTCTAATTTGAGGTTTAACAGATCAGACCCTTGAATAAATACATCTCCCGTTGTTGGGTTCGGAAATACATTCAACTGGACTCCTCCTAGTTCATGCACAGCAGATGGTCCGTCTAATCCGTCACAGTCTTCGTCGATTCCATTCCCTGGGATTTCCTCTGCACCTGGGTTTATGTTTGGATTTGATTCGTCACAATCTTCGTCTAAGCCCCAACCATCGCCATCTAGGTCGTTATCTAAAGTACTCGGATCACAATCGTCATCTATTCCATTAAAGAGAATTTCTGTTACTGCAGAGTTAACAGATGGATTTTGGTCATCACAATCTAAATTATCAGGAAAACCATCGCCATCAGAATCCACTCCAGAGCCAAGACATCCAAATCGAATTACTCCATTTCCAGACAAATTTGATTCTGCGTTACAATCAAGTATATCATGCACTATAATTAATATATCAGGAAAATCTGTATTTAACATGTATTCAAACTCTAAGTTACATAATGCTGAGCTTGAAATTAAATCTCCCCTTTCAGCTAGTTCTTGATTGTAATAATAAATCGAAGTATTAGTCTGGAAAATACTTGGGTCATATCCAGTACAAAAATCAAAAAAGTAAATTTCATTCACTTCAAGTCCACTGACAAAATAAGCTTCATTAGACCATAATTCCCATTCTGAAATTAGCCAACCATTTTCACACATAACATTACCTCCGAATATATCCCATGGACCAGTGAAGGTATCTCCACAAGGCGGTTCTTGGTCCAAACCATCACAATTTTCATCCACACCATTATCAGCAATTTCATCTGCATCCGGATTTATGGCTGGATCTTGATCATCGCAATCATCTGCATTTACAAATCCATCTTGATCAAGGTCATCGTCTAAAGTAGTAGGATCACAATCATCGTCAATCCCATTATAGGGAGTTTCTGTAGCGTCTGCATTTACAGAACTATCAAAATCATTACAATCATCCTCGCAGGTAAATCCATCTCCGTCATTATCTATTGCTCCACTGCAAACGTTTGTACTAAACATCCCTCTACCATGTGTAGCAGCTAACACTGTAAAGTCACTCGCCCGAACGTCCAACATGTCTACACGTGTAGGCGCTAACCCTATATTATTATATATCCATTCGGTATCATCTTCTCCAGCAAGTTGACTTGTGCTCCAGATACCTAATTCAGTACCTAATATTATGCCGTTCGGATTAGCAGGATTAAAGACCCCCCAACGCACAGGTATAGAAGGCAAATCTCCATCTTGAACTACCCAGTTTTCTCCATCATCTTCACTTAGGTACACATTTCTCAGGTTCATATTAGAGATAACAAACATGATACGCTCATCATTGTTTAAGTCAATATCTATACTCCTAACAAAACCCCCAACTCCATAGATTTCTTCTACAGTGCGATCCTCTCTCAATAAATTATTGACAAGGATTACCGTACCGCCATTTGTCCCTATATATACTTTCGTGTTGTCATTCGGATGCACCTTTATTGCGGTAACTCTCTGTTCATTTATTTGCGAAATTTTTATAGAATCAAATTCTCCAGTATGTACATCCATTACTATCACTTCTCCTTGCTGTGAACTACAAATCAAAACATCGTTGTCATCATCATAATCGGTAGGGTTTATAAAATACCCTTTGTTAGAGGCCAGATTGTAATATCGATCTGATTGCCACGCATTTGTGGTGACATAGTAATTATTATACACGTAGGAAGTTATTTGAATATCCGGATTGTCTCTATCTATGTGGCAATATGCGCCATCTCCACCAGTTACTCTAAACGCGGAATTTACACTTGGTTCCTCGAAGAGATATGTGCCATTGTCTTGCGTTCCTCCTAGAAAGTAATTCTCATCTGTAGGATGCAATGCGCAAGCATAAAACTGCACCGTGTTATACCCTTGATTTTTCCATTCAATCAGTGGATCGCTAGCATCAGCATTCTCTGTTACATAAATCCCTCCATCATTTGTAAAAATGGCCTTTTTGCCTGTTTCATCTAAAAAACCCGCAAAATGCTGATCTGCATGGACATATTGCAAATTAAACCCTCCATACCAATGAGATACTTGATCCCAATTAGCACCGCCGTCTTCTGTCAAAAGAATATCAACACCCCCTATATATACTCTATTTGCATCTCGCGGATCTATCGTAATACTCAGATCATACCAGGCTTGACCCCTAGTGAAGAAATCCATTTGTGCTGCAGGAGGTGATTCTAACAACTCCCATGTTAACCCGCCATCTACTGTTTTTGCAATTTCTTCTACTGCTCCCGTATTAAGTGTTTCTTTTAAAACATAAACAATATTAGGGTCAGAAGGCGCAACTGCTAGGTCTACTCTATTAGTAAAATAACCGGGCATCGGTAAATACTCCCAAGTATCGCCATTATTATTTGATTTATAAATCCCATCGCTGGAACCTCTAAAACCCATTCCAGCATATAAAGTACCATCACTTGCTAACTCTATGTCTGCTGCTCTTTCCGAAAATCCCCACTGCCCATTACCCAATGACTTTACCCAAGTTTCTCCTCTATCCAAGGACATCTGAATTCCCCCATCACGCGTACAGGCAAATAAGCGATCTTTAGAAATTAATAGCTTTTGGATATATACAAACGTACCGTTCGCAGTAGATGGCAATCGAGACCAAGTTCTTCCCCCATCTAGGGACCTATAAACACCATCTCCTCTGTATGCATCTGCATTAAACCAACCTTCTCCTGTTCCAACATAAATAACATCATGATTAGATGGATCAATCACAATAGAAGAAATTGCACTATTCCCTGTATAGGATTTGATTCTTTCCCAAGAGTAGTTTGCTGAAAAAGCATTCGTGAGTTTCCATAGTCCCCCAGCAACTCCTCCACTCCAAATTGTATTACCACTTGAATCTCCTGGATCAAACGCCATTGTTCGCGTCCTACCACCCACATTATCTGGCCCACGCTCTTCCCAGAAAAATGTATTTCCACTACGATAGACATTATTCTCTATCTGTTCTTTCACTTTTAATATTTGCTCTCTCGGTATGGTATTCGTTTTTGTATCACGTATCATCTCAAATTCCTGCTCTGCCATTCCTTCGATCCTCTGTTCTTTAGGAATCTTAGTAAATTTTTGCTCGGGATCAAAATGAAAAGAGACTACATTGATAGTAATAAGGATAAGTAAAAACTGGAAAATGAATTTTTGCATTATAATTGGATTTTGTATATAAATATAGGATTTATCCTAATTTTCGCTTGCAAAAGCTCGCTTCAAAGTCTTTGAATATACATCCATCTTGTATTTTATCTGGATTTAGGCCTTCTAGTACACTAATTCTGAAATATCTATACTTCTTATTAACCCTAATACCATAAATTTGCATCTTAGATTTAAGAAGGCATTAACACCCTTTTGGTGTAATTCAACGTATAAAGAAGAAATACTGTCCTATGAAAAGTACATATCTGTTTCTAATATTAGCAACTCCCCTGTTTTATTTTGCCTGTAGCCCTAAGGTTGCAGAGGAAACGAAAGAGGAAGTCGTAACGAAACCTATTAAGGAAGAGCCTAAAGGGCCGTGTACTACGCTCAGTCAATTATCCCCATCTAAAAAAGATGAGGCAGAAACAGCATACGTACTTTATAGAGATTTCTATAAAACCAAGGAGTTTGAAAAAGCACTACCGCTTTGGAAAAAAGCATTTGCTCTAGCACCCGCAGCGAATGGCCGCATAAAATATCAATTTGATGATGGCGTCGGAATCTATAAAGGGCTTATAGAAAAGGAAACAGACGAAGCAACCAAAAAAGCATATGTAGATGAAATCATGAAAATTTATGACAAGCGTACTGAGTGCATTGGTGACGAGGGTTATTCATTAGGAAGAAAAGCGTTTGATAACTACTACTATTTTTCTGCATACACTTCAGAAGATGAAACTTTTAAAACGTTTAAGCAAGCGATGGATCTCAAAGGAGAAAAGGCTGATTACTTTGTCATAAATCCATTCGCAGCACTTTTGTCAGATAGAGTTTTGGACGAACGTATATCACATGAAGAAGGAAGAAAGTATGCTAAAAGAATATTTGCAGCCGTTGAATACGGGAAAGCAAATTGTAAGAAAGACTGTGAAGCATGGGATATAGTAAATGATTATGCACCTGCAAAAATGGAAAACTTAGAAGGCGTGAAAGGATTCTTTGATTGCGATTATTTTAGCAATAAATACCACGCACTTTATTTATCTAATCCTACAGATTGCGAGACAATCAATATGGCTTACGGTAGAATGCTTTGGGGACAATGCGAAAAAACAGATCCACTTGTCACTGAAGTAAAAAATGCGAGGCAAGCAAACTGCTATACACCGCCACCTCCGAAAGAAAGCACATTGAGACAAGCATATGATGCGTATACAGAAGGTAGGTACAATGAAGCGATTACTCTCTTTGATGCATTTGTTCGGAAAACAACGGATCCTGAAAAGAAAGCCAAATACACACTGCTGATCGCAAAGATTTATTATGGCGACATCAAAAACTTTCCAAAGTCGCGTAAGAAAGCCTTAGAAGCTGCTTCCTTTAGAGCAAACTGGGGTGAACCATATATTCTAATTGGAAAACTGTATGCTTCGAGTGGTCCTCTTTGCGGTCCTGGAAGAGGATGGGATAGCCAAATTGTAACTTGGCCTGCAATAGATAAATTTGAATACGCTAAAAAGATCGATCCTGCCAGTGCGCAAGAAGCATCCAAATGGATTTCTCAATATAAACAGTACATGCCAACTAAGGAAGATATTTTTATTAGAAGTCTTAAGGCAGGTTCGACTTATAAAGTAGGCTGCTGGATAAATGAGAATACGAAAATTCGGACTGCAAATTAATGGTAGCAGTTTTGTGATTTGGGCGTGCCTCCGATTCACATCGGAGTCGGGCTATGCAGGGGTGCCGTCCCCTGACGGCGACAGCCTGCGGCTCCCTTTCTATCCCTCACGCTGGGAGCATTGCTCCTGTTCTGCCTACCTTTAAAGACATGCAGCCAAGTCCCTCACAAGAAGACAAAAAGGCTTTTACACAAACCCACGAAATCATGAAACTATGATGCCATGATCGATTTTGAAGCCCTGGAATCCGACATCAGTTCACTGTGTATCTACCTATTGTAAATTCGAAATGAAAGCGTTGAGATAATTTATACCTTTAACGAAATGAAGCTTCTTGTAAAGACTATAAAAACAATTCTGTTTGCACTCCTGCTTCTGTACATAGGTGCAATTATTGTTTGGAATTTCTCTCAACCTGCAACGAAGTGGAAAAACTCAGACTTTAAAATAGTCCACGAAGCATTTCCTGATGATTTCTTGTGGGGTACTGCAAGTGCAGCGCATCAAGTGGAGGGAGGCAACGAAAATAATAATTGGTATAAGTGGGAGCACACTCTCAATGAAAACAACACGTCCACGATTCATAATAATGATAAGTCGGGTAAGGCTGCAGACCATTGGAATAGGTATCCTGATGACATTAAATTGATGAAAAATCTGGGAATGAATGCTTACCGATTTTCGGTAGAATGGAGCAAGATTGAACCCCAACAAGGAAATATAGATCAGAGTGCATTACAACACTATCATGACCTTGTCGACAGTTTGTTAGCAGCTAATATTACTCCTATGATTACTTTCCACCACTTTACGCAGCCGCTGTGGTTTGATGCTTTAGGTGGATTTGAAAAAGATGATAACATAGAACTTTTCGTAAAATTTTGTCGACTTATTTATGAAGAATTCAATACTAAAGTAGAATACTATTGTACAATTAATGAACCGAATGTATTTGTAACGGGTGGTTATGTGCGCGGTGATTTCCCTCCTGGCAAAAAAGATCCTCAACTTGCCGGCGAAGTACTTTTTAATCTACTGAAGGCACATGCATTGGTATACAGAACGATAAAAACACTCCCCCGAGGAAGAGATGCGAAAGTTGGAATTGTAAAAGATATTTTTGTTTTTGAACCTAGAAATAGATTTAACCCAGCAGATTGGTTTGTGGCGAGGTCTGTTGATAAAGCCTTTAACGAATCCACTTTACATTTTTTGAAGACAGGTAATTTTAATTTTGATTTTCCTCCTGCTAGTATGTCTAAGCAATATAATATAGCAAGGAACTCGTACGATTTTGTAGGACTCAATTATTATTCACACATAATTTTTGATTTTTCTTTTGACCAAGAGAAAGCATTGGAACCTTATATGCCTGAAGACGAAATCAAAACGGACATGGAATATACAATGTACCCTGAAGGTCTGCATACGGCAATCAAACGTATCGCTACTTTGGGGGCTCCTATTATAATTACTGAAAATGGTGTGGCGGATCATGATGATGATATAAGGGGAGAATATATTCATAAACATCTTTCCGCCGTTTCCAAAGCTATGGAAGATGGTTATGATGTAGATGGTTATTTTTACTGGTCTCTAACGGATAATTTTGAATGGGCAGAGGGATATGACATGAAATTTGGGCTATATGCTCTAGATACGCTGACGCAAGAACGAACACTAAGGAAAGGCGCCGAGACGCTAAAAACTATCATTCAAGGAAACTAATCTGAAATATAGCGAGTTATTAGAAATAGGAATGGGAATTTCATCTTATCTTTAATTTATTATCGAAACGAAAGAAATAGAATACTATGTTTGGTAGAAGACAGCAGCAATACGGAGGAGGTTATGGAAGATCACCTATGGGAGGCGGAAGCAGAAGAGGAGGAAGATTTAAGTTGATGCTTATTATCGGGCTTGCAATAGCGGGATTTCATTTTCTTAAATATTTTACCGCTACACAGGTAAATCCAATCACCGGAGAAAAGCAGCATGTCTCCCTTACACCTGAACAAGAAGTCGCGCTCGGCCTGCAAAGTGCTCCCCATATGGTGCAGCAGCATGGTGGACTGCATCCTGATCAACGCGCGCAGGGCTATGTAAAAGATGTAGGTCGCAAACTTGTTGAAAGCACAGTCGCTCGTCAAAGCGGTTACGAATATGGATTTCATCTACTCGCTGATCCGAATGTTATAAACGCATTTGCACTACCTGGTGGTCAGGTATTTATTACAGAAGCTCTATTTGCCAAACTAACAACGGAAGATCAACTTGCTGGAATTCTAGGACATGAAGTAGGTCATGTCATTCACAGACATGGAGCAGAACGTCTTGCAAAGCAGGGTCTTACTCAAGGCTTGATCACTTCAGTTATGGTAGGATCTGGTGATGCAAGTGCAACACAAATGGCACAAGCAATAGGGTCCATGGTAAATATGAAGTATGGTCGTGAGCAAGAGTTAGAGTCTGATGATTTTGGAGTACGTATGATGATGGAGGCAGGTTACGATCCTAGATCTTTACTAGAGGTCATGGATATTCTTGAAGATGCTGCTGGTCCGAATAGAACTCCTGAACATCTGAGCACACACCCAAATCCTGACAATCGTCGTGAAATGATAATGGATGCCATGGAAAAGTATTCTCGCGGATAGGGAGTTGTTAGAACCTAGACGATAGACTTAGGAAGAGTTGAACAATTAAAGTCCCTAGGCTTTGCAACGATTGAATGATTTGGGAGATTTAGGTTGAAGTTTACCGCTAGTCGAACGGTTTTAAATTTGTATGAGAAAGGTAAACTAAGCTAAACTTTACCAAAATCAATCTAGCATCTAACGTCTTATATCTTTTACGCTACTTCCTGAAACCTTGACACACGGATTCACTGCCCTTTATTACATGAGATAACTAAAAGAGTTTACTTGGATTTAATTTTATTCCACGTGGAGTAAAGGCTTTCCTGCTTAGGTCGGTCTTCAGGAATAGATTCTAGAGCACTTGTTTCTTTCAAAGAAGCGTGACAATCTTTCGGGAGGGTTTGGTAAAGTTGCGTTCCTTTTTTCTTCCAAGCGAGCATTTCATCAGACACTTGCTTAATGATCTTCGCAGGGTTACCGACAACCAGACTCCTATTTGGTATTTCTTCATTTGCTTTTATGAAACTTAAGGCACCAACTATACTTCCTGCACCAATTATTGAATTGTCCATTATTACGGCATTCATCCCAATCAGGACATCCTTACCAATCATTGCTCCATGGATAATCGCACCATGACCGATATGCGCATTTTCTTCGAGTGTAACCGTAATGCCTGGGAACATGTGAATCGTACAGTTTTCCTGAACGTTTGCTCCATCCTTAATTTCTATACCTCCCCAGTCACCTCGAATCGCCGCACCAGGACCAATGTAAACATCTTTACCAATAATTACATTACCAGTTACCGCAGATAAAGGATGTACAAAAGCACTTGGGTGCACTACAGGTGTAAAGCCTTTAAAACTATAGATCATCTAGTGTATGATAATTTTTCTGACTGCTCTACCCGTACCCAATTGGATCTGAGCTAAGTAAATACCCGTTGCCCATCCTTGTGTAGATACACTGATTTTCAGATCATTTCCACTATAAAAATGGACTTGCTTACCATCCATTGTTCTGATATTAAGAGAAATTTCTTGTTGCTTTTCTAACTCAATTTGTATATCCGTTCCTTGTGCTAGAACGTTCGGAAATAATTTGACTTGCGTATTGCTTAATTCATTTAAGGATGAGACATCTGAACTGATAAAGCTACCCGTTGCTGTTACATTTTCATTGCAAAAAGAAAAATCTTCAAATGGAGTTACAGTCCAAAAGTATAGTATTCCTACCTCTAAGGCAGGCAGGGTAATTTCACTTTCTTGCGTACTGAAAGAGCCCCATGGAAATTGCATCCCTGGAAACACTTCATTTGTGCTAAAAACTTCAACCTTATAAAAATCTGCATTAGGAATATCCTCCCAATCCAATTCTAAGGATTGAAATGGTACGATTTCATCATCTATTGGATAATTCAATACAACTTCTGGATCCAGCATTGGCTCCGCCATATAATTCGGGTCAAGATAGTCCCCCTTGACATCTATTAAATTTGCACGCATGGCTGCTGCTTGTTCCTCTGTAAATCTCGCGGAACAATTGTCATTTGCATAGGACATAATAAGCGTGGCATCTGCTTGTAATTTTACGCCATCAGGATCTGTAAAAATCAAATTACTTTCACCATCTTGATTGCACTCCCATCTGTTTGCTATATAATCTGGGGCTGTATCGCAAAATCCATCTCCAGCAAATTGACAATTACTGCCATCTGCTCGTTCCACAAAAGAAGTATCAATAATTAAGGTATCAATATCAAAATATGGGACCAATTTAAAATCTGTGTAGTTATATGTCACGAAATCAGGTGCATTATTTCCAAAGTTATGTGAGACAGACCCATCATGAGACACACCTCCTTCCCAACCAAGGAAAGGATGTTGAATAGATAAATTATGTCCCACTTCATGCGCCCAGGTATGGTCCCCTACCCCCATACAGGTTTTATTCATAGCGATACCGGAGTAGGGTAAGTTATATCCACAGTTGCCTGCAGGATTATCTACTACATATGTATTTACAGTATTCTCGACATTATACTCCACCATCATATTATATCCCAGTTCCAATTCTTCGTGATTGTTATAAGCACCATTTGAAACTCTTCTGATAGGATAATTTAAATAAAACTGAATATCTGTATTTTGAAAGTCTGTATTTAATTGACACAAATTATCAAATATAAATTCATCTGTAACTCCACCTGCCAGCACATGGACCGTCATAGGCACATACATCACAGTTCCTGACCGTGTTTCAAATTGTGAGGGATCTTTCTGATATTCCTTAAGCCAATCACTTTTAAATGGAAGTGATCCACAAGGCGATAAATCTTCCTTTTGGGAAAACCCTACTGCAAAACAAAATGCTACTAAGGAAAGAGCGAATAGATATTTTTTCATAATGAAGCTTTGATCTCTAAAAATAGCAATTCTTAAAGATATGCATTGCTATAATAATGAAAATAATGTCGTCATACTAGTCAAAAGAATATAAAAATGTGCTAGAATTATTTTAAATCAGCAGCGAGCTCCTTGGCTTGTAAATAATACAGATGATTGGAGTCAGAAAGAATCTTTTCTAAATCTTTCTTGTATTTCAGATCTTTTTGCTTGAGGTAGGTCAATAGGCTGTACCACTCTGCATTATTCCTGTACTTTACATTAATTGACTTTTTCATTCCGCCGAGCAATTTTAGCGCCTCGTCATCTTGTTCTAAATTGATATAGCAATTAGCAATGTACAAGCTTAACTCTTCATTTTGCTCTGGAATAGCTTGCCATCGATTGAGAGCTAGCTGGTAATTTCCTTCTGCATAGTCTTTCATCGCTAAATTAAATTCCTCACGATCTGTATTGAGCACATTGCGTGAGGTATTCGCAGGATATTCTTCAAAGTAATTGGCGTAGACTTTCGCTTCATTATCAGAAACAACACTTTTTAGTGCAAACAGAATTGCGAAGATCATAAGGACTGCTGCCGCAAGCCGAACAATTAAAGCTCGGATATTAGGTGCTGCATTCTTTTTATTCTCCTTATGTATAGCTCCATGTTCATCTGCTCCAATAGAATCAACAAGCTGTGCTTGAAAAAGAAGTTGTTCTTTAAATTCTGGGAGCTTCAAATTTTCATCAAACTCCATTTGTTCCACCTTACTTAGATCCTTGTCTAAGTATTTTTGGATGAGGATTAGTTGTTTATTAGATAGATTCAAAATATATTTTTCTTAGTTTATTTGCTTCTGTAATCCATTTTTTAAAGGCTCTATACTTAGCGGTCTTTGCTGCATCGCTACTTGAGTACCCAAGTTCCTTTGCTATTTGGCTCATGGAATAATTCTCAAAGTAATACAATTCGAGAATGCGCTTCCCTTTTGGCTCAATAAGTTCTAAGGCTTGTTTACATAATTTTAGTATTTCTGTACTTTCATGATGATTCGTAGTAACAGAATCATCATACAACAAGCTTCTAACTTCTTCTTCTTTTGTTTGGCTTTTCTTCCTATCTCTATAATGTGTACGCGCCAAATTCATACAAATCCCGAGTAAATAAGACTTTAGATTTGAATTTGCTTTTAGCTTATTCTTTATCACATTATTTCGCAAAATAAGAATGGCGTCAGAATAGATATCCTTCGCATCCTCTTTATTAGCCATTCCCCTGTTTACTAAATAGTTTTGGCACTTATGTAATTGGCTTACATATATTTCTTGGAGGGTATTTGGGTATTCTCCTAGGAATTCGTTTCTAATTTTGTTGGAAAGATTCATGCAATTACTGTTATTGTAGTTTTCATTTGATTGTAATTTGATTACTCTCATTAGTGTATGTCAAAAAACTGCAATAGGTAAACAAACAAGAGGAAGAATTTTAAGAATTATTTGCTATTACACGTTTAAATCTCGCATGATATCAAATATTTTACCCCTATTTCGCTCTTTTTACAACAAGGGTCGAGGCAATTATATCATGTAATGCTTGTTCTCTGACTGTGAAAATCGCCATAATATAGTCCATAAAGAAAATCAGACGTGATATAATTTTTGAGATACTCCTAGCGAATGCTCGTGCAAATGACAATTTGTATCCCTGTAAATCAGTCACCTGTAATCCTAAAGTCATTTTTCCTGGAGAAGCCTGAGAATTTGAAGATTCAAATCCCGCATGATAAAACATGTACATGCATGGGAATCCTAAAACCTACCCGAATGCTAAGCTGAGTTTGCTGATTGTGTTAACGAACCAATCCCTCTTGTAACTGCAACAAATAAGCTGATAACAAGAATGAATAACATAATGAGAAGATAGTATCAATAATGGAAGCAAACAACCTTAAGAGGAAACCTGCCATTTCAGGATTATTCTCATTGTCTAAATAATCTGAATAGTCTATATCTGTCATTACAGCTTGATGTTACAAAATTAATTATAGATATTCTATGTGGTATCTGCAATTTGAGATGAGAAATAATTATCTATAGTAAGTCTCGATATTTATCTAAATTCGGAGAAGAAAATTTACACTTTATATGAAAGCACTTGTTCTCAAGGAAGATATGAGTTTGGTAATATCCGATATTGTAAAACCGGTACCGGCGAAAAATGAAGTACTGGTAAATGTTGCGACTTCTGCTCTCAACCACCGTGAGCTATGGATACAACAAGGCTTATATCCGGGCATGCAACTTCCATGTATTTTGGGTGCGGATGGAGCGGGCACTGTAGTTGAGCTCGGAGAATATGTAGACAAAGCATGGTTAGGAAAAGAGGTGATTATTTATCCTGCCTATGCTTGGGGAGAACATGAGAGTGCACCGAGTAGAGAGTTTAGAGTACTAGGGATGCCTGATCCGGGAACTATGGCAGACTTCATTAAAGTCCCTGCGGAACATTTGATCATAAAGCCTGACTATTTATCTTGGGAGGAAGCAGCAGCGATTCCTGTCGCGAGCCTGACAGCTTGGAGAGCTTTAAACCGACATGGCCAAATAAAAAAGGGGGACAATGTGTTAGTTACTGGTATTGGCGGTGGTGTAGCACAGGCAGGATTGGCTATTGCTCTAGCATTTGGTGCGCAT
>ENA-ORXT01005200-ORXT01005200.1-marine-metagenome-genome-assembly--contig:-NODE-5200-length-12895-cov-15.558667_pt1 | contig 12895 bp, 3 predicted proteins | sample MGYA00237868_ERZ511482 | MGnify/ENA metagenome assembly ERZ511482 | reverse complement strand
TTAAGATTCCTGTCTAAGTTTAAATAAAGCAGTTTTTGTACCTTCCCATCCAACTGCATAATCTTTGCTTTTTGCTGTTGGACCAATACATCTCGCCATAAAAGCATAAAAGATTTAGCATCTGCTGCCCACAAATAGCTAATAATACTAGCTGGTAATATTTCTTGCTTCGTGGCTTTTTTAGGCAAATTTTTAAGGCGCAAGGCACTTTCTTTTCCAATTTCTATAATAGAAGTACTTAATTTAGTGGCACCTTCCCCCAATGCAGACTCATAGTCCTCAGCGGTTTCAGCAGAGGTTATCCGTACTAAAATCTGCTCTAAATCTTTATTAAAGGTTTGTATTAATTGTTCACTACTTAATGAAACTGAGGTCATTGTTGAAATTTATAATGCTTGGATGCCTGAAAATAGAAGTCAGAGGTCAGACCGAAAAATAAATTTTTCTGTCAGAAGTCAGATGTATGACGTGTTCTGAGACGCAAATTAGACTTTTTAACTCGATTAAAGCAAACCCTATATTAAATAGGAATCGTTTAAATCACGTCCCAGAATACGCCATACATCTGACTTCTGACAGAAAAATTTATTTTTCGGTCTGACTTCTGACTTCTTTAAAAAGGGTATTTCTTGGTAACAGCGAGGACAGATATAAAATAGAATACATAGCTGTCTGATCTAGACTGGCAAAAATAAGGAAATCGTTTTAGTAATAAAAATCCTAATTTGGGCCTTATTAAGACGGTTAATATTAGCGAAAAGCCACGTTTTGTCGGTCACAAATATATAATTCTAAACTAAAGTTCTCGTTCTTTTCGTTATATTTCTATAGCAAAATATACACATCCTCCTTTTTTGTCTTTCAAATGCGAAATAAAGAAATATAATTGTGTTATAAGAGGAGGATAAATACCTTTGCGGATTAGATTATTAATTGTTCATAATAGAGCGCAGAGAAGGGATAATAGAGACTAGATAGCAGATTTGTTCTTAAAGTATAGCTTATGCTATTAAATAGAGCACGATTTTATCTCGCTTCTCTGCGCTCTATTCTGAATAGTACATTTTTTCTATAGAACAACAAACTACGGAGTAGTTGAACACGAGTAACCTCGGATGAAATCCGAGGGTATGAATAACGGACTTTTTATAGAAGTCCGATTTGACCAAAACCGATAAACTATCACATGAACAATATCGGGCGTATATTTTTCTTTATTTACCTCTTTTTATTAGGGACAAGCACCTTATTAGCACAAGAGACCACCTGCCCCTGCGTCGACTGTCCGGGGCCTGTATTGGATGGAATTGAAGATATTTCTAAGCCAAAAGAGCAAAGATCTATCCATGATTTTCACCTATATGTTTTTAATGTGCTACTGGATGATTTAAGTCATCCTAGTCAGTGCGTAAAAAAAGTATCTGTTACTTTTAAGCATGAATTTATAGGAGATGTGGAAATGCTTTTAATTTCTCCTGAAGGTCAAGAAGTGCAATTAATAGGGCCTATCAGTTTCGGTTCTTTGGGAGGGTTTTCTAAGACCAATACGACTTCTTTTGATGTAAGTTTTGTCCGCTCTTCTGATATTTCTCGCCCAGATGCGAACTTAGAGCAAATATGGCATAATGAACAAGATTGGGCAGTCTCTTTTGGTACGAGAAATGGTTCTTATTATCCTTATTTTGGAAACTTAGAAGATTTTAACTTAGGTAAAGTAAATGGTAGTTGGACTTTGCGAGTCATTGACGGCAATCCAGAAGGGAATGATACGGGAGAATTAGAAGATTTTTCGATTGAATTTTGTAATCCAAATGGCATAGTTTGCGATCCTTGTGAAGAAGAAAAAGAGGCAGGAGAACCTTGTATTTTTGAAGTAACAGGTTCAGAACATCAAATAACACCTATTGAAAGTGTTTGTTTAGATGTTATTACGCAGAATGTGGCTTTCGTAAAAAATCTAAAGTGGAGCATGACTTGGGAGCCTACCGTTATGAAATATAATAATATTCAAAATATCTTTCCTACCTCTGGTATTTCGCCAGGCGATTTTAGTTTTAGAGGCGGTTTTATTGATTTAGATTATACCATTCCTGATGCCGATACCTTGGGCTTAGTATTAGCAGACAGTACTGTTCTTTTTCAAATTTGTTTTCAAGGAGTGGGAGAAGAAGGCGATTCTACCTTATTCTCTTTTAGTAATTTGGAAGTGAATGTGGTCGGCGATTCTATGATGATGGCCACAAACGAACCGGGCAAAGTGAATTTAACTGTAGATTTAAGTGCAGACTGTGGTACCGCCAAACAGCTATGTGGTATGGAATCTATTTCTGTTGCTAGAACAGAAGGACCGGGCTTTGTAAAAGAAGAAGGAGATGCAACTAGCTGCTGGAATGAAGCCGCTGAAACGCAATCAAAATGGTATCAATTTGATATTCTTGCTGCTGGTACGGTGGAATTTGTCGTCCGACCAAAAGCAAATGCAGGCTTTCGTTTCTTAGTATTTAAAGGAATTTGTGGTAGCCAAGCTATCGAATGTTTTAGTGGCGGCAGTAATAGTGATCTGCCGATTGGCGCAAGTGATGATAGTAATGCTTCCTTTAATGTGGATGGAAAATTCCTACCTAGTATAAACGCTACCGCTGGCGAACAATACTATTTGGTAGTAGATAATAAAGACGATAACAGCGTTGGCTTTGATTTACAATTCGCAGGTACTGCTGTGATTGGAGATGCCACTTTAACTGCGGAAATAGCAGCACCTCCTATTTTAAATTGTACCCGCCCAACCATCGCTTTAAATACCGCTGGGACTTCTGAAGGCGAGGTATACAGCTATGAGTGGGATATAGAAAATGGTCGTTTTTCGGATTCTCTTGACGTACTAGCCCCTACTTTAGATAAAGCTGGAATGTACACCTTGAAAGTGATAGATACCAAAACAAGATGTGCCACTAAGGCAATGGTTCAAGTAGATGATGATTTTGATTTTCCTACTGCAAGTATAAAAGAGGGGGTTACGCTTAATTGTACGCAGCCTGATTTTGTGTTAGATGGAAGTGCTTCTTCTGCTGGTCCAGCATTTGCTTACAATTGGATCACGATGGGGGGCAATGTAGTGGACAACCAAAATGCAGAAAATGCCAAAGTTGACCAAGCAGGTTTGTATATTTTAGAAGTAACAAATACAACAAATAATTGTATTTCTACGGATACAGTGGAAATATTGGGTGACTTCGTTGCACCCGATCTACTAGTTGAGGATGCTACCTTAACCTGTAGGAACGATACCGTATTCTCTACTGCTAGTACGACTCCTGATGTCGTAGTGGTTTGGGAAAGTGACCAACTAACCCAAGCGATTACTACCAAAACGATAAAAATAACTAAACCCGGAATTTATCGCCTTACAGCTACTGCACCTAATGGTTGTACGACCCCTGCCCAAGTTACTATAACGGATGATCAGTTGTATCCAACCGCAAATGCAGGTGCGCCAACTATTCTATCTTGTCAACAACCTGAATATACACTGCAAGGCGACTCTTCTAGCAAAGCTACTGAAATTGCTTATGCATGGAGGACTATAGGCGGACAATTTACTGCTAATGCGGATATAAATAGTCTGAATCCAATTGTCAATGAAGAAGGAACATATATATTAAAAGTTGAAAATATTAGAAATGGTTGTTTTGTAGAAGATAGTGTGTTAATTGATAAAGATTTTATTTTGCCGACTATTCAAATTACTTCGGATACACTTATTAACTGTTTTCAAGAAAATATTGTATTAGATGCAAGTGCCTCTGATAGTGGTGCAATTTATGATTTCAGCTGGTTAACTAAGAATAACGGCAATATTTCTATTGGAGCAGACACCTACCAACCTAGAATAGATAGGGGGGGAACTTTTGTTTTAGAAATTACGAATACGGAGACAGGTTGCCGCATTCAAGATTCTGTTTTTATACAAGAATCTATTGATAGGCCGAATATAATTACCAAGGATAGTAGCATTACTTGCTTACGTACAGCACTTACCTTGTCCGCAAGAAGTGACACCGCAGGGGTTCTTTTGGAATGGTCTAGTGATTTGCTGCCAACGCCTGTCCTTGGTTCAGATGTAGATATAGACACACCGGGGCTTTATGAGGTAAAAGCTACTGCCCCTAATGGCTGTTCGACTATTAGAACAGTGACAATAGCGGATGATAGAGATTTACCAGACTTACAAGTTCCTAGAGATTCTATTCTTACTTGTATTGTCACTAGCATAGATTTATTAGCGACTTCCACTACACCTGAAACTACTTTATCTTGGACGGTGCCTAATGGAACCAACGCAATTGCCCCCGGCGTAATAGCTAATGAGCCGGGTATTTATACCAGTACCGCTATTGCAAAAAATGGTTGTGAATTAATCAAAACGGTACAGATAGACAATGATGAAAATAGACCTATTATCATCATAGATTCTACGACTAATATTACTTGCGATTCCATTGTTGCTATATTGGATGCAACTAACTCTTCCACTGGAAATGAGTTCTCATATAGCTGGGAAACGGATGGTGGAGAATTTGAAAATACCGCTTCTACCACCGCCTTGACAACGAAAGTTGTACAAGGAGGTGTTTACACATTAACGATAAAAGATAATAGCAATCAATGTGAAACAAGCAGCACGATTACTGTCAATGATATTAGAGAAGAACCAACCATATTTTTTAATCCTCCTAATGAACCAACGCTTACCTGCGCTGAGCAAATCCTTTCGATATCCGCAAATACAAGCACAGACAGCCCTTTATATAGATGGTCTTTAAATGGAGAAGTACTCTCAGAATCGGAAGAAAAAAACTTGATAGTAAGTGAACCTGGGGAATATCGATTGTTGATAATAGATTTAGAAAATAACTGCTCCAGATTAGGTTCTATAATGGTGGAGATCGATACCATTGCACCAAGCGCAAATGCTGGTTTAAGCCAAGAACTCAACTGTGCAGTGGGTAGTATAACTTTAGATGGCAGTGCCTCTTCACAAGGCGACTTTTCCTATATTTGGACCAACGAACAAGCCCAAACAGTAGGGGTGGAAATAAGTGCGGAGGTCAGTGAACCTGGGCTGTATAATTTAGATGTATTGAGCCCAGTTAATGGTTGTCGAAATAGAGCAACGGTGGAAGTGACCGCTTCTTTAGATAATCCCGTAGCCAATGCAGGGGCGGATACGATTTATTGTAAAGATATTTTTGAATTGGAACTAGAACTTGGCACTAACTTAAGTTCCCAAGGCGATCAATATAGGTATCAATGGAGGGATGCTCTTGCTAATCCATTGGGTACAGAGCTAAAACAAACCATATTTACAGGTGGTCCCTTTATCTTAGAAGTAACCAATACCAATAATAATTGCACAGCTATTGATACCATTAATGTAACAGAAAGCCCTAGACCAAAGATTAGTCTAAGTATAGATGGAGTGATTAATTGTAAAGATAATTTTATTAGATATATTGCCAGTAGTGATTTGCCCAACACCAATATTATTTGGGATGGAGACGAGGTATTTCCTGATAGCATTTTAACGGCTACGGATGCCTTATTGGGAAAAGTATATGTGGCGCAAGGTACTAACAATGAAACAGGCTGCAAGGGCTTTAGTGATTTCATAGAGATAGAAGCAGATAGGGCAGCCCCTATTGTCAATCCCGGTAGAATAGATAGTATTAACTGCAAAGATCCCGTTCTATTAGATGGTAGTTTTTCTTCCAAAGGGCCACAATTTTCTTATACTTGGTCTACCGATGATGGAAATATTATGGGTAGGAACGATAGTATAACGGCACAAGCAGATCAACCCGGCACTTATACTTTAAGTATTTTTAATGCCAATAATTTCTGTTCTAATACGGATACCATTTTAATAAAAGATGATCGGACACCGCCTAGCCTAAATTTAGGGACGGACCGATTTATTACCTGTTCAGAGACCAGTATTGACCTAATTGCAATGGATAGTATTGCCCTTAATCTAGGCGGCGCTATTTATTATAGCTGGACAGATGCGAATAACCAAGAATTAGCAACCACCGTTGCTTTAAGCAATATAGATTCCGCAGGGGTATATCAAGTACGAGCCATTGATTCGCTTAATTTTTGTGTTAATTTTGACACCATAGAAATCTTTAGAAAAGATACCTTACCCGAGATAAATATAGCCGAAGCAGCATCGCTAGATTGTAGATTGCCTATTACGCAATTAGCCGCCACTACCTTAACAGAGGGTATCTATACTTGGCAAACAATAGATGGAAATATACAAATAGGGGATAGCACCCTAACACCAACGATAGATGCAGGAGGTACCTACATATTGAGCGTTGTAGACACAACGAACAACTGTGTCGCTATGGATTCTATTCTAGTAGCAGACAATCAACAACAGCCGCTTATTGATGCAGGGAGAAACACTTTAATTACCTGTTATAATGATTCGGTGGCGGTGTTGACAGGAACGATTTTAGCCGAAAATCCTGCATTGGTTTTGGAATGGACAACTTCAAATTCTGAAATATCGCTCACCGCAAATACTTTAAACTTGACAGTGGAAGAGGCGGCTACTTATTATTTAACGGCTACAGATACCGTAACAGCTTGCACTGCTACAGATTCTGTACTGGTCATTGCTAATCAAGAAAGCTTTCAATTTTCTTTACCGATAGATAGGGCAACCATAGATTGCAATACCCCTGAATTACCCATTGGGAATGAAAGCTTACCAGAAAATGATACACTTGATTATAAATGGACTACGACCGATGGCAAAATAATTGGTTCGGATAACAATAATATTACACTAGTTACCGCCGCAGGAGCATATACCTTAACGGTGCTGAATATTTTAAATGGATGTAGCAGTACGGATAGGGTAGTAGTAGCAGCAGGGATGGATTTACCTCAAGTAGATGCAGGAACATCGCAAACACTTACCTGTGCCAATCGGGAATTGCAAATCGGCTCGGAAAATACCGTAATAGGTTCGGGCATCACTTACACTTGGACAAGCGATAATGGTCAAACTATCGAAGGTGCAAACAGTCCTTTTGCAAGCATTAATCAAGCGGGGACTTACGAATTATTGGTTGTCAATGATACCACAGGTTGTCAACAAGCAAGTAGTGTACGCATCGAAGAGAACTTAGTAATAGAAGGACTTATCCTACCAGAAGATAAGAAGGTTAATTGTAAAGACAGTGTGATTCAATTGGAAATAACAGGGGCGCTTAGCCAAGAAAGTTTACGCTATAATTGGACAACCGCTAATGGAAGCATAACAACCAATAACCAAGAATCAAGTGTAGTCGTGAATCAACAAGGAACCTACTATATAGAAATTCTAGATGAAACTTCCGCTTGTACGATTGTAGATTCTATTGTAGTAGAAAGTGATCAAGACTTGCCAATCGCCATTGCTGGAAATGATCAATTGCTGCGTTGCGATGTGCCAAGCATTATACTATCCGCCGATGGTTCAAGCACAGGGGCAACCATTTCTTATTTATGGAGAAATGAACAAGGAGACATTCTAGCAAGAGCAGAAAATACAAGTGTAAATCTCCCCGGACAATATAGTCTATTAGTAAAAAATGAAGCCAATGGCTGTGAATCCCAAGCTTTTGTAGAAATAATAGAAAACACCCAGATACCAACAAATGCAGCCTTATTTTTACAACAACCCTCTTGTGAAAACTCCACGAATGCCTTCATCAGAGTAGATTCTATTATTGGCGGTATCGAACCCATAAATATTCAACTAGATGGTTCAAGCCTAAGTGCTAACAACCGTTTTGAAAATCTAGGCCCAGGTGAATATGTACTAAGCGTAAATGATGCTCAAGGTTGCCAATGGGATTCCACCTTAGTCATCGAAGCCCCCGAAGCCATAGAAGTAGCAATTGATGCTTCTACTAACAATTTAGTCACAGGAGAAGCTGTGCAGTTGAGCATAGGTGGAACGGTAGATCCGAACACTATTGATGTAATCAACTGGACCCCAAACAATGTCTTCACTTGCTCAGATTGCCTAGACCAAACACTCGCCTTAAATACCTCCACAGAAATTAGTTTGTTTATTATTGATGACAATGGTTGCGAAGGCAGTGCTTCCCTATTAATAGATGTTACCTTAGCGGAACTACCGAATGCCATCACGCCTAACGGAGATGGTAGCAATGATTTTTTTACGATTCCTATCTTAGAAGTTGACCCTGACGGGCATCCGGACAACGAGATTATTATCTTTAATCGTTGGGGCGATGTGGTCTATACCGCAAGTCCCTATAATAATGATTGGGATGGTACACATAATGGGCAACAATTGCCGGAGGGGACGTATTATTTTGTGCTTCGCTTGGATGTGAGTGAGGGGGAGATTATGAAGGGGAAGGTGACTATATTGAAGTGATTGTGGTGCAAAAAATCATACATCATACATCATACATCCACAAGGGACGCAATTAGGGTGGATTTAAGATGTATGATGTATGATGTATGATGTATGATTTTCGCTGACGCAAACACACGTAATTATCATTTTTTCAACTGACAATCTATACTCCTTAATTGCCGTTATTCGATTGCAAACGGTTATAATTGTTTGTAAACGGTTATAAGTGTTTGTAATCGAGTAAGTATAAAAAAAATCTATCCTAATGACCTTCTTTTGCAATAGTAAAATGTTAGTTTTACTCTTAATTCTTGATAGTTTTTTCTATCATGGAGGTAAAACTAAAATACTATGCAAAAAGCTACCCTCTCTAAAAAAAAATAACTCCATCAGCTATAACGAAGGAGCAACTTAGGAATGCTGTAATAATAAATATTCATTCTTGGCTGATTCTTTTATCCTTATTTTCCTCTTTGAAAACAGTCATTATATGGAGATAACTCCTGTTTTCAAAGAGAAAACTAAGAACAAAATAATCTACCCAAGAATAAACATTTATTATTACAGCATTCCTTAGCACTATTCATTCATCCCTAAGCTTTACTTATGAAGAAGCGTTTACGATTCTTATGTTTCTTTTTTTACAGCATTATTTTATTTCGTTTACAAATATAAGTAGGTTCTTTGACAAATTCAGTATTAGTTGATCCCGAAAGTAAGAACTTTTTTTACTTAGATTCGTACTTATATATTCAAAAAAAAACCGATATTTGGAGGCGCAGAATAGCAATTCTCCTCCAAAATGATATAAACATGAAGGACAAAACCAGTTATTTCTTACACCCTTCCTCTTTCGTAGATGAAGGGGCCATGATTGGAGCAGGCACAAAAATTTGGCACTTTTGTCATATTATGAGTACCGCTCAACTAGGATCCAGTTGTAATTTAGGTCAAAATGTTTTTGTTGGAGACCAAGTACAGTTAGGAAATAACGTTAAAGTACAAAATAACGTCTCTATTTATACAGGCGTTACTTGCGAAGATGACGTTTTTCTAGGTCCTTCTATGGTATTCACGAATGTTACGAACCCCCGCAGTGCCGTCAATCGACGAGGACAATATTCCAAAACACAGGTAGGAAAAGGTGTAACAATTGGTGCGAATGCAACGATTGTTTGCGGACACAATATAGGTGCTTATGCTTTTATTGGGGCAGGTACCGTTGTGACCAAGCACGTTCCAGCTTATGCCCTTATCGTAGGTAATCCCGGTCGGCAAATTGGTTGGATGAGTGAATACGGACAGTCATTAGTCTTCGATTCCTCTGGAAAAGCTATTTGCCCTGAAAGCCAAGAAATATATCAATTAGCACAAGAACGCGTTAAAAAAATAAATATTTAATTTTGCTATTTTTCCAAAAATCTTTATTATACTTGTACAAAATACCTTAAACAATGACAAAACATACCCAGTACTCTTCCAGTGTGAACAAAAATGACTATACCAAAGAACCAGAAAATCATCTCAACCTAAATGAACCAAAATGGTTTGCTATTTACACTAAATACAAACGAGAAAAAACGGTACAACGAGATTTAAATCTCAAAGGAATTGAGACATTCCTGCCCATACAAAAAGTTGTTCGAGTGTATACCCGTAAACGAAAAGTAGTAGAGTTACCTTTAATTAGTTGCTACATTTTTGTAAAAATTACTAAACCAGAATATGTTCCTGTCTTAGAAACAGATGATGTTGTAAAATTCGTCCGCTTTTCTAAAAATCTAATTTCTATTCCAGAAGAAGAAATTAAATTGCTTCGACAAATCATAGGAGAAGGTATTCCTGTAACGGCTGAAAAAATAGGTTTCCAAAAAGGGGATGCCGTGGAAATTATAGGTGGTACATTGCTTGGTCTTAAAGGTACTTTAGTGGAAGAGCATGGAGAAAAAGAAATGGTAATAGACTTAGAGACAATGGGCTATTCGCTTCGAATGCAGGTAGATGCAAAATTATTGAGAAAAGTTTAAGCGTTGTTTATAATGTTTAGTTGTTTAACACACTGTTTATCAAAAAAAAATTATTATAAAAATAAATCCTATTATTTTAGGCTTTGGACGAAAGTGTTTATTAATACATTGAATTAAATAGAATCCGTATTTTATAAATTAACGACTATTACTATTTGTGGTGACTAAATACCAAAAACTAATCTGTCCAAAGTCTAATATTATTTAATTCTTCAAACAAAGAAAAGCCCTGCTAAAAATTAGCAGGGCTTTTCCATTTAATAAAACCTTGAGAAAACGTTTACGATTAAAAACCTTTATTAAGTTCGCTGAGGCAAAGATACAAAATTAAAACTATTTGTTTATTATATTAACACAAAAAGTTTTAATTTTATTTATTTTTGTTCATTTTTAATAATAGACTTGTCCTTCTTTAAAAATACTTATATGAAATAGGACAAGTTTATCCATTCGGTAGTTTACTTTCTCTAAAACCCTCGCCGCAAAGTTCCGAAAACGACACCTCTAAAAAACTATTTAAACTTATCTAGCGTTATGACTGGCTTACTTTTACTAGCCAATTTATCGAAATCTTTAGGGTCTACTCTATGAGATTCACCGCTTAATCTTGCACCTCCTACTGCGAAATCCTGCTCTTCCCAATCTCCAAATCGGCCATTAGACGTAGCTATTGTGGAGCCAGCTCTTAGTAATTGCCATTTCCCTGCACCCTCTGAACAGCAAATACCATCACCGAAATCATCATAGATAACAAAGATGTAAGCACCTGTTGGTAAAGTGATATTTTTAGTAATCACTTTCCCCGATTGTCCATCTGCAAATGGGCCGTATTGTTTAACAACTGTACCATCTGCTTTCTCTATCGCAAACACCGTTTCAGAACCGTAATCATCTAAAGTAACTTTCATTGTAATTTTACTGGTACTTGCAGTTCCGCCGCCGCCAGTATTTCCGCCGTCAGTACTTTCTCCCCCAGCACTTTGGATAGTCACAGTTTTTGTAGCAGTATAAGCCGTCCATCTTCCATTACATTTTGCTCGGACTCTGTATTGATAAGTTGCACCAGTCACTAAACCTGTTGCTTGATAGCTAGTAGTTGTAAGATTTCTAGTAGTCCAACCGCCACTTACTCTATATCTTAATTGATAATCCGTTGCATTTCCAGTCCAAGAAAAGTCAATAGCCGTATTATCCGTTTGTGCTGCATCCAAACTTGTTGGGGTCGCACATACTGTATCGCCGACATCTGTATCACCGCTGCCTGTATCATCACCGTCCGTATCGCCATAAACTGTATCACCACCGTCCATATCATCATCATCCATGTCGCCATTAACTATATCACCATCGTCCGTGTCGCTACCATCTGTATCACCACAAACAGTCGCTGCTTTTTTAAGTCGATTAAATAAGCCACTATTTACCCAATTTTCCGCTCTACTCGTTTGTCCTTGCGTAAACATATACATACAAGCATCATTTGTATAATCCATATAACTCATGTGTAAATCTTTAGAACCACAAGATGTTTTGTTAAGATTTGGGCAATCTTCATTTGCTTCTGTCTGACTAGGTGTATCACTTATTAAGTCATCAGAATTACAACCACCATCTCCCCAAAGGTGATCCAAGTTCAAGTAATGCCCCATTTCATGTGTTAAAGTTCTACCCAAATTAAAAGGAGCTGCTGGTTTTACTGCACCACAACCGTTGCCTACCCCAAAAGCCGTTTTATTGATAACTACGCCATCTCCATTACCTGAACCACCGAGTGGAGCGTAGCCTAAGTTTCCATCTGCATCATTTACGATGATATTGATATATCCAGCCCATTGATTAATTTGGTCGCCATTCGTCTGATTAAAAGTAACAGCAGGTTGTCCATTACTCAATCCATAACCTGAAGGGTGACTTTGGGTAGCCAAACAAAATTCAAAACAAGCTTCGCCATTAACAATACCAGGGAACGCTGCTGATGCCGTATTTTTCCATTGACTTATATCTGAATTAGTACCTCTAAAGTCTTGATTAATTATATTAATTTGGGCTTGCGCTAAACTAATCAAACAAGCTTTGTTTGGATTGGAGATACCTTGGTAGTGGACAGCTACTGGTAAAATTTTTGGATTACTACACGCAGCAGCTCTACTGTTAGCAAAATTGTTTCTTAAGTGGGATTGAAATATTTGCATCCTTTTTTCATAAGCTGCTCTAAATTCAGCATCTTGTAATTTTAAAGCTGTATATTCCTTAGAACCACATCTTCTACCTAGCTGATGATTATGTGTATTTTCACTTGCTGCCTCTGCTATAGTTGAGAATTCTGTATTTTGTTCTGTTGTTATTTCTTGGTCTTTTTGACATCCTACCAATACTAATGTAACCAATGCAATAAACCATAAATTTTTTATACTAATCATTA
>ENA-ORXT01005199-ORXT01005199.1-marine-metagenome-genome-assembly--contig:-NODE-5199-length-12897-cov-20.834165_pt1 | contig 12897 bp, 16 predicted proteins | sample MGYA00237868_ERZ511482 | MGnify/ENA metagenome assembly ERZ511482 | reverse complement strand
CGGCCGTCGGTGCCGAAGCTGGTGCGTCTTTGTGGGTGGGGAGGCGAGTTCTGTGGAAGGCTGTTGGAACGGGAGACGCCAAGGAGACGACCAGCCACGGAGATTATATCCCTTGCCAATCTGCAACAGACGATGGCTTCAAGGAATTCCAAGCCGCTCGGAAGTTGATTTTTCTTTCAGGCAGTCTACTTCTCTTTCTGTATATCGCGCACCAATAGCACCGCATAGCCGGTACATTTGATCACCTGATACAGTCGAGAAGTTGGAGGGCTCGTAAATTTGGCACTTCATTTCCAAGTCAAGCTGCAATATTCCTTCAGGTGTGTTCATCGTCTTCGGCAATGCTCTTCCAAAGCTCGGATCGACCACTGCCTCCTCCTCAACAGTACCTACCGAGACGAGCTCCTCTAGGCGCACCACTCACCAGGTCTCGCGTCTGACAACACCAGCTCAAGCGGTGACATCGTTTGGGCCTCCAAATGATCATGTACGTTCCGTGGTGGTTTTTCGGTGCCATTGACTGCGCTGTGTGACGGCTCTTTGCCCTCAGCAACGGAGCTGAGTGTATACCCGAGTCGAGCTGCCGAGCTCAGAGCACACCGAACAAGTTCAAGCCACCCGCCACTGACACTGAGCTAATTCCCAGATCAGTTGGTTTCCTATTGTCAGGTACAGCACTGTCGGTCGCTCTTCTCTCCCATGCCCACGCCGAAGTGTCTCTCCCAACGACCAGGCCTCTCTGGCATGCACGCATCTACGTTGGTTGCGCACGTTGTCGGCCATGCAATAGCCCCCAACCTCCGCAACTCTGGACGCGCTATAGCCAGAGCTCCACTCCGCCCCCGCCCTCCACGCTGTCAATGTGCATTTTTCCTCCGCCTGTGTCGTGTCCACGACGTCGAGCGTACGTTACCACTTTCTTTAAGGGTATGAACGAAGGAGCAGGCTCTTGTAGCCGTGTTCTCTCGCGCTGCCTGATTTACAATTGCCACCCGCGCCGATGTGGTGTTGGTACTCGCATCTCGTTTACGTGGAATTTTTATTTAGAATGCCCCGTTGGTACTGACCCGATACTCTACGTTGGCTTTTCCGCTGTGCTCCTTATCATACCCGGTCTGTTGTCATCTCGGCTGCATTAAGGTGTGTCAGGTCATTGAGCATGAAGATTCGCACCGCCATGCAGGCACGTTCTGGATGTGTTGGTACTGCGCGAGTGTCTTCATGACGCAGACAGCCCGTATGCACCACATGAGTCGTCTCCATGCTGATAGAAAGCGGCTGGCACCACCAGGCGGGTTTGTGGAGCTCCACCTCCTAACTAAGGCCGCCCGCCGTGTCGCACTTGAGGTGGCGGCGACGGCGACGCTCCCTACGTCACGAGCAGAAGGTGGTGATGGCCCGGGTATGGCACCCCCCACGACACGAGCAGCAGGTGATGTTGGCCGAGCTGCGGCGCCCTCAACCACCACGGCATCCATCGTGGTCCTCTCCGCGACGCCGACGCCCATCTGCTTGTGCGAGCCTTGTGGAGGATCTGAGTCTGTTAATCCCGCCGTTGGTGGGCTCGGTGTTATGCGTGTCCCCATGGATAACTATGCGCGCGTCACCCTGGCTGTGCCGCGGCATCGCAACGTCTTCCAAGCGTCGACGGCCGCCTGTATCGGAGCCTACTTCGAGGCTCAGCCAAAGGCATGTATGACTAAGCGCCTCGTGCCCTCCTCGGTTGGCGAAAGACCGTCACGGTTCAGCACACGTCTTTTGCAAGAGAAGCTCAAGTTTGTCTTGTGCGTGGGCGGCCCGGGCCTGTCCAAATCATACAAGATGTGGTACGCTTCCGTGCTTTCAATGGCTGAAAGGGGTGGTCGTGGTCGGGACGTTTCACGGGGTGCCACTGGGGACGCGGTGCGCAGAATCGCCGGCTCCCTGCAGCGGACGATACCGTGGTGGAGGCAGTTACCAGCAGCTTCGGTGAAGACCCTCGTGTAGAGAAGGCGCCAGGAGGAGAGAGCTCGGACGGCTCGGACGACATGCATAGGGAGCTCGGCCAGGCGCTTACTTCCAAGCGTTCTTTCGCAGCCGCAGTACGGAAGCAGCAGTGTCGTGTACTGTCAAGGCTTCTTTGGGAAGAGACGCCGATTATGGTCGAGGCCGTGAGGTATCTCTTCTACTCAAGCGACCTGCTTCTGGCTGCTTTTGACCTGTCACAGAACGCTGGACTCGTGCAGCTCTGGGGTGAGGAGCTCGGGGTGGGTGTTGATGGGTCGACGTTGCGCGCGGACATGCTTGACACTTACATTTTTCTGATGGGGGAGCGTCCAGTGCGTCGCGTTCACGGCTCGCTCTCGTTCGTGTTCGGAATGCAGCTCTTTATTGACGAGACTGTTATGTCCTGGTGCGGGGCACATTACGTGTACCCAATCCGCGCACGTGTGTTGAATGTGCGCGACCGCCGCGCGCAATGGGTGACTGTCGCCTACGTTCTTCACGTTGGCAAGCCTGCGGCTCGCACCACAACGACCCGGCGCCGTGCAAGCGACGCTCGAAACGGTTTGGTGCAGCAATGTCTCGCGGTCCTCCTCCTTAATTTTGTTGGCGCAAGCCTGACTGGTGTTACGGTGGAGTTCTCTGGACCGCAGGCGCTGACGGCTGTGCCGCTTCTGGTCGGCATCGTGGCGGCCACGGCGTCATGTGACAGGTAGACCTGCGGGCGTCGGTGCGCCGCTTCGTGATGTGACCGCCGTGATGGACGCTCAGCTGGACGGTGCGCGTGCCCGCGACCGGGACCCGCGGCCTTCCTTGCGCGACTACCTTCGGATGGAGCACAGCGCCCTTGCCTTCCTACCAGCCCTTGGAGCTGTGTGGGGCCTGATAACGGACATCAAGCAATTCTACAAAGTCAGCTCCATTGATTTAATGCACGTGAGGAAGCTTGGTGTGGTGCGCATGGTGGCGCAACGCTTTGCCTCCCTCTTTCGTGTCGCATGTGCCGGGCAAGACGCTCGCCTCGGTCCTGTACCCGCATTGCTAGACGCCGTGAAATTGAGAGTCTGGGAGATGGGGCACTTGAACGTGCCTTGTCCAACACCACCCGGGTACGTTGTCGCAGTGATGATGCCAGAAGCACCTCTCCCATCGTTTCCCCCCTATCCTCTAGCTTTCGTTCTGCATTCCGCAAACATGGTAGCACACTGACGGTTGTGTGTTGCTTCTTATGATCCATGACACGTCGCGCATCCCCGCTGATCTTAGAATTATATGAACAGCTTCTTTGTTCCACCCACCGTGAAGCAACTGCAGATGAAGGGGTGCTTAAGGCGACACGGGTTTGTTATAATGCCCCACATGATTGCCGGTGCTGCGGGCCGGATGAGCAGCGCCATGTGCGGCACGCGGACGCGGCTCCAGCGCCCTGCCCAGTCAAGGTGGCTCTTTCGGATTTGAAAAGCAAGATGACATTACAGAAGTTGCCTGAAAGCGCCGCGATTCTGGTGTGGCCTCCAGTGGCTCTGATCGACACTCTCATGTCGGAGCGGCGATTTGGCAGCCCGTCTTCCTCGCCGCCACGTCCGCCCGTCGCCGGATCATCCCGCACTGTGCTCTTGATGGCTGTGCCGCCATCCTGCCGCCTCTCCTTTCGCCCCTTATGCTTCCAAGCATCTTGAGGGCCGGCCCTGGAGGTCAACAACTATATTGTAAAGGAGGGTCCGCATACAACCATGATGTGCGTTCAGCAGGACCGGACAACACGAGCTCTGCCGTCAACGAAGGCAACCCAGTTACTCTGGGTTCGTTTGTTGATAGTCTATGGTGGACCGTATGTTTTTGACACTATGGTGATCAGCGCTCTGAGTTGAACCCAATGGTATGAAAAGAACGCATCCGACCGCTATCGGCTCGGGCAGTAAACTGCATCTTCTTCGAACTTGGCTTGTCGGATGTCATGTCTTGCGCATGAGCGCCGAAGACAGATCCGAGACTTGCTTTCACACTGGGAAAGGACTCAAGGGCATCTCGCCTGATGAGTAGGTGTCATGAGCTGATTGGCCCACATCCACTTCCTCAGGAGGAACTGAGGACGTGGAGGTAGTAAGTGCTATGTTTCCCAACCCCACTGCCGGCCACCGCTACCGCCAATAGAAAGTCAAAATTGTTGTACTGATCCAATCAGGTGGCTTCCTGGGCCCAGAAATCCAAAAGAGCCGCAGAAGCCGGTCTTAGCTAGGCGTGGCGCCGGTTGCTGCTGCGGCCGTGCGGCGGTCTGCCAGTGAAATGGAGGAGCTTGACGACGGACATGAGCCTGACGGCGCCGTGCTCCGAGCAGCGGACGAGGTGCTTTCGGACCCGGTAGTCCCTGAATTGGTGTCTTCCGCCAAGTATCAGCGGCTGTATGGGAACCTTCTTCTTCACAGAACGGTTTTAGACGTGTATTGCCGCCCGGCCGCACTGGGAGGGAAGCTGATGGGCGACAATATTGAAGACACGACGCACAAAACAGAGCTGGAGATGCGCGCACTTGCCGACGAGGCGCAAGAGTTCATGGTTGACTGCGTCGACCTCCTCTTGGGCCCTGCGCACACCACTAAGGCCCATCTGCTTGCAAACCACCTCCTCGCCGCGTTGCTCGCAAATGGCAACCTGCGAAAGGGGATCACCAGAGAGAACAAGGCCTTGCACGGTCCTTGCAAGAGGATATACTGCCGGACAAACAAGCGCGACCCGACCATCGTCTTGCAGATGATGAGGGCCGCTGAGATACCGAGAGAGGTGTTGCGTGAGCTGATGGACACGGGCGCCAATGACGGAGACGAAGGATATGGCCTGGATATGCTCCTGAAGAAAGCTCTGGACGAAGGCGACGTACCAACATCTCCGATGGAAACGCTGGCTCGGTCTCATCAAGGGCGGCGCGTGACCATTGCCGACTTTAGCAGATGCCGGGCATGGCCATGCTCGGCACGTTGCTCGATAAGGAATAGCATTGCATTGTTGCGACGTCTCCTTCCTTCGTTTTTTACTGTTCGTTAGAGTGGGGCGCCGCGTCCATCGCGCAGACGGCGTGAGCGAGCGCAAGCTACCTTGGGCAGCCTCGTCACAACTACCTTTGGTACACCGACAACGGTGGTCAACGGCAGCTGTGTTGGGCTCAACTGGTGGTGCGGATGCTCCGTAAAGTTATGGACGACATTGTCGTGCTGCGGCCGCTCAAACAGGTCCCGTCCATTCCCGATTGCTCGCTCTCACGCTCGGGTAACAGGCGAAAGGCCTGGGACTTTGCGGGTTCTACCTGTGAGTGGCCGGTGCTTGCTGGTGTGCCTCTTTCCGCCTTCCTGCGTAATGAGCACGTCGTGGCCCACGTTTTAAACTTGGGGGACCGGCATGGTCTGCATGCGCCGCCATCCAACGTTCCGGACACTGCGGCCGAGCCCCGCGCACAGCGCTCTTTCACAGACCACTTCTTCCCCTTCACGTCTCGCGTGCACTGCCCGAGCAGCTAGGCCGTTGCAACTTGGAGTGCTGCACTGTGCATCAAAGCGGTGGGATTTCGGACGTGCAGCACGAAGGATGGAGGATCGGCGAGGGCGGGACGGGGATTGGATGACTGAGGTATGGTGGAACGTTGATCAGGGTGGGGCGCGAGGAGGGGGTGGGGCGGACGGTGGAGCCAGTGTCGGGAAACACGGGGTGTGGTCAGGGCAGAGTGGGTTTAAGTGAGTTTTTAAGACGGTCGCTGCTTCGCTCAGACTGCCATGTATCCTTTGTGTCCCGGTGCTGAACTCCCCCACTGTGAAGAAAAGCTGAGGGAGTGCAGGGTACACGTAACCTTTACCGGTTCGAGCTCTCTCTGCGAAGGACATCGTAGGGCATAGAAACAATCAGGACTATACATGACGTGCAGCTATACGCAGAGGGAAGCAATAGTCAACGGTGGGGTCGTAGTCCCTCTCTCGGTTGTAAATGCCCAAATAGACTTCCCAATCATTGCTCGTCACGGGGTCCTTGTTCAGTGAGGGAGTCCCCGGCGGATGCTTAAAGTCGGTGCTATTGCTGATCCCCCAATGCTGTCCTCATCGACCAGGAACGGTTCCTGGCGGTACGGTTCTTGTGGAACTGGCCATCTAGTAGTTAAACGCAGCGGTAAACAGCTGCTCAGCACGAATCTGAGACGTCCTATTGGCTCTCCCACCGCCACTTCCGTGCAGAACCGAGATCCTTCTTTTTCTTGAGATTTTCTTCCGATCCCTTCCGTGTCAAGGGAGCAACCGGCCCGCAATCGTTGGGATATCGAGATTTTCTGGGAGATACGCAGAAAAGTGCAGAAAAACGAAGGCGTCGATTGTGCGATTGGGGGCCGTACGGGCACATTCTGTAAAGATCGGGCCAGACATGCACTGCTGTCGGACTGCTCGACCAATGAGAGATCTGTATTCATTGCCGTTCCACTACCGTTCCGGGGCGATGAGGACAGAATTCGGGGATCAGCAATATTGCTTCGCTAGGCAAGGCCAAGGCATCCAGACACGTTTAGTTCGGCCTATTTATGCGGAACGAGCCGCGACTCGCGATATGGCTGTGCCCGTGCCAGGATCCCCACGAGAGACCTCAACAGCCTCATAAGAGAGTTCAACAGCGGCGCCGAACAGAATAACGTTCTTTTTGGGGTCTGTTACCATAACAGACGGGCCAATAGATCGGCATCTGTGTGCCTAATGCCGAACAGGACGTTCTGCTCGGCGGTCTATTGGGCTGCCTCGTCCAGTGACGGCGGGCGTGGCACCCGGCCCCGCGGGGGGGGGTGACTGTCGGGGGTCGGGGACGGGTTGCTGCAAGGGCGGGGCCCGCGAGGGCGGCAGGCCGTGCCGCTCGCCGGGGACGGCGGTGGGCGCGTCTGCCCAGCTGGGGGGGCAGCGCCCGGGGGGCGGGGAGCGCCAACTGTTGCTGGGGCCCCTGCAGGACCCCCAGCAAGCGCGGCGGCGCGGCAAAGGGCGCACCCTGGGGGTGTGTGCTCGCCGCAGTGCGCCGGCCCTGGTCGGGCAGGCCGCTACCGGGGGCGGCGCCGGGCGCGGGGGCCGCCACCCCCGCCCAGCGGCGAGCGCATGCCCCCTGCCCGAACGTGGTGGGCGGGGGGAGCGGCGGGCGTTCATCCCCCAGTGGCCACGTCGGCTCCGAGTACCCTTCGTCGGCTGCCCCCTCGCGCCCGGGCTGACGGTTGCGCCACCGGCAGCTTGCCGCCCTTTGGCATAGAGTCCCCCCTCCTCACCGAGTCACATTCAGAAAATTGCAATTGAAAATCGAATCCTTAACTGACCGGATTTTCACGCCACGAACAGTCTGTCCGATATTGCTATGGTGCGCTCTCCAAAAATGAGAATGCCCAGAAAATCGGGCTTTTGCGGCCGCGTGGCGATGCGTAGTGGCCCACTCCGTTCAGCGATCTAGAATGTCGCTGCAGGCGGCAGCCCCAACAGAACGCCATTCTGTTCGGTGTCTGTTGCCGAACAGACGCCCAATAGATGCGCTTCTGTTACAGTCCTGTTCGGTGCTAGGTGCTAGATCTCAGGATTCCTCGAAGGACCGTGCAGCACATGTGATCGAGAACGGGATCGGGTGCTCTGGAGCAGGGCTATTGGGAGAAAAGACTTGCGAATACAAGCTGCAATCCAACGTGGGCCGACAGTAGCTGTTTTTGCAATACATGTGAACCGCGCAATTCCTGGTCTGACGGTCAGGGCCAGTCTCTTGCGTCATGCCCACAAGACAGGGAACTAGTTCTTGACTCGATTCTACAAACACGAGCCTCAACGCACCACCAATTCGGCCTGCTACGAACAGAGGCAGAGAAGCCCCACGAGAAGTAGTGTGACCCGGTAGAAACAGTCAAGCACACGCCAGACACAGAGAAGGTTAGTGCGCCTGTTCCCACAACGACCGCGTGAGGGAAAGCGCATGCAGATCATGATCACCTACAGAGCCACTAGCGCTGCAGAGCCGAGGTCGTGCAGCAGAAACAGTCCGCAGCAAGTCGTGGGGGGGGGTGCGGGGGGCTGGGGGGCGCGAGAACCGCACGCAAGGAAAGCGACATGAAACGCACAACAGGCGCTTGAGAAGCGCGCCCAGAGGCCATGCACCGATAGAACAAGTAAAAAGGTTGAGGGAGGGCGTTGACTCCAGGGGGGTGGCGGTTGAGCTGGGCAGTTCGTGGAACGAGCGGTGTTCGTGGCAGTTGGCCAAAGGTAGCGGTTGCCCAGCCGGGAAGCCATCGGAAAATGGCACGCGGGTGGTTGAGGAGACGAGGTAGAAGGCTGCCTGCACGCTGGAGGGCCGGTGGACACATTGCACCAACCCTTAACCAACGAGCTACACATAAGGACAGGGCTGGCTGAGTCGTCTTTGACATTACCAAGCGACGATGTGGCACTTCCTCGCACGGCAGACCATGACGGCCTGGGACACACACTTTCTTTGAAACCTGAAACAGGCTTAGGCTTTAAAAAGAACCCTAATCATCATGATGAGAGCCGTTCTACGAGCCAGATCCTGGCAGTGGAGGAACCGACACACGAGACAGAAAAACAGCGGCGCCGAACAGAATGGCGTTCTGTTAGGCGTCTGTTCCCTAACAGACGGCCCCAACAGATGGCCTTCTGTTCGGCTGTTGCCCGACAGCGATTTTGTTCGGCGTTTTGTTGGGCTGCCGCCTGCAGCGACGATGTCCGCTGGGTGCATGCCACGCGCCGCCACCGTCGCAGCCGGCGACGCCCCCAACAGAACGTGATTCTGCTCTGTTGGCTGTTGCCGAACAGTCGCCCAACAGATGCCATTCTGTTCCATTATTGTTCGGTGCTGAGCTCTGGATTTCGTGGTTCTGTCAGAACCGTGCAGCACATGGGACCCAAAGGGCGTTGGGACGTGCTGCATTAGAGTCAAAGCGGGGACGCCGAATTAGCGATGCATGCAGTCCTCTGTGCGAGCGCGTGCGCAGTCGTTTACAAATATATAACTCGTCGACAATGGGACTGTGAGAACTGCATTGCGATTACTGCTGCGGCAGGTGCTGACGTCATACGAGAAAAAAACGTGCTCTTCTTTCTCAGCAGGCACTGCCGTCACCGACAGCTACCCACAGCATCCTCGACACCAAACCCCAATGCAAGGCGGACAGGGACGCACCAGTCCCATGCAAGGATACTGAAGCATCGTGCAACAAGCACGACAGACACAAAAAAACGGACAATGAAAACAAGGCCCGTGGCCAGAACGAGACGGGGGTACAGCTCCCCCCGGAATGCCTGAGCGGCACAAGCAAGAAGCATGGAGCAAACCAAAAGCAAGAAGAGCCAAAACAACCCATGAGACCAACGTCCTGGCCAGTGTGAGGCGACGGGGTCCTTGGAGCCTTCAAGACACCTGAGCAGCAGGGGCAGCAACAGACACGTCTCAAAAGCCGGTTGCGCGGTACGCCCGCCACTGGGCCGCACGGCTGTCAGAAACCGGACGAATCTCTTCATCCTCTTCCTCGTCGTAGTCATCGGCGCGCTCGCCGTGGCGCACGACAGGGGTCAAGTTGTTCTCACGAGAATGAGACGCGCCGCGGCCTGTGAAGTCCGAGGGCAGCGGCTCGAGACGCATTGCCTGCGACGGAACTGGGAGCACGACGCCGCGCGGTGCGGCACCAACGCCGCTGGGGACCGAAGGAGCACGAGCCGCAGCGGGTTCGAGAACCTCGGCGCGCGGGACGACAGGAACTGAAGGGGGGACTGCAACACGAATGATGAGGTGGCGGTCGGAGTTGCGTCCGTCCAGCAGTTGAAGATCATCGTGCACGTCGTTATCCTTGAGGAGGATGTCATGCAGGAGGAGGAGCTCGCGCTCGATGAGCGAACGGTTTCCCTGACTCAGGGCGCTGGAGCCCGCCACAACAAAAGGGAGCCCCGCCCGATGAAGCAGATAGGAGCGCACCTGAAACATTTAGAAGAACATCATACACCCAAGCCAAGACACAGTAACGCGAAGCAGAAATTGGCCAAAGCAGATCAGACAGGTCAGTATGTTCTGTAACAATCCGGCGTGCAGAAAGAGCACGAGCACATGGTGGAGTACTTAACAATGAAAATGCACGGCCGGACGACACAGACGGAAGGCAGCGGCCATCAACCAACTCGGAAGGAGACGTTGAAGACATGGCAAAAAAGACGACAGATGACACGCGTTGCCTTGTTCGGCCCCGTCCAGCTCACTATGGCCTCCGTGCCGCCCAGCTCGTCAATGAAGTTGTCGAGTGCGTCAAGCATAGCCACACGACCAATTGCGTCCTTGATAAAGGCATCCGCTCGCAGCAGATCCATGCACTCGTCGGGAGACTGCATCAGCACGCGCCGAGTTGAGGACGCCGAGGGAGAGCTCCATGACCCTATGCCCTTGATGGCATGCGCGCGCTTGACGAAGGCGGTCACGCAAATGAACATCAGCGAGCTGCTCAGGTGCCCCACAACGCGCTTAATATACTGGTACGCCACCACAAGTGCCATTTATTTGGCCGGCTTCCGAACGGGCAGCATCATCTTCGCTTGCAGCTTCTCTGCTGCCGCCGGCTCGGAAACGCTCGTGACGTGTGCGGCCATATTGAGGAGCTTGGCGTTTACCGTACTTGTGCTTGGAAACAACAAAGCTGAGGTAGGAGCGGTGCGCATCTCCGTTATCAGCGCCTCGATGAACAGCTCCTGTGAGCATATCAAGCACAAAACACAGAGACAGGCGAGGAGTCAACGGATAGTTGCGACAGTCAACACGCAGACCAAAACTGACGATGTACCACGCGGTCAGAATGCAGCGGGTTGGCATGTCGCATTGCGCGGCCAGACCCAACACAATCACATGACACTGACCCATGGAGTGCGTACGAGGGGATCAGCGGAGTCACAACGTTCCTTACTCTCGATCATCAGCGCGACGCAGTCGCTACCATCGCCGTCGCGGCGACCCGTCCCGTCGGCCGTGGTCTTAGTCACGTGGCCGTCCAGGCCCTGCACAACCTCGATCAGCTCCCCGAGGCGCTCGAGCACAACCTCAGCCCAGGTCTCACACCCTTCCGCCCATCCATGCGCCGCAATGATGATGCAGCTTGAGACTTCATGACTCCGGGCGGAATCGCGTGGACTCACGCCGCAATGAAGAGAGCCCGCGGGGCAGAGCTTCGAACAGGTCCTTGATATCCATGTCGGGCTCTTCCGTACCGGCTTCGCCTGCTGCACCTGCCGCTACAGGCATGGATGCCTCACATGCCATGCGCGAGTGGCTCTCACGGCATCGCTTTCTCGACGGCGCCCGCGCGCGAAGAGGTGACGACGACGGCGTCGCTTGCGAAGCAGGTGACGCCGGCGGGGTGACGTACGCCATCACCAAGGCATCGTCATCCATCTCCCCACTACTGCCGTCGTCCTCATCGCTGCCTGCGGGCACTAACGAATGAGCCGGAGAAGAACGAGTCTGGCGCGGGGTCGTCGCGCGCACAGGCAGCGTGGACGAGCTGATACCGAACAGAATGAGGCCGTGAGCACTGCCAAGAGCAGCGGGAGGCCGCCCCGCGCGAGCTACCGAGGCAGAGACGAGCACAGCCGGCGCTCCCGGCGCCAAAAACCCGGCCGGGGACAGTATGGGGTTGCTCGAACTAGCAGCCAGCCGGTTTGCCAGCGCATCGGACGCGGCAGCTGCCGCACGCCGCCGCGCAGTACCCGAATCATGGTCACCATGGCCTCCACCGTCGCCACCGTCACCGACACCACGGCCATTGTGGACGTTACGGCCGCCACTGCCGCTGCCGCCGCCGCCGCCGTCGACGCCGCCGCTGGCGCCGCTGCCGTCTGTACCGCCACCGCCACCACCGCGGCTACCGCTACCACCATTGCCGTCACCGCCATCACGGATACGAGAGCTTGGACTCGCGACAGCGCCCTCATCAGCAGACTGCCCGCCCCTGCGACCATGGAGAACGAAGCTGCTGTCGCTATCGACGCCACGACGGCCGTCAATGTGGGCAGTACCCGCGCCAAAGTCGGTGTCCCCGGCCAACGCGCGATTCCCGGCCGTGCAGACCGAAGCCGGCCGCGTGGAAGTATAATCCATCATTCGCGGTGCAGATGATACAACCGACATGACCGCCGCCTTGCGTACGAGCGCCGGACGAGCGTTCCACTTGAGGCGACGCCGCCCGTGCTTGCCCGACGGAAGAACCACCGCTCCAGGCACATACGTAGGCGCCGCGAGACGAGCAACTTTGCCAGAGCGCGCCACTAAGGGCTCGAAGGGTGTCGAGGCAGCCGGCGCAGGCGTTGCATCATACGCAGCTGCTCCAACGTAATACGACGCCGCATCACCAGGAGACGATGCCACATCTCCGGAAGGCGACGCCCCCACGGCGAGTTCGCCCAGCGCCATGGCGCGAGCTCGCGTATCAACGAAATTTGAAGCACCAGGAGGCACGACGGCGTTGGCAGATGCAGCACGAGCCGCCTGAGCGTCTTGAATTTTCACGTCCATTTTTTGGTAGTACAAAACCGCATTAAGTGCGCCGTCGAACTTCATGCTCGGCTCTTGTGGACCGGCCGATGACGAGTGTCCCGCCGCAGTCGGGGCATGACACGCCCACGTGTTCGGGTCATCGATATCGATGACGTCGTGCCTTGGCACGGCATTCGCCACCTGCTTGCCCTTGGACGACGCAGGGAAGCCCTTCGAGGAAGGAGTGACTGCGTCCGACGGTAGATCATTAACATCGATGACCAGGTCGTCCTCGTCGTATTCGGTCGGTGTCTTTGAGACGTCGTTGTCGCCGGGCGCCATGGCAAGCAACTCATTGAGGACGATCAGCACGAGGGGGGGCGAGGTACGAAAAGCCGCGCG
>ENA-ORXT01005198-ORXT01005198.1-marine-metagenome-genome-assembly--contig:-NODE-5198-length-12900-cov-5.567808_pt1 | contig 12900 bp, 11 predicted proteins | sample MGYA00237868_ERZ511482 | MGnify/ENA metagenome assembly ERZ511482 | reverse complement strand
GGATGAGGGGTTCGCGCCCCTCGCGCTGGAAGTGATGCGCGATCCGCTGATCGAGATGACCCGCGCGCAGGGCATCGCCATGTGCGGCGTGATCCGCACCCATCATTTTGCGGCGCTGTGGCCGGAGGTCGAGATGCTGGCCGATGCCGGGCTGGTGGCCATGGCGATGACGCAAGCCATGCCCTATGTCGCCCCGGCGGGCGGGCGCGAGGCGCTGTTCGGCACCAATCCGCAGGCCTTTGCATGGCCCCGCCCCGGCAAGCCGCCGCTGGCCTTTGACCAGGCCGCCTCGACCATGGCGCGGGGCGACGTGATGATCCATGCCCGCGATGGCGAGCCTGTGCCCGTGGGCGTGGGTATCGACAGGGATGGCAACGACACGACCGACCCGGCGGCGATTCTCGATGGCGGGGTGCAGCTTGCCTTTGGCGGCTACAAGGGCAGTGCGATTGCCCTGATGGTCGAGCTGATGGCGTCCTCCCTGATCGGCGAGCGGTTCAGCCATGAGGCAAAAGCGGCCCATAACGGCGATGGTGGCCCGCCCGTCGGCGGCGAGTTCGTGCTGGCCATCGACCCGGCGGCGGCGAGCGGGGGCGACGGCTGGGCCGCCCATGGCGAGTCGATCCTCGCCCGCATCGAGGGGATGGAGGGCGCGCGCCTGCCCGGCGCCCGCCGCCACGCCAACCGCGAGGCAGGGGTCGTGCCGCAGGTATCGGACGCGGTGCTGGAGGAGATCGCGGCGCTTTGAGAGCGGCGGGTCGAAACGACGAAGGCTCTGCCCCGCACACCGATCCGGGGCTTGTCTCGACGCAGAGAGATCCCGGATCGTGGTGCGGGGCAGGGAGGTTGATCTGCAAGACACGCCTTCGACAATAAGAGTGCATATCGAATTTAATACAACCCTTGCCATCCAATTCGGTTTAAAACGATAGTATCCGTACTCCGTTCGTAATTCGCGGGATGATGCAGATGATACCCGAACCGGCACCGCGCATGGCGGAACCCGAGCACACCTTCGTCGTCGGTCTTGCCATGGCGGGGGCGATATCGGCGGGGGCGTATACGGCGGGGGTTCTCGACACGCTGATCCGGGCGCTGGCCGAGCACGAGCGGCGCTTTCAGGCGGGCGAGGTGGATCATCAGGTGGTGCTCAAGGCGATGAGCGGGGCCTCGGCGGGCGGTATCTGTGCGGCCATCGGCGCAGCCGGTCTGGTGCAGGGGGTCGTGGCGTTCGACCCGAACGACCCCTTCCGCCCCGGCCTGCCGCTGCTGCACGAACTGTGGGTCGACCGCATCAAGCTGACCGACGGCACGGATCGCGGATTGCTGGGGACCGGTGATCTGGGCCGGGACGCCGACGGGGCGGAGCGCCCGGTCGCCTCGATCCTCGATTCGACCCATATCGACGACGAAGCGGCACTCCTCGTCGCGCAGGTCGAGCGGGGCGTGGGGGCGGCGGGGCTGGGCTATGTCGCCCGGGAACTCGACCTCTTCCTGACCACCACCAACCTGATGGGCGTCACCTACGAGGTGAATTTCGGGGGCGGCAAGGATGGCCACGGGCATGTCATGGCCTCGCACGGGAATGTCGAGCATTTCCGCCTGACGGGTCTGGGCCGCAACCCGTGGCAATCGGCGTGGCTGGAGCGGTGGGACGACAGCGGCATCGCGCTGCCCGCCCCGCAGGAACAGGGCGCGCGTATCGGGTTCGGCGACATCTTCGGCGATGCACTGCCCTCGGCCTGGGCGCGATTGGTACGGGCGGCGGTGGCGAGCGGGGCCTTTCCGGTCGGATTGTCCTCGCGGCGGCTGGACGTCAGCGCGCAGGAACTCGGAAACCGCGCCTGGCCGGTCGATACCGACCCCGACCTGCGCCGTCCGGAACCGGTGCTGCCGATGGCGGCGACGGTGGAGGGCGGCGAGCCGGTGGCGGTGGAGCAGATCGGCTACGTCGCCGTGGATGGCGGGGTCGCGAACAACGAACCGTTCGAACTGGCCCGCTTCGCCATCCGCGACATCGACCCCGGGGCGCAGACCTGGCAACTGGCCGCGAACCTGCGCGAGGCGGACAGGGCGAACCGCGCGGTCATCATGATCGACCCCTTTCCCGAAGGCCCCGAAATGACCCTCGCCAGCGCCGATGCGGCCGGAAGACGCCGGGAAGCCGGGGTGCTGTTCGCCCTGCGCCGCCTGCTGCCGTCGCTGATCAACCAGGCGCGGTTCAAGCCGATGGAACTGCTGGCCGCGACCGATTCGACCATCCATTCCCGCTTTCTCGTCGCCCCCTCGCGTACCACGCCGGAGGGGGCCAAGCTGCGCGGGGCGATGGCGGTGGCCAGCGGATTTCTGGGCGGGTTCGGCGGGTTCTTCAACCGCGTGTTCCGCGAGCACGACTACCGCCTCGGCCAGCACAATTGCCGCAGCTTCCTGAACAAGTACTTCGTGCTCGACAGCACCAATGCCGTCTTCGCGGAGCGTACCGACCTGCTACCCGGCTCCGCGCCGGGGATGCGCCGCATCCTTCAGGTCGCGGACGACGCCCTGCCCGATTTCGTGGACGCGAACGGCTGTTTCCATCCCGGCCCGCCGGCCGCCGGTGCCGCGCCCGCCGAACGCGGCGAGCGGTGGCCGGGGCTGTCGCTGGACGAGTTCGAGGGCGGCAAGCGCATCGCCGTCGATCGCTTCACCCGCATCGCCACGCCGTTGATGCGCGAAGTGGGGCTGACCAACAGGCTGCTGCGCCGCATCGCGCTGTTCCTGTGGTTCGGCATTCCCCATGTCTGGGGCGGAATCAGCCAGACCGTCTCGGGCGATATCGGCAACCGGATCAAGGGCGAGATGATCGCGCGCAACCAGCTGCTGTCATCGCGGTATTTCGACGATCCCCGCGACCGCGCGCTGTATGCGGCCATCGTGCGCAACGGCAGGCGCAAGGCGAGTGCGGCGGAACTGGCCGCGCAATCCGAAATCTTCGCGCCGACCCGCGAACGGCCGATGGCGAAACTGATCCTGACCGCCCAGGATGTCGAGGACCGGGCGAAGGCCGGGATCGTGCGCCTGTCCCGCCACGGCGGACGCTGGAAACTGGTCGCGGGTCAGTAGGCGGCGCGGTAGATCGCCAGCGCATCCGCCTCGGTCACTTCGCGCGGGTTGTTCCGCAGCAGGCGGGTCTGGGCCATCGCATCGCGCGCCAGGATCGCCAGATCCGGTTCGGTGATGCCGACCTGCGACAGGCGCGCGGGCAGGCCCAGTTCCGGGCCGAGGCGCGCGGTCCCCTCGATCAGGGCGTCCGCGCCGGCCTCGCCGAAGACCACCGCGCCCAGCCGCGCATACTCCCCCTCGACCGCCCCGCGATTGAAGCGCAGCACGGCGGGCAGCAGCAGCGCATTGCTCAACCCGTGGGGCAGGTGGAACCGCGCGCCCAGCGGATAGGCGAGGGCGTGGACGGCGGCGCAGGGGGCATTCGCGAAGGCCTTGCCCGCCAGCATCGACCCCAGCAGCATCCCGCCCCGCGCCTCGATATCCTGCGGGGCCGCGACCGCGCGGTGGATATGAGCGGACAGCAGGCGCAGGGCCTCCAGCGCCAGCGCATCGGAGACGGGGTTCTTCTTCAGCTTGCTCGTGAAGGCCTCGATCGCGTGGACCATCGCGTCGATGCCCGTCGCTGCCGTGTGATCGGCGGGCAGGGGGACGGACAGCGCCGGGTCCAGCACCGCCAGATCGGGCATCAGTTGCGGCGCGGAGACGCCCATCTTCTCCCGGTCGGATTTCGTGACGACCGAGATCGGCGTCACCTCCGACCCCGTGCCCCCGGTGGTCGGCACGCAGACCAGCGGCAGGCGCGAATCGGTACATTCGTCCACGCCGTAGATCGCGTCGAGATCCTGCCCCGAGCGCGCCAGATACGCGGCCAGCTTGGCCGTATCGATGGTCGAGCCGCCCCCGAACGCGACCACCCCGACCACCCGCTGCGCCCGGGCCAGCGCCGCCGCGCGCCGGATCATCGGGGCGGGCGGATCGGGGGTCACCTCGTCGAAGACCACTGCCTCGTACCCCGCCCCGGCCAGGGACGCGAGCGCCCCCTCCGCCAGCCCCAGCCCCCGGATCGTCGCATCCGTGACGAACAGGATTCTGCCGCGCGGCAGCACGGGGGCGACCAGCGCGCCCAGATTCTCCGCCGCTCCGGCGCGAAAGACGCAGCGCGCGGTGGTGTCGAAGGTGAAATCCATCGCGTTCTCCCTGTCCTCAGGCCGTATCGAGATAGGTCCGCAGCGTCGCCGCCGTCCCGTCCCGCCACAGCGCGCCCAGCCACCGGGCGAAGGCATCGGCGAAGCGCGCATCGGCGTCGGCGGGTTCGATATAGTCGATCATCGACCCGATGACCCGCGCCGTGCTCGTCTGCGCGTCCTGCTCGACCAGCGTGGTCAGCCAGTCCTGCGCCGCCAGCACGTCGCGGCCCCTGCGCTCGCCCTCGAACACCCCCGCACCGACGATGGCCCAGTCCCGCCCCTCGCCCATCGAGAACAGCCGGTCCAGCGTCATCGCCTGGTGCGCGCGGTGAAAGTTGCCGAGGCCGAAATGCAGGATTCCGGCGGACAGATCCGCGCGCGCATACCCGGGCCGCCCGATACCGGCGGGCAGGTCGGCGAGGGTCGCGAGGGAGAGGTCGATTGGCATCGGGTCATCCGGTTTCCGCATTCGGCACGCAGGGCCGCGCCCGCGCTATACGACGCGCCGCCGCCGGGGGGGAAGTGTCTTCGTCACGCCGCGTGTCGCTCTGTTTCCGGGGCCACTGGCTGAACCGGCCCGGAGTCTCTCCCCGGACCTTCCCCCCGGGGCCGGTCAGCCGAGTTCCGAAAGCCGGGGCGGGTCGGCCCCGGGGCGCGTGCACGCGATGCTCCCCGCCCGGGCCGCCCGTTCCAGCACATCCTGCAACGATTCCGCCGGGGCGTCACGCACGAATGCCTGCGGATCATCCCGCGCCATGACCGAGGCCAGCAGCGCCGCCTGGAACGCATCGCCCGCGCCCGCGCTGTCCACCACGTCGACGCGGGGCGGGGTGGCGCGGATCGTGTCGGGGCCGCGAAAGGCCACGACATCCCCGCCCCCGCGCGTCAGAACGACCATCCGCGCCGCGCCCCCGGCCCAGGAGGCCGCCGTCTCGACCGGGTCGGCCCCGGGGTGGAGGAGGGCGAGGTCGTTCTCGCTGACCTTGACCATCGCGGCACAGCGGCGCAGGGCGGCGATGCGCCGTCGCCAGACATCGAGCCGCCGCTCGACGGTCGGGCGGATATTCGGGTCGAGCGAGACGAACCGGGACGATTCGCGCAGGGCGAGGGCCGCGAAGGCGCTGGCGACCGGCTCGACCGCGAGGGTGCAGGAGCCGAAATGCAGCCCCGTGACGGCGGGGTCGAGCGCGGGCAGGTCGATCTCGGAAATGCCGCGATCCGCCGCCTCCTCGCCGTAGAAGCCGTAGGAAGGCCGGCCGTCGCGGTCGAGAGCCGTCAGGCCGAGCGCCGTGCGCCGGTGGCTGCGGATCAGATGACCGGTCCCGACACCCTCGCGGCGCAGCGCCCGGACGATGCGCTCGCCCAGCATGTCGGTCGAGACGCCGCCCAGCAGGCCGGTCTTCGCCCCGAGCCGCGCTATGCCGACCGCCACGGCCATCGCGGACCCGCCGATCCGGCCGTCATAGGTCATGTCCGACCCGTCCGGATCCCCCGACCCGGTCAGGTCGTAGAACACGTCGCCGCATACGAGAAGCATCAGTCCGTCATGCCCGGACTGGAAATGGATATCGGGAGGTGGATCCGGTGTTCCGGCAAGCTGTGCATGGGCGACCCTGTGGAAAGTGTACGGCGTTAACCAATCGTTTACCTTTTTGCGGGGGCGAACCTGAAAAAGCAACGCCAAGCACACCGGTGAAGCGCAGAAATATGCGGAGGTGACCGATTTCCGTTCGGTTTCGGCGGGGGAGCGGTGTACCCTTCCGGCACTCCCCCATGCCGAATCCGACCGAAGCGAGGCCCCGAATGACCCATCCGCCCCGGGCGCTGCTGACCGCGATGTTCGATGCCGCCGTCGCCGCCGCCGACCCGATGCTGTGCGTGCCTGCGCATCTGCCGCAGGATGTGCCGGGCCGTCTGGTCGTCGTCGGGGCGGGCAAGGCGTCGGCGCGGATGGCGCAGGCGGTGGAGGCGCATCGGGCGGGTCCGCTGGAGGGGGTGGTCGTCACGCGCTACGGCCACGGCGCGCCCTGCGAGCGCATCCGCATCGTCGAGGCCGCCCATCCCGTTCCCGATGCGGCGGGGGAGGGGGCGACGCGGGCGATACTGGCGGCGGTGAGCGGGCTGACAGCCAAGGATACGGTGCTGGCGCTGATCTCGGGCGGGGGGTCGGCGCTGCTGACGGCCCCGGCGGCGGGCATCGCGCTGGAGGAGAAGCGGGCGATCAATACCGCGCTGCTGCGATCCGGCGCGCATATCGGCGAGATGAACACGGTGCGCAAGCACCTGTCGCGGGTCAAGGGCGGGGGGCTGGCGGCGGCGGCGTATCCCGCGCGGGTGCTGGCGCTGATGATCTCGGACGTGCCGGGGGACGACCCGGGGACCATCGCCTCCGGCCCCACGGTCGGCACCGGCAGCACCCCCGCCGATGCGCTGGCCCTGCTGGAGCGGTACGGGATCGCGATACCCGCCTCGGTGCGCGCGCATCTGGAGGGCGGCACGCCGCCGCCCGGGGCGGGCGACCCGCGCCTGTCCCGGGTCGAGAACCGGGTCGTCGCCGCGCCGCAACTGTCGCTGGAGGCGGCGGCGCGGGTGGCGCGGGAGGCGGGGGTGACGCCGCTGATCCTCGGCGATGCGATCGAGGGCGAATCGCGGGAGGTGGCGCGCGTCTTCGCCGGAATGGCCGCACAGGTCCGCCGCCACGGCCAGCCGCTGCCGACCCCCTGCGTCCTGATCTCGGGCGGCGAAACCACCGTGACGGTGCGGGGCAAGGGGCGCGGCGGGCGCAACGTCGAATTTGCACTCGCGCTGGCGATTGCGCTGGAGGAGGCGCTCGGCGATACGCCCGGCATCCATGCCATCGCCTGCGATACCGACGGGGTGGACGGGGCGGAGGAGGTGGCGGGCGCGGTGATCGGTCCCGATACCCTGACCCGCGCCCGGGCGGCGGGCATCGATCCGAGGGCGATGTTGCAGGCGAATGACGGACACACGTTCTTCGAACGGCTGGACGACCGCATCGTCACCGGCCCGACCCTCACCAATGTCAACGACTTCCGGGCGATCTTCGTCGATGGCGTTAACTAACTGTCGCGGCGGTTGTTCCTATATGGTACGACGATCCTGTAGAAGGGGGATTCGTATCATGGTCATGCGCCTGTTTCCGGCCGCGCTCGCCGTCGTCGCGGCCCCGGTCCTCGCCCCTGCGAGCGGGAACCGCGCGGATGGCTTCCCGTCCGGCAAGGCGAAAGCCGTCATCGATGTGCGGTCCTGAAGGCCCGGGCTTCCCCTCTCGCTTCAGGGTTGATAATCCGTGCGGCGAGTCTCGTGAAAGGATGCCCCGATGCCGCTGGCCGAACTGAATATCGCCATGCCGAAATACCCGCTCGACGACCCCCGGATCGCGGGTTTCACGGACAATATCGGGCGCGTCAACGGCCTGGCCGCGACGATGCCGGGTTTCGTCTGGCGTCACGGGGATCAGGCATCGGGCCACCCCGGCCACCAGCCGGTGCCGTGGCCGAACGCCATCGTGACCCTGAGCGTGTGGGAACGCGCCGAAGACCTGCACCACTTCGTCCGGAACACGATCCACAAGGCGTTCCACGCCCGCAGGGCCGAGTGGTTCGACGCGATGGACGCGCATCATTTCGTGATGTGGCATGTCGCGCCGGATCACCGCCCCACCCTGACCGAGGCCGAGGCGCGCCTCGACCATCTGGATACCCATGGCGACACGGACCACGCCTTCGGCTGGTCGCACCTCGCCCCCATCGCATACCGGAACCCTCAACAATGCGGCTGACCCTGCCATGATCGACCTCATCACCGGCATCCACCACATCACCGCCATGGCGAACGATGCGGTGGCGAACAATACCTTCTATACCCAGTCGCTGGGCCAGCGGCGGGTGAAGAAGACCGTCAATTTCGACGCGCCCGACGTCTATCACCTGTACTATGCCGACCGGGTCGGCACGCCGGGCAGTATCATGACCTATTTCCCCTTTCCCGATATCGGGCGGGCGCGGCGCGGGTGCGGCGAGGTGGGGCATATCGCCTATGCCGTGCCGGAAAAGGCGCTGAAGGAATGGGCGCGGCGCTATCGCGGGGCGCGGCGCGACACGCTGTTCGGCGAGGAACGCCTGCACCTGACCGGTCCCGACGGCGAGGCGATCCTGCTGGTCGGCAGCGACGAGACGGTGTTCCAGCCCCTGGCCCAGGCGATGGATCTGGCCATCGTCCCCCGGGGGTTCCACTCCGCCTCCCTGCGCGTGGCCGAGGCGGAGGGGATGGATGCGCTGCTGCGGCTGATGGGCTATGTGCGCGAGGAGACGCAGGGGAGCGTCACCCGCTATCGCGTGGCGGGCAAGCGGGCCTCGGTCATAGACCTGAACATCCGCCCCGACATGCCGCTGGCGACCCGGGGGGCGGGATCGGTGCACCACATCGCCTTCGCCGTTCCGGATCGGGCGGCGCAGGTTTCGGTGCGCGAGGCGCTGCTGGCGGCGGGGTACGAGGTCACGCCCGTCATCGACCGCAGCTATTTCCACGCGATCTACTTCCGCGCGCCGGGGGGCATCCTGTTCGAGATCGCGACCGACGAGCCGGGATTCGCCATCGACGAGCCGGTCGAGACGCTGGGCGAGGCGCTGCTGCTGCCCCCCCGGCACGAGGGCCTGCGCGCGAAGCTGGAGCGGAGCCTGCCGTCGCTGGGTTCGGTGTAGGGCCGCCCGCTCCCGGTGGAATTTCGGGGTCGCATTAACTTTGTTGAAACTTTTTCCGCACTCGCACGGTTCATGGAGGGATACCGGTCGAAATCCGGTGTATCGGAAATGAAAACGGAGTGACCATATGACCTCGAAGATCACGAGCATCGTTCTCGGCGCCGCTGCCCTGCTGGTCGCAGGGTGTGCTTCCGACCCGATGAAGAAGTCCGATCCGCTGTATGCCAGCGGCTCGCCTCTCTCGGCACCCGCGATGGCATCCCCCGCGATGGCATCCGACAGCATGATGGCCAATCCCGTCGTCGGGGGCGCGCCGATGTTCGCCAGCAAGAACATCATCGAGAATGCGGTCAACTCCGCCGATCACACGACGCTCGTGGCCGCCGTCAAGGCCGCCGGTCTGGTCGACACGCTGTCCGGCCCCGGTCCCTTCACGGTCTTCGCGCCCACGAACGCGGCGTTCGCGGCCCTGCCCGCCGGTACGGTCGACACGCTGCTGATGCCCCAGAACAAGGGTCAGCTTTCGAAGGTGCTGACCTATCACGTCGTCGCGGCCAACGCGATGAGCAGCGATATCGCGGGCATGATCGCCGCCGACGGCGGCGCGCATGCCGTCACGACGGTCGCGGGCAACACCCTGATCGTCCGCAGCACCCCCACGGGCGGCATCACGATCACCGACGAGAGCGGCGGCACCGCCAACGTCACCATCGCGGACGTGAAGCAGTCGAACGGCGTGATCCACGTGATCGACAAGGTCCTGCTGCCGAAGTAAGGCAGGTCTTCCGACGACGATGATTCCGGCCCCTTCCGCATGCGGGAGGGGCCTTTTTTACGTGCAGAATTCAGGCAGATATAATCGAATTGTATTCAGGTTTGACACCCGGATTGATTGATGTCTATGGTATGAGACTGCGATCTTATTTTACGGGTGTAGTTCATGGTAGTCTTCAGAGTACTTGCGGCAGGTCTTTTTCTCGCGGTCTTTTCTTTCCAGAGTGCTTCTGCGCTCTCCATCGATCTGAGCCGGTTTCTTGTCGGAGAGGCTGTCTCCGCGCGCGTCGATCTTCACGGCATTCAGGCAAAGGGCGACAGGTGCCATCTGGACGTCACCCTTTCCGCGCCCCGACTCTGGAGCGATCTCGACGCGAAGGCCAGGGCGCGCGGTAACCTCAACTCCTCGCGCAATCGCCTCTACTGGGTGGGTCCGACCCGGTTTCGCGGCATCGAAGGGGGAAATACGGTCCTTCTGACGTCGCGCGCACGGTATGAAAGCTGGGCGATCGTGAAGGTTTTCGGCAGTGAAATCAAAAACAAGAACTTTCAGGATACCAAGACCGTCGATTTCCTGCTGCGCCCAAGATGGGATGCTGCGGGTGACCGCCTGTCTCTCGACTACGAGATCCAGAATGTCCGGAATTTTCCGGGCGAGATCGAACGGGTCCTCAAGCGCTCCGGCGTCGAATTCGGCGGAAGCGCGAATTTCCGGGTACCCCGGGACGATGCCATGCAGCAGCTCGATCCCCGCATCGAAGTTCCGCTTGCGTTTTCACCGACGCCGAACGGAAACGGTCTGGCCGTGCGGACCGTCGTGTCGCTGACGCTGCCCCCTGTGGAGGTTTTCCTGGGATTGACGGTCGATACCTGCATCACCCTGAAGGGCCTGCTCGAAACGATACCCGACAAGGCGGCGGCTTTGGCCATCGGCCTGATAGCCCGTCTCTGACGATGCAGAAGCTTATGTCGGCCCTCGTGGCCTTTCTCCTTACCGCGATGATTGCCGGGATATTCTATCAGCAGCATGGCCAAGGCACTCCCATCTTCTTCACGGAGCGTTCCAGCGTGCCGCTCGTCGTGTTGACCTTCGGCCCCGTCATCATGATTTTCGTACTCTGGCTGTATCGTGCCTTCCTCGACGAGACACCGGCGACGGATCGCCTTGCCCCCCGTTTCTTCGAATCGGACATCGTCTCGGGACGTCTGGGCTATCTATGGGAGAAAATCTCGGTCTTCGTGATGCTCGTCCTGCCCGTGATCGGCTTTTTGTACTTCTGGGAACGGTTCGACAAGGGGATCGCATGGCCGCTGGAGGTCGGTCGCCTGTGTGACCTGCCCGCCGATACCGTCCTGTCACCCGTCGATCTCTATACCCCGACAGATCCGCTCTGGTACGGCTTCAAGGCGCGGTATCGGTATGGAGCGTACGGGATGATAACGCCGGGCGCGCCTGCCCGCGAAACTTGCACGCTGCCCAATGGCGTGGACTACTATCCCTTCACCCAGCCTCTTCTGATGGCGGGGTTGAGCGGGGCCGTAATGCTGATGTCGGGCTGGAACCTGCTGCTCGTCATGCGGCGCAGGCCAATCCGCCGCGCGTCGCTGGAGAGGGAGGAGCGTGGCAATTCATGATCGCGCCGGGTTCAACACGCCGGCAACGTCGCCGCCAGACCGCCTTTCGACGTCTCCTTGTACTTGTCGCTCAGGTCGATGCCGGTCTGGCGCATGGTTTCGATGCAGGCGTCCAGCGACACGAAATGCACGCCGTCGCCGCGCAGGGCCAGCGAGGAGGCGGTGACCGCCTTGACCGCGCCGAAGCCGTTGCGCTCGATGCACGGCACCTGGACCAGCCCGCCCACGGGGTCGCAGGTCATGCCGAGGTGATGCTCCAGCGCGATCTCCGCCGCGTTCTCGATCTGCATGTTCGTGCCGCCGCGCACCGCCGTCAGGCCCGCCGCCGCCATCGCGCTGGCCGAGCCGACCTCGCCCTGGCACCCGACTTCGGCCCCCGAGATCGAGGCATTGTGCTTGATCAGCCCGCCCACCGTCGCGGCGGTCAGCAGGAAGTCGTGCACCCCTGCCCGCGTGGCCCCGGGGTGATGCTCGAAATACCAGCGCAGGACCGCCGGGATCACCCCCGCCGCGCCGTTGGTCGGGGCGGTCACGACCTTGCCCCCGGCGGCGTTCTCCTCGTTGACGGCCATCGCGTAGAGGGACAGCCATTCGTTGATCGCGTAGGGGTCGGGGGTATTGGTGCCGCGCTCGCGGATCAGGGCCTCGCGGATCGCCTTGGCGCGGCGGCGGATGTGCAGGCCGCCGGGGAGGGTGCCGTCCATCGTCAGGCCGCGCTCCATGCAGCCCTTCATCGTCTCCCAGATTGCATCCATGCCTGCATCCAGTTCGGCTTCACCCCGCAGGACCAGCTCGTTCGCGCGTTTCATCTGGGGGATGGTCAGGCCGTGCCGCTCGCCCAGCGCCAGCATCTCGACGGCAGTGCCGAAGGGATAGGGCACCCCGAGTTCGCGGCGCATTTCGGCCAACCCGCCCTCGTGCTGCTGCTCCAGTTCCATGGCATCGACGACGAAGCCGCCCCCGACGGAGTAATACGTGCGCTTGAGCAGTTCTCCCCCGTCCGCATCCAGCGCGCGGAAGATCAGCACGCAGATAAAAATCCCGGCCAGCCCCCATATGGCGGATTCCGTCACGACCAGCGCCCCGGTTCTATCCCGAGCGCGCAGCAGCACCCATGCCAGCGAAAGCAGGGCGATGACCCCCAGAAATGCCACCGCCATCGCTCCGATATTCGCATCCAGCGCCCAGAACAGGCCGGGGTTCACCACCAGCCGGAACCCGCAGGCAACGACGCCAAGCTGCACGAACCAACTGACCGGGCGCAGGTCAAACCGCCGGTCGAGCCATGCGGCAGAGGCGACAATTGCGGCAAAGCCAAGGGTCAGCGCCGTCTCGGTCAGCAGAATCGACATGGCGAGGGCCACCATGTTCAGCCCCGCCAACGCAAAGACCGCCGTGCGCAGCCCGCCATTCGGCTCCTGACGCCGCGTGCGCTCGACAAGGACGGTCATGGTCATCGCCACGGCCATCACATGCGCGGCCCATGCGATGTCGCCGAATTGATCGAGAGGACTCCAGAGTTGTGACGTCAGGAGAAC
>ENA-ORXT01005196-ORXT01005196.1-marine-metagenome-genome-assembly--contig:-NODE-5196-length-12902-cov-3.016530_pt1 | contig 12902 bp, 14 predicted proteins | sample MGYA00237868_ERZ511482 | MGnify/ENA metagenome assembly ERZ511482 | reverse complement strand
TGGCGTTCTCTGCTATATTACTGTACTGATAAGCGACTGCGTAAAGGCGTCCATTGTAACGGTCGAATAACGCTTTTTGCGCTTTTCGGTTCATCCGCTTACATGCTACTATTAGATACTTATCAGATAAATTTTCCAAGAATTTCTTTTTACTGTACGCGTTCTCCTACGAACTCTCCAGTTATGATACCATTGAAACTAAAAGTTCCTGTAACATAACCACCGACATTATCATATCTGATAACTTCAAATTCTGTCAAATCAATGTCAGAATTATCAAATAAAGAAAAGTCAGAATTACTACCTGTATAGAATACATTTCCAACAAAATCACCAGGAGCAAAGCCTTTAATACCCATTAATAATGGTGTGGTACTACCTTCAACCCCTAGGATCAAAGTCTCTACTGCAGTAGACTTGACAGTGCAACTATCTAGAACTTGTACAGCACCAGTATCCGTATTTTTAATAATGATGTAAGAGTCGAGACTGCTACCGCAGGCATTAAGATTCTGAGTGTAATCATTCTGATTAGGGTCGATGGTAATCTGACTTTCACCTTGTTGTAATTCTATCAGATCCGTTCCAGTAAGAGTGACTTCAAGATCATTCTCAGAGCATAATAAATAATCAATGGAGTATTCACCATTTGTCAAATAATAATCATAGAAGGTTCCTGAATTGGTCTCCGCAATCACAAACCCCTCTTCTACGAGCGACCCATCACAATCAGAAACTAATCCACTGATATTAATCGTTTCATAATTAGGCGGATAATTTACAACAACCGTAATTGCTGACTGATCAGTTGTGAATGGACCGATGTCTTGCGTATAATATACTGCACCACAATTGTCTTGCATTGTGAGAGTCAACAACTCATTCATAGGAGCTAGATTACAGATGGTATTATCATTATTGATATCAGCACAAGCCAGCCCAAGATTATCACATTCCAGACAAAATGAGCTATTCATGACAGGACCACCACGGCTATCCACAAAAGTGATACACAACTCCGTCAAGTCAAAAGGTATATCGCAATTCCACCAACTGAAATGCGAAACTTCAGCGCTATAGACATCACCACTTCTGACCGCAGAGCCCTCTTCTTCCCATACACCAGTAGTTTCATTAAAATGCCAAAGTGGGATGCTTTGGGGTGCATCTGATGCTACCTCAGTAGGTAACGGAAATTCAAGCTTGGCAACCTGACCCGCAGCTATATTCAGCTCTGCACCGCTAGGGTCGCTGAGCTCTACACCTATCATTCCGAAAGTCCTGAGCATCTGTCTATCGCCTTGTTCATTCAAACCAAGTAGAGCTCCAGGCATCAAGTCTCGAGTCGTTGCAGCGGCGGGGTTGAGCCACTTGACATGCATCTCAACAGTACCATCATATGGGTCACCATCTTTTGTGATAGCGTTGGATGGGATGACAATCTTAACGTCATCAGCGAGCATTACATCAATACCAGTTGCCGATTTAAAAAGTTCTGGAGCTTGCTGTATGGCTAGTGTTACATAAGCTTCCAGATCGAGCACAGTATTCTCTTTTCTAGGAAAGACCTGAGTACCCCCTACAAAATAACCTGTCTTCAGTACTTTGACATAAAGACCTGTGGATGGGGCCTTAACTCCGGAAACAGAATAAAAACCATAAGAATCTGTGAGATACTCACTGTTAGCAATAATAACAGTTGCATTGGCGATGCCTTCGCCCACCTCATCTACGACTCTTCCTTTAAGATTAACCGTATGAGAGGTAGACTGATCTATGGTTGTCTCAGTCGTATCGACATCTATAATACTGTCCTCCCTGCAACCCGGTAAGGCTAGTAGCAAGATTGTAAAAAATAAGAAAATGGAATTCTTCATAATGTTTGTTTTAAAGTATAATGGCCCTGTCCATACAATACGCTTACCCGAATAGTGCTTTTATTGTAAATAAAAATAATCAATAACCTCAGCAGATTATGAGTAGTCAGATGACAATTATTTTATTACGAATGACAATCAAAATAATACATCATATGGCTATATTGGGCTATAATAATCTCTTAAACAATTGAAAATTAGAATAATATTACCCAAATGAGCTACCCTCTCGATAAAACAGACAAAGCCATACTTAATATCCTACAAGAGAATTCCCGTACAACCATCAAAGAAGTGGCCAAGCAGCTCAATCTCTCGACCACTCCAATCTTCGACAGGATGAAAAAGCTGGAAAAAGCAGGTGTGATAAAGCAATACGTCGCTCTGTTAGAGCCCAAGCTAGTAGGAAAGAGTCTGACCGTTTTCATCAATATTTCCATCAAAGAACACGGAAAGGTCGCCATCAATGAGTTTGTAGATAACATTACAGCTTATCCAGAGGTGATAGAGTGTCACCATATCACTGGTAATGCCGATTTCATACTGAAGCTGATACTTGCTGACATAGAAGCGTATAATCAGTTCATCCTCGATAAACTGTCCGTCATACCCCACATCGGAAAAGTGGAGTCAAAATTCTCTCTTTCAGAAAGAAAAAATACAACAGCCATTTTTGTGTAAGTATGTGTTGGAACTGACACCCTATACGACTAGGGGTATTTTGTTGTTGTAGCAAACAACAATTAGAGATAATTTTGGGTTTAATTGACATTAAAATTTGACATAATTAAAAGATGATTCCTATGAAAAGATTTAGTTTTTATTTCGCCTTTGTGTGCCTCATTGGTCTAGTTGGTTGTGGTGATGATGGAGACAATAACACGGATGTAGATTTGAATATTAAAATGCAATATGGTGATGATCCGCTTGTCATGTACGATGCTTTAACTTACCCTGACGGCAGGACTTTCAGAATCACGGATGTCAAAGGCTATTTCTCGGAGATAGGCCTTGTGAAAGACGGTGCAACAACGGAAATCAAGGATGTTGTTTTCTTTAGTCTAGGAGATGCTCATAGTGATCTGGAGGAGGCTCAGAATGGATTTGATTTTTCCCTGCCAGAAACTGGTGTCAAGGACTTTGATGCTCTGACTTTCAATATTGGCATTACAGATGAGCAGAATAATACGCTACCTGCTGATTATAACTCCAGCAACGACCTGTCCAAGGCGTCTGAGTATTGGCCTAACTGGGAAAGTTACATTTACTTCAAGATAGAGGGCAACATGGATTTTGATGAAGACGGTGATTATGAGAATGGTGAAAATGTAGTCTTGCATCTCGGTACGGAAAGTGCTTTGAGGAATTTGGTTATCGATGTGGATGGTAATAATTCCATTGAGATGGTTTTGGACTTGGAAAAAGTTTTTTCCAATAACGGAGAAATCTATGATATGGAAGCAATGCCCACTATCCACGCTTCACTATCTGAAGCAGCTCTCAGAAATATTAATCAATTATCAGATAACTTGGCTCAAGCATTCACTGTTACAAAATCTTAAACAGAGATTACTCAGAGTCAATCTTCACATTTGGAAAATTTAATCCGAATGAATTGTGTGACTAGATAATAAGCTACTGGTTTTTCAGTTATATCTAATTTACGATCACAATTATGAAGACCCAACGCATACTACTTATGATGATTGCCCTTATGTTGCTGTACTCAGCTTCACAAGGGCAATCTTTCATTGGCCTAGGTGTTAACTTCAGTTCAGTCTATGACTCAGACTTGCCTCTGGAGCATAGATATAGTTCTAGTCCGGCAATTACCCTGGGAAGACAATTCGGTGAAGAATCCAAACTGAAAGCTAATATAGAATTACAATATTCTGTAAAAGGTTTTAGGATCAAAGGTGCCTACATAGATGATGGTACTTTCATACCGCAGGCTAATTCTAATTTGAGAATCCATTATCTGGATTTTGTACCGACCCTTGAATTTCCTTTTATCAATAAGTTCAATGTAATTATAGGTGCTGATGCTGCATTTAAATTATTGGATACTTACAATGACATACAGCTACAGGAATTCAAAATGAAACCTCACCAGCCATTTGATTACGGTTATGTAATAGGTGGGAAAATCGCTTACAAGCAATATTGGCTGAGAGCCACCCTCAACAAAGGCCTGACTAATATTGCTGAATCTGGAAGCGGTAACCAATACAAAAATATCAATGTCCAACTAGTGTTGGGCTTCAAGATTCAAAAATCTTAATGACCTTCATTAAGTGATGAGCACCGTCGTGCATCAGTACGTTTCCTTCTTGCTTCTACACCTCTAGCACCTCTTCACTTTTCCTGTACACTGTCCCTCTGAATCTATAATAAACTTCCCCTGCTGCAGAAGACACATCCACATCAAATTCAGCTGTCTTATAACTGACATTCAAAGCTCTGGCTTCTGCAAATAGCACTTCCCCTTCTTTAGCTGACTTACTATACGACATAGCACCATTGATGGATACCGCTATTCTACCATAAGAGTTGGATGCAAAAGCAAAGGCACTATCTGCAAAAGCATAAGCAATGCCTCCATGCAGTATGCCATATCCATTAAGCATTTCTTTTTTCACAGTCATCTTGATCTTGCAATGTCCTTCTTCTATGATGAGTACTTCTATACCCATCCATTGACTGCAATAATCTCTGGACATCATCTTGTTGTAAACTTGTCTAGCCTTGCTTTCCATAATTGGTGATTTCTGATAGCTTGATGATGGGTACAATATAAGCTATTATCCAAATGCTGTCTTCATTACTGCTCAACGGATATGTCATTAATTATATAGCAGACTCCTCTCAGTATCGTATATTTAGTCTGTGAAAACTAAAGAACCCAAATCAAGGTCCAAAACCAGGTCCAAGCTAGCTAAAGCAACTCTGAAAAATGGCTTCTCCCTACTCTGCCAAGCCAAAGCGATGACAGAGCACTACGAAGCTAATATGAAGCTCGTATCGAAATATGTGCATGCCACTTCTCGTGGTCACGAGGCCATACAATTGGCTACAGCCTTGCAATTATTGCCTCAAGACTATGTGTTCCCCTACTATAGGGACGACTCTATCCTGCTAGGCATAGGAATGAGACCCTATGATCTGATGCTCCAGCTGATGGCCAAGAAAGATGACCCTTTTTCAGGAGGTCGATCCTACTACTCCCATCCAAGCCTCAAAGATGACGACAAACCCAAGATTCCCCATAACTCGTCAGCGACGGGCATGCAAGCCATCCCCGCCACCGGAGTTGCGATGGGCATGCAGTACAAAGAACTACTCGGACTGGATACCGGTGACAGGCCCATTACGGTCTGCTCACTGGGCGATGCTTCAGTGACCGAAGGAGAAGTAGCAGAGGCATTCCAGATGGCTGCCTTGAAGCAACTGCCCATCCTATACCTGATCCAAGATAATGGCTGGGACATCTCAGCCAATGCAGAAGAAACCAGAGCTCAAGATGCCTATGAGTACATCCAAGGATTCAAAGGAATCAAGGCCGCCAGCATCAACGGGTCCGATTTCTCTACCAGCTACAAAGCTGTCACCAAAGCCATAAAATACATTAGAAATGAAAGGAAGCCTTATCTCCTACATGCTAAGGTTCCTCTGCTCAATCATCACACCTCCGGCGTCAGAATGGAATGGTATAGAGACGACCTGGATGAAGCCAGAACCAGAGATCCTTATCCGATTCTCAAAGAACAACTCTCCGAGGCAGGATTCTCAAATAAAGAAATAAACGCAATCGAAGCCGCAGCTGTCAGATTAGTGGAAGCGGATTTTGAATTAGCAAAGGTTGCTGCTGATCCTCTACCGAGTGATCTCTTCTCGCATGATTTTGCACCCACTGCCATAACAGAAGAAACTGGAACCAGAACACCTGAAGGTGGAGAAGAAGTTGTCATGGTCGACTGTGCCCTGAAGGCCGTGGAAGAGCTGATGCGGGCGGACAAGGGTTGTCTCCTCTATGGGCAGGATGTGGGCAAGCGACTAGGAGGTGTCTTCAGGGAAGCGGCGACACTTGCACAGAAGTTTGGTGATGAGAGAGTATTCAATACACCGATACAGGAAGCTTTCATAGTGGGCTCTACAGTGGGCATGTCAGCTGTCGGATTAAAGCCTATTGTTGAGGTACAGTTTGCTGATTACATATGGCCGGGGCTGAATCAATTGTTTACAGAAGTCAGTCGATCTTGTTATCTCTCTGAAGGAAAGTGGCCAGTCAGTATGATCCTACGGGTACCCATAGGGGCCTATGGAAGTGGGGGGCCATATCACTCCAGTAGTGTAGAGTCAGTGCTCAGTAATATCAGAGGCATCAAAATCGCTTACCCCAGCAATGGAGCAGATATGAAAGGCCTTATCAAAGCTGCTTACCATGACCCCAATCCTGTCGTGATACTGGAACACAAAGGTCTGTACTGGTCCAAGGTTCCTGGTACTGATAGAGCAAGAACAATAGAACCTGCTGAAGATTACATTCTTCCGCTAGGAATGGCAAAAGTCGTCCAAGAAGCCAGCGCTGAGCAGAGCTTGACCATCGTCACCTATGGTATGGGCGTGCACTGGTCTCTTAATGCCAGCAAAGCCTATGAAGGGCAAGTGGAAATCGTAGATCTCAGAACTATATATCCGCTGGATGAAGCAACGATTATGACTTCCGTCAAAAAAACAAATCGTTGTCTCATAGTTACAGAAGAACCAGTGAATAATAGTTTTGGAAGAAGTCTGGTAGGGCTGATACAAGAACAATGTTTTGAGTCATTGGATGCGCCTGTAATGATTATCGGTTCTGAAAATTTGCCTGCTATTCCTTTGAATAGTGTGCTGGAGCACACGATGATTCCGTCGGCAGAAAAAGTTAAGGTCAAAATCACGGAGTTGATGAACTATTAAATTCAACATATAATATAATTGACCGTCGAGAACAGCTTAAAAAATTCAGATTACTCATTACTACATAACCCTTAAGCTCTTAGATAAACAATCGTGATTACATATGAACTAAAGTAATATAAGAATAGAAATAAACACAAAATCGCCCATGTTCGATTCCAAACTGCCTCGCTCAACCCTCTCCATATTTGCCAAGGTCTCTGCACTTGCAAAAAAACACCAAGCCATCAACCTCGGTCAAGGCTACCCCGATTTCGATTGCGACCCTAGACTGCAAGCCCTTGTCTCCAAGCATCTTCAAGCTGGTCGCAACCAATATGCCCCTATGCCTGGTGTACTGGAATTGAGACAAGCCATCTCCGATAAGATAAAACTGACGTACCAAAAATCGCTCAATCCAGACACAGAGATATGTGTGACAGCTGGCGCAACTCAGGCGCTCTTCACTGCAATACAAGCTTTTGTACATACAGGTAACGAGGTCATCATAATAGAGCCTGCATATGATTCCTACCGTCCTTCAGTCATCATCGCAGGAGGAGTACCGATTGCATATAGACTTAAGTCCCCAGACTATCAAGTAGACTGGAATGTAGTAGGAGAAATGGTGACGAGCAAGACCAGAATGATCATCATCAATACACCGCACAATCCTACTGGCAAAACACTTAAACCCACTGACCTACTAGCCCTTCAAGAAATAGTCGCAGAGAGAAATATCTTAGTGCTTAGTGACGAGGTCTATGAACATCTGATATACGATGGGCAGGAACACCAAAGTGTTCTTAGGTATGAAAAACTATTTCAACAGAGCCTGGCCGTTTATTCTTTTGGCAAAACATTGCATGCAACAGGATGGAAGCTAGGCTATTGTGTAGGGCCCGAGCACTTGATGACAGAATTCAAAAACATCCATCAGTGGAATGTTTTCAGCGTTAATTCTTTTGTGCAATATGCCATTGCAGAGTATCTTACTGATCATTCCACGTACCAACAATTATCTGATTTCTTTCAGCAAAAGAGAGATTTACTTACAGAATTAATGAAGGACTCTCCTCTCAGAGCACTCAGCTCAGAAGGTACCTATTTTCAATTGTATGATTACTCTGAAGTCAGCGATATGGATGACCTTAAATTCTATGAATACTTAACTAGAGAATATGGTGTAGCCACTATTCCACTTTCACCTTTCTATGCTGTTCCTACTAGAGATAAGGTCGTGAGATTTTGTTTTGCAAAAGAAGACAATACCTTAATTACAGCCACAAATAAGTTATCAAAGTTAAAGTAGACCTCACCTGGAACCTCCTATCTTTCAACTAGTGTCATGATAATAATACTTAGGTTTTTTCTTACCTCAATTTGCTTACAATTCACAAGCTTGATTTCACTAAGTGGTCGATCCTCATTATTCACCTACGAATAATAATTTCAGATTCAAATGACACCTTACTCTATCGTCAACTAATTTCTGATTACGGTAAAGCAAGTAAATATCCTCTTATCATATTTTTACATGGCAAAGGCGAACGAGGCAACGACAACGAAGCACAACTCAAATGGGGCGTGATGAATTTTGCTGATGACAATATCATGAAAACTTACCAGCCCATCGTCATCGCTCCGCAGTGCCCAGATGATGATTACTGGGGCGGGCTTACTTACGATGAGACACCGCAGAGGGGGCACTTATTGAGGCAGATGCGAGACCAGGTATGACCATCTATCCAGATGCAGGGCATTTTTCGTGGTTAGCTGCCTATGACGATAGAATGATGATGGACTGGCTGTTCAGTCAAAGGAGGAAAAATTAAAAAGATTACATACCTAGCCTATCCAATTGCTTGACTTTGTGATACAATAAAGCAGCTTTGATGCATTGCTTTAGTTTCTTTTTGGGCACTCTGGTTTTCAATCCAAAGACGATAGCTCTGTTCTTTTCATACTGAAACACATCAGGAAATACCTCCCGAAAGGTGATGACCAATTTACTCGTGCACTTAAAATATAATGCATACTGATCAGGAGCCTTGGCCTTCCAATCCATTCTTATGGTACTGCAATACTTGTTCAGATAACTTGGCTCTCCCCACTTGAGTGTTTCTTCTAATTGCTCCACCTCGGATAACTCTGCTGCGGTCTCCAGAATCAGCGCTCGGAGCGCGGCCATTTTGGGTTGGATGTAGGTTGGATAGTTTTTGAATTTTTCTTCTGCCTTTGGATCAGTATTGATAACTAGATGAGAGCTCATAATGGTCTGTAGACTTATGAAAGTTGAGGCAGTAAGCCGAATATTTTTAATAAAAGTACTAATTTCATCTATGAAGCTATTTATTATTTTTGGTTTAGAAGAAATGACTAATTTGAAGCACAAAGCAGCAACCTATGAATAAAATTTTCAAGAATGCCGATGAGGCTATTGCAGGTATTGAGGACAACATGACACTGATGTTAGGTGGTTTTGGTCTGTGTGGAATACCAGAGAACAGTATTAATTCACTAGTCAAAAAAGGCGTTGCTGGATTGACGTGCATTTCCAATAATGCTGGAGTGGATGATTTTGGTCTAGGCTTGCTCTTGCAGAAGCGACAAATCAAGAAAATGATTTCTTCTTATGTGGGCGAGAACGCAGAATTTGAGAGACAGATGATCAGTGGTGAGCTGAAGGTGGATCTCATACCACAAGGTTCGCTGGCTGCACGATGTCAAGCGGGCGGTGCAGGCGTTCCTGCTTTCTTTACACCTGCCGGGTATGGTACCGAGGTAGCCCTAGGAAAGGAGGTAAGATACTTTGACGGGAAACCACATATACTGGAAAGCTCTCTAACTGCAGATTTTGCCATTGTAAAGGCTTGGAAAGGAGATAGATTCGGCAATCTGGTATTCAAGGGGACAGCCAGAAATTTCAACCCTGTGATGGCGATGGCCGGGAAGATTACCATTGCTGAAGTAGAGGAGATGGTAGAACCAGGAGAACTGGATCCTAATTTCATTCATCTACCAGGCGTATTCGTGCAACGCATATTCCAAGGCGTCAACTACGAAAAACGCATAGAGCAAAGGACTGTCAGAGAGCAGGTCTGAAAAACTATTCAGAAGAAGTACTGAAATTCAAATTAATCATCGACAGAATCAAAGCGCATGTTAGATAAAACTGGAATAGCCAAGAGAATAGCTCAAGAAATACAAGATGGCTGGTATGTCAACCTCGGCATAGGCATACCCACCTTGATCGCTAATTATGTCCCTGATGGACTCAATGTGGTCTTCCAATCAGAGAATGGCATCTTAGGCATGGGTCCTTTTCCTATTGCCGGCACAGAAGACGCCGATCTTATCAATGCAGGGAAGCAAACCATCACTGCCCTACCCGGCGCAGCCATCTTTGATTCAGCGATGAGTTTTGCCATGATAAGAGGTAAGCACATACAGTTGACCGTTCTAGGTGCCATGGAGGTGTCAGATAGTGGAGATATCGCCAACTGGAAAATACCAGGTAAGATGGTCAAAGGGATGGGTGGTGCGATGGATCTCGTTGCATCTTCTGACAATATCATAGTCGCTATGATGCATACTAATAGAAAGGGACACTCCAAGTTACTGAAACAATGCTCGCTTCCACTCACCGGTGTAAAATGCGTCAAGAAAATTGTAACCAATCTTGCTGTACTTGATGTCACTGATCAAGGTTTCAAATTACTCGAACGAGCGCCTGGAGTCAGCGTGGAGGACATACAAGCTGCTACAGAGGGCCGCTTGACAGTAGAGGGTGATATTCCAGAGATGTCTTTGTGATCCTAGTTGAAATCTTGTTATAAATACAAAAACAAATAAAACAGTAATATTAAGCCTACTCACTTTGGGCTTAATTATGCACTACATGAGTCTTGGAATAACCTGGAATTTAAACAAATCCATAGGATGGGGATATGGACCAAAAGATTACTATGGATTCTCTCTATTATTCTTGCTGCTGTTTTCGATTATCATTACATCGATTTCCATCTTCAAAACTAAATTTAGCATACCAAATCTAGTTTCAATTTTAGGAAATTTAGTGGCTTCATTTCTGATTTTTCGATTCATCTACTCTTTTTTACTCATTGTAAACTAAAGTCTAAAAGACTTAGCTGGTACAATCATAATCTTCTATCTAGTATTCATCTTTAACCAATAATAGACCCATAGGGCACACCGACATACAACACTCTTTAATGACAGTTTACAATTCGTAAACTATAGTTCTTTCTGTACTAAGGAGTTTACAGTTAGTAGATTAGTATATATTGATTTTGCTATTTGTGATCAAATGAGCTGGTTGATAGGGCTTACTTGCAATAAAAAAGTTATGAAAAGCTTAGTCCTAATATCTTGTTTTATGTTTCTCACCTTAAGTCTTCAAGGTCAGTACCTTAAAAAGCAATCTGCTAATACTTATGTCATAGGTGATAAATCTTTCTCCTTTGACGAATTGAGTCTTGAGTTTGCTGAAGACCCTCTCTCCTTCAATTATTATACCCAATCTCGCTCTGCTAAATCGAAAGCAAAGACATTTGGCTTTTGCACCTTAGGTGCTATAGGTGGAAGTGTATTACTAATGAACTCGGCCAATAATAATAACAATGTAATCGATGGATTTTTGGAGGCCGGTGCTGGTATTGGGATACTGGTATTTGTTGTACCCACCTTAGGGACCATTTCTCTTATAAATCTAGGCAAAGCAGATAAATACCGCCGAGAAGCTGTCAATAGTCTGAATGACTTTCACTCTGACAAGTCTGACAGTTCATTTGAAGAACTTTCTGAATTTAAAGAGGCTGTCAGTTTAACAATTGGCGGCACTGGTAAAGGAGTAGTGATTTCGATTCAGTTTTAGCTGTAGTCTATTCATCCTTATGTTATTATTCAAATTGGGAGCTTATACTTAAATTGCCTCCTAAATATATTATAGTTGCAATGATGGAAAAACTCACATTCACCCGAGTCACAGGCCAAAACAAGGACTTCATCTCTCTAGTAGAACAACTCAATGCAGAACTCGCTATCATAGATGGTGACGACCATGATTTCTACAATCAATACAATGGATTAGAGGAAATCCATCACGTTGTTCTACTCTATGACAAGGACTCCCATATCGCTTGCGGCGCTATCAAGAAACAGAATGACAGCACCATGGAAATCAAAAGAATGTATACAGCTCCCAGCTTCAGGGGCAAAGGTGTGGCATCTAAGATCTTGCAAGAATTGGAGCACTGGGCCGCAGAACTAAAACAGAAGCAGCTAGTACTGGAAACTGGAAAAAGACAAGAAGATGCCATAGCGCTATATACCAAGAATGGTTACAAACTCATTTCTAATTATGGCCCCTATGTCGGGGTAGAAAACAGTTGTTGCTTTAAAAAAGAGCTAGATCAATGAACTCGATAATTAATTGTCAGTTGGAATTATTCTACTAAAAACTGAATTTCGATTAATCGCATTTAATATAAAATCATCCTCTTGCCCATTGACTATCCAGGTTTCGATGTTAGATCTCTGAGCTATCTCAGCAGCCTGCAATTTTGTAACCATCCCACCAGTGCCCTGATTGGACTTACTTTGATTAATAAATTTGTTGACACTTTCTATATCTATGATCTCCTCAATCGTCTCCTGATTGTTATCATAGATTCCTGCTGTATTAGTCGCTAAAATCAATAAGTCCACATCCAGCAAGGCTGCCACTAAACCTGACAACTTATCATTATCCCCAAATTTAATTTCTTCTGTTGCAGTTGTATCGTTTTCGTTGATGATGGGAAGAATACCGTTATCCAAAAGGACATTGATCGTATTGACAATATTCTTTCTGGAGTTTTCATTTTCAAAGTCGGAGTACGAGAGTAGGCATTGTCCGACAGGAATTTCGTAATCACGAAAAGAATCTTGAATCAATCGCATCAAAAAAGGCTGGCCTATAGCAGCCAAAGCTTGTTTCTCTTTCAAATTACCTCCAAGCTTTTCCAACTTTATAAATTGCTTGGCTGCAGCAATAGCTCCCGAGCAAACTAAAATAATATCATA
>ENA-ORXT01005194-ORXT01005194.1-marine-metagenome-genome-assembly--contig:-NODE-5194-length-12904-cov-3.580806_pt1 | contig 12904 bp, 13 predicted proteins | sample MGYA00237868_ERZ511482 | MGnify/ENA metagenome assembly ERZ511482 | reverse complement strand
ACACAAAGGATCATAAATTGTCTGCATGAATTTTATACTATCAATCTTTAGTGGAATAGACCTACTGGGTAAGGCATTCGCCAAAAACGGCTTTTGTGTGGTGAAATGTGATGACAAAAATTTAGATGGTGGCGATATAAGGGAGTTTCATATACCAGCAGGGAAAGTTGACGGTGTTATAGGTGGTCCACCTTGTCAAGACTTTAGCAGATTAAAAAGAGTACCAACAGGATATTCTTTAGAAATGCAAGGCGAATTTATAAGGATAGTAAAGGAAGCACAACCAACTTGGTTTTTACATGAAAATGTAGTAGGCTTTCCTCACTTTGAGATAGAAGGATATACACAACAACGATTCCAATTAGATTTGGCTTGGTTCTCTCCTTTCAGTCGTAGACGTGATTTTATTTTTGGGCATAAGGAAGGTAAGCTTTTAAATCCCATCTACCGCCACAATGGAAAGACAAAGGGAACTGCTGTTACTGGTTCTGATAGTCGGAGTTTTAAAACGATGTGCGAAATACAAGGTTTACCGCCTGACTTTGATTTACCCTTTCTTTCCCTCGAAGGGAAAAAACAAGCGGTTGCAAACGGTGTTCCTTTACCAATGGGGAACTATCTAGCCCAATTAATAAACAGTACACTGTATGGTATTGAAAACAAGCAGGAAATTGAAAAGGATTACAGGCGGTGTGGTTGTGGTTGCGGTCGAATAGTAACAGGTAGGCAAAAATACAGTAGTGCTAATTGTCGAAAGAAGGCGCAGCGGCAACGGGATTTACAATTTAAGGAACGATAATTTTAGAGTAATCAAAGAACATATGTATAACATCAATTGTTCTTGCCTCCGAATTATGCTGATGGCTAGAAATTTTACATTTTTCAAAACCTATTAAGTTAAAAGGCTTGAGTATTTTTCCCTTATTTGGGATAGATTTTATAATACTATGTTTTTGTAGTTTTTCTTCTAGATCTTCAATGATTTCATTAATTGAAATAGAACTCTTCTCTACTAGTCCGACCATGCCATTATAAGGAAACCGAAATTGAGAATATTTTCTATTCACAAATTTTTCAGTATCAGTAAGATAAGCAGGGTTTTTACTTGTATTTTTAAGTCGCTTAAATTCAAATACAAAATATATTGACTCGTTATCAACATCCGCCCAGTAATCATCAAGTGGTAAATTAGTTACTAGAACATCTATTTTATCATTTCTCAAAAAGGAACCTTGAACATATTCTACCTCAGTTTCTGGAAAAAACAATAAATTTTCAATGTCTCGAATTTTCATACCAGATTGAACAAATAATTGCTCTTGATAAGCTAATTTATTTTCTCTCTTTCGCAAATAATCAATTACAAAACGATCCTTCAAAAAATCTTCGACTTTGATCTTAGTGTCTTTTTCTATATATGCAAGACTATATGTTACTTTATCATGGATGGATTTTAAGTAACAAAAAACAAAATACTTAATAACTTTATGAAATAATTTTCTTGCATTTTTATTTCTTCTTTTTTTTATAAAGCGAGCAGGGTTTTTGTTAACCATATTTTTCTATTAGTAAATCATTTTCAGCCTTAAACATTTCAACTTTAAACTCATTTAAGTCATGGTGAGCTATTGCCCTATGCCAACATTTATATTCATTTGGTTTAATTATATAAAAAAAATCATCTTCATATCCTCTAATGTTTTTTTGAACAAATAAATCTTTAGTAATTTCATAAATACTTAAATGTAAACCTAAAATTTTGAATAACTCCTTTTCTGTAGAAGACTCTCCAATTACAATTTTGCTATGAGATTCGTCTGAAACTATGTTAAATTTCATCGCAGTAAAATAGTTCAAAGGAAAAATTTCGATTTTGAAATACTCATCATCTTCATTATAAACGGTGCTGTAATAATTATAAAAGACCTCTGCATAATCCTTTAATTCTTCTATTGTAGGTTTTCTTATTGTCTTTTGTAATTTACTCTCTTGAAATTGATAGCGTGAAATATTCAAAGCGTAATCTATAAGATCCTCTTCGGTTGGACTTATTTTAAAAGTAAAATTTATTGACTTATTTATTACATTTAATGATTCAAGTTTTTGAGGGTTAGGAAGTTGATTATTTAATATGAAGCTAGATTCCTTCTTGAAAGAACTAATAAAATTATCGACTGATGAAATAAATTTTTTTCCTTCAACATCAATATATGGCATTAATAAAACCTCCTTAAAGAGTATTTCAGGCCGAGTAGCAACGCCCCAACCAGATGAGGTTAAAAATTGAAAATATGTTGATAAATTACTTATAAATAGACCATATATTTGTTTAAGCTTTTTTTCTTCATTTATGGTTGAAATAGCATAAAAATCATTCTTAAAAACCACCGTATCTTCTATAAATGATATAACTAAATCAGATTCATTCTTTGTTCTTCTTTTGATTAAAATATGAATTCCCTCAAATAGTTCAATGGTTCTACCCGATTCTAAAAATGTGTCTTCTTTCGTTAGAATAGTAGAATTTTCATTATTAACCTGTGTATAATAATGGTCTATATTTTTTCCTTCTATCAATCGTAATCCCTCTAAAAATAAAAAATGCCTTTTGGGTTTACCTTTTAAAATTCCATTCCCATATTTAATAGTTAAAGAGTTAGCTTTTATGAAATCTTTGATATTATTTTTTTGCGAATCAATAAATAGTCGTTGCATTAAGATCATATCCAATGAATTACCATATAAAGCTGTTTTGAAAAACCAATCATATTTTAAAAAATACTTTTGTGGGATTTTTTTTATATCATCGTTTTCTATAACAATAATTCGATAGTTTTTCAGAAAACGACTTGGTTTTATAGAATAATGATAAATAATATTTTCTAAAACATTTTTAAAAAAAGCAAACTTATATATTACAACAATACAAGGTGCATTTGCCTTTTGGAAAACCATTCTTCTTGCTGCTGATAAATCAAGTATTGTTTCAACTAGAAATTCTTTAAAAAAGTATTCTTTAAATTTTTTTGCGTTATAAAAAGCACTACTTGAAACAATTAGAGAACATAGAGTCGTACTTGTACTAAAGTCTTTGGCTCTGATTAAAAAGGATTGCGAAATTTCATAATTGGAAATTAAGCTTCCCATTTTTTTAGAGTAACTCAAATGAAATTTATCTACAATATTATTATTCTTTTTTCCCCAAGGGGGGTTTCCAATTATAAAATCTAAATTTTGTTGTTTTAATTCTCTATTGTATGGATGACTTACAATACCATCATTTAATTCCACATCATCATCAATATTGAAAAAATCATTGCGAAATAAATTTTTTCCAATAAGTTTAGGCAAACGAAAATAATTGATTTCTTTTGGTTCTTTATAATCCAAAATTGAAACATAGATGGAAAATGCTGCTACATGTAAGGCATTAATATCCCTATCAATTCCAAAAATATTTTTTTGAGCTATATTTATCAATTTTTCATCATTCAACTCACCATATTGTTTTTCTTTTTCTACTAAACGTTTATAGGTCTGAGTCAAAAATATTCCAGAGCCACAACTTGGGTCTAAAATCTTACATGTTCTATTTGCTAATAGAAATTTATCTACTGTATTACTTAATATATAATCTGCTAGAAATAGTGGCGTATAAATAATAGAGCCCTCCTTTCTTTCTTCTTCGTCAATAACATTTTCATAAATTCCACTTATCACTTCAATAGGAATTATACTGAAGTCATAAACATCGAAGTAAAAGAGGGAATTGTTATTACCATTCTTAAATGAATCTGAAAAAAACAATTGGACAACTCGCAGAATATCATCAGGAATAGTTGGGTCATTTTTAGTTTCAAAGAGATTTCCATCAAATCTTTCTTCTAGATAATTAAAAAAATTAGTTAGGAGGTCATTCTTTCCTATTAACTCATTAAAGCTCTTTCTCCGTTCAATTTTATTTTTTCCTGACAAGTAAATTTTATCAATTTTTACTCCTCTATCAATTAAATATCTAATAAATATTATCCTTAGAATTAATATATTTATAAATTGCGGATACGGAAAAATTCTTTCTAGTTCCTGTCTCGCATATTTAATATTATCAAATAATCTTTGACCTACTCTCTTTCCTTGCAACAAATTTCTATTGGCTTTTTTATAAACCTTTTCCTCTAACCATTTCCAAGTATTTCCTGATTGCAACTCCCAAAAAGAAAATAGTTTATATTTTTCATTTGCATCTTTGAAAATTAATTCTTCAAGGCTATTTGCCTGCCCTACTTTCTTTTGATAATTGAAAGCATTATATACCTTATCTCCATCTGGATAGACTATAAAAACTAATGGCACAAAATCCCAACTCCATACTTCATTAAAAATCCTTAAATCTTCACTTTCTTGGTTTTCTCTTGTAGGAGTTTGGTCAAAGAATAATATATAAGGTCTTTTATTGAAGTGATATATAGCATCTGGGTTGATACTGTGGAGTCTTTCACATATTTCAAATGTAAAAACAATGTTTTTTAGCTCTAACCAACTGGAAACCTTTGCACGAAAAAGCACTCCTCTCTCTTCGGAGAGAGATAGTTTTTCCAAAAGTTGTTCCAAATAATTCATTTTTTTTTTAAAATTAAAACAAAAAGTTTAATCCATAAAAGTCAATAATTTTATCGTCATATCAAAACTATTAGCAAATTATTTCAATATTCATCTAATATAGTTATCTACTTAATATGAGAAGAATAGTTTTGTATTTATTTTTTGTATCCAATAAAAATAGTCCTTGATTTTTAAAACAAAAAAAAAAGATTTTAAAAGCTAGTAAATAGGTAGGTAAAATAGTAGTTTTTATTGAGGGTTATTTCAACATATAAAGAGGTACAAGCAAAATTATAGTTCCTCTGCCCTGTCGAAAATGAGCGCAAAGGAAACGGGAAAAAGTCACACCTTTTGTTCCTGGCACAGAACAATAATTTTTACGGACAGGTTTTTATATTAGAAATGTTTTTAAATCTTCATATCTCAAATAGAAAAGAACTCACTTTGAGTTAGTTTATAATAGCGTGTTATAGCGCACATTGTCTAAACAGGATGTAGCGCAAAGGGTAGATTCTCAATTGGGTCTACCCTTATTTTTATCCCAAAAAGGGTTAAATTTATCAAAAAAGTCATTTTTTGCATTAAAAACAATGATTATAACTCAAGTTATTGGCTGCAAAGAATTACTCAAGCATCATCTAAAATGGCGGTAGGAACTGTACTCAAACCAAATCAAATTTTGTTCCTCCTGAAATTATACCCCGTTTTAGGTCTTCATTTGGTCGGCTCTTGCTCCCATCAGCTTCCCATACAGCAAATTTTGAAACTAGAACAAAATATAATATTGAAATGGCCAAAAGAGGGAGAAAAGTATATAATTACGTAATTGCGCAAAAACGTAATTACGCTATTATGTTATTATGTTTTCAGATATTTGTCTAATGGCGAATATAATATCAATATCAAATTTTAAGGGAGGGGTAGGTAAAACCACCAGTACGCTTAACATTGGCGCACAAATGGCGGTACTAGGTCATAAAGTATTATTGATAGATTTAGACCCTCAATTCAACCTTACCAACTCACTAACGAGCTTAGAAAGTGATTGTGCAAGTACATATACCATTCTTTGCAAAGGAGCGAAGCCCGAACCAAAGCAGGTTAAAGAGAATCTTTTTTTAATTCCATCAAGCTTAGATTTAATACGGGCAGAAATTGAACTGACAAGTAAAATCCATAGAGAGTACATTTTAAAAAAGGCTCTCAAACCATTAGAAAAAGAGTTCGATTTCATTCTAATAGATTGTTCCCCCACTCTTGGCAATTTAACCCTAAACGCTTACTTCGCAAGCAATCAAATATTTGTTCCTGTTGAATCTGAATTTCTAAGTTTTGGCGGATATAGAGTTTTAGAGAGTGCTTTGTCTGACATAGGAATAGAGATTGATAATATCTTTTTAACTCGGTATGATAGCAGGAAAATTCTAAACAGGACCGTAAAAGAAGCTATACTATCAAACCCGAAAGCTTTTAAAACGATTATCCGTTCTAATGTGGCACTGGCAGAAGCACCAGCACAGAGACAAAGTATTTTTGAATATTCCCCCAAATCTAATGGAGCAAAAGATTATAAAAAACTAACTCACGAAATATTAAATATCAATGGCTAAGAAAAGAGGAATGTTAACGGACGCACTGGGGCAAATAGGCAGCACTAAAAGAGATAACTATGCAGACGAAGCACCAACCATTCCTAAAAATAATACGACCCTAAGAAACCATACTTTGAGCGAGAACGGGCGCAAAAGATTCAATACTATGTTAAGTCCTAGTTTGAAAAAACGGCTCTTAAATTATGGGCATGATAATCAAATGACCATAGCAGATATTTTTGAACAACTGGCAGCGGACTTTTTAAATAAGGAAGGTTATTAAAGTTTTTTTGATGCGAAAATGTTATTCCTGGAGAAGTCGCCAAAGCTTTATTTGACATCAAATACATCTCTTTGAATGGGCTACAGGTGGTGTCACGCTAATTTTGGGCGCTCTGTCATATCTTCCGAAATACACCGCTAAAAGTAATGGTATTGGCCGCAAGCTTTCATCGCCTAAATTGTTGATAAAAAGACCTACCTAACAAAAAAAATCCTACTCCGACAGCTAGAATAATTAGAATTTTTATGATTTGGAAGCCAATCTTGTTTCGAGGAATAGGCAATACTTCTTGTATACTTCCTGTTACTTCATCTAATAAAATATCTACTGAATCAATTACACCTATTTCTGGCGTAGAGGTAGATGTGGTTGTTTCTTCTAGGATGTGATCTGATGAACCAATGAGATTAGGAAAATTATTATCAAGACGATTTATCCAACCATTTATATTTTCTTCTTGGTGTGGTCTAGCAGCAATAATAGCATAGTAAAACCTACGCCTTCTTTCTCTGTATCTATTATGCAGAAGTGCATAATCAGTTGAATTAATAGCTTTAATTGTCTTAGGACCTACTATTCCATCCACACTAACATTTTGACCTATTTCGTTAAGAGTCTCTTGCATCATCTTAATACCTTTTGTTGATTCGTGGTTAACAACTCCATCCATAAAAATATTCGCTAACTCTTGCGAGTTGATATAATCGCCTTTTATTTTACGCCAGTAATTAGTTTCAAATATCTCTATTGCTGTTGCCTTTTTGAGTTCTTTCATTTCTTGAACAGATGGCACTTTGTTTAGCCAATTAGCCAAAGTAGGTGCAGCAATTCCCATATTTGTTCCTACAAATAAAAGCTCTACTCCACTCTTACAGTTGTATGGATAAGAACCTGTAGCCCAAGATTTATCTGAACAAACCCAATTTCCTTTATCTACCTGCCTTTCAGAATACCCTCCTTCAATCCTCAAAAGTTTACTAACAAAAAAATCATACTTCGCCATAATAATAAATTAAAAGTGTTTCCTACTTTGGTAACTGTTCTATTTTATCCTAAAAAATCAAAAACTCTATCTAACCAAGTTTCCCCAAAATCAATATCTTTGCTTCCACCGCTTTTCAGATAAATAGCGTAATTATCCCCATTTTTTTCTTTAGCTATTTCCTCTGCTTCTTCTTGCGTACTTGTTCGTTCATACAAATCTTCTTTTGTAAATTCTGTAGGAATAGAATTTTCATGCTCCTTATCGCTGCGCTCTTTATTTTTCGCATAAAGCGCATAATTATATTTATCCTTTTCATCCGCTACTATTTGATATGTTTTTTTATCGGATAACTTATTCGCTAAGGCTTCTGCCTCTTCTTTTGTTACTGTGCGCTTATACAAATTATCTGCTGTAAAACCCGCTGGCACTTTAGCAGCTTTATTAGCCTTATTTTTCGCCTTCAATTCTATTAGCTTTAAGGCACTTTCATCTCTATCTTGAATAACTTCGTTTAAGTCTTCAGTTAGCTGTAAATTATCTAATTTTAGTTCTTCTACCTCACCTTCAAGCATCAGAAGTTTTTCTTGTAATTGTACCCTTTCTTCTTCTGATTGATTGTTAATGTTTGGTAGTTCCTTCATAGAATCATCAATTTCTACTCCTACATTATCAACTACAGAATATCTGTCAAGAAGTATTTGTTCAATGTAAGATGAAGGGGTTAATCCTTCAAGTTCCGAAGACTCATAAATTATCTGCTCTTTTAGTTCTTTATCTACCCTAGCAGAAAGGGTTACTTTGTTATTATTCATACTATTTTTTAATACAAATATCGTCTACACGGGCAGCTAGGATTTTAAATAATCCGCAATAATTTTGGTTAATTTATCAAGCAATTTAATAATTCAATCTAACCATTTAATAATCAACGTTTTAAAAGTTATTTATTTTTTTTGATTTTTTCTGACTCATCTTTTTTGATTTGTGGCAAACTAAGTCCAAACTCACTCAATAAGTATTTTGATAATTCTGGAGGAAACTTTCTTAATGTCTGCACTTCAGCAGGAATCTTCTTTTGCTTAATTAGATGTTCAATTAACTTTCTAAGTTCGGCATAACTGCATTGTACAATATCTATTATTTGTCTTCTTGAAAGTACTTTATGAAAGATAGGATTTCCTAATCTATTTACTATTCTAATAACCTCAATCATATTAAATTTCCTTCTATTTGTCAAACTATCTTGTCTTACAAATATTTCAAGCCATCGAAGGAATGTTCCCCTATCAATCTGATATAAAACAACAGCAAGTTGAGTTTTATTAATTTTAATAAAACTTAGGCACATTAGCATAATTAGAATACTAATTACTGTGTAAACGTAAACGTGTATCATTTTAATTTTCATAATCATCCTTTCCTATTGAAGCCCTTTTGAAGCCCTATTTTGGCATATAAAAAAGGGTATGTAAACGTATGTAAAACCCTTTTTAGTTTAATGAAATTATAGGTAAACATAAACGTGTATCATTTTAATTTTCATAATCATCCTTTCTTATTGAAGCCCTTTTGAAGCCCTATTTTGGCATATAAAAAAGGGTATGTAAACGTATACAAAACCCTTTTTAGTTTAATGAAATTATAGGTAAACGTAAACGTAAACGAGTAGCGATTATTTTAAAGCTAAACGATTACTAATTTATTAGCTATTTCACCCTTCCTCGTTTCAAAGTTTTGCCATTTTTTTCTTCCCAATTCTCCTGCCGACATCTGGTCGAACAATACTTTTTTTTCTTATTTTTATAGGTAAATTCTTTGCCACATCTTATACAGTTTTTAATCGGTAAATCATTGATGTAAACAATTTTTTCAATTACTTTTTCTATCACTTGTTTATTGTCGGATTTTTCCCCTGACGGTAAATCGTCTAAAGACAGTATGTACCCGTCTTTTTCTTTATCGTCATTTTTAAGCCCTTGACGGTTCAAAAAGCCTTTAATTACAGTACGTTTATTTGAATCGTTGGGTATCGTTGACGCACTATTTAACGGCTCTTTTTGCTGCGGTGGAATAAGAGGTTTATGTAATGGAGTTTGTGGCTTTTTAGGAGCTTCATTTTTTGGTAAATTTCTATCAATGGGGTCGGCAATTGTTTCCTCTGAAATGATAGTTTCCCATTCGTTAACTACCTCGTTTTTTGAAAAGTCGCCCTCTTGGAAATTGTCATCCGTTGGTGGTGCTGGTAAAACCTTTTCTTCCTTTGATTTTTGAATTAAATTGGTTTTGTCCAGCTTGGAGGGAATGACATACTTTCCATCTGGCAGCCGTTCCACTTCAACAATAACACGTTCCTGTTTTATTTGTCCTAAGTCAAAAAGTTGATGCTGTACTACTGGCAGTTTTGGCGGTGGGGTGGTGCTTTCCCATTTGGTAATCTTAGAGTGTAATTTTTCGCTCACTTTCTCACTAGCCATTTTCAAAAACCTAGACCATGCACTAGGTAAAAAATCATATTGAGTGACTAAGACCTGTTCTGTAATTTCAGACCCTTTTTTGTGAACTTCATCTATGATGACCGAACAAATAAAGACCACCATGCACAGAACCGTAAACCATGCCAGTCCACCGCCATACATAGCAGATTTAGAAGCCGCTTTATTTGCTGCGGTGGTATTGCTTTTTTCAATACTGGCTACTTTAGTATTATAATCCGTTTTAGCTTCTTTCTTGGCATTTCTGTGAATGCTGATTGTCTCCTTTAATTCTTTCCGCTTCGCTCCCTGTAGGGCTGCAATCTCCGTTCCTTGCTTACTTTTTATATTTGCAATATTCCCTTTGTGTACTTGCTTTCTACTTTGGTAACTGTTGCCTGTTCTGGCTTCCTTTCTTTCATAAAGAGCAATTTCAGATTCTTGTTTTTCAATATCTCCTTTGTACTTATTCTTTACCGCTATCATTTGATTATCATAAGTACTGGCAATGGTCATGCTGTCGGCTCTGTACGCCCTTAGTGCTTCGCCCCTGCTGGTATTATATGCAAAATCTGCTTTATCGGTTGTTTGTTCTGTTGGCTCTGACATTATATTTACTAATTCTTTAGAGCCATTATAAGACAAAGCTATTGAGCCACAAACTAAGAGGAAAGCAATTCCTAAAATGAAAATAGACATAACTCTGTCTAGTCCAGTAAAGCGTTTATATAGGACTGATTTAACAGCGTAGGGTATAAATTTTCTTAATCCTAATTCAAAGAAGATAGTACCTAAAATTGCACCTAATACGCTTACTGTCTTGACCGTTTCAAAAGCCATTTTAACAGGTAAGTCAGAAAGTTTTGTATTGATTATATTGTAAATGATACCTACCTCTGTTAAGCCGCTTATAATCTGCGCTATGACTCCCAACCAGAACAAAGTCGGTATTAAATTAGCGTACCTATCAAAAAAGTCCTGAGCTTTCGGCAAGTTCTTTAGTATTTTCATTACTTTGTAAAACTTTGTAGGGGTATCTCTAAAAAGACACCCCGTGTTAGTAGTCCTTTCCTTATTGATATTTTGCGTTATCGGAGGAAAGTTCTAAAATTCCCGTTTGCGGTATTAGTCTACTGCAACGGGTTTTTTGCTTTAGCTCGAAGGTCAATAATTTCCTTTATTAGCACCTTAACCTCCTGCTTTACTTCCTTTAATTCTTGCTTAATTTTTTCAATTGATTTCATTATTTTAATTGCTTGATTATAGGTAATCCCAAGTGATCACAAATAAATTCGTAGTTCTCAATATCTTTCAATTCGTCCTCTAAATAATACATTAGTTTCTTTCCATAATCCGCATAACCCACGCAATACCTATCAGCTCTCTCAATTGTCGCAACGGGCAGTCCTGTAAACTCTGATAGCTCGCTTATCATATCAACTAAGTACTTTCTTTTGTCGCCTATATAAGTTAAATCCCTATCAGGTGTTAGGTACTTATTAATGATAGTTTTGAGGGTTCGTTTTTCTGGTTTGGAAGTAGTAACCGCTTCCTTTTTCTTAAATAATCTCTTTAGGAAATTCATTATTTTTAGTTTAGATATTTGAGCCTGTGACCACCTTACAAAAAGTTTGGTCATGCAATACGCCCTTTGTACTTTTAATAAATAGCATCCTGTCTTTATCCGTATAATCTTTACATTCTGCGTAATCGGAAAATTCCTTACGTGGTCCTTTAGAAAAGTCCGTACCTACGAATGAATCAACAATGTAGGTTTTACCGTCTTTTCTCTTTTCATCGGTGAACGCTTGTTGTAATTCGGTTGCTCTTTGGTCGTGGGGAATGGGGGATTCTTTACGCTTTATTCTGTCTAAAAACGCCCTCATTTCTGGGTCTTCTTTTGTCATCGTTATTGATTTTGTGATTGATTAAAATATAGTTTATCCAATGCCTGTAAATAATCTTGTAAACTTTCAAATTTCCTACCCTCTAAGGACTGCAACTTACTTTTAAATTCTGCTATCTCCTTTGTAGGTAGTAGCGGTTGTTTAGGCTCTTTTGTAGTCATTATCAATTTTATTTAATGGTACATCAGTTCTAGCGTTTTCGACATCTAAATCTAATCTTCTTATAAGGTCGTCCACAATAGGGTTTTGTGCTATAAATCCGTTTATTATCTGCTCACTAACGGAAATAATATTGGGAATTGCTGTTGGAATTGGATTTTTAGGAGCTTCTTTGTTTGCTTCCATAATTGAATCAATAGAAAGCCCTTTATGATATTCTCGTAAAATAAAATCTGAAATGTCTAATCCTTTTTCTCGGTCTTCATTATTAGCTATTCGTTCTAATAAATTGGAAACCGCTACATTACAGTTTTCAAGTAGCAAACTTGCAATTGACCATTCTTCAAATTTTCCCAAGTCGGGAAATAAAACTACCTCTCTATTTTCTAAAACTTTCACGGCATCCTTATTTCTCCAATTAATCCCAGTACTTCCACCAGTCGCCAACCAAATAAAATTTCTAGCAATCGGTAAATTTAAATCTCCAAATCCTGCCATTAAAACGGCTGTTTTTTCACTTTCAACGATTCCAATTTTTTTGTTATCATCTTTGCTCAAAAGATGCTCACCAAAGAAGCACGGAATAATAGAAGGCTCTTTAATACCTGCTTTTTTTATGAGTCGTTTTCCAAAACAAATAGCATCTACTTTTTTACTTACAATCCAACGTTCTTTAGATGTAGATAATAATTCATTGTCAATTGCTCTTTTCCATTTTCTTCTATTGCCTGTTAAAGGATTATAGAGAATAACTTTTGCTTGTCGGCATTGTAAATTTTTATCTACTTGCCAAAAAACGGTCGCACCGTCCCATATACTTTTTGATGTACCTACATAATATTTTTTTGTAGTCAGTTCTGTTACTAGGTTTGGTTCAAAAAGTGTGAAAAGGAAATTTATAAAAC
>ENA-ORXT01005192-ORXT01005192.1-marine-metagenome-genome-assembly--contig:-NODE-5192-length-12905-cov-15.846040_pt1 | contig 12905 bp, 17 predicted proteins | sample MGYA00237868_ERZ511482 | MGnify/ENA metagenome assembly ERZ511482 | reverse complement strand
AGCGGGTGTCGCGCGAGCGGCTGAGACGGCCGTTACTTCCCTCCTTCTGAGGTAACCCCCTAGATTGTGGTACTACAATAAGGCACCCGGTTGTATAGCACCTGCTATATAAGTGAGCGGCGGTCGACCGGAATCGGCTCCGATCACAAGGTGCTCGGCCGGAATCGGCCCCGATCACATGCTATGATCGACGTCGGTATTCCGGTCGATCGACTATCAATGATTTTTCAACTAACGTCAATTTCATTGACAACTAAACGCTGGTGTCAATGTCAACCTCCAGATCACGCCGGCACCGCCGTAGCTGGAACGCTTCCAGAGCCGAGATCTCCCGACGCTGCCCGCATTTTCTGAAACCTAGGTCCCCATCCCGGTGACCACCATTGTCCCGGTCATCGTCACGGTCGCGCCCGTCGACGCAGTCGCTGCCTAGCGACGATGGCGCCCCGACGCCGGCGCCTCCCCTCATCCACCCCTCCCGCCGGACCTGCCACCTCGTCAACATCAACAGTACGACGCGTCGCTGCTGCCGCAGCAGACGCTGCTGTACAGCACGTGTACCCGCTGGCGTCGCCGGAGACTCGGCGTGCCGTTGATGTTGCGGCAGCGGCGGCATCTGCCGCCGCTGTTGCTCACTTGGAGGGCGCGGCTCCTGCTACCAGCGCACCCACTAGATCTACCGCACGCGGCACGGCACGCGTGGCGGAGGGCCACACGGGCGTCAGGAAGAAGCGCCAGCCACTAACACTCGGGGACAAGCTGGAGATTATTCGTCTCAAGGACACGGGGATGTTTTACAAGACGCAAGATTTGGTAAAAGTTTTCCCCAAACGTACATCGGTGGCCGCTGTGCGGGCGGTGTGCTCGGTCAAGTCGAGGATGTCGCTACAAGGCCGTGCCGCAAGCGGGGAGCCGCTGGGCTCCCTACGGGTGCGGTGGTCAACGATGGCGGACGTAGACCGCGAGTTGCGTCGTTGGTACGAGATAGTGAACGGCCTGGGGCCAGACACTCTGCCGTTGACGATGGCGGTTTTGCAGCAGCGGGCTCGCGAGATTGGGGAGCGGCTGGGCGTATCCGGCTTTGCGGCGTCGACGGGACTTTTGCGGCGGTGGGCGGCAAGGCACAACCTGGTCAACACGTCACTTTGGGGCACGGGCGGGTCGGCGGCCACTGATGTGGAGGCGGCACAAGAGCGGATGGCGCAAATACGGGCGGACCTGCCTGCCTATGAGCCCGACCAAATCTACAATATGGATGAAACTGGTCTCTTTTTCCGGTGTGTCCCAAACCGCGCGTACGTGACCGCTGGGCGGCGGCGGCGCGTTCGTGGGACCAAGGCTATGAAAGCCAAGGACCGCGTGACGCTGGTTTTGGCATGCAATGCAACAGGCACCCACAAGATCCCTGTGGCCATTATTGGCATTGCTCAAGTTCCAGTTTGCTTCAAACCCCCGCGGGCGGCGTGCCCTCTACCTTACTTCAACCAAAAGTGGGCGTGGGTGGACGCCGACGTCTACGAAAAATGGTTCACCACGGTTTTCGTGCCTGCCGTGCGGGCGCGGACGTCGCTACCTGTGGCGCTGGTCGTGGACAACTGCGGCGCACACTCGAAGCTGGAGCACCCTCAGGTCGCTACCATCCCTCTACCGCCTAACGTTACCTCCGTCCACCAGCCCCTAGACGCCGGTATTATCGCGGCGCTAAAGCGCAGGTACAAACGGCGGCTGCTGGCTTTTGTGATTGAGGCGTTTGAACGCACTCGGGTCACACATTTGGCTGACGCTCGAAGACGGCAGAGCGCATCCAGTGGTGGCCCTTCGGCGACGGAGGCACCCGCGACTGGTACCGGCGTGACCAACCGCGCTCCAGAAGGGGTTGTGATGGAGGCGTCGCGACCCACCGAGAGCGCGACTGACGGTCGGGTCGATGGGTGGGGCCTAACGGGACCGCCGAGCCACAGGACAGCGACGGGGGAGAGCGCCGGTCGCGGTGTGACTGTGAGATTTCAGCCACATTGTGAGGAAGGCGGTGAGGCCAACATTGCCTCGGTATTGGGGGGCGCCAGACCTGTGCAATCTTCATCAGTGGCCGCGGCGGCGGGCACCACTATGGTGGAGTCCGGCGCGAGGGCGCCGGCGAGGGATGATTGGGACACGGGCGATCCGCCCCGGTTGCCTGCACGCGCTGTTGGTGCGGCGGCGCCCATCCCACTCGCTGCTGCGGCCAGGCAGGCGTCCGCTTCAGCCGGGCTCTTTGGCGCCTGTGCTGTGGCGCCGGCCGCCCCAGGTCCAACGGGCGATCCACGTGCGTACGTGGCCCCCGTTGTACCCAGCGTGCCAGCGCATCTTCCCCTTTGGCTGCCCAATGTGTGGGTGGAGGCCCCCCGTATCGAGGGTCTCGCAAGTGCTGGTCCGCGACGGCGCGCCCGTCGACGGCGCGCTGCCGAGCCACGCCCGGTGCGGGGCGTGCGTGATGGTGGGGAGGCTCACTTGTAGGACGTTTCCGAGCTTGTTAAGGAGGAGTGGCAGGACATGGAGCCAGCCACCATCGCGCACTGCTGGTTGAAGGCGCGCATTCTTCCTCTAGAGATGGAGGCACGCCTGATTGCTCGGCACGGTGACTATCGCAACTCCTTGCGAGCTGTATCGGATGAGGCTGCGGAAATCGTTGTCCGTCTGCAGTCGTGCGCTCTGGGTGGCACTTGCTTTGGGGACGCACCTCCCGTCGAGCGGCAGGTGGCCGTCGAGACATGGTTGGACCTGGAGAGTGACCCGGAAGCTATATTGGACACGGCCGACGCTGGTTTTTGTGAAGGACAGAGCAGCGCATCAGATGCGATGGACACCGGTTCTGACAGAGAGGGAGACGAGCAATAAATGACCATCAGGCCGTTTGACACAGACTATACCACGAACACATTCAGGAAATAAGAAACCAAAGACGCAGCAACGGCTGATGATGTAACCTCGTCCTGAAAAAAGAGAGTGCATGCGCATCAAAAGAACTTGCGGGACACGCGGCCGATGGTCAAATACGGGAAAGGCGCCTCGTGTTGAAAAATGGACAGAGGTCGCCCAGGGGACTTCGTAATCGATAAAAAAGAGCCGACTCAAACAAACTTGGCAGCTCTCGGTCTGGGCGACCGGAGAGGCGTGGGTGCCGGCTTGTCATCACTTGTCCTATTGGAGAATGAGAGGGGAGGGGCGGATGGGGGCGAGGGACCCGTCGTCCAGTGCTGGCATGAAAAAAACAGTGACACGACTCGGACAGACACCCTGAAAGCAAGTGCTGCGTGAGCATGGAGCAAGCCGACGAAAAGGCTCCTGGTAATGCCGACGATACAGGAAAATCGATGATCACTCCACTCACGCACTCCGTCGCGTCTTGTAGAGAGAAGACATTGGCCAGTACAACTAGTGTCGTCGAACGGGATGCGTGTGCACCTCGCGAATAAAAGAACAAACAAGTGTACGTACCAGAGCCAAACTGGCACTACTCTGTGGCGAAGACCGAGCGAGCGCGGAGGAGTCGCGGGGCCTCCGGCATCGGTCGTAGCCACACGAGTGAGCGTGGTCGCAGTCGGTGGACGCAACAGCAGGTAGGCGTGGTCGGCGTCGGTGGCCGTGACCGAGGTCGGCGGGCGTCGCCGAGGTCGGCGGGCGTGGCCGGCGTTGGTGAGCGTGGCCGAGGTCGGTGGCCGTGGCCGGGATCGGTGGCCGTGGTCCAGGTCGGTGGCCGTGGTCAAGGTCGGTGGCCGTGGATGGTCGCGGCGGGGGTCGGTGGGCGTGGTCGAGGTTGGTAAGCGTGGTCGGGTTTGGTGCCTCGGTCGGTTGGCGTGGCCTCGGTCGGATGGCGTGGCCGGGGTCGGTGGGTGGGGTCTCGATTGGATGGTGTGACCGAGGTCGGTGGGTGTGCGGCCGCGGTCGTCATGTCTGGCCGAAGCCGCAGTTGGTTGGTGTACGGTTGCGGCTGCATGCACTGTGTAGGCCAGGCCGCGGTCGGGGGGGCGTGTGGGCGTGGCTGCAGTGCGTGTGCGAGGCTGCGGTGTGTGGGCGAGTCTGCGGTGAGTGGGCGGGATGGCACGGGCGGCGCGTGGCCACGGCTGCGCGCCGTGCGTTCATGTCTGAGAGTTGAATCAGCCAGTGTGTGGCGCGCGTGGCCACGGCTGCGCGCCGTGCGTTCATGTCTGCGAGTTGAATCAGCCAGTGTGTGGCGTGAGGGTCATGCGCGGAGGCACGCCGATCGCCGCCGGTCATCGGCAATTCGACGCGATCGAGGGGCGGTCAAACGTCACAATTACGCGATCGACCCGGCCTGTCGGTCCACAGCCTGGGTCATCGGCTGCCGATCTTGCCAGGATGGCCCTCCATTTTGGTGTTTGAGCGGCAGGCTACATATTGAGCGGGTAGGCTACAATGTGTGCACCCCTGCCACAGAACCGAGCAATGACTGTAGTCCTCATGCAGCTCTGCGCACTGGAAACGCACATCAGGTTCTCAAGAAATCTGAAGAAATTTGTTGATCTCATGAGAGATCACAGGTCTGGCCCAGAACCCTCTCTATGCCGTCATTAGGCCAAAGCAAGCGGCCCAGAAATCTCAGGAAATCTCATTGTTGGTCGCAATGGCTCTGCGTGACTTTTGTAAGACATGTTGATTGGCTTGCAAGATTACTGGCGGCAACTCTCAGCCAATAGTACGATCGTGGCCTGTCGAACAGCCAATCCGACTTCATTTCTATGCTGTGTCGTCGGCTCTGGCTCCCTTCTCTCTGCAACGGCCATTTTATGGAGGTTAGCATTAATATCTTTGGAAACTTCTCCGGTGTCGGAGAATGGCATCATTCTGCTACCCGGAACATACAGTGCCACCCCGTTCCTGTTCTCCATGTCCGTCCCCTTCAGGCGTGCTTGAAGTCAGGTGCCCGGAGTTCATTCTTGCCAGACGTGCGGTTCGAGATAGGGCTCCGCAGCTTACTCATGTTGAGCTGGGGTGTTGTTGGAGCTGTCCATATCTCTCGTGCTTGTTCGTCGATTGAGGCCATCAGACCCGATCATGTGTCTTCTCGTTGAACTCTCGGCTGTCTTCAGCTGAGACAGGCACCCAGAATTGGCCCTGAGGAGATCTTGATCCCACTTACCTGCTACTTGAAGTACTTGACTTGAGTATGGATCTTTGGTTCTGGTAAGAACCGTGTACTCCTGGTGTACATTGAATCAAAAAAATAACGCACCATACGGTTTAAAATCGAGGGGTTTGTTAAATCACAAAACTTCGAGCCCACTTTCGATTCCAGGCACGTGCGTGCAATACCCTGGCCTTCAGGGCGGTGGCGCGCTCGGCGACCCATCGACACCGGACATGCCGGCCGGCTTCATAGCCTCGAGCACGCACGGCGCAGCGGGCCCAAAACCGTCGTCAAGGGCACGTCTGCTTTTGCGTGTTTTGGGAAGAACGGATTATCTGCAAACCGCCCTGGGGCTCTGTCAAGGCTGGTTTTTTGCAGAAAGGGCGCCAAAATCATCTGTTCGCCGGGATAGATGCATCTCCACTCGTAAAAAGAGAGACACAGCATAAGACGTATACACTTCACCCTTCCAGAAAGAGAGAGAGACGGAGAAGCATCTATGGCCCTGCTAGCAGGCGCAATGTGTGGAGTGAGGAACGATTCCTGTTCTCACAAACACAAATGTGCAAGGACCTCGCATGGGATGGCCTCTGAGAGCCTGTCAAGGGGGGTCAATCTGTTTTTTGCACAGGAATTCTGTTTCATCAAACAGGAACACGGGCCTTCAAGAGGCTCAAAACAGGCAAAAACAGACGTGCTTTTGACGACGGTTGTGGGCCCGCTGCGCAGGGTGCTCTCAAAGTGTAGTGTTGCACACATATACTTACATCACGGGACTTGCTCTCCGTTTCAGAGGTGGCAGTCTGCACTCGTGTCCTCAGGTATACCACGCCTAGTCACGGTGCCTCTTCTGGGTCGGAACTTTACAGACACCGTCCGAAAGGCTTTCGGCCACGTGCAGGAACCTGAGAGGACGAAACGGAATTGCGTCGCGACGCAATTCTACATCGTTTCACACGGCCACTCTGAGGGGGGTGCGGCACCACAACAAATCCCGCGGTGGGTCAACACGCGATCCTTTGTCACTCTCACCCCTGAAAGCGTCTTGCACAGCGACGTCCCCGAAAGCTTTCATGGTTGCGTCCGTTTTCAGCAACCATCACCTTAGGGAGGGTCCCGCGATGACTGATACCGGCGCAGGAGAGAAGTACGGTTTTCCCCCTTTCCCCTCGAGATGGGCAGCGAGTGTGGGCCGACTTTGACACTGGGGAGCACTTTTTTGTATCGGCACCACCAGGTACCGCCATGCATGACTCTGATGCGTTGCACACCCCCTTCTAGCTGTCTTGTCCCGTGGTGACCCCCTGCACGAAGCTTTTCGGTTCCTATTCAGGGCCACAGTGGCGGACCTGGCCCTGGTCTTTGCTGCAGGAGTCCATCGTACAGCCGTTTTCCCAAAACTTCTTCACACCAACAGTTGCGAAAGAGTCCCAAATCGGCCTCTACAACCCCGTAGAGGCCGATTTGGAACACTTTTGGAACAATTGCAGTGAGGGATTCTTGAGAGAACGGCTGTACGTACCAGTGTCGTGTGTGCACTTCTCTTTCCCAAGCCGACCAGAGGTTTGGCAGAGTGGCAAACCGCGGCCTTAGACAACCAACGTGGCTCGTCTGCAACGTATGACGGCTGTCTGCTCGACCTATCTAGTTGATCATCATTCATCTAAGCTGACCCCGGCCTGTGCGGACGAAGAAAAGAATGACAGAGATCTCAGAGACCAATAGAATATCGCATTTGATGACAGAACCCAATGGGACGTTACAACTACAGTCAAAACTCAGAAGAGCCGATACACTGGGTCTTAACTAAAGGTCGACTACACGCATCAAGGCGCATGAGCGCGACTCATACTGGCGCGCACAGAACTCGGCAACGGAACGACCGTTGGTGCTCCGCATGGGCGCATCCTGGAGCCTACTTCATCAGCTTTCTGATGACGCACTTTCAGGCGGCTACGACAATAGGCTTGAGAGATAGACGTTTTTCCTTGCATCCCACCGTTGTCTTGAACACCTTTTCGTGGAATAAATGGCCCGCTGATGACGCTGCAGGCGGGAACTCGACATGGCTAGGCAACAAAAAGCGTGTCATCGGTGCTGCGGGGAAGTCTAGACGACATTTGAGGCCGTTGGTAAATATGGGCGGTGGCGGTCGGGGGCAGGTGACGCTCGTAGCCGGCCGAGAGGAGGTTCTTTTCCATGGGGTGCCAGATCGAATCAATACGAGTCTTGCATCAGAAATTGGTCAGAGCCAGTTCCGGATCGGCAAAGACAAAGAAAACGGCGCGATTCTGTAGGGACAGAGAAACACCTGGGTGTATCTCAGCGCTACAAGATCCTTTGAGCGCCTACTCTGTTTTCCTTGAGTACCCGTGTCACGCAGACCAGTTTTGTCTTTTTCTCATGGTTAAAAACAGTCTAAAACAGCAGGGAAAACCCATTCCTCATGCGCCTCAATGCATGGAATAAACCTATAGGCGTGGGTAGGGTTCGCAGTAGCGCCCCTGTGTAAGGGGCGCGTGGCGTACACACGCCCTAATGGCGCCCTAACAGCGCCCTTCTGAAGCCTAGCGACGCCCCCTAAGCGCGCTAAGTAGCACCCACAAGTACTGCTTTTCACAGGTAGCACCATATTATCCCGTGATTCTTCTGTAATCGCAGCCGCCAGTTGATCCAATGGTATATTTTCTCAAGGCAGTCTGGGGTCGCTACTGCGGAGTACCCGTCAGTCTTTGTTTCGGTCACAATGAAGCCCAATTACCACCGCACGTACAACATCACTCTTCACCGAACAGGCGCTCTACTACCGCAAGGTACCACACCACGTCCAAGACGTCACCCAGCCCCACGGCCTTGCGCTGCAAGACGCGACGATAGCGGTGAGCACCCCCATCCCCCGTCGGATCTCATGCATCCCTACAGGAAGAACCGGGCGGAAACCCGGCATCTCCTTAGAGAAACCGGCATACTTGACTCACTATTCCGGTTTTGTGGCACCATGGGGGATCGACTGTCGTGCTGACAGTAGTCGTCTCATTGACGCATCACTTTGCTGACATAAAACCGGATCAGATTCGATTTGTGAAGATTTCGCGGCCTGAAGCGCAATTCTTCGACTTCGTCAGTCCCCAGCGGGCCATTCTCAGCACATCACACGTCCAATCCATTTTTATGCGGTTAGGCGCGGGTGCGCGCTACATTGTACGACAAGGCACTTCACGGCCATCATGGGGCTCATGTACGAGTGTCCATGCGCGATATGCTCCCGTCACACATCTGGCGGTAAGTACGTGAGCGGGGCAACTTTTTACCGTCATGGTGGTATCAATACGGCCCTGCGCAGAGCCAAGCGCCGCCGAACTGATGACGCAGCTGCGGACTAAGAACCAAGCGCGCTGGACCCAGGCCATGACAGTAGCGAGGAGATGAAGGAGGTCGGCGACGGCGCTCATGCCACCGGCGGAGATGAACAAGACGAGCAGACGGATGGCGGCGTGCTCGACCATACTGGCGGTGGCTCCGTCGGTGCATGGACGGGCGCGTGTCATATAGTGGCGGACATAGCGACGGCAGTGTCAGGTCCGATGGCAGTGATGGTGGCGAGCCGCTGGAGGAAGGAGATCTACCCCTGGACGCGTTGCAGAACTTTCCGCTTTCTGATGGCGGCGACGACCATGAAGAAGGCGAAAACGCTGAAGACCCGGGGCTTTTTCTTCAGCAGGCGCTGGAGCCCCCGGATTACGCGCAGCACGGGGCTCTCGACAACGAGCACGTCGGGCAGTCCACGCTGGCTGACGTTGTCACAAACGGGGTGGCCCTGTCGCCAGAGGCCTTTGCCTCCATGGTCCAAGACTTTGTGACGTTCAGCTTTGCGCAAGAGTACAACTGACATCGAGAGGCGCTGGCCACCATGCTCAGAGAACTTACAGCGGGCTCAAGAACAGGACACCTGACAAGCTGGACAAGTTTGTCAACAACGCGGTGCGTCTTGAGGTGAATATCGTGCATTGCTGCCGGAACGGCTGCATGGCGTACACGGCTAAGCACGTGCAGGCTACGTCGTGTCCCTTAGGAAAGGTAGAGCGGTACAACTTTCAAGGGCAACCAGCCAAGACGACGCGGTACTGGAAGATAGCGCCATGGATGTCCATAATGCTCGCGGACCCGGACATTGGAACCGATATGATCAAATTACACGAGGACGCGCTTGCTGATGCCGAGAAGGCGCGAGCAGTGTTCAAGGATTTCTATCACGGCGACATCTACCGTGATCTGGTCAAGGAGGGCATCATCGAGTAGCCTATGGACATCTTCGTGAGCTTGGGGGCCGACGGATACGAAGCCTGGAAGCAGAACGGCTATCAAGGATGGCCTATCATGCTCACTATCATGAGTAAGCCCACCTCGACGCGGTTTAAAATTGCTTCGCAGCTGCTAGTAACGGTCACCCCGGGTCCTAAAGAGCCATAGGATCTAGAGTGCTTTCTCCATCCTGTCATGGAATAGCTCAACCTACTGGCGCACGGGGTGCCCGTGTTCAAGGTCTCAGGAGTGGATGGGCTAAAAGAGGCTCGAGTCCTCGTGCTCCAATTGACGTCGGACATGCCCGGTGGCAACAACATGACTGGCATGAAGGGAAGCAGTGGTCGACAGCCAAGTCGATTCCAGGACTTCCATGGTGTTTGGGTCGAGGGCTCCAACCACTATTACTTTCCAGACAAGGACCCGTCGGAAAAACCTGCGTCGCGTACCAAGCTGTTCGACATCAAGGACTACAACAAGAACCGAAGGACAGCTTCCTCAAGAACCGAAGCTGTCGACATCATTGAAGCGGCCCGATTGCAGAACCAGTCAAAGACTTGTGTAGAGCGATTGATGCGGTACAGCGGGTACAAAGGCTCCTACCTCATGGCGTGTCCCAGCCCGGCGGACAGGGCAGCCTATCCCTACATGAGCTACTTATGGAACATTGGGCCGTCTTTCGCGCCGTACGACGTCATGCACCTGGTGCTACAGAACAACGTATCCAACCTGTAACGTCTGTTTTCAGGCATGTGGAAGGACTTCAACAAGGCTGCACACAAGTAGGCTATGACGGATAGCGTCGCAGAGTTCGTGGGTGCCGAGATTGCGGCGGCCCGAGCGACTGTGCCCCTGTTTTAAGCTCGTGGGCTGCAAAATGCCAAGACTCACTACAAGTCGTACAGGGCGGTTGAGTGGATGTATTTTGTGCTGAGCACAGGCCCTGCTGCTGTAGCTTGGCACATCCCAGCGGAGGCCCACGCGATGTTTATGTGCCTCGTGCGCGCATGCCGCATGATCTTTGTCCTGGACAACCTCCCGGTGCGCGATGTGGCGACCCTCAAGACGGAGCTACCAAACGTTTGCGGCTTCTTCAACAAGAAGGCCTACGGAGGTGATATCAAGAAAATCACGATGTGCCTCTCCATAGCTGTGGCACTAATGGACATCTCGTACAACATAGAAGCATGCGGGCCTGTATGGAGCTACTGGCAGTTTCATATGGAGCGCTACATCGGAAGACTTCCTGAGCTGATGCGCTCTCGGTCCAGCCCGCACGAGGCGCTGATGAATGCAGTGGCGCAAAAGTACAGGGTGCAGTTGATTGCCTTGCACGCGTCTTCCTTCCACTGCGAGCTGTGGACAGACGCCAGCGGGCGAGACCCCTGCGCGCAGCCGGAATACTTGCCCAGTTCCTTTGCCTCTGCTTCCACAAAGAACCTTGAGGTCACCGCGCAAGAGGCCAGCGTTGCTGGCTGGCCATGAGCTGCAGAGCCTGCTTAAGGTGTTGGAGCGCAACCGGCAAGGCGCTCTACCTTCCCAGATCTTCGGTAAGAAGTACTTTCGTGCGGTCCCCCCCTCGGGGGCCGTAGCTGGCTCCACAACACTGGAGTCTGACAACAGTACAGCCCAACGACGTAACAGCTTTGTACGCGCTCGGAGCACTGTGCGTGTACGCATAGCCGGTGGCGGTGAGAGGTAGGATGGGCGTCCTGCACACAGACTCATCGACCCCTTCCTGCTCATCCGCGTAGGTGGCAAGATTGGGGCCTACGCCTGCCCTCGATGTGTCAAGTCAAGCTCTGATGATATGGTCTACCTTCGACATTCCACGACATGGACGCTTGTCGTGATGACAGTGGCTGCTTGCGGTATGTAGATGTCCTGGCTATTGACAGCACTGCCGGCACCCTGAAGCGGGAAGCCATCCACGTGGTCCTTCACACGAGGTATCCTTTTTCAATTGTAGGGGTGTGACCAAGGAACACTGGCGAGATCTGGACGGGATTCCGGAGTGGAGTGGGGGCGAGGAAGAACGCAGCATGGCCTACAACTACCACCAATGACGCCGACCGCCCGAGGCTCATGCAGCTAGAGGCGCTCGCCTCTATGGAGGCTGTCATCCTCGCACGTGCAGCGGCCTCATATGTCATCAGCAAGGACAAGGCCTTCAAAGCGGGCCCCACCTTTCGACGCTTAGCCGACGACGTCGTCAAAGTCGTTTCCCGCGGCTGGAGCGGTGACGCCATCGGCGGCATTGACGGTGTCCCGCTCCCCGTCGGCGCTGCCCGCGACATCCGCCGTCCCCGCAAGACCAGCCTCACGGGCATCAACGTCGTCCAGGGCGGTCTCTGCGGAGTCAATCCCAAGGACAAGAAGTTCATCCTCGCCGCCGTGCGGAAGGCGGTTGTCGACCACTTCTTTATCGGCCGCTCGTTCTGTCGGCAGAGCTCGGGCGACGTCGCTAATGCCTCTGCCGACGTCGAGGCGGCGTGCCCTACGCGAGCCCGCGCCCAGAGGAGCTGGGTGGCGTGTGCCCTGTTCGCACGCGCCGTCCCTCGTCGCAACGAGGCCGAGGCTCGCAAGGTCAAGGACAAGGTGGCGGAACTGGCGGCCGCATCCGCGGCCACGTACAAGACCCCTAAGGCGGCCGAGATGGCGACACCGGAGAGGCAGTACACACCCGCCGATGATGACCAAGATACGGCCAGCGGTCACGGCTCCGAGAGCCACGGCTCCGAGGACGACGACGATGGCGAGGAGGCTTTCTTTCTTGTCTGAGACCTTTTGTGTACCAGCACAAATGTAGTGTTAACGTCGTGTCATTACACATCTGCGAGCTATCTCTTCAATGTAGCAACCTGCTGCATAAACAGTCTTTCTTCATTGCTGGGCACCCTTTCTGGCGATAGTCCGTCCCTCTGAAGAGCCCAGATTTCAGCAGCAGGGTGGTCCAGTTGGCCTCAGATGAGCGGTCGCAAGCCATCAACCGGGGGATCGATCGACGGGTGACTCTCGGCGCTCGCTTTCGCAAGCCTCCAGCATCCGATAGCGAACGCAACAAATCCATCCGAATGGGGACTTCGCGATGAATACCTCCCAGCAAATTGCACTGTGACACGCCGTCTTTGGTCGGTCCTGGGTATGCCTTCGCCTTGCGTCTCGAATCAGCACCAAGTGAGAAGAGTGCCTTCGCCCAGCGTCTTGATCGTACGCCAAGTCAGGTGCCATCTTCTGCTACCGCCGCCTTCCGGCTGCGACCCCGCACATTTGTGTCGTCCCTGTCACCCTTCTCCGGGACTCCCTTCCCCTCCCCCTGTCGTACCCCAACGTTTTTTCCTTCCGCATCTGACTGCTTCTGTGTTCCAGCCCCGCTGTTGCATTCGGCAGGGGCTAAATCCAGTACTTATGCCCCTGCCGGGACTTGCGCCCGTCTCTCCGTACTTCGGAATGCGGCCTGTGGGACGGCTGTCCC
>ENA-ORXT01005189-ORXT01005189.1-marine-metagenome-genome-assembly--contig:-NODE-5189-length-12907-cov-10.163835_pt1 | contig 12907 bp, 15 predicted proteins | sample MGYA00237868_ERZ511482 | MGnify/ENA metagenome assembly ERZ511482 | reverse complement strand
GATGAGTAATCTGTTCTACCTCACCCGAGACGAGGTCTGTGATAGTGAACTGCTTTGGGGTCGATCAGATATTACCCGAGTACTTGAAGCCAGGAAGAATCCCGACGCAACAGATGTTGTTCCGATTGCCAACGGGCGATCCTCACGCAGGGTTTTTTGCGGGCACACACCCGTAGAGGACGTGGTTAGTGCGCACAACGTTTTCTGGATAGACACGTTTGCCGGTAACAGGATGACGTGCATCAACCCTGTATCCTTGGATATTCACCAGGAAACTATTGATTCCGCTGACAAATAGAAGTACCCGTAAATCAGTACGGCTTTAACCGTACGCCGATATTTGTCACTTTGCGTTGTTCACTTGGAACGGAATTAGCAGATAGCGACCGACATGGTTGGTCAAGACGACAGGCAGTACAGCCGCCAAATTTTAGTGATAAGCACAAGTATCTGAGCTGTTGCGTTTTCGTGTAGAGGCGGGAGCAACCAATCCAAGCAGAGGTCAGCTCACGATGCCTATGAAGACTGCTGGCAACGGTGTCGACCACGCGCATTCTAATATGAGGTTCAACTGCATTCTTGGCGAGTTGTCCGATAATCCGCAAGTCGCCGATGCCTTTGGCTTACCACAAGGGCCCAGAGTGATCCGCGCCGTCGAAGCTGCGCTTTTCAAGATCGGAAAGCGCTTTGACACCATACAGGTGCCAGCGTCACTCCCACCGTTCGACAGTGCTGCCTGATCCTTGCGGAAAACTGTAAACAGGAGGCCTGGCTAAATGATGAATATAAGCATAAAAAGCGGCTGAAGGCAGCCCCGCCGAGAGGGGATTGGGGATTGCGCACAGCCGATTTATTTCTGTTGTGCAGGCTCTCAGGTCTGGCAATGACCAGAACGGCTTGTGCCCTCGGCGAATGCTCGATCTCAATGCTCTGAATTTGCCTACAGGCAGGGTGCGCAGTATAGTCGCTGTACAAGCAGACAAGTTAAGAGTAACAGCATGAGTGCTTCAGGACTGTACCGAACCGCCACTGTCGATGATCTGTATCAAGTTGATGGAAAGGCGGAGCTGGTCAATGGGCGACTCGTGCGGATGCCGCCCACAGGTGGAATGCCTAGTCAGGCTTCCACCATGATTCTCTTAAGTTTGTTCAACTATGCTCGTGCAAGTGAACAAGGTATTGCTGTAGGAGACAACTGCGGTTTTCTGGTCGATCTACCACATCGTGAGTCCTTCAGCCCTGATGCTGCCTTCTGGACCGGTGCCAAGCCGACCATGAAGTTTTACCACGGTGCGCCGGTGTTCGCGGTTGAGGTGCGAAGTGAGCACGACTATGGTGAGCAATCTGAGCGCGACATGGCCGCCAAGCGGGCTGACTACTTCGCCACTGGATGTCAGGTTGTTTGGGATGTGGATCTGCAGGGCTGGACAGTTATTCGTAGCTATTGCGCCGAAGCGCCCGATCAGCCGATACTGTTTCACAGACAAGAGCTGGCCGATGCTGAGCCGGCAGTTCCGGGCTGGCGCTTTGCGGTTAACGAACTGTTTGGGATGGCATGATTTTCATCATTACGCTTGTCCCTGTCACGTAAGAAATAAAGGCCGTAGACACCGCGGCAGACTTCGTTGTGCGCGGATCTACAGCGACGTAGGAATTCAATATTGGGGAAGGCGTACTACTTACCGATAAATATTTTGTCTGGGTATTGCTCTACGGAATGTCTTTGAAGCGCGAATTTTTTAATGATCGGACTGTAGTAGCTTGTCCATTTCCGTTCGCTTCTGGTCATAAAAGCAATCTTCTCGGCAGACTCCCTGCTGTGTATCGCTGCCCGGTAGCCGATGTTGTTAGCCCACTGATAAACAGTGGCGAATGCGTGCAGATGCCACGGTGAACAGTCGCGCATGAATTCCTGTGCTGCCTCAGTGTAGCGACGGTCGTGTGAGTATTTCAGCGCCAGCTCCAGAGCATCCGATTGAACTTCGTCAACGAAACACAGTTTGTTTTCATCGTCGATGTGAATGCGCAACCAGCCAATGGTATTCTCAGTGGCCGGGTGGGGTGATTGTCGCGCCTGCCCTTTTATTTCGCTGGAAATCTCCCTGTGACGCTGGCTTTTTTCAGCGAATCGATGATGAACAGGAATGTTCCTGAGTTGTAGAACTAGTTGAGGAACGTCAAACAAACGCATATCGCCACTCCAGGTGGAAAGTCGGACATCGAATTCTGTTTGACATTCTGCACGGCTGAGTTTCTCGACAGTGGCTTTGTTGTTATCAAGAATTCCCAGCAATTGTGCTTTGTATCGTGAGCTGGTTGCCGGGTACTGTTTTTTCATATCGCTCCAGGTAATGGAGTCGATGCGCTGTTGTTGTAGATCATTGGCAATCGTCTGACAGTGCTGCGCGAACTCTGTCGTGAATTCAGGTTTCACATTGCGATAGAGCTCTGCCAGGGAGTGCTTACGCTTCGCTATCAGTTCCTGCTGACGAGCTAGTGCCTCTTTTCGAGCCGGTACTAGTTTGCTCATAATATACAGTGAACATTGGTTGTGCAATTCGTCTAGTGCTGCATCAGGAAGATAGGGCCAGAAAAAAGTGAGTGCACGGTTAAGGTTACTGAGTGGGCTCTTGCCGGAGAGAAGTCCGTCGGGTTCGATTGACAAGGGTGGGTTTGATTTCTGTCCAGGGTCCACTTGCTGTCGATCACAGATTAGACCGGTCATCGAATCTGTAAGGCGTACAAGCTGCATAACGGTACCCTGAACAGGATAGCGCCAGTGAGGCTCGCAGTAGTAGTCTCCAGCGAAGGTAGTAGCTACGTTTTGATTTGTGAAGTTGTCAAAAGCAGCTAAAGCGTCCTGTTCGGACAGGCGATTCTTTGTGCTGGACTTTTCAGCGACCGTAAGAGCCTTCAGAACGTCTTCACGCTCGGGGTTTAGAGTTACATACTTGGCCACCTGAAAAGCTTTCAGATCAGCCTTGGTTAGCTCAGGGCGGGTATACACAGTACTCATGGAGTTTCGTTTAAATATCTATTGAAATCTACAGGGTGTTTTTGCGTAGGATTCTCCGATACAAACCATAGCGGCGTTTTGCCAGCCAACTTTTGCAGTTTTCTACTTCGTGTTCCATTTTCGCTATGTGTTGCAGCCAACCGTCAAGTGTCTCCAGTGTGCTGGTTACCATCACAATTTTCTCTCATTGGCCGATGTTTTAATAGATGAAGATTCTGCTGAGGCGACAATGCTGATTGAATCGCTATACGAGATTGATGATTTTCTACGTGCTCAATTCACCGTTCTGTTCGTACAGTGCTTTCGCTCGGCCTATGAACTCGAACTGGATTCACAGACCTATCGTGCGATCCTGGAATACGCTGAAAGCGGTGCAGTAGAGGAAATACTTGAGTCAGACAGCCCGGGAAGCCGTATATTTTTAGCGCGTGTCGACGGCGAGATAGCTGGAACCATTGGTTTTGCTGAATTATCCAACACCGCTGATTGTTGGGGCCTCTATGTTGCACCAAACCTGAAAGGGCAGGGTATCGGTTCTCAACTCATATTGCATGTGTGTAACTCGTTACAAACTGCTGAGATACTTAGGTTAGGAGTTCTGGCGTCCAGCCGAAAGTCGATAGCGTTTTACCTGGATCTCGGATTTCGTCCAATCTGCAGTGCTGATAGCGAGTTCTGCCCGGGAACGGTATTGCGGATGATTACAATGGAGGCGTCGGTCAGGACTGTGCGTGCCGAGCTCAAGCTACGTATGCTTACAAAACCACTGCGCAACAGCGATCGTGGTGCGTGACTGAGTAGGTGACTTGCCTTCAGAGAATCTCACCTATCGTGATTATATTGCGTGACGATCAACCCTCGCCCTTGGAAATCTTGGAAGCATTTTGTCTCTCAATCAGCAGAGTACTCGACTGCCCAACAACAGAATTGGTCTGAAGGCAAAGAGTGGAAGGCGTTTTAAAGTTGCGTTATTGTCGATGGTTAAGGAAACAACAGACTAAACAAGTTACCAGGCATGGCAATGGTCTTCGACGGCACGGCCTCCACATTTTCGGCCAAAGGGAAGCGCTTTGCGCCAGGGTAAATAACGACCACCCTATCAAGCTCGAGATCGCTCAGCGCATTTCGAATAGAAGGAGTCATGCTTGGTGTATCGGTTCGCTTGAATTCGATACCAACGAATAGGCCCGCGTGATTGATAAGCAGATCGATTTCGGCACCCTGATGTGTTGCCCAGAAGTAGGCTTCATCGGTATTGACTCTGGCAAGAATCTGCTCAATCAAAAAACCTTCCCAGGATGCACCAAGCTTTGGGTGCTGCAGAAGCGCTTTTTGCGTATCAATACCGAGTCGTTCGTGGAGTATTCCTGAGTCCCGAATATAGATTTTTGGTGACTTGACCTGTCGCTTTTTTATATTTGCAAAGTAAGGTTGCAATTGCCTGACCATGAATGCATCGGTAAGAATATCCAGATAACGGCGAACGGTTTTCTGATCAACTCCCATGGAAGAGGCGGGCTCAGCTGATTGCCAGGTTTGTCCGTGGTAGTGAGAAACCATTGCCCAGAAGCGCAGCAATGCAGCTGTGGGTACACGGACCCCCCAGGTTGGTAAATCCCGTTCTACAAGCGTCTGGGCAAAGCTTTTACGCCATTGCAGACTCTGATCATCATTGTTGGCAAGGTAGGATAAAGGAAAGCCACCACGAAGCCAGAGAGTAGATTCATCATCACTCGATTCAAGCTCATGCATCCCGAAGCCACTGAGTGTCAGCCGCTCGATTCTTCCGGCAAGACTTTCCGAGGTTTGACGTTGCAATTCTCCTGATGCACTGCCAAGCACTAGAAAGCGTGCAGGCCGATCGTCACGATCTGCCAGCACTCGCAGAACAGGGAAAAGCTCAGGTCGCCTCTGCACTTCATCTATGACAACCAGCCCCTTCAACGGGCTGAGAGCTGTCATGGGGTCATCCAGGCGTGCCAGGTCTGTAGGATTTTCTAGATCGAAATAGTTTGCGGAGTCAACAGAGAGCAGCCTGCGGGCCAGAGTTGTTTTGCCACACTGTCGAGCACCGGCGAGCAGCACAATGCGGCTTCGATCGAGGGCCTGTTGAAGCTGGTGTAGATAATCTGTGCGGCTTAGCATGATTCGATATTACCATGAAATCATGGAATGTTATTCCCGTATTTCATGGTAGAAAAGGTTGCCCAACGGATTGTACTTCATCCGGAATGGTGCATAACGGAAGGTTGTGCACAAACCGATGGAATCTGACTTGGCACCAGAACGTAACACCTCACCGGTTTCAGCATTGGCCAACTTTGTACCGGGTCCCCGTCTTATGTTCAAATCAGCGTTTTTTATTGTCCGACAAACAGCTACTGCGGTAGTTATCAATAATGGTCTGTGTGTCAACGATGAACACCCGTCTTACAATGCAGTGCTATATCGCAAAGCTTTATTTGTGGCAGGGTCTGCTCGATCTTCACCCGCTTCAGTGAAGCGAAATAGTTGATCGGTGGTGGTGACGATGTTTTCTATCTCTGAACTTGCCTGTGCCTCGAGTATGTCGCCTGTTAAATACTTGAGAGTATTAGCGCAGAGTGGTTCTGAAAAGACTCGAGGTCCCCAACTGAAAATCCCCGTGTCGGTACCCTCGGCGGGCGCCATCGCAGTTGCCGGGCTAGGCGCCCCCCAACGCCATCGCCCGTTCGATTCTGTGACTGCGCGTCCCGCCCTCGCCACCATTCGTCATTCCAATATCAATAAGTGGCTCTTTCTGACAGCCACGGAATGATCTTCGGTAAGCTACCCCGCGCAGCTATCGAAAATAATAATGCGCTATCTGAAAGTCCATTGGATGAGGCACGCGCGAAGAAGCATCTATGCAGTGGTGATGCTCCTAATAGGATTGTTGAGCACAATGCTCAGATTGAATCCAAGTCGCATACGCTTTCACCTGCTGCCAAGATCCAACTATTTCGAACGCGCTTTGCAGGTCGCGCAGACCTTTATGCACGCCATGGTTGGATTTTGGTTAAGCTAGCTGGCGCTTAGGCGGCGTAGAATTACTATTTCGGCGTTGGCTGAATTGCTGTTGGAATGGCAAACTTTATTCGCGGCTTCTAGAAGGTGTGACAACTCTGCTGCGGGGTAGTGAGTGGTTATTCGACCTAATCGGTGGCCCAACAAATCTTGTCTGTTTTCGAAGCTTACGCTTGCTGATCTTAGTCTTCTTCCGAAGGTGTGCGTTAGATTGTGGACTCTTACTTGTTCGAGGTTGGCAGACTTTCTTGAGCGTATCCATGCGATGTTTAGCATGCGAGTAATTGGTGTGCCGTTGTATGTGAAAGCAGGTTCAGCGTTTTTACCTCGGTGCTTATTAATGATGTCGTTAGCGATGGTGTTGAGCACCACGAGCATCTCGTCTCCGTTCTTTACGTATTCGCTAGGTATGATAGAAACGGTGGTGTTCAATTCTGGAACGCGAGCATGCCAGTTCCATCGTAAATTACACATCTCCCCATCGCGGCAGCCGGTGTTGACTGCGAATAGAGCCATGTCGGAAAGATGGTTTGGCAGGAAGGAGAAGAGGCCGCCTTGCTCTGTCCAGCTTAGCCGGTAGAGTTTGCGTTTATTGGTGTCGCTGAGTAGCTTGATGTGAGGTGTGGAGGCCAACCAGGTCGTACCGTATTCGTCCATCCATTCAGAGCTTGTTCGGTTAGTCTTGCGAGGAACAGTCCCGCTTCTTCAAGTTGACTTTTCCCAATGTTTTGGCAGCTTTGTTGAGGGAGTTAAATGTCTAGCTTGTCTCCATAAATATGTGCGCTCACCGGTTCGTTGCAAGGCTTTTGATGCTATCGTCTGCCGCCCATCTGAACCTTGTTCGCCGCATGACAGAATTGACAATTACATTGACGGGAGAAGTGAAAGAGTCCAATTTTGAGGAGTGGAAGGATGGGCTCGTCAAGCGCATTCACGCAGTCGATGCAACACTATCGGAGGGTGACGACTTCACTTCAGCTAACGACAGCATCCGGCAGTTTCGTGACGCGGAGTTGATGCTCAAGAACGCCAAGCAGGCTGCACTAGAACAAGCAGCTGAGATCAATCGCTTGTTCGACGCTGTGGATGCGGTCACTGAGGAGACGCGTCAGGCGCGGCTCACGCTGGAGCGCAGAATTCGCGTTCGGCGCCAGGAGCTCAAGCAACAGGCGCTACAGGCTCACTTCGATAGCAATGCAGCCACGCTCGATGCGTTGACGACGGCTCAACAGGCCTTGTTCCAGGACCGCCAGTATTTACTGAGTCTTCCGTTTGACGAGCTGGAAAGCACGATCGCGGAACGCATCGCAGTCTGGCAGTCGACGCTCGCAGAGCCGGCAACACAATATGCCACCAACTCACCCGATGCAACAGGTCACGATAACACCCAAAGTTTTGATAGCGCATCGATCGATGATGGTGGCATTGATGCAGAGCACTCATCGCGTTCTGCTGGTGAATCGAAAGAGGGTACCAGTGACACAGGCGACGCGACTGACGATGTATCGCGCACCTGGCGTGTGGCGATCGATTTGTCGGCACCGCGAACAAAAGCTGACCAGGTTTTCACACGCGTGCGTGATCGCTGGAAAACCGACCGTGCGGTAGTCAGCATCGATTTGTTAGCGGTGGACTAGTGTGGCTGAGAGTAAACCAACAAACTAAGTGTCATACCTGTGCAAATTTCTGCAGGCTTTAGTTGGGCGGCGTTTACATTTTTTATTCTGTGGCAGACCTTTCAAGAATATAAGCTGGGTAGTGACCGAGCAGGACGATGATTGTCTCTACCAGTATGGTTTGCTTCATTCTTCTGGCCGTACCGCTCTTCTTACTCGCGGCAAGCCTATCGTCTATTAGAAGGGCTTTTTATAATCACTCAATAAAATCGGAAGATAGTGTAAAGCTCTATCAATCGGGATCCGGACGATTCATGAGTTAAGAACTGCTTTTGCTTGTCGGGCCCAAATTAAATCAGCGCTGTTTGTAAACAGGATGCAAAAAATAAAGGTCACCGGTGCGATGACCTTGTACGACTATCTTCCCAGCAGCTTGCTTTCGTTTTTCTTGGCAGCTTTTGCGGCTTTCTTTTCTTTTGGGGTTAGCAGCGCTTCTTTCTTGGTACTTTTCTTACTGTCTTGTCCTTTACTCATGATACTTTTCACCTGTTGTAATGTCATGAACCGAAGGCCAGTCAAAATCAACCTAGGGGCCGGTTTGCCACCAGAGACTATCAATGCAAACAGTCAAATCAGTACGCAGCAACGTCTAGTATGGTTCTATAAAGGATCAATAGATAGGAACTTCTAGAACAAAGCGTCGTCATGCTAGTAAGCAAATAAGTTATTACGCTGCAAAATGAGCACGTTACAAGCCATTTTCGCCAGTTTTTCTTGCCCTTTTCAGCCTGGGTACAACAATCTCCTGACCCACGTTTTTAGCCGATATCAACCCCAAATGCACGGTTGTATACACGGCAAATTTCCATTAGATGGGGTTGTTTAAACAAGAGTCTGCATTCAGCTGCACTCGGAATTGACAGCGTTGCCACGGAATGCGTCGCGCAACGACTCATAGGCTCTGGCTTCGCGTAACCGCCGCTGGAAGGCGGTTTGCTGCTGTTACCACTATTCTTTGCTAACTGGCTTTCCAGCTCGTTCAGTCGACTGGTCGGTTTGGCAATTTTTAGGGGATAAATGGGTCTTTTTACCGATACCATTTATTGGTGTCATGCCAAACTTAGCGATAGCCTTGGGCAAAGCCACCAACTGCGCGCGTAGGACAAAAGGGGTAGTGGTGGAATGGCGCTGATTTAGGGATAAATGTTGTTATTCGTCATTCTCGCGTATGCGGGAATCTATTGTTTAACGCACATGGATTTCAGTCTGCGCGGGAAAGGCGTGCTCTAAGTCAGTAGCATTCGGGCAGTGGTGTATGATTTTGGGGCCAGGATCGCAAAACTAAGCTATCAGGAAGGTTTAAATGGGAATCAAGTGTTTATTGCAACTGCCAGATCTACAGCCTAAGTTGTTCCGCGCGTGCAATCATGCGCCGCAGGCTCTGTCATCTAAGACAATGGCGGCAGCAGTTCTCCTGAGTGTCATCAGCTCATCTCACGCATCCTTTCCGCCCGTTATTGATGTTGTCAACGACAGCCAAGAGCTCCAAAATGATGCCCGCATTACGGTTGATGGTGTATGGATGCCGAGCCGGGCAATGGGTGATCTGGACGGAGACGGATTGGGCGATCGCATCATCGAAATCAATGCCACCGATATCGATCCCTGCCCTGGTGTCGCTGTATGGCTATCAACACAAACTACTGCCTTCACGTTCACCCGAACCGAGCTCGATAATCTGGTGCGTATTGCTGACACGCAAGACTCGACAAGTGGCGACTGCCAATTTAGAAACTTGCGTGTGTTTACCGAGCCTCGCCGTATTGGAGATGTAAACGGTGATGGGCTGATTGATTTGTTCATTAACGTCAGCGGCATATTCGACAATTCGCCACGCGTCATTTTTGGCACTATCAATGGTGGTGTGCGAATTGATCCAGCAGCGTTGGATGGCAGTAACGGTTTTCAAGCCGGAGGTATTGCCAAGATTCTTCTCCCGGTAGGCGACGTCAATGGTGATGGCTATGATGACATTGGCCATGCCACGGGGCTTTCTGATCTTTCTGGCGTTGTTGCAGGCAGAGCAAGCTTCGGCGCAAGCTTGACGCTTGATGAAACGCCAACGCCTGAACATCTTGTTGGCCCAACAAATATGGTAAGACTGCGCGGGCTTGGTGACATTGACGGCGATAGCAATGCCGATATGCTGGCTTTTCCGTCAGTTACCGGCGTTGAAAACCAGACGCCAAGATTTATCTACGGCGCATTGGACTTGTCAGTGACCTCACTTGACGATGCAACAGCGCGCATTGATCGCAACTTACCCGAGTGCGGTACACGACAGTGTATGATTTTTCCTGTCGGCGATATCGACGCAGATGGGCGCGACGACCTACTGGTATCTCAGCGATTCCAGTCAGCCAATATTCCACCTCGCAGCATTCTCTATGGGCGCGAAGGCGGGCTGGCAATACGCAACGAAATAAACGATTTCCCAATAGGTGAACGCACGCAACTAGTGCGTGGTAATACCGGCACGATTCGGGATCAGGGTGAATTCTACTTTGGCAACTTTAATGATCCCTACCGAACAGCGACCGGGCAACGATTTGATATCGACGGTGACGGCGCAGAGGATCTGCTTCTCGAAGAACGCCTAAGCTCTCAACGACAGGCATGGTATGCACTTTTCGGAACACCGGGAGAACGTCCACCGATTCGCTCTATCGATGAAGCTGATGGTTTGCTGGGTGTGGCGTTTGATCTTGGTTCAGCCATATCACCTGTAACATCAGCAGCCGCGCCTGAACTGGGTGATATCAATCTTGACGGTATTGATGACTTCTTCTGGACATCCAGGCGAGACATTCCTTACGTACCCGGTCGCTCACGCAACCTTGATGGGATCGATGTCTTGGGCCTGGGTGTCAGGCGTAGCCCGGCTGAGTTGACGCTGTTCTGGCAAAACGTCTCGGGTGCAGCAAGCTACCGTATCGAATTTGATACACGATTTATTATCGAAGTATCTGCGGATCAGACTCAGATAGACCTGGCGGATGATACGCAGGGTGCTGCTGTGCGCGTGACAGTGCAGGCGATTGATGCGAACGGGATAATACTGTCTACCCAAGTACGCCAACTTCCGCCTGTCCAACGCATTATCGAGAGTTTTTCGATTGAGGTGTATGGAGGAGATCTACTGGAGCTTTTTATTGTCCCAACGCGTGACGAGTTTGATCGAGCACAATGGCAACGACTGCAAGTGGTTCGTGATGGAGAAATAGTAGGGCGTACGCAAGGGCTAACATACGTCGATAGCACTGTATTGCCTGGGCAATCATACGACTATCAATTCTTCAGTGATGTACTGATAGCCAGCAATTTTGAGAATCTTGCGCTGGACGATGGACCTCGCATTCAATATGCGACCGGCACCGTGACCGTCAGCACGCCAGCCGACCCTAACGCGCCTGGCAATAACATCGACCCAAGCGAGGCGCCTGAACCGCCAAGGAATCTAACCGTTGCCCGCTATTCTCCATTCGATGCGGAGGTGTTTTGGGACAGAGCCGATGAGGCATCTTTGCAGTACGAGGTTTTCCGCAACGGTACGCTGGTGCGCATGCAAAGCGGCATCAGTTTTTACGATTCAAGGCGGCCAGAAAACAGTGGCGCAAGCTATGACATCATTGCCGTGCGTCTTGATGGTAGTCGCTCCAGTGCCAGCTCCATTGTGCTGCCATCGCTAGACGGTGATAGCGATAATGGTGGTGGCAACAATCCCGATGTGCCTGCCGCGCCCGCCAGCCTGCGTGTTGTCCGTTACTCATTTAAAGACGCCGAACTGTTCTGGGACCGTGCAGCAAATCCGCTGTTGCAATATGAAGTAAAGCGAGACGGTCTGGTGTTACGCTCACCGTTTTTTGGAACAAGCTATTTTGATACAGCACTCACTCCCGATGCGGCAGCTCAATATGAAGTAACCGCGATAGCGCCCGATGGCAGCCGATCGCCAGCGAGCACTGTCCAATTGCCTGGCATCAATATAGAAATTACAACCCCAGCCCCACAAGCCGTGAGCGCAACAGTGTATTCCAGTACCGCTGCCGAACTTTTCTGGGTGCGTGCGATTGAAGATGCCGGTGTTGTTAGTACGGAGGTAACCCGCGATGGCATGGTCATCGGTAACTCCCCGGGCAATAGTTTCTTCGACGACACCCGTACAGAAGGTGCCAATCATGTTTACACATTGGTTGCCATAGATGCACTGGGCAGTAGATCGGAGCCAGCAACAATCGCAGTACCGTGACTATGAATTATAGGTAAAGCAAGGGGTTTGCAAAACTGCTACTCGCTACCTAGTTGAATCAGCAAGAGGTAAGCTGTCGTTAAAGGACTGGGCGTCCCCGACTGGACGTCCCGACTAAAAACTCCCCTGTCGGCCCCCAACGCGGTTGCCGGGCTGGGGGCCCCCCAACGTGGTTGCCAGTACGATTCTGTGACTGCGCGTCCCGCCCTGGGCACCATTAAATCTCCCTAACCGGCGTAGTGAACAAAGGGCGCAACCAGTCCTTGAATGCTTTGGCCATGGCGTGTGTTTCTTTCCCTGTTGCTCTATCGACAAAGTAGTGAGATTGCCCTAGTGGCACTGGCTCACCAGTACACTGAATTGCCCGTCCTGATTCGATGGCATTTAAGGCGAAACGCTCGAGAACGACGGCACATCCAAGTTCACAGGCAACAAATTCACAGGCTGCGACAAAGGTATCTACCTGGAGGCGCGTAGAGCTGACATCATGCATCAAATCGAATTCAGCCAGGTAGCGTGACCAGTGATTTTACTTGAAGGCTAACGGCTGACTGCGTCAGGCCGAGCTCTTTGCTTGCGGCCGTAAAGCTCAGGTGGCGGGCTGCTGCTTCAAATGTGCGTAACCAGTTGAGGTTGAGGTTGTGATGCATGGTCCCTCGTACGATTTCTGCCCAATTCGCGCACCGATGAGACAGAAGATCGTGAAGCCGTTGACCGAGTGCTTGCAGGTGACATGTCGCACACAAAGTCGTTCGCCCGAGGGGCTGGCACATTCACCTTGTTTCGCGGTGGCTATTCTTTGCATGGTGTTACAGAGGTAAAGGGGATCAAGCCGAGAATTACGGCCATTCTGACCTATGACGAAGAGCCTGTTCAGGCAACAGACGATGAAATCAATGTTCGCATCTATGGGAAACGTGT
>ENA-ORXT01005188-ORXT01005188.1-marine-metagenome-genome-assembly--contig:-NODE-5188-length-12907-cov-15.759470_pt1 | contig 12907 bp, 9 predicted proteins | sample MGYA00237868_ERZ511482 | MGnify/ENA metagenome assembly ERZ511482 | reverse complement strand
GCTCTCCGGGCGCGGCGCGCGGCTGGTCGGTGGGCGCGCTGGGTAGCGCGCACCGCCGGCTGCTGGGCACGCTGGGCGGGGCGCGCGGCTGGTCGGTGGGCGCGCTGGGTAGCGCGCACCGCCGGCTGCTGGGCACGCTGGGCGGGCCGCTCGGCTGGTCGCTGGGCGCGCTGGGGGGGGGGCACCGCCGTCCGCGCGGCGGCCTGGACAGGGCGCGCTGCTGGTAACTGTGCGCGCTTGGGGGTGGGCACCGCCGTCCCTGAGGCTCGCTGGGTGGGGCGCGCGGCTTGTTGCTGGGAACGTTGGAGGGTGGGCACCGCCGGCAGTGGGGGGCGGTGGGAGGGGCTGGCGGCTGGTCGCTGGTCGCGCTGCCGGGTGGGCACCGTCGGCCGCTGGGGGCGTTGGGCGGGGCTCGTGGCTCGTGGCTGGTTGCGCTGGGGGGCGCGAACCGCAGGCCGCTGGGGGCGCTGGACGGGGCGCGCGGCGGGGCGCTGGAGGCGCTGGGGGGTGAGGACGGCCACCCGCTGGGGGCGCTGGGCGGGGTGCGTGTGTGGCAGCTGGGTGCGCTGGTGGTGGAGCTGCGCCTTGCCGTTGTTGTCATCCGTGCTGTGTCCTTCTCGTCGCCCATCGTCGTGGGCGGCGTGTCAGCACACCTGTTCAGGTTGGGTGGTGCGTCGGGCGGCGGTGTGGCGACGTTGGGCTGGTCGCCGGTTTTTTTCTTGGGCGCGTTGGAGTGGACGTCGGTGTTTGTGTTGGGCACGATGGGGCGGTCGACGTTTGGGTTTGTGGTGTCGGTGGATGGGACGCTCTGCGATTCGGTGGGGTCGTCTGGTGGCCAAAGGGGAGGCTGCTGACTGGGTCCGGGGAGGGGGGAAGAGCGCAAACCCGCAGTAGCCGACGTTAGCTGGCAGCTGCTTTGTACCCTTCGCTTTCGTTCCCATGCTGTTTTTTTCACTTGGCGTCAGTGGATGGTTTTGATGAGTGGGGAGCCATGTCTACAATGAAGAACATTTATCTGTCTCCTGCATGCCGCTGCTCCATACTGCTACATGCCCGCACTCCCCCTCTCTGTGTTTCCCACCCCGTCCACGTATTTCTGCCGGTACCATCGTGGCCACTTGCTTGGCGTGAGCTCCGTCTCGACATCTTTATACATGGCAATGACGTTGGACAGCGCCTGCTGGTACGTGGTAAAGATGATAAAGTTGTCTTGGTTCATCAGCCGGAGGTGGTGCTCCTGCCGGCGGGAAAGGGCGTTCCGCTCCTCGGACGAGGAGGTGTTGATGCTCTCCATCGAGGAGTAAGAGTCCGGGTTCATCGCCTTGGTACACGACACGTGGTTTTTCCGCCAGTGGAAGCGGTCGACCAAGAACGAGACGGCGCGCGCGACGAGAGGCAGGCGGCACAACGCTGTCTTGAGCGTTGCGCAGGAAAAGTCGTACACCACCTGCGACGGCAGCGTCGCGCATCGCTGCGTGATGAACTCGATAGGCATCCGCTGCCCCTCGGACCCGTCCAGCACGACAACGCCAATGCACTTGGGGTGGGTACAGGTGCAAAACGCCCCAAACGTGCCGCCCGTGTACTTGTTCTCCTTCCCCATCAGATGGTTGCAGTCGGGCTCGTCGGTGGCCGCCTGGGCGGTGCCGTAGAATAGTGGGATCGGCCGCAACACGGGGAAGTTGGGCGCCCACACCCCCGAGGATAGGAAGTCCTCTGGGGACTCGTCGGTGATGCCGTACGCCGCCTTGAAGGACGCCACTGACGCCGGCGGTTCCATCCACGTCGCCGTGTACTGCGCAGGTGTGAAGCACTCGAGCGGGTGGGCGCTGGCCATCTGTGCCTTCGTGAAGTCGTCGATAGGCGGCTGGTCACCGTCGCCGGGCGCCATCCCGTCGTCGCCGCCGGGTTGAGACACTTGGTTGACCGCTACAAACGAGTCGTACGCCGCCGCAGTGTCCTTCAGCGCTGTCAATAGGTCCGCAAGCACGGGGCGGAGGCCGGCATCTCGCTCGAGTCCAGGTCCGAGGCAGGCTACAGCGGCGCGGAGCAGCCGCAGCTCGCACACGTCCGACCGGTCGAGCACGGCAGCCAGCTTGGTAGACGTAAAGTTGTCGCTGCTCAGAACGTCGACGAGAGCGTCGATGGCGCCCCAATCCCCGTCGGGGGCCCAAACAACAAACGGGTCCACGGTCACCGCCCGCACAAAGTCGACGACCTTAAGCGTCGCCGCCGCCGTTGTCGGGATGCTCGGCTGCAGCCGGAAAAGCATGTCGGCTTCCAGCATGGTGCCTTTTACTCCACCCGTATCCGCGAGCGCCGGCTCCGTAAAGAGCTCAGCAAACCGGGCGAGCGGAGCAAAGGTGTCCCAGTACTTGCGGCGGGGGGCGGCTAGCGAGTCACCGTCAAAGGACACGCGGTCATCCGCGGACGTCAGCTCCTCGTCGGAATCCTCCACCTCCGACTCGTCGGACTCGGCCCCGCGCACGCCGACGTCGATACTGCCAGCTGGCAGCGGCGGCGGCAGACCATGCCGCAGCTGGCCGGGGTTGCCGTGTTCCGCTCTGGCATCCACCACCATCGAATCCAAATCTCCTCCACCGGAACCACCCAGTGCGGCGCGAGAGCTTGCTGACCCCACCGAGGGCCCCCCCCTCTGCGCCGCCTCGGCCTCCGCGACCGTGGTGTTGGGCGCCGGCTCCACCTCAGCGGGGCGCGCGCGCACCACGTCCTGGATTCGGGTCATGAGGGGCTCGGGCACCCGCCGAAACAGGTCGAAGCTGGCCGCCAGCACTTGCGTGCAGAGGGAGCGCGCCACGAGTTCGCAGCGAAAAAAGCGGCGCAAAAACGTCGTCAGGGCAGGCCGCACCCCCCCATCGACGGTGGGGCACCAGCCCCGCCCAGCCGTTGACGCCGACGTCCCGTGCTGCTCGGGCCCCGCAAACGACTCCTCCCGGCCGTTGACAGAGACGCTGCCGAGCAGCGCCGACACGGCCATGACATAGCCGCGCATGCTCGTCACCGTCGTGACAGTCTTCGAGGAGCCCGCCACCGCCTTCGACGTTGTGTTAAACACGGACCCCAGCGCCTTGGCCACGGCCGAGTCAGTGACCATGTGGGCGTGAACGCTCGCCCGCGGAATGGCGCTCGTGCGGATAGTGTGGCGCTGGAAGCGCCTCTTGTACTTCAGCTTGTAGCCCAGCTGCAAGCCGTCGAAGCACACGATGTCAATTACACCGCTCGAGGACACGCAACGCGCGCACGTAGACACGTCCAGCGGAAGACCTTTGATGACCAGAGACAGGTAGAGCGTCAGCGCCTTGCGCAAGGTTGCAACGCTGCGTAGCCGGCTTGAACGCGGCGCGTACTTCAGCGAGGCCGTGAGCTCGCTGTAGCCCGAGCGCAAGTAGGAAGAAGACCGCAAGGAGCAGCCATTGCGGGAAAGGTTGACCGCCAGCTCAAATAAAAAGGCCTCGGAGTAGGCCGTGAACGGCGAGGAGAAGACCAAGCCGTGCTCGCGACCGTCAGGCATCACCCGCAGCAGGCAGTTCGGGCATCGCCACGAGTACACCTTGGCCATGACTGAGCCATCGTCAAACTCAATGCGGCACTCGTGCGGAATGGGCGGCTTGAGAGGGCTCGGGCTGACACGGCAAAAAGGGCAAAGTGGCGAGCAGGGGAATTCGAGGATGGTCTCGGAAGTGGCTGCGGCCTTGACGAGGTTGATGCGCGTCTGCTGCGCCGCGGAGGGCGGCACCAAGTCGCGCAACAGTCGCGACTGGTGCACCTGGTAGAACCGCGAGAAGAGCATGTAGGGGTTGTCAGGGGCGACGGGATGGCCACCCTCTTTGACCGGGTCGTCGTCCGGGAAGCGCATGGTGGGCGTTCCGTCGTCGCCGTCGTCGAAGCCACCGTCCCCGTCGCCCGCCGCCGCCGCGACTGCAGCGCTCTGGTGGATGCACTCGCTGTCGGCGGTCGGGCAGGCAATGCACACCCACCTCTTGGCAACAGTCCGCCGCACGACGGCAAAAGGCCAGCTCCCCTCCCCCCCCGAGACCGTGCAGAGAGTTGGTCCGTACGGAATGGCAGTCCCGGGTGCGCGGGCCACCCCGCGCACCGACGACTCGAGCACCTCAAACACCTCCTCCAGCGTCATCTGCGCGGCCGACCGGACGGCCTCAAGGGCCACCTCCATGTCGGACGCGAACGAGCAGCCCGTGTCGAGGCACTTCTCCGGCCCACTGCATGTGGACACGGGGCGCTTGACGCCGCTCTTGGTCTGCAGGGTGACGCTGATAGCGACGGTCTGCTGCTTGCAGACGTCTGAGCGGACGCGGGAGCGGCCGAGCTTCAAAAGGACGCCGACGGCCCCGCTGCGACCCAACGTCCACCCCCGCGTCCTCAGCGACTTCTTTGATACGCCCGTGTTGACGCGGAGCACCTCGAGCCCCACCAGCGCACGCGCCGCGACTCCATCCTCCTCGTAGTTGGCCAGCAGGTTCTTGTGCATCTCGTTGCAGAAGAGAGCAACCAGCACCGGCCGCATGCTCTCCCGCACATTGTTGAGACCCCGCCCCCGCCCCCGGCCTGGGCCAGGGCCTCGCCAGCCAGCGTAGTTGCCGGCCCGCGTTGCCCGCCCATCCGCACGCCGTCGACTCACAGAAGTGCGCTCGTCCGGCAGGCGGTCAGCACCAAAAATGTCTGCCATGGCCGCTCCGCCGTCCGTCAGCAGTTCAGCCGCGGTGCTATAGCCCATGCGACCCGACAGGCCGGTGGAAGACACCGGCGTCGTACGGCCTGGCTCCCGAGGGCGCGTCGGATCCGACCGAACGGCCGAGTAGAGCCCGTCGCCTGCAACGGTCCTTGCCGTCATGTACGAGAGGGGCGGCTGCCCGTCAGACCGAGGTGAGGAGCCACCCCCCTCGCAACCGCTCGCCGCCGCGACCGTCGCAAAGAGCACGATGCACGCGAAGAAGAGCAGCCACGGCGTCGGAGGACACGCTAAGGCTGCAAAAAAAAGAGCAGCAAGTGTCGCAAGCGTGCGTCGTGGGGCCATGGCTCAACCGACAATAAGGGCACAGAACCAAAAGCGGGGCCGCAGTGTCAACCGGCAGCAGCCCACGACACAAAGTGAGACAGTGCAGAAGCGCCGGTCGGGCGACGACGACAAAAAAAGCAAAGCCCACGGAGGGAAGTGGGAGGCAGCTCAGATGTCAGAACCGGCACAGGGTGGCGTGGGCTCGCTGCGTTCTCGCGAGGGTACCCGTCCCGTCGTCGCCAGTGCGGGGCCGCCAACGTCGCCCGTGTGCGGCTACAAGCGTCGCAAGTGCGAGGCTGCGGGGCTGCCAAATTATCCAGTGTGAGGCTTCGAACAGCACCTGTGTGGGGCTGTCGACTAAGGGCTACGAGACCCGACCACAAACGACCGCCCAATCAACACACAACCAGTCACGCAAACGCGGCGGTAACTTACGAGCTCCCAGAGTGGGCAGGCACTGGTCGGTCACTCATCACCTAGCACGGTTCAGTCCGACATGGGTGGGGTACGGGTGGGGAGTGTCACGGGCTGAGGCGTCGTCTACACCGATCATGTTGCACCAAGCTGCCCAGTTGCTGTTCGAGTGGTGTCGCAACACGCCGCAACCAGTACCAACCGGACGCGACTGCGGTCCCATCGCTGCAGCCAAACGGCCGGCCACAGCGCAGCACACCTGCGTCAGATCAGATGTATTTAACAGCTGCAAGGGGCAGTGCCACTTTGTAAAAGTATCCAATCAGTCGCGAACATGAGCCATAAGTGCAACGCACAAATTTATGAAAATTGTGTGATTTCAAAAAAAACGGGCAGAGTGTGCCTTGCCCAATAGAAGTGCAGCTAGAACCCGGGCGTGGGTGGAGATTTTTTTGCGTCCTGAGAAGCTCAAGGCTCGTCGGTACAGAACGGCGCGCTATGCTGCGAAATCTCGAAAAAACCACAGGTGAACCCATAACTGCATTTATATAGTAAATATATGCCTCGAGTAACTGAGTGCATCGTCCTTGGGTGATCTTCGGTGCTCCTCTCTGCGCTCTCTCTCGCTTTTTATGATGAGCTACAGCCCCTGGCAGCGCGTCCACCGCAGCCTCTATTCCTGTGCAGCTCTCTTGCTATAGACATGCTACAGACCCGTATATGGTTTGCTGACATGCTGAGCATATGTGCATTAGCTCTGCGGGTCTCGCCCACCGGCAAGCACCACCCACGGCTTCTCATTGCAGCGTCCGCTTCCAGAAAAAGCCGTCCATTGTGCGCCAGATGCCGCGTTTTGGCCACTTTCTTTTGCCCAAGACACTTTCCGGGTTGTCAGCTACGTAGTAGAACCGATTAAAATCGCCTGCGCCTCCGTGGCAGCCCTGGCGCGGACGATACATACCTTTTCTAAACAGAAACGGCATTTTGCCGCCAGAGCCCCGTATGCTGACCGCTCTCTGGAAAGACACGTGATAGGTACCTTCAGGGTGAGTTGTGAAACAGCTCGGACGACTTTGGTGGTTCTGTGCCAGAATTTGGCTCCACGGGGTTGCTGCCACCAGGCGCGTCCATTTCGGCTTCCAGAGGGGCGCACTCATCCACACAGTGCGCCGCCCGCTCAAAAAGTATACGGGGAGATGGGTGGGGGGTTCCTTGTTGCTCTGGTGCACAATTGTGCTGCGCCATGCGTCGAGGGGGAAGCAGCGGACACACAATGCACCGATTTGGCACGAAAACGCACTATGCTCCGTGGACCTTTCTAGGTCACATTTTTCGAAGGGTGCTGCGTGCGCTCGGTCGCCGTATGTATATCGATGGTGATGATGTAAAGAAACCCGGCAGAAAACCCGTAGCGAGAGCGGTAGTGGCACACCATTAACAACAGTTCTCACCTTGGCGTACTCAAAAAGACATGAAGGACGGGTGTGCTCATCGAACCGTCAACATACGCGTACGCAGCAGCCTTCAGAGAACCAAGACGGAAGTTCTTTTTCTGAGAGTGTTTTGGTCGAGTTGGGCGTGGATGTGCCCTTCCATGGCACTTGTGGAACACCATGGCAGTGAGGGAGCAGGCATACGAGCAAAGGACAGAGAATCATAACCGTTCTCTTGAGTGGAAGCAATGCATGTCAACAGACACCCGGTGCTCGGTTTTATGTGAAGACTCCCAATGGAACGCGTTCGGCTTCAAAGCGAGTACAACCGAAGCGCAGGTGCCAAATCCACTGGATGCTGCAGTGTCAGCAAGAAATACACTGGGCATCTGACCCCCCACTCGGGGGTCGCTGACCGCTGGTCCTGCGAGCCCCTCTCGCATGGGCGACCTCTTCCCCAACTGTGCGTACTTTCACAGGTAGGAAAGCACCCGAGCGCCCCCTGCTTGCCTGCCCGATCACCTCCCTTCCCCACCGGACCAGCCCACCAGCGCGCGCCACCGCATCTAGAAGCCACCTCCCTTGCTAGTACAGATGCGGCAGGGGCGCTCGGGGGCATCCGCGGCTGTTTTCCCAGCCAAAGCTGGCGACAGCTTACCCCGCGACCACTCACAGCCGCCCCGACACCTCTTCCGTGGTGGCAAACAGGGACGCGGCCGCCGCCGCCCCTTGACCTCCCTACTGCTTTTTCGTCCAATGCGACGACAGTGCCACCCCCCCCCCCACCGCCGTGCGCGTCCAAACGCACGCCACCATCGCCGCGGACGCGGTGCTAAGTGTGTGTGTGCTCCATACATCTGTGCAGTACGGTTGCCAGCTCGCCGCCCCCCGCACCGCCTGTCGCCTAGAAAGAGCGTTTGCTAGCCACTTTATTGAGCACTCGCAACACAAACAAAAGAAGAAAAGAGAGCAGTGAACCAACATGCACAAAACCATCACGCAAACAAGAGCTTGTTCCCATTCGAGCGCCGGCGAGGGGAAAAAGGGGGGGGAGGGGGGCCCCATCAGCATGGCGACGTTGGTAAAGGCCAGCTCCCCTTACCCACCGTGGTTGACCTGGGCCACCAACGCCACCGCCGAGATCCCCACTCCCCCCTCCTCCTCACCACTGCCGTCCTCCACCACCCGCCCACCGAGGGCCCGCACCACAGCGACAGCAAACAGTGCAGAGATGCACGCCACGAGAAGGCGGAGGCGAAGAAGGGCACCTTTTACTTGGGCCCGCTCGACGTAGCGTCGGTGCCGGCGGGCGGCTTGTGGCTTGTGGCCGCGCTCGACGGCGCCGCCCCCGCCGGCGTGACGATCGTCTCCGGTGGGGAGCGGCCACCTGAGGGCACTACAGGAAATCCAGCCATGGTTGGGTGGGAGGAGGAAAGGGCTTGCAAAATCACAGCGGGTATGGCGGAAGACGGGGTGAGGGGATGGTGAGCAGTACCGGTGCGTGTTGCGGGGGCTGGAAACGGAGGGGTCTCTGAACGGCGGTGCAGATCGGCGCCACATGGATTGGCATATCAGCAGAGGGTTGCTTGATCGATGCGCCCGACGGCCACGAACCGGGCCAGTTTACCTCGTGACCTCATTTGATCTGGGCTTTGAGCACGTTTGAGCCACATGTGTGTCGGTTGAAAACGGCACGTCCACGTGACATTGGCCAATAGGACGCCAGAAGAAAAATCTGGAGCATTTCCCTGTGCACTGAATGGACGAGGAACCGCTGCGTATGGACTCAAGCATGGGAACCGCCGCAGATCCGTCGCAAAAAGATACGCGACCGAAACGTTGCATCGTCCGTTGCCCCGCTTTTACTCTGCCTCCGCCACCGCCACCGTCTAGTCTCGTTGCTCCGGTTGGGTCCCATCGCTGAAAGAGTGGCCGCCGCCCCGTCTCCGCCACCGCCATAGCGCCTGCCACCGCAGTGGCGACGCCACTGGTGGAGCACAAGGAATCCGTGACGGAGGAGAAGATTGGCGGGGGCTGCGTCGGGGGGAGGTCGGAAGCCGCGGGCGGGAGGAACTGTCGCGGCACGTAGTGGCTTTTTTTCTGAGGGGGGGGGGATGGGGGGGAAAAGGACCGGCGATGGCGCTCCTGATACAGCACAGGGACTAGCGCCCAGACTGAGAGCAAAATACATCTAGCGGTCCGCCCTCCACTTCTTTCGTGTTTTTTGAGTACGGGGCGTGCGCCGAGTTGCTGAAATACGGGGGGTGCGACCCGGGGGTGCTGCCATAGTGGGCATCGCCGGCATGGGGTGTATGTGTTTGTCGACTGAGCTCGACCGCAGCAGACCACGTGAAAAAAAAGATGTTGTATTCTAAACTACCGCGACAGCGCCACCCGGGGGCGGCGCGCTGGCACCTCTCCACGCAAGTCGTGCGCTCGCATAGTGCCGCCCACGAGAGAGAACATGGTGAATGAGCGCGAGGCGCAGTAGGTCGGCGCGGGGACGGGTGGAACTCAAAGCGAAGCCACCCAGCGCACACGCAACATGAGCGACCGCGTACACCCCACAGCTGTGGCCGTCTGGCTGCGTTGGGCCCTCGCACCGGGTGACCGTCCAACCCTGGTTTCTGCCACAATTCTCACCAGGCAACGCCACCTGCTTCCTCGCCACAGCGCTGCACAGAACGAGGATCCGCTCAATGGCCAGCGCCATCTCCGCGTCCCTCGTGCCGGGCAGCGAGTCATAGACGACCACTTCCCTGCCCACGACGTTGACGACCGCCGACACCCAGTGGGAGTTGCACAGATTAACCACCATCCCAAGCCACCGGCAGGCGCCGACCTCAGCGGCGACCTCGGTCGCGGCCGTCTGCGCTGCCTCAGGTGCCACCTCCTTGCCCCTGATGCGCAGGACTGACGCCACTTGCTCTATGAGGAGGGTGTATCCGCCAACCGAGCGCGCTGCGACGCGCTGCTTGACCATGCACGCGTTGATCATCGCAGACGTCAGCCACGACGTCTGGCACGCGCTCGCCACCTCTCGGATGTTGACCGTCTGTCCGCCATACGCATTGTCGCCCGCCTCGGCGCCGTTAGCACCGAACTCCTCGGCAAAGAACCGCCACGCGTCATCACCGATGCGGCTGTTGGAGAGCCATTCGAGGACGTCCCCAGCAATGGCGGCAACGGAGGCTGTCGGCGAGAAGATGGGGCCAAGGCCCTCCGGGAAGAATTCTAGGGAGCCGGCCAGGTCCCCCAGCCATTCAAACGACTGCTTCAGCATCGCCACATCCTTGTTAAACGTGTGGACGGACAGCATGTCCATGACAGCCTCGCGGGTAAGAGTGGTGCGTGGGATGGAGTGGCTGCTCACCTTGAGGATGGCATCGGAGGTGGCGCAGGTCGAGGCGTCGAGGTTGGTGCTGTAGTCCTTCATGCACTCCACCACAAGCTCGTACGGCAACAGCAGGGACTGGAAGCGTCCCGCACGTGTGGCGGCCTGCCGTTCCTCCTCGTCAACAAAGGCGTTCTCGATGCTCGACGACTCCATCTCCACCGATGAAACGTCCGTCGAGGCGGCCAAGCCGCGCAGCGTGCAGCCCTCCGCGTCTCGCAACACATGCGAGAGCGGTCGCGACGAGCCCGTCGACCGCAAGCTGTCGTCGGCACCGCCCGTAGCCGGCGCCGAGCCCTTGGCACCCACCGCCGAGCCGTCCTCGCCCGTGGCTGTCGCAGCTGCCGCGGCCTTCCTCGCCGCCGGGCTCTGCCTCTTGTCGGTCGTGGTGGCGTGGGGCGGGCCGGTGCCCCGCTTCTTCTTGGGGCTCTTGCCCGACTCTTTCTCCTCTGAGCGTGCCCGCTTCTTGGTCAGGGGGGCGAGCCCTGACGCGGCCGCCTCGGCGCACCCAAACTTAGACCGAAAGTCCGCCGTCCATTTGACCTTGAGCTCCATGCACAGGTTGTACATCCAGTAGTCGCTCAGCCAGGCCGCCACAATCACGGCCAGGCGCCGCTCCCCGCAGCTCGTCTTAACGATGTTGTGCCACGGCGGGTACAGGCAGCCGGCGTGCACGGTGATCTTTTCCTCCATCTCCTCGGTCTGCCAATAGTTCATCAGCAGCTCCATGGGGCACGCCTGGGGCCACGTCCACTGCAGGCGGCCCTTGCCCGGAGGAGTCACAGCGCTGCTGATGCGCTTGAAAATGTTCTTGACGCGCGTCGTTGTCATCTGGTTGATGGTGGCCAACCCAAGCGACTGCAAGACGTCGTCAACCATCTTGTTCGTGAGGATGCGGATGCCGACCACCGCTGACTTGGCCTTGAGTAGGACGGAGGGCGGGTGCAAGGAGAGCGGCGGGCTGCCGTCGGGGCCGTCAACCACTACGGCGTTCCCAGCACCGACGCCCGCTGCCGGTGCGGTTCCGCTGCGTGACCGCTGCTGTGCCACCGACCCGCCGCGACCGACGACGACAGCCGGCCCGAGAGAGGGCCGACGCGCTCGCCACCACGCTTGCTTGAACGCGTCCTTAAACGCGTCGGTCACGCTGTCCGACACGCAGTCGATCACCTCGCCGTCGTACGGGCGGCTTTTGGAGCCGTCCCCGCGCTCGACCACCAGGTACACGCCCGAGAAGCACTTGTCAACGCGCCCCAGCGCGGCGCCCAATGAAATCATGCTGTGCAGCAGCGCCAGGGCGGGTTCGGGCGTCGCGGGCGGCACCGGCAAGCTGGCCGACGACGGCGTTGGTGCGGAGGTTGCCACGCCCAGCGGCGCCGAGTAAGACGACGCACACCTTCTGCTGCCGGCCGCCGACACTATAGCCGATGAGGGGGGTGCGGGAGATGGTCGCGACGGAGTAGGGCGCGTCGCAGGAGGGTGCGACAAAGGAGGACGCGTCTTTGCGGCCCGCTTCGTGGGGGCGGCAGCCGTAGAAGCAGCGGCCGCCCCACAAGGAGACGGGCGTCCATTGGGTGAAGCCGCACGGGAGGTTGGTGGCGAGGAAGAGGGCGGGGAGCCAGCCGGAGAAAAAGAGAGGGGGGGCGAGAGTCGAGACGTCACACGCTCAGCGGCAGGTGGAGCATCTGTGACAGCCGTGAGGGGGGGCACGTGGTCGGGTGCGGCAGCCGGGATAGTGGGGACGGGGAACGGATCGCATGCAGCAACGGGAGACCGAGGGGCAAAAGGGTCCCGAGCACAAGGAAGCACACGCTGAATGGGGCGGGGAGTTGAAGAAGCAGCGGGGGATGGGGAGGGCGTGTGCATCATGGTGGGAGCCAAAGAAAGCGGAGCGAGGCAGCCCACAGCCGTTCCCGAGTCCATCGCGTAGCGCCTCACCACCAGGCAGCCGGCCGCCGCCTGGCACCAGGAACCCACCGCCTAGCACCCGACGCCCACTAACCGCACACGCTCACGCCGCCGCTCGCCGCCCCCGCTGCACTCGACCACGCACGCTCTGAAACCAGCTGCCGAGCACACGCCGTCGCCATCCACGGACCCGACAAATCCAACGCCTCCCTGCTCGTCGCCGCCAATCGGTGGTACGCCGATACCCCCCGACCCCCCGACCTGCGCCGCACACGACACGCACGGCAACGGGCTGGCGCACAACAGGACGCTCTGTGGGAGAAGCGTACCGAGAAACCAGAGGGCCTCCATAACGACCCCCGACGCGCTCCAGGCACGAAGCAGCGGGGGGCCGGTGGGAGGCGTGGACCGCCGGCCAAAGAGACGCAGCCAGTAGGTGGGGTGGCCAGCGGCTAGCTTTGGATGCAGAGCCCGTATCGAGGCGCGCGCGGGAGGGAGGTAAAAAAACAAACCCACCCCAGAGCACGTGGCCCCCCTCGGCCGTCGGCACCCACGTACTCAGCTGGCGGCGCGCCCGCCTGCCCGGCCGGCGGTGCGCCCACCTGCCCGACCGGCGGCGCGCCCGCGGCGCAGCGGCGCCGTGGCCTGGAGCGCGCGCGCGCGCAGCCGTCCCGGACACCGCCCCGGTCGAGGCGGCCCCCCGCCCCCCCCCCCCCCCCC
>ENA-ORXT01005187-ORXT01005187.1-marine-metagenome-genome-assembly--contig:-NODE-5187-length-12908-cov-9.945211_pt1 | contig 12908 bp, 12 predicted proteins | sample MGYA00237868_ERZ511482 | MGnify/ENA metagenome assembly ERZ511482 | reverse complement strand
TTAGGCACCTTAGATTGTTTGTTTGTTTTCAATTCCTTAGGCTGTTTAGAAGATTTGTCAATTTTAAACAGCTTCCCCCTTTTCACTTTCTTTTCCTTTATCTCCTTTTTAGCAACTTCGATAGGCTCTTCGACTTCTTTATTTGCTGCCATAGCGATTTCTTCAACTTCTGGTTCTTCTTTTTCCACCAACTGAAATTGATCTTCGATAATGGTATATTCAGGAGTCTCCACTTTTTCTACTACAGGCGTTTCTACCACTTTTTCTTTAACCTCAACTATTTTTTCAGGTATGGGTTTGGCTTTTACAATAATGGGCGCAAAGCCTGCATTTTTAGTAAAAATACGCATCTCAAATTGATTAAAATTCTGTGGCGTAATGATTCCTTCGTGTAACCAAAAGAAGAGTTTATCGTTCCCTATGCGTTCCCTATTCTGAAGATTAAATAGATTCTCTTTTTTAGGAAAAAAAGTGGTTACTTCTTCACCTTTTCGTTGGACAATCATGGGTAAAACCGAATAAAAACTGTCTACGGGTCCCTCCAAATCATAACCAATAACAATGGTATCTCCGTTTAGCTGAAATTTGTCTACTGTTACTGTTTGCCCAAAAGCTGAAAGAGCCCCAAATCCCCAGCATAGTAAAAAAATAATAAAATGTTTTCCTTTCATAGTTTGATCTTAAAGACACATTGCATTTTCACTTATAGTGTTAGATGTTAGATACGAGATGTGAGATACGAGATTTTTTTATTTTTAAGTTATATTCAAAACCAATAGGTTTTGAATATAATTGTATCTCACATCTCACATCTCGTATCTCACATCTATTGTCTAGCACTATAAAACGTGTTTAATTTTCAATTAAGTTCATCAATGTGTCAAAGATAGTACCGTCAGATGGACGAGGCGCATTTTGGTTCACAAAATTTCCTTTTTTATCTATAATCATATAGCGAGGAATTCCTGTGATTTTGAATTGTTTGATGATTTTAGAGTTCCAACCACCTGGGGAATGAACCTGAAAACCTTCTAATTTCATTTGTTCCACTGCTTTTTTCCAACCTGCTTCTGTATCATCAATAGAGATGTATAAGAACACAATCTTATCTTTTTGTTTTTTAGAAAGGTTGTCGTAGATTTTGTGTTTTAGTTCCGCAGCAAAAGGGAATTGCTTACGACAAGGGCCACACCAGCTTGCCCAAAAATCGACATAAACGACCTTCCCCTTAAAATCCTCGAAGCGAACAGGATTTCCGTCCATATCACGCATAATGGCAGGACCTTTACCAGCATCGCCAGACTCAGAAATTGCTACTTCTTCTTCAATAGGGTCTTCTTCTGCCATTCGCTCACCTATGATGTTTTCTATAGCCGATTTATAGGTATCTGCTTCGTCGTTTTCAGCCAAGTCATTGAACAACCAGCGAACCGAACTCGGCTTGACTTCTTTATAGCTGTCTTGTAAGTATTTAGCCAAAAACCAACAAAAAACATCTCCTTCAATTTGCTGACGAGCATACACATATTTGTTTTCGATAGACGTTGTATGGTCTTTGAATTTCTTAAAATCATTTGCTTCCGAAGTTTTATAGACCATAAAGTAGTTTACAAAACCTCTATATTGGTCGCTGATCATATTGTCTGATTGGTTGACCCACTCGTCTTTGACTACATCGGTCATTACCCGCGGAAGCGGCTCTACCGTCATTTTCGTTTTATTGGCGTTTCCTGTAATAATGGGATAAGCATATAAGTTGTGGAGGTAATTATAGCGGATTTGAGTTGTAATAAATTTTTGGAACCCTTTAGAATGATCAAATTTATCGAGATTGGCTTCTTTAAAAGTATTTTGCGCTCTAAAGGTTTCAAACAACTCCATTTCAAACACATCAACCATCGTTTCTTTCATGACATCCTCCATTTCATTAAAACTATAGTACTTGCCAAAGTTTTTCATAAAACGGTGATAAAAATCATTGTTGGCAGCACCTGTTCCTTCAAAAGCAACATTGGTCAATATAGAATCTGCTTCAAAAGTGATTTGTATGTCGTCCTCAGGTTCCAAGTACAATGGAATAGCGGTGTTGTTTAGGACCAACTTGGCGACAGTAGGTTCGCTAACGTCTACCTTAAAATCGAATTTCCCATCTTTGAGCTCAACTTTTTTTCTTTGTTCGTCAAATCCCAGATAATCGTCGTTGACAATGAGCTGTAAGATGTCGGTATCTTTGGCGTCAGAAACGTATCCTTTTACTGTTGCCTGACCCATTGCTTGAGTCATTGTGAGTAAAAAAACCGCTAAGTATAATGTATATTTCATTTGATATTTTTTAAATAGATTTCGAAATCTTACCACTTCAAGATAACGAGATTTTGTTTCTTAAATCTATTGAACATTGGATTAAAATAGATGGTCATTTTACGACTGTCCAGAAGGATATTTCCAACATCTAGCAACATAAATTTTACCATGACTATCTTATACGACAAAGGTAGGGGACTAAGGTTTCTTTTACCAATCATTTTATCCTAAAAAAACCTAATAAAATGTGGATTCTGGACAATGAGGAGACAAGATGTTGAGAACATCGTCTGTCTGACGTTTCTATTATTGGGTAAAATATGCTCCTATGGAGTACATTAATATCACTGGAGATTGTTCTATGTTTTCAGGAAAAGCGGGTCCCTTACTAAGTGTTCTACCCAATCCAATCTGAAAAGTAAGCCATTTTTTTCCTCTAAAGACATAGTTGACTCCCAAAACATTTTGCGTAAAGGTTTCTCCCAAGCCTTGGTTCCAATATTGTAATGAAACAAACGAACTTCTGATGGAGGGCTTAAAATGATAGTTGATTCCAGCACCAAATCCTACAAATCCCACTCCTGCTTGTAAGCCGATGCGATCGGTAATTAGGGCTTCAAAATCTATTCCTACGAGCGAGCCTCCACCTTGTAAAACACCTACTGTCAAACAACTGAATTCTGTATCTTTTGCGGTTTCTATTTGTTTTTCTGATTGGGAAAATAGGTCTATTGAAATCCAACAGACCATTAATAATAGGATGATTTTTTTCATTTGATTAGAATTTTATTGTGTAGTTAGAACATAATGACATCACAAATTAATAAATAAAACCTTATTCCAAACGATTTCTTGCACTAAACTCCAAAACATTTTCGTCCACCATAACGTCTTTATAGGTGATGGGCTTTTTGAGGATAATACCTGCCAATGTACGACAACGACTGAGTGCGACATAAGTTTGACCAGGGGCAAAAGCACCTCTTCCCATATCAATCACTACTTGGTCAAAAGTCATTCCTTGGCTTTTGTGGATGGTAATTGCCCAAGCGAGGCGGAGTGGGAATTGTGTAAAACTACCTACAGATTTTGCCTCTACTTTATTTTTACCAGCATTAAAATCATAATTGTAAACTTCCCATTTATCGGGTTTGACCCAATGTTCGACTTCGGTTTCCTCAATAACATTTTTGATAGACACTTTTATACCTTGAGTCGATAGCTCCACCACTTTCCCAATGGTTCCATTGACCCATCTCCCCTCTTCCGTATCGTTTTTACAAAACAACACCTGTGCCCCAACCTTTAAATGAAGTTTCATATCGGCAGGAAAGGCTTTTTCACCAAAACTCCCCGATACTTCAGCCATATATACATACTCCGAAGTCCACAGTTCGTCCAATCGTTGACGGTTCAACCGTTCTGCAATGGCGTTGGTACTAGAAAGAGTGATGTAGGGTTTTGCTTGAAAATCTTCTGGAATAGGTTTGTGTTGGTTGTTTAGAAAAGTAAAATCATCTCGTTCGGCTTCTCGATTTCTTATTTTATTCAACAAACTTAAAAAAGGCTCATCGGATTGACGGAAGACTTCCGTTAGTTGAATAATGGTCGGATAACTTTCTTTCCATGCGTCCGCTTCAAAGAAAAAAGGATTTTCGTAGCCCCACATAGCTAAAATAGGTTTGGCTGATTCCGTTACGACAGGCGGAAGCTGATTGAGATCACCCACCAAGACCATCTGTATTCCTCCAAAAGGTTCATTGTGGTTGGAACCATTGATGCGTAAAAAATGATCGATGTTGTCCAACATATCGGCTCTAACCATAGACGCCTCATCAATGACAATGGTGTCTAGTTCCTGATAAACACGTCTGTTGCGTTTTTTCTTGATTTCATTTTTATCCAACAAACGCCCTGGAAAACCAAAGAAAGAGTGAATGGTTTGTCCACCAATATTGACGGCTGCCAATCCAGTAGGAGCCAAAAATGCCACTTTTCTTTTGGTGTTTTTTTTAAAATGCTGAATGAGCGTCGATTTTCCCGTTCCAGCTTTACCAGTCAAAAAAAGGCTGTGCCCTTCTTCAATGAGTTTGAGTGTTTGTTCAAATTCTGAAGTTATTTCTAAGTTTTTCAAAGGAAGTTATTTCTAAGTTATAATAGTGGCAACAAGTTGGTGAAGTTAACTGTTTATTGTCTCATCTGAACGCATTAGGTCGGATTTTCTTTGCGCTATTTTTTGACTTAAATGTGAACGTAGCTCGGGTACATTCAAAGATTTAATTGCCGAATAAGCTGCGTTTTGGGGATCCATTACCGTCATTGCGGAGGACGAATGTTGAAGAGAAGAATGAATGTTGATTAAATAATCGGACCGATCACTAAAAGAAGGACAACTGATTACAGGACAGTTGAGATTGGCTGCAACTGCGCTTCCCAAACTGTTGGAACGACCTGTAACAACGATGACTACTGCAGGTTCTAAACTGCTGTTGAGCTTGGCTGAAAATTCAATAATTTGTTGACCAGCATAAGCAGCCGACAGCCGACGAAACTCCGTATGAATCTGAAAATCTTTTAGATGGGTCTCTATTTTTTTACAATAATCCAAATCGGCATCATCCCCTTGTATTATGGCAACATACCCATGTTTGATATAACTGTGTGCCACTAGATTTTGATATATTCTAGCCTTTTGATTGCCTACAGGTATATCGAAAATCAAGCCTGTTATGGTCTCATAAATTTGCTTATATCTTCGACTGGTTTCTTCAGTGACTTTTTTTGATAAAACAGAAGGCACTACCCCATCGACTTTATTTTTAAGCATCCATTGGCGAACAAATTCCTTATCAATTTGCTCGGCTTTTCTTGGATTTTTTTTATAATCGGCAGCACTCCAAAAACGAGAAGAATCTGGGGTGTGTATTTCGTCAATTAGAATTAGTTTTCGCCCAAGCATTCCGAACTCATACTTGGTATCTACTAAAATAATTCCCTTTTCTGCTAGGTGATCACTCCCTCTTTTAAAAAGAGCCAAAGCAGTTTCTTTCATTTTTTTAAAAACAGCCTTAGATGTCAGCTTACGCTCAAAGATTTCTTTTTCTGTTATTTCAGAATCGTCTTTGTCTTTGGTAGTTGGAGTAATAATGGGAGTCGGAAAAGGATCATTTTTCTTCAGTCCATCAGGCACCGCTACCCCACAAAACACCCGTTGCCCCTCTTCATATCCACGCCACATACTTCCCGTGATATAGGCACGAACAATCATTTCCAACTTTATGGGCTTGGCCTCTTGGACCAAATTAATGTTGGGATCTATTTCTTTGATAAAATGATTGGGAATGATGTCTTTCGTAAAATCGAACCACCAATTGGTCAGTTTGTTTAAAACGGCACCTTTATCTGGAATGGCATTTTCCAAATTTTTATTAAAAGCAGAAATACGATCTGTTACAATAATCATTCTGCTCTTATTGTCAACACGAATGCTGTCCCGCACCTTTCCTCTGTGAATGATGTCCAATTGTGGACTATAAAAATGATACAACATACTAATTCCCGCTTTATGGTTGAAAAAAATTCTTGCCACAAAATTAGGAACTGTGCGCTATACTACCAATTTTATATTCACCTATTCACTAATTTTCCCCAAACGATTCAAAATAGCCTCCGCTTTCTCTAAATTATTCAAACCAATAAACAATTGCTTTCCATTTTTGAGGTCCAAGGTCAATCCTTTATCAGCAGCACCAACGCAAATAGATTTCGTTCTAAAAAATTGCACATTCCATCCCGACAATTGACTGCTTAAAGGAATTTCGGTTAATTGCACCTTTTCTATTTCATCCCAAGAAATTCGTTGTTTTTTATAATGGATGGGGAAATATTGGTAGCTGATGCCTTTCTTATTTATAGTCGTTTCCATTCTGATGGTCAGAAAATAAACCAGCACTGATCCCAATAAAAACATCGCTAAAACAATGTCAGAAAACTGATTGGATGCTTCACTAATGGTATATAATTGAACTGCTTTTAATAATAATCCACTCAACAATATTCCTATAAAAAGATACATACTTATTTCTCTAAAACGCTGTACTTCTTGATACTTTACACTCTTCATTTTACATTAATTTAATCTTATATAAATATTATATTTACACAAAGTTAACATTAAATTAATATAAAAGCAAATTATGGAAGGGTTTGGAAGAGTGATTTTCACCTTTCAGAGTGCGACTACCCCGTCGATAAAAAGGAATCGGACAGCCGATGCGACAAAAATATTGCCTGAACAACTGTGCAACAACAAACATCAAGATAATTTTCCAATATTAATCAAAGCATCTCCTTGATGAACGATTGGTCTATTATTCAGCCCAATAACATATCCATCTTCAGGGCTTTCTATTTCAATTTTCAAGTCTCCAAAAGGACCGACAATCTCACCCAATTTTTGTCCTTTTTTTACAGGAGCACCATTGTATAAAAAAGGACGGAACATCCCAGCCGCTTCCGCTCGCAACCATGTTCGAGAAGGCAGTAAAACCGTTTCCTTCTCCCCAACCAAATCATTTTTATCAATCATACTCATTGCCATTAAAAAACGCCTCATCCCATCAAGTGCTTCCTTTATGGCTTCCTCGTCAAATCGTTGCGATTCACCGCCTTCATAGACCAATATTCGCTTGTCCATTTTATAAGCCGTTTTACGTAAAGATTTAGGAATCAAAGACGAATTAATGGTAAAAGGTGCATTAAAAGCTTTTGCCAAACGAAGGTTTTCTTCATCGGAAAAATCACAACGAATCTGTGGAAAGTTACTTCGGCTGTCGCCACCTGTATGTAAGTCGATGCCAAAATCTATATGGGGTAAAATTTCTTTGGTCAGGTGATAAGCAACTCGGCTTGCCAAAGAACCTTTTCGGCTGCCTGGAAAGGAACGATTGACATCTTTTCCATCGGGTAATTCTCTAGAGAAATGAATAAAGCCATAAATATTCAATACTGGAATTGTTATGATGGTTCCACGATGCGGTTGGTCCAAACCTTCTTCCCGAATCCGTCTGACAATCTCAATGCCATTGATTTCATCGCCATGCAAACCAGCCATAATGAGCATGACTGGACCTGGTTCTTTTGCCCTATTGATAAAAAGGGGAATGTCTATATTGGTACGTGTCGGAAGCTTTCCAATTTCCAGAGATAGTTCAGTGCTCGTCCCTGCCTTTATGGAATTTCCGTATATAACGAGCTTTCTGTTTTTCCGTTCTTTTGCCATCTTGCCGTTTGTTTTTTTGTAAGTAAAATTTTTCTTCTACAAAGGTGACAATTTTTCCAGCAATATCAATACCTGTGGTTGTTTCTATTCCTTCCAAACCAGGAGAAGCATTGACCTCCATAATCAGCGGACCTCTTTTGGACTGCAACAAATCTACTCCTGCAACATCCAAACCAACAGCTTTAGCCGCCTTAATAGCACTCTTTTTTTCTAAATCTGTCAATTCAATCATTTCACTGGTGCCTCCACGATGTAGGTTGGATCGAAACTCTCCTGCCCTTGCTGTTCGTTTCATAGCAGCGACAATCTCTCCTCCAACTACGATTACTCGAATATCGGACCCTTTTGCTTCCTCTATATACTCTTGAACAATTACTCGTGCTTCAAGCTTATGAAAAGCCCCAATAACGGAAGTGGCAGCAGAACGGGTTTCGGCCAAAATAACGCCCAATCCTTGCGTTCCTTCTAACAGTTTTACAATCAAAGGAGGACCGCCAGCAAGCTGAACAATTTCTTCGGCTTCTTTAGAAAAATTGGTAAAAACGGTTCTGGGCAAGCCCAATCCAGCACGAGACATTTGTTGCAAGCTGCGCAGCTTGTCTCTAGATCGCAATAAGGCATTTGATTCTACAGGCGTGATGACTTCCATCATTTCAAACTGCCGAACAACGGCTGCTCCATAATAGGTAACAGATGAGCCAATGCGAGGAATGATGGCATCAAAATAATCTAATAATCGTCGGTGATAGGAAACAGCAGGAAAGCCTTGTTCCATAATCAAATTGCATTGCATATGATCTATGACAGTCACATCATGGCCTCTTCGAATACAGGCTTTTCGGATGCTCTGTGTCGAATACAAATTGGCATTTCTGGATAGTATAGCGATTCTCAATTGGAATAAATTGAAACTTATGTGGTAAATCTTTAAGCAAGTTAAGCTTTTTTTAATAAAATTGTTTAAAAGTAACTTCAAAATTTAACTTCAAACTTCAAAGGTTAACTTCAACTTCAACTTCAAAGGTTAACTTCAACTTCAAACTTCAACTTCAAAGGTTAACTTCAACTTCAAAATTTAACTTCAACTTCAAAATTTAACTTCAACTTTAACTTCAAAATTCAACTTCAACTTTAACTTCAAAATTTAACTTCAACTTCAAACGTCAACACCTATGATTACAAACATTAATATGAGTCGCAAGGTCCAGCAGATGGTTCTAACCCAATTACTTTGGATGAGTTTTTTGATTAGTGTCTCATTTCTTTTTTGAGCCAATTGATTGTGAAGGGGTACTTGTATTAAAAAGGTACTTGCCCAAACCAACAGTAGTAGTACCAAAGCGAGGTGGTTCCAGATGGTGGACGGTGCGTAATACCAGAAACCAATACCAAAAATCAGTTCTGCAACCATTGTTGGGGCAACCAGCAAACCCGTTCTTTTGGTGTGTTTTTGTTCGTAGTCGGTAAATTTTTCGGGCTTTATTTCTAGGAAAAGGGGATAATGTACGATTTGTACAAACCAAATCAGCCCGGTAAAAAATCCGCTTAAGGTTATGGCAGTTTTTATGATAATGGATTCCATTGTTTGGATGTGATTTTTTTAGCGTAATCAATTTCTAGGAGACGTTTGTATAAAATGGCTGTACGGTTTAGAGAATTTCTTGGATTAAAAAACTACTGCCACCAATAAAAATCAAATCACTTTTTTTAGCTGCTTTTTTTGTTATGCTTAGTGCCATTTGTACATCATTGTAGCATTGTCCTTTCAATCCAATTTCGCTGGCTTGTTGTTGTAAAACTTCTTTTTCTAAGCCTCTTTCCAAATTGGGTTTTACAAAAGCATAGGTTGCGTTTTGAGGCATTAAAGCCAAAACGTCCCCAACATCTTTGTCCTTTACAAATCCTAATATAAAATGCAATTTTCCTTTGCAATGTTCATGCAGTTGTGGAATAATTTGGGCAAAGGCATCTTTGTTGTGCGCAGCGTCGGCTATAACTAACGGATTTTTTGAGAGTTCCATCCAACGCCCAATAAAGTTTGTGTTCTTGCGCACTGTTGCAAACCCTTTTTTGATTTGCTCCTCTTTGACATCTATGCCTTTGGTACGCAATACGTTGATAGCAGTGAGTGCCGTACGGATGTTTTCTTGGGCAAATGGACCAGCAACATCTGATAGCGGAAGCGGAGCAAAGTGTTGGTTGGTAAAAAAGATGGGCGCATTTTCACTTTGCGCTTTTTCTATAAAAACAGCATTGGTTTCTGAGTGTTGCTTACCAATAACGACAGCTGTGTTTTCTTTGATGATCCCTGCTTTTTCAGCAGCTATAAGCGGAAGCGTTTCACCCAAAATATGCACATGGTCGTAACCAATATTGGTAATGATTGAGAGGATGGGTGATATAATATTGGTGGAATCCAATCTTCCTCCAAGACCTGTTTCAATCATTGCCACCTCCACTTTCATTTCACGAAAATACCAGAAGGCCATCGCCACCGTGATTTCAAAAAAAGAGGGTTCAATGGCTTCTACAATGTCCTTTATTTTATCCACAAAAACCACAACCGATTCTTCAGATATATAAGCTCCATTGATTTTTATTCGTTCTCTAAAATCTTGGTAATGGGGCGAAGTATAAAATCCCACACTCCTACCCGATTCCATCAGTACACTGCCCATCAAATGAGTGACGGTTCCTTTGCCATTGGTTCCTGCAATGTGGATGCAATCGTATTCGTTTTGTGGATTACCCAAGTGATTACACAACGCAATGATGTTGGTCAGGTCCTTTTTAAAAGCTTGTTTCCCAATGCGTTGATACATAGGGAGTTTGGTATAGAGGTAGTCTAGGGTTTCGTTATATGTCATAAACGATGGTTGATGGATGATGGTTGACCAATGATGGATGAAGAAAGATGAAATTCAAATCAACAATCAATTATCATCTATCATTCATAATTAGTGGTAAAATTATTCTATTTTTGCGATAAATAATTAAATTAAAACTCAATATGCAAGAAGTTCTTAATGCTCAACACTTTATAGATTTAGAGGACCGCCATGGTGCTCACAATTATCATCCGATGCCAGTGGTGCTTTCTCGTGGAGAAGGAGTTCATGTTTGGGATGTAGAAGGTAAAAAATACTATGACTTTCTTTCGGCTTATTCGGCTGTAAATCAGGGACATTGTCACCCAAAAATTGTGGCTGCTTTGGTGGAGCAAGCCAGTATATTGAACCTCACTTCTCGTGCTTTTTACAACGATGTATTGGGTGAGTATGAAAAATACATTACTGAATTATTGGGATACGATAAAGTATTGCCGATGAATACAGGTGTAGAAGGTGGTGAAACGGCAATTAAGTTGGCTCGTAAGTGGGCGTATACGGTGAAGGGAGTTGAAAAAGACAAGGCGAAGGTGGTGTTTGTAAAAGGAAACTTTTGGGGCAGAACCTTAGCAGCGATTTCGTCTTCGACTGATCCGAGTAGCTATGAAGGCTTTGGTCCTTTTATGCCGGGTTATGAACTCATTCCTTACAACGATTTGGCAGCTTTAGAAGAGGCTGTAAAAGATCCGAATATGGCGGCATTTATGGTGGAACCTATTCAAGGAGAAGCAGGTGTTGTGGTTCCTGATGAGGGATATTTGAGCAAGGCCTATGACATTTGTCGCCGTAATAATGTGTTGTTTATTGCCGATGAAGTTCAAACGGGTTTGGCTAGAACGGGGAAAATGTTGTGTTGCGACCACGAGAATGTGCGCCCCGATATTTTGATTTTAGGTAAGGCTTTGAGTGGTGGAGCGTTTCCTGTTTCGGCAGTTTTGTGTGACGATGAAATTATGTTGTCGATTAAGCCAGGTGAGCATGGCTCTACTTATGGTGGAAATCCTTTGGCTTGTAAAGTGGCAATGGCTGCATTACAAGTATTGGTAGATGAAGAATTGGCAGAAAATGCGGAGTATTTGGGTAAAATTCTAAGAAGAGAATTGAGTGCCATTGATTCGCCTTTGATTAAAACAGTTAGGGGAAAAGGATTGTTGAATGCCATTGTCATTAATCATCCAAATCCCGATGCGGCAATGGATCTTTGTTTGCAATTTAGAGACAATGGTTTATTGGCAAAACCTACGCATGGAGATAAAATCCGCTTTGCGCCTCCACTTACCATGACAGAAGAACAATTGATGGAATGTGTGGACATTATTAAGAAGACGGTTTTGAATTTTAAATAATAAGTTATATTTTGAACAGCGGCGTCATTCCAAAATTTCTCCGAAAGAAAAGAGGAGGAATGTTTGGAATGACGTTTTCCTACCCTATAAGTAGTCTGACAAAAATAACTTAACAATTCTCTGTCATTCTTTTGGTGACTTAATTGTTGTGATTTTTCCACGTAGCTAAGGCTATGCGGTAAAATAACGCCTCATAAGGCACTCAAAATAATTGGCAGTTAATTGTCAACTTATTTTTGTCAGACTACTTAGTCGTTATGGAATGACGTCGCTGTTTGAACACTCCTTCCTTTTTTAGGTTCCGCTCTATAAACCACCTCAATGTCCGATTCTATTTCCTTAAATAAGTTTATAAGTTCTACGGGTATTTGTTCTCGTAGGGAGGCGGATAAATGGATTGAAATGGGTCGGGTAAAATTGAATGGCACAGTTGCCAAAAAAGGCAATCGGGTTACGGAGGAATGTGAAGTATTGATAGACGGTAAGCCGTTGAGGAACAAACCCAAATTGGTATATATTGCCTTGAACAAACCTCCTGGTATTACTTGTACAACCGACCTTAAGGACAAAGACAATATCATCGATTTTATCAATTATCCCAAACGTGTTTTTCCGATAGGACGATTGGACAAGCCTTCTACTGGTTTGATTTTATTGACCAATGACGGGGATGTTGTTAATAAAATTTTACGAGAAGAAAATTACCACGAAAAAGAATACATCGTTCGGGTTGACAAATCTATTACGAGTGATTTTGTAAAAAAAATGCGCAACGGATTGCCTATTTTAGATCAAACGACTAAGAAGTGTTTGGTTGAACAAAAGTCGGAGAAGGTTTTTAGTATTATCTTAACGCAAGGGCTGAATCGGCAGATTAGACGAATGTGTGATTATTTGAATTATAAAGTAATTAACTTAAAAAGAGTCCGAATTATGAACATTTATTTGGATAATCTTAAAATGGGTCGATGGAGGTATTTATCTGACAAGGAACTTAAAGAGCTGTTTCAGAGCTTAGGGACAAAGAATTAATTACTGTCCGATTTGATTTCTTCATTATTATGTCTTACTTCGTTATTTTTTCGCCAC
>ENA-ORXT01005184-ORXT01005184.1-marine-metagenome-genome-assembly--contig:-NODE-5184-length-12912-cov-6.924036_pt1 | contig 12912 bp, 11 predicted proteins | sample MGYA00237868_ERZ511482 | MGnify/ENA metagenome assembly ERZ511482 | reverse complement strand
GCGGTGGGCTGGGGCACGAAGGATCGCGGCTGGCTGGTGGGCCTGCTGGTCGGCGGCCTCACGCTCGGCTCGGCCGCGCCGCACCTGCTGTCCTTCGCGAGCGGCAGCGACTGGCGGGCCACCACGCTGGGCGCCTCGCTGCTGGTAGTCGTGGCCGCGTGCCTGATCCTGACCGCACGGCTGGGGCCGCACCATACCGCCGCACCGCGCTTCGACCCATCGTCCGCACTGCTCGCCTGGACCGACCGGCGCATCCGCCGTGCGTACGCGGGCTACCTGGGTCACGTCTGGGAACTGTACGGGGTCTGGGCCTGGATCGCCACCGCGCTGCTGGCAAGCTACGCGACGCGCATGGACGCCACGGCCGCCGCGCAGGCGGCCAAGCTGACCGCGTTCGTGGCGATCGCCGCCGGTGCCGCGCTGTGCCCGATCGCCGGCTCGCTGGCCGACCGGATCGGCAAGGCACGGCTGACAGTGCTGGCGATGACGGTCAGCGGTGGTGCGGCACTGCTGGCAGCTGCCACGTTCGGCGGTCCGCCCTGGCTGTTCGGGGCGGTCGTGGTGGTCTGGGGTGCGGCGGTGATCCCGGACTCGGCCCAGTTCTCGGCCCTGGTCGCCGATGCCGCCCCGCCCGACAAGGTCGGCAGCCTGCTGACCCTGCAGACCGCGCTCGGGTTCGCGCTGACCGTGATCACGGTACAGGCCGTGCCGTGGGTGGCGGGCGTCATCGGCTGGCCGGTCACCTTCGTGGTGCTGGCGCTCGGCCCGCTCGCGGGTACCGTCGCGATGCTGCCGCTGGCCCGGGAGGAGCGGGTGGCGCGCACGGTGCGAGCGGCCTGAGAGCCTAGCGCGTGACGGCGCTCGCCACGTCGCACCGCGCTGCACCTGCAGGCCCGGTCGATCCGAATTCATCGCGAAGTCGCTCCAGATCGAGTCCGGACACGCGGCGGAAACGTCCGTCGCGAATGCCGGGCAGTGCCTGCGGACCGCTTCGCAGTGCGATGTCCAGCTCGCCGTCGAAAGGCGTGGTCGTCGATGTCCAGCGGGTCGAGCGACGGCTGCTCGCCCAGTTCCCACCATCCGGCGATGTCGGGACTCGACCCGATGTCGACGGGTGGAGGCTGGGACGATTCACCGCTGCACAGGCTCAGCTCGGCGGTGGTCAGCCGGTCGACCCGCGCCAACGGTTCCGCCCGAGTACGATCCGCAGGGTGCGGGCTCACGGTCACGAGCCGGTCGGGCGACGGGCGGGACAGCGTCATGCGGGTCAGGCCGTCGCCGCCGAGCACGTCGGCGACGAGGTAGTCGTCGCCCTGCAGCGGTGTCAACATCGCATGTTCGACGAAGAAGCAGTCGACGGTCGCACCCGGATCGGGGACCGAACGGTACCGGCTTATCTCTCCGTCGACGGAAATGGAGGTGTAGCTCGACCTGCCGGGACCGTCGACGTCCCGACTTTCCCACAACCCGGCGATATCGGCCGTCACGCCGGCACCGGCGGAGGTGGCCAGCGCCACGCTCAGATGTTCCGTGGCGGCTCGTCCGGATACCAGTCCGCTCGTCCCGTTGCCCGCACTCATGACCAGCACCATCACGTCCGGGTCGACCTCGAACGTGCTCGACGGGACGTCGAAGTCCACGGGCGTGGCTACCGCGGCGGCGCTGGCCGGGATGGCGATGCCGTTGGCCGCATCGCCATCCGTGTCCAGGGACTGCAACAGCCGCGCAAGGTTGATCGCGAATCGCTCGACGTCCTGCGCTCCGTGCGCGAGGTCGATCGGCGTCACGCGCTCTTCCGCCTCCACCGCCGGCAGCACCAGCCCGCCGATCGAGAAGATCACACGTTCACCGGCCAGATACTCGAAACGTCCGCCGTTCCACCCCCCGCCCCTCCACCGCAACCGCCGACCAGGACCGCCAGTACGCAACCGGAAAGCCAGGACCCCTCGCCTCTCGCACCCATGATCGTCCGTCGCACCGTCGAATCGGTGCGACGGGTGTCGGCGGGCGTGGCGGGCGCTTGACCCTGGTGGCGAGGAACGAGAAGCGGCGCGCAGGCCGGTAGCTTCGGCCGGATACCGCCGGACCGGTACCGGCATCACGTCGGCCGGTACCGGCATCTCATCCAAGTCCACGCGATCACAACGTCTGCAACCACCGCACCACGCTGGTCTCGCAGATATCCATGCGCTTGCGCGAACGCTTCGCACGCGGCGGCACGTCGCCAGCCTCGATCGCGGCAACCAGCGAGGGGTGGACGTAGAACGTCCGGGCGACCGCCACCGTGTTGCCCAGGGCAGCCGCCGCATGCTTGATCGCCTGCAGCTCGGGACGCCTGTCCGCGTCGTCGCGGTGCGCATCGGCGTACCGCCAAGCGGCAACGGTGCCGCCCCAGGTGCGAAAGTCCTTGGCACTGGTCTCGTGCCCGGTCGCCTCCTGCAGGTAGACGTTCACGTCGTGCGATTGCACGTCGCGCACCCGATCGGCGCCGTCCCGGTAGCGGAACAGCCGCTGACCGGGCAGCTCCTGCGCGAAGCGCAGCGTGCGCGCCAAGGCGGCATCGTCCAGATCGACGGTGCGCGCCTTGCCGGACTTGCCGGTGAACGCCAGAGCCACGTTCGCACCGTCGAGCGTCAGGTGACGGGTGCGCAGCGTGCTCGCACCGAAGCTGCCGTTGTCGCGCGAGTAGCCGTCGTTGCCGACCCGCACCAGGCCGCGGTCGATCAGCCGCACCACGCCCGCCACCATGCGACGGTGCGAATGGCGCGCCGCTCCCAGATCGGTGTCGATCCGGTCGCGTACCCGGTGCAGCCGGCGGGCGAAGCCCAGCAACCCGTCGAACTTCGCCAGGTTGCGCGTCGTGGTCCAGTCGGGGTGGTAGCGGTACTGGCGGCGACCGCGCGCATCCAGCCCGGTGCACTGGATGTGACCGTTGCGCTGGCGCGAGATCCACACGTCCCGCCACGCCGGTGGAATCGCCAGTTCCCGGCACCAACGCGCGACCGGGGCCGGCACCGCCGTCCCGTCCTCCAGGTGGAAGCCGAACCCGGTGCCACGCTTGCGCCGACGGATACCCGGTTCGTCCAGGTCGCTGTACACCAGCCCGGGCGGCACCTCGCCGGTGACCGTGTCGCGCCGTTCCGATGTTGCCGTTGCCATCCGTGCAGCGTGCCGTCCGGCAAGCGACCAGCGGGCACGTCGCGCGGAACTTACACCGCCTCCGTGACGGCGCACGAGTTCGCACACAGGGCCGCACAGTGCCGGCGCTGGATCTTGCCGGACGGCCCCTTGGGCAGCTCCTCGACCCGGTGCAGCCGATCGGGCCGCCTGAACGCCCCCACGCGCTGCTCGCACAGGACGAGCAACGCCTCGGTGTCCAGCACCCGTCCGGGCACCGCCACCACCGCCGCCTCGACCCGCTCGCCGAAGTCGTCGCACGGCACACCGAACGCGGCGGCCTCCAGCACGTCCGGGTGCGAAAGCAACGCCTCGTCGATCTCGCGCGGCGCGATGTTCTCGCCACCCTTGATGATCAGTTCCTTCAACCTGCCGGTCACGAACACGAAACCGTGCTCGTCGATCCGCCCCAGGTCCCCGGTGCGCAGCCAGCCGTCCTCGCTGAACGCCTCGTGGGTCGCCACCTCGTCGTTCAGGTAGCCCGTCATGACGCTGTCGCCACGAACCTGTATCTCGCCCTCGCCGGTGACCGACGCTGCGGCGATGCGCAGCTCGCAGCCGTGCGCACGCCCGGCGCTGCCGATCGCGCCCGCCGCCGGCGGCATCGGGTTGGTGGTGATCTGCGCGGCCGTCTCGGTCAGGCCCATCGTCTCGATCAACGGCACGTCGAACCGCTGCTCGAAGGCGCGGTGCACGTGCGGGGCAAGCGGTGCCGAGGCCGACCGGCCGAACCGCACGCGTCCGCCCGGCACGCATCGATCCTCGCCGTGCAGCAGGTACGCCACCTGGGTGGGCACGACGCTGAACCAGCTGCACTCGCCATCCCGCAGCCAGGTCCAGAAGCGCGAGGCCGAGAACCGTTCGGGCAGCAGCACCGAGCCGCCGGATACCAATGGTGCATAGAGCGTGACGCACAGGCCGTTTATGTGGAACAGCGGCAGCGTGCACAGCGCCCGGTCGCCGGCGTGCAGCGCGTGCCCCGATGCGGTGTTGCGACCACCGGCCAGCAGGTTGGCGTGCGACAACCGTACCCCCTTCGGTCGTCCGGTGGTGCCGGAGGTGTACATCAGCAAGGCGTCCGGCGCGAACGCGAGCGCTGCCCGGTCGTCGACGGTATCCGCACGTTCAACGGTATCGGTGGGCGCATCGACCGTGGATTCATTCTCGTTCAGCGCATCGAGACCGAGCACCGGTGGCACGGCCAGCCACGCGTGCTCGCCGAAGGCGGTGCTGGCCAGTGATTCCTGGATCGCGGAGCGCGTGCCCATGCTCGTCAGCACCAGCCGCGCGCCGCTGTGGGCGAGCGCGTAGGCGATCGTGTCGCGACCGGCCACCAGGTTGATCGCGACCGCGCACAGCTGCGCGTACTGGATGCCGAGGATCGCGAGCACCGCATCGATGCCGTTGGGCATCGCGTAGGCGATCCGATCTCCGGGCCTGAACCCGTGCGCCCGCAGTGCCGAGGCGACACGGCGTACCTCGTCTCGCAGGGTGGCGTAGTCGAACGTGCGCCCGCCGGGCTCCAGCAGCGCGGTGCGGGTGCCGTCGGTGTCGGCCCGGGCGTCGATCAGTGCCCGGATGCTCGCGTACGGGCCTTTCATCGCTTGCCCACCTCCCGCCAGTACGTCCCGAAGATCTCCTCCAGCGACGGCTCGCGCGGCGCGATCGGCCGCACCACGCGGGTGATGTTCAGGAAGTGGCGCCAGTGCAGGTTGGCATCGATCGAGTTGCCGCCCCAGCTGCCGCACCCCATCGATAGCGAGAACGGCAAGGCGTTGTCGAACGCACCGCCGGTGGCGAAGCAGTGCGCCTGGTTGACGATGACGCGGCAGGTCGGCAGCGTGTGGCCCAGCTCCAGCGCACGCGCATCCTCACCGGTGTGCAGACCGACCGAGTGCCCGGCACCCTGGTGCTCCAGCAGCCGTGCGGCCAGATCGCGGGCGGCGGCGAAATCGGTCGCACCGTACAGCGACACCGCCAGCGACAGCTTCTCGCCTGATTCCGGAAAGGCAGGCCCGACCCCCTGTGCCGGCATCACCACGAAGGCGGCCGCGGCGGGCTCGCTCACCTCGAGTCCGGCGACGCGCAGGAAGACATCGATGTCGCGCGCGATCAGCTCGCGATCGAGCGCACCGTCCCGGAACAGTGCGGCCTTCAGCGTGCGAACCCCGGCCTCGTCCAGCACGCGCCCGCCCGCGGCGTGCAACTCGGCCAGGAACGGCTCGCGCACCGCGTCCACCACGATCAGCTGGTTCTCCGACGAGCACGAAGTGCTGTTGTCGAACGTCTTGGAGGCGGCGATCAGACGCGCCGCGGCACGCAGGTCGGCCGTCTCGTCGACGATCACGGTCGCGTTGCCGGCCCCCACGCCGATGGCCGGCGTGCCCGAGGTGTAGGCACGGCGCACGTTGTCCTGACTGCCGGTGACCACCACCAGGTCCACGCTCGACATCAGACGCTGCGTCTTCGCCTTGGAGGGCGGTGCGGGCAGCATCTGCACCAGGTCGGGATCGATCCCGGCACGGTCGAACTGGGCATGGATCGCCTCGACCAGGGCTGCGCACACCGGCGCACCGGCCGGTGACGGTGCGAGCACGATGGCGTTGCCGCACTTGAGCGCATTGATCGCGTTGTTGGCCGGCGTGGCGGCCGGATTGGTGGACGGCACCACCGCCCCGATCACCCCGAGCGAGCGCGCGATCTCGGTCAGGCCGCGTGCCGGATCGTCCCGCATCACCCCGCGCGTGGGGACGCCCGCGATGTCGCGCAGCAGGCCCAGCGTCTTGCGATGGTTCTTGAGGATCTTGTGATCCACTCGGCCCAGCCCGGTCGCCCGCACCGCCTGGCGGGACAGCCGCTCGTTGCGCGCAGGCTCCATCAGCGCCCAGCCCACGCCCAGCGCGGCCCGGTCGAGCGTGCCCTGATCGGCATCGCGCTCGAAGGCGCGCTGCGCGGCGCGCGCCCGCTCGACGACCTCGTCGACCGCATCGTGCGCCTGCTGTTCGTTCGTGACGGGCACGACGGTGCGGGCGGTCATCGGTGTCCCGCTACTTCAATCCGGCCAGCAGGGTTTCCAGGGTGTCCTGACGGGCGGCCCACATCTCGATCACCTCGTCGCGGCCCATGATCTTCATCGGCGAACCGCCCGCCTGCATCTGCTTGGCGACCCGGTCATCGGCGAACATCGCCGGGACCCGCTCGGCCAGCATGTCGATCACCTCGGGCGCGGTGCCGGCCGGCACCATGACGCCCCGGAAGTTCACCGAGGCGTTGTCGACCTCGATGCCGGATTCCATCAACGTCGGCACGTCGGGCAGGAACGCCGAACGCTCCAGGTCGGCCACGGCGAGGATCCTGACGTTGCCGGCCTCCTGCGCACGGAAGGCATCGGACAGATTGTTGATGCCACCGATGACGTCACCGGCGATGATCGCCTTCATGGCCGCCGCCCCGCCGCCCGCGGTCGGGATATAGACCAGCTTCGCACCGGTCGCCTTCTCCAGCTGCAGGGCGGCGATGTGGTGGCCGACGTACAGCCCGGCACCCGACAGCGTGACCTTGCCCGGGTTCTCGGTGGCGAACGTGACCAGTTCCTGGATGGTCTCGTACGGGCTGTCGGTCGGTACCGCCACCACGGCGGGGTCCGCACCCCAGTTGGCGATCGGCTCGAAGCTGCTCGCGTCGTACTTCACCCCACCCTCGATGGACTGCGCGATGAAGTGCGGGATGTTGTAGGCGGCCAGCGTGTACCCGTCGTCGTCCGCCTCCTCGGCGAACCAGTTCCAGCCGACCCGTCCGCCGGCACCCGGCTTGTTGAGGATCACCATCGGCTGGCCGAGGTAGTCCTCGCCGGCGGACATCATCGTGACGATGCGTGCCTGGAAGTCGGTCGCACCTCCGGCGCCGTAGCTGACCACCATCGAGACCGGTCGGTCCGGATAGTCGGCGGCCGAGGCCGGCACGGTGATGACGGTGCCCAGCGCCAGCGTCAGGGAGGCGAGTACGGTGGCGAACGGGTGGCGAGGTGTCATGGCTGTGGTTCTCGGGAGAGGGTCGGGTCGGATCGGATCGAGGTCAAGGCAAGGTCGAGGTCGGCGTTCGAAGGCACGTCGGCATGTCGGCGCTCGGTCGGTCGATCAGAACAGCACGCCACGCGGCGTCTGCACCTTCAGAAGCAGCGTGAACAGGGCGTAGATCACCAGCATGAACGCAGCGGCGATGCCGATGCGTCGCAGCCAGCTGGCGGGCCGGGTGTGCGGCGCCGGGTCGTACAGCGCGTACAGCGCAACGAAGCCGATGAAGGAGGCGGTGTAGAACCCGAGCGCCTTCGCCGCGAACAGCACGTACACCAGCATGACGGCCACGCCGGGCAGCACGGTGAGCATCTCGTGGCGCGAGATGCCGCTGCCGACCCGGGCCAGTCCGAGTGCCGCACGCACCACGTTCCAGATCGCCAGCAGCAGCATGACGGCGGAGATCAGACGCGGGAAGAGAAAGGCACCGGCAGGTTCGCGCGTGTAGCTGAGCCAGGTCACGATCACGGCCAGCAGCAGGATCGCCAGCGCCGGGACGAGATGGTGGCGGGACGGCATGGCCGACGGGGCCTTCGGGGCCGGGGGGGGGGGCGCGGAGGTCGGGATGCCATCGCTCATCGCACCGGTCCCGTCACGCCGTCCGGCTCCTGTCCGCCGCTCGGCGGAGCCTCCGGTCGGGGCGATGCGGAAGCGTTCGCATCGCCCCGACCGGAGGTGAGGAAACTCCATCCGACGGAGGCGATGACCAGCCCGATCAGCAGCAGGTTCAGCGCCCCGCCGGTGAAGTAGGCCCAGGGGCCGTCCATCGCACCGGCGATCATGCTGCCCTGGATGAAGTTGGCCTCGGCGATCGGACCCAGGATCAATCCCAGCACCAGGGGGGCTGCCGAGAAGCCGAACACCACCATCAGCAGCTGGCCGATCAGCATCGAGTCGATGAAGGTCCACACCACCTCGGGGTGATTCTCGAACAGGTCGGAGCCGGGGAAGATGCCGTGGATCAGCAGGCCGCCCAGCAGCACGGCCGCCGTCGGGCTGCCGGGGATGGACAGCGTGAGCAACGGCACCAGCGACGGGCCGACCATCGCGTTGTTGGCCGACTCGGCGGCGATCACCCCGGCCGGATGGCCGCTGCCGAAGCGCGCCCGGTCGGCCGAGAACTTCTTCGTCTGATCGTAGGCCAGCAGTCCGGCGATCTGCCCGCCCACGCCCGGAATCAGGCCGATGAACGACCCCACCGCCGTACCGATGCCGAGCGCCTTCTTGTTCGCGTGCAGCAGGCGCACCGAGTCGGCGATCGGCTGCGCGGCCACCGCCACGCTGTGCACCACGCGCTCGTGCCGCCCGGCGGCGAGCATGGTGATGACCTGCGGGATGGCGAAGATGCCGATCAGGGCGGTGATGATGTTGATGCCGCCGGTCAGCGAGTCGTGGAAAATGAACCGCTGCGCGCCCTGGATGTCGTCGTAGCCGATCATCGACAGCCACAGGCCCAGGCACCCGGACAGCAGCCCCTTCACGAACGACTTCGAATCGAGCGAACCGATCACCGTCACCCCCAGGATGGCCATCCAGAACAGGTGGGACGGGCCGAACGCCAGCGCCCAGCGCGCCAGCACCGGCGTCAGGAAGATCAGCAGCAGCACGCCGAACACGCCACCCACGCCGGAGGCCAGGAACGACAGGTGCAGCGCCTTGGCGCCCTCGCCGCGACGTGCCATCTCGTGCCCGTCCAGCGCGGTGGCGATGTTGGCCGGTGCACCGGGGATCTTCAGCAGGATGGCGCTGACCGCGCCGCCGGCCACGGTGGCCGTGTAGGCCGCCCCGAGCAGGATCAGCCCCTGGGTGGGCGCGAGCTGGAAGGTGAACGGGATCAGCAGCGCGACCGCCATGGTCGGCGACAGGCCCGGCGTGGCGCCCAGCACCAGGCCACCGATCGTGCCGCCGAGCAGCAGCAGGAACGAGACCGGTTCGAACACGCCACCGAAGTACTGCAGGAACTCCATTCGCCGGGTACCCGTCGATTGCCGTGCCCGGACCGTAACCGATGTAAACAAGCTTGCAAACGTTTACATTGACGCATCCGTTCGTGCAGCGATCGATCGAGTGCATCGGCCATGACGTCGCTCGGCTCCCACCGCCCCGGTACGCCGGGCATCCTCGATGTCGCCGAGCGCGCCGGCGTGTCGGGCGCGACCGTGTCGCGCGTGTTCACCGGAGCGGACCCGGTCCGGCCGCAGACCCGCGAGCGGGTGCTGGTCGCGGCCCGCGAACTGGGCTTCATCCGCAACCGGCCGGCGGCCGGCCTGCACGGTCGGCGCAGCGGCAGCGTCGGGCTGATCGTGCCGACCATCGACAACGCGATCTTCTCGGAGATGATCCAGGCGTTCTCCACCCGCCTGCACGAGCACGAGGTCACCATGCTGATCGCGACCCACGACTACGACGTCGATCGCGAGGTGGCGCTGGTGCGATCGCTGCTGGAGCGCCGCATCGATGCACTGGCCCTGATCGGCCGGGACCACGATCCGGTGGTGCTGCAGATGCTCGCGGTGCGCAACGTGCCGCTCGTCTCGCTGTGGAACAGCGGCGGCGATGCCGGCGTGCCGTTCGTGGGGGCGGACAACCGCGCCGCCGGCCGCCTCGCGGCCGAACACCTGATCCGGCTCGGGCACCGCGACATCGCCCTGCTGTTCCCGGACACCCGTGGCAACGATCGCGCCGCGGACCGTCTCGCCGGGGCGCACGATGCGCTGCGGGCCGCAGGCATCGTCGTACCGCACCATCGGCAACGGCTGTGCCCCTACGACATGCTGGCCGCGAAGACGCTGACCGAGGAGCTGCTGGGGCACACCGATCGGCCGGGGGCCATCATCGGCGGCAACGATGTCATCGCCGTCGGTGCGCTGCACGGTGCGCGTCGGGCCGGCATCGATGTACCGCGCGCGCTGTCGGTGATCGGCATCGGCGACTTCAAGGGTTCGGCCGCGGTCGAGCCCGGACTCAGCACCGTGCGGCTGCCGGCACGCCGGATCGGCACGCTCGGCGCCGACGCCCTGATCGCCAGGCTGAACGCGACCGCGCCGGAACCGGTCGCGGGCACGGTGCTGGACTGCACGTTCGTGGCGAGGGCCTCGACGGGGCCGGTATCGGACTCGTCATCAGGCGCGGCTCGAACAGCAAAGCAGGCACAAGCATGAACCTGCCGATGGCGGATCTGGCGCACCCCTCCGGTGCACACTTCTCGGGATGTCGGCACTACCGCCACGTCCTGTGGCGCAGCTGGGCACCGGCCAGGGGCACGGTGGCCTTCATCGGGCTGAATCCGTCGACCGCCGATGCCACCCGTGACGATCCGACCATCCGACGCTGTCGCGCGTTCGCGTCCGACTGGGGCTACGGCGCGATGGTGATGGTCAACCTGTTCGACTACCGGGCCACACGCCCCGAGGATCTGAAGCGCAAGCGTGCACCCGTCTCCCGGGCCAATGACGCGCTCGTGATCGAGCACTGCCGGGAGGCGACACTGGTGGTGGCGGCGTGGGGCGGTCACGGGGCGTACCGCGATCGGGCGCGGGCGGTGCGGGCGCGGTTGCTCGATGCAGGGCTGGTCCTGCACGGCTTCGGCACCGGCAAGCACGGCGAACCGCTGCACCCGCTGTACCAGCGTCGCGATGCATGCCTGCTCGAACTGCCGGCCCGACCCGGTTGACGCGCACGCCGACTGGCGTACAGTCGGCCGTGCCCCCCTGCCCCGCCCAGGTACCCGTCCGATGCACCGTTCCAGCCTGTACACCCTGCCGCCTCTTCTCGCCTGCACGCTGCTGCTGAGCGCCGCCCCCGGCCATGCCGACGAGCTGGAGGGCACCGTGCTCGCCTTCGATCGCGTGGCGCGCGTCATCGTGTTGAAGGATCGCAGCGTGCTGCCGCTGGAGCTGTTGACGGGCGAGATGCCGGACAAGCTCGGCGCCGGCGATCGCATCGCGGTCTCGTTCGAGTCGAACGAGGACGACGGCTACCAGGTAATCCACTCGGTGACGCTGATCGACTGACCGGCCCGGGAACGGGCGCCTCCCGCCGACACGTCCGACCGCACGGCCGTCGCACCCCTTCCATGCCTGTCGAACAGCCCGTCCCCCTGGAGCGCGCCGGCCCGCTGTGGCGCGCCCGCTTTCGCGCCATGGCGAGCCCTTGCGAGCTGCTGATCGATGGCGGAACGGCGCGGGATGCCCGATCGGTCGCCGATGCGGTGGCCGCGGAAGCGTGGCGGATCGAGAAGCGCTACAGCCGCTACCGCGACGACAGCGCCGTCCAGCGCATCAACGCGGCCGAGGGTCGCGCCGTGACAGTCGATCCCGAGCTGGCGACCCTGCTGGAGTTCGCCGCGCAGTGCCACGCCCTGTCGGACGGCGCCTTCGACATCACCTCGGGCGTGCTGCGCCGCGCCTGGACATTCGATGGCGGCGATCGGGTACCGTCACGGGCCGACATCGAGGCACTGCTGCCGCGGGTCGGCTGGCACCGCATCGACTGGCACGACCCGGTGCTGCGTCTGCCCGCCGGCATGCAGATCGACCTGGGCGGCATCGGCAAGGAGTTCGCGGTGGACCGCGCGCTGGGCCTGGCCCGGGCACTCACCGGGCGTGCCCTGCTGGTGAACTTCGGCGGTGACCTGCATGCCAGCGGGCCGCCGGATAGCGGTGCGTGGCAGGTCGGTATCGAGGCGGTGCAGGCCGGGCGACCGACCACGCGCACCATCGCGCTGCAGCGTGGCGCACTCGCCACCAGTGGCGATGCACGCCGCTACGTGCAGCACGACGGCATCCGCTACGGCCACGTGCTGGACGCGCGGACCGGATGGCCTGCTGACGGTGCGCCGCGTTCGGTCACGGTCGCGGCCGATACCTGCACCCAGGCCGGCGTGCTCGCCACGCTGGCGATGCTGCAGGGGCCGAAGGCGGAAGCGTGGCTCGAGGCGCAAGCGCAAGGGTGGTGGTGCGAACGCTGAGCGTCGCACCACCGAGCCCGGTCACCCGCCGACGTTCACCCAGCGCAGGATGAAGAAGTCGTCCGCACGCTGCGTGAGCGACACCGACGCCTTCGAGGCGCCGACCAGCGGCTGAACGTACAGCGGGATGTAGGCGATCTCGTCCTGGGTCAGCTTGACGATCTCGTCGATCATCGCCTGACGCCTGCCCTCGTCCAGCTCGGTCTGGATTATCGGCAGCAGCTCGTCGAGGCGGGCGTTCGAGTAGCCACCGAAGTTCCAGCTGCCCAGCTTCTTCTCCTCGTTCGGGGTGGACAGCAGGAAGCGGATCGGGTGCTCGATGTCGAAGGTGCCCGGCGACCAGCCCAGCAGGAACATGTCGAACGTGCCCTCGCGCAGTTCCGGCCAGTAGGTGCGCACCGGCATGCTCTCCAGCTCGGCGCGCAGACCGACCCGGGTGAGCATCGAGGCTGCCGCCTTGCAGATGGCCTCGTCGTTGATGTAGCGATCGTTGGTGCAGCGCAACGAGAACCCGAATCCGTCCGGGTAGCCGGCATCCGCCAGCAGCTGCTTCGCCAGGTCCTGATCGCGGCCGAACCGGCCGGCCTGCGCTTCGGAGTAGCCGCTCATGGTGTCGGACACCAGCTGGCCCACCGGCTGGGCGGTGCCGCGCATGATCTTGGAGGTCAGCGCGTTCACGTCGATGGCCCGGTA
>ENA-ORXT01005183-ORXT01005183.1-marine-metagenome-genome-assembly--contig:-NODE-5183-length-12916-cov-4.406184_pt1 | contig 12916 bp, 8 predicted proteins | sample MGYA00237868_ERZ511482 | MGnify/ENA metagenome assembly ERZ511482 | reverse complement strand
AGTCACAGCTATAATCTCCATAAGCCTTTCAGCATTTGGATTTCCAAGTAATTCTAACGATCGTTTTGCCATGGGGTGAAGGGATGTTAGTCCACCGACTGTACCCACAGCTAATGGAATATCCAACCAAAACTTAAATACCCCATTTTCAAGACTACAGTGACTCAAGCTTCTATATTGTCCATCGCGTGCTGCATATGTGTGACCACAAGATTCAATTGCTCTGAAGTCGTTACCTGTTGCTAAGACAACTGCATCTATACCATTGAATATACCTTTATTGTGTGTCGTCGCTCTATAAGGGTCGATTCGCGCAATATCTATTGCTGTTTTAAATCTAGCTGCAAAATTATGAGGATTGATATTTTTAGCAACACCTTCTAAAGATTTGATTGGACAGGAGACCTCAGCTCTGACTAGACAGTCTGGTGTGTAGTTAGAGAGAATAGCCATGATGATGTCAAGATCTGCATCTTTATTTAGCTGTGGATGTGCTTGAAAATATATTTTTAATGTTGATCCGAATTTTTCTAAAATGGTATTGATAAAATTAGCACCCATCGAATCGCAGGTTTCAAAAGAACATTTTAGTTGATAAAAATGGTCCAGTTCTGATGTCAAATCCAAAAACTCAACATCTGAGATGCCACCACCTCTCTGTCTCATATTTGCTGTCAGTGATTCTGCAGAAGCGATGAGAGTGGATTTAATTTTTGGAAACTCCGCTTGTAATAATTCTTTATTGCCCGTCCATGTAAAATGTAATTGACCAATTTTTATAGTGCTGAGTACCTTCGCTTTGAAGCCGCCTCTTGACATCCAAAACTTGGCTGCATTTGATGCGGCCGCGACGACAGAACTTTCTTCAATAACCATGGGGATACAATATGTATCATCATTGATCACAAAATTAGGAGCGACACCATAGGGCATCGTAAAATTGGTAATTGTATTTTCACTAAACCCGTCTAGGATTTTTTGTTGGTCTTCATTGCTATGCCAATAGCTCATGAGTTCACGCTTGACAGACTCACGATCTTTAAAAAAATTTTCTACTATCCATTTGATTTTACCCCGCTTGGATAATTTTGAAAAACCAGTGATGGAGCGATCAGATTGTGGCATTTATTTTTTATTTCTTAAATAAGCAGATGCATAGCGTAGTCCTTCTACTTGCAGCTCCACATATTGTCTCAGTTCATCATAGTCATTTTGCGCATGCTTCAAAAATCCAGAAGCTTGACCATATATCGCATTGTGTTGTAATTCATTGATATGAAAATATCCGTCAAGATAATCTTTTACGCCTCCAGAAATAATAAAATTGCGACAATTGACTTCGTGACCCATTTCTGGAATCAATTTATTGATTATAGAAATCATATCGGGAACACTTTGTCCGATATTCGCCATTGGACTAAAGGCTTCTTTTCTTTCAGGACGACCACGCATCATTTCCAACATAGAAAAATTAGTCCCACCACTTGCTGCAAACTCGATTGCATCAATGGGTAATTTGAGTAATTCGCGAAGTGAAGCAGGACCGATTCCTTGACCGACTTCTTTGACAATGATAGATTGTGTCGTATGGTCTAAAACTCTTTTGATTGTATCAATGGGTGGTTTATGAATCTTATCTCCTTCTTCTTGTAACCATTCTTGCAATGGATTGATATGGATAATTAATCCATCAGCTTCTAGTTTTTTGCTGAGTTCATCTATCTGATCGAGTGTATTGTTTTCTATTAGGACTTCGAGTTGGGCGATGCCAAGATTAGCATAAAGTGCTTGGTCTCCGATAAATTTTCTCACCGCAAAATCACTCAGTCGATCATCGCTCTCCAATAATGAGCGGCACGAACCAAGACCCATACCAAGTCCAAATTCTTTACAGGCTTTTGCGATATTGATGTTGATTGTTTTGGCCATCTCTGTACCACCAGTCATACTGCTGACCCAAATAGGCGCATGAATTTGTTTATCTAAGAATGACTTTGGAAAGCCCTCAATAATCGTCGGGTGGGCAGATAATAATGGCTCATAATCAAATCTATCATCCACCCTCTCGACTCGAGAAGCAAAGGCTAGATCGATATGATCCTTCTTTCTTGATGAAGCTGTTGGGTCTTCCTTCATAATACTGTAACAATCTCTTAGCTATAAAACAAATGTACCTTAAATAAGTTTTTAGAATAGATTAAGCTACTATAAATTGATGATCCTGAGATGACAGATTCCTAACAATTTATGTAGGTAGACTACATGAATATGGCAACGGAAGGCAAATAAACATTTCTTTTCCCACGAACTTGCATGTCGTTTGTCAAAATGATTTAAATTCTAGCGATCTTAAACACAACAAATATCCATTTCCACCTTTCACTTGAGTCAAGCTTCCCTTTTACTCAATAAACCATACCACAAACTCAATAAAGCCTATCGTACACTAAATAGTGACAATTTTTTAAAATAAATGGTAGAACTTAGTTTTTCTTATTGGCTCTCATACCAAATAAATTCTGTGTTATCATTTATAGTTTTCTCCAAATAAAATCAACAACATCCATGAAACAATTTTACTTAAAGTGCTCTAATAAACACAAGGTAGTGTTCTATATTGCCTTCTTTTTCCTATCTCTTGGACTCTCGGAGCAAGTTTTGTCCCAAAATCAAAGTTCAGTAAATAGTGAATTTAAACACTGCGGCACTATTGAAGGCTACCCTGAAGACCATCCGAATTATTTAAAGCACAAGAAAAAGATAGAGGAACAAAACAAACGGATCAAAGAGCTTATTGCAAATCCTTCAAGAGAGATAAACAATGGCATTATCACGATTCCAGTTGTCTTTCATATCATACACGAAGGTTCTAGTATTGGGGTAAATGAAAACTTGGCAGTTTGGCAAATCGAGGAACAACTAATCCAATTGAACGATGATTTTCGCAGAACGAATAGTGACGCAAATAATACAATATCTGCTTTTGCAGGGCTTGCAGCCGATACCGAAATAGAGTTTTGTTTGGCTTCTTACGATCCTATCGGCTATCCCAGTTCGGGAATCACCAGACATTTAGCCTATGATTTTAGTTTTATTACGCCGACTAGTGGATGCATTACAAAAGGCAGATTTGAAAGTTATATTAAGCCGGAGACAAGTTGGGACCGAGATCGATATCTAAACATATGGGTAGCACCAAGCCTTTGTGGTTTATATGGCTATGCACAGTTTCCAGATGAAGGTGATGCAGATACGGATGGTGTTGTTGTGCTTCATTCTACTGTAGGGTCTTTGCAATATCCTAATGTGACAGCGGATAGCATAAATAAGGGCAGGACGACTACTCATGAGGTCGGTCATTTTCTTAACCTTTATCATCCATTCAGTGGAGGCTGCAGCGGATCTGATTTTGTTTCAGATACTCCATCTGTGGATGATGCAAACAGAGGCTGCAATCTATCTCACGTGTCATGCGGGAGCCAAGATATGGTTCAAAACTATATGGACTATACGAATGACGTTTGCAAGAACCTATTCACTTTCGGACAGAAGACAAGGGCGATTGCAGCGCTTCAGCTTTTTCGACCTGAACTCATGAATGCGACTTGCGGACCACCAATACGTGAAAATGATCTTTGTTCTGATGCGACTATAATTTACTCCTGTAATACATATTCAGGTAATACGCTTGGTGCAACAAATATTGGGTCTGGACCAGTCTGTTCCCCAGGCACTTCTCCATCTCCTGGCGTTTGGTACATATTGCCTACAGATGGTTCGGAATACACTGTTAGTACCTGCGAAAGTGCCACTTTTGATACTGTGATTGATATTTACACGGGTAGTTGTGGATCTCTTACTTGCTATGCTAGTAATGATCAAGCTTGTGCAGGAGGGACTTCAGAAGTTACGTTTAACACGACTTCGGGTCAAACTTATTATGTCTATGTGAGTGGCTACTTTACTGGAGGTTCAGGACTTTTCGAGCTTTCTATTTACAAAAATCGCCCAGTAACATCTACGTACAATTCAGGCCCAGGTAGCTTACGAGATGCTGTAGAGTGTGCCCCTTCTGGTGCGGTGGTCACGATTGATAGCAGTCTCGATGGTCTGCCATTTACGCTGACCAGTGGAAGCATTGTCATTGAAAGAGATATTACTATTCAAGGCACATCTTATGGGTCAATTCTAATTGACGGTAGTGGAATTTCAAAGTCAATTTTTCGATCTACCGCTGACAACTTAACCTTAAAGAACTTAAAACTAATAAATGGAGGAGGTGAAGAAAACGATTTTGGTGGAGCAGTCATTTCTGGAGGGAATACGAATATTACCAATTGCGTATTTGAAAACAATGGTAGCAAAGAAGATGGTGGAGCAATCGTTGTCTATAAACCTGGCACATTCAATCTAATAAATTGTCAATTGACACAAAACGAAGCTTTTGGTGACTTTGGTTGCGGTGGTGCTATATGGAGTAGTGCCAGGTACATTAACTTTCATAATAATTTGATTGTAAAGAATGCCTCAGGATACTTTGGAGGTGGCGTTTACTTAAGATCATCAGTACTTTCTGAAATTTCACTCATTAATAATACCATTGCCAATAATGGGACTGCGTTTAGGGGCGGGGGACTCGCAGGTGTTGGTGATATTCAAGAATTCTACTCAAATATCATCGCCGCAAATGTTAGTGGTAATCAAGGCCCCGATGTTTACTTAGCAAACTCAAGTATTGCCTCCTCGGCAAATAATCTAATAGAAGACCCCACCGATGCTGGCTTTACAAATGGCTACATAACTGGAGATCCACTATTTGTTGATATGCTAAACGGTGATTTTAGCTTACAACCAGGCTCCCCTTCTAAAGATACAGGTAACAACTCGAGCTTACCCACTGATGCTTTAGACATAGATCTCGACGGTAATACGACTGAGACTCTTCCAAATGATGTGCTAGGCAATCCGCGTCTTTTAAACCAGACTGTAGATATGGGTGCCATTGAACGAATCCCAGGAGCTTGTGTAGTTGATGCACTTTATGATCTATATACATTGACGATTGGCGGAAGTTGGCTTGACAATACTGACTGGTTTAGTGATTGCAGTCCATGCATGGGTGGAAGTTCCACTTGGAAAGGCATCACTTGCAACGGGGCGGACGAGATCGTAGAAATAGATTTATCGGCCAATAACCTAAATGGACCCTTGCCAGCAAGTCTAGGGAATATAACTTCACTAGAGAGACTGATCTTGTCCGATAATTCTATGACAGGAGGGATACCTTCGCAATTAGGCAACCTTCCAAATCTTGAGTATTTAATTTTAAATTCAAATGGTTTAACAGGCACGATACCTTCACAGTTAGGTAATTTGAGTAATCTGTCTCGATTAGGACTTGCAGGAAATCAGCTTTCAGGAACGATTCCAAGTTCATTGGGTAGTCTTACGAATTTAGTATTCTTGTATCTTCATCAAAATCAATTGTCAGGATCGATACCATCGAGTTTAAGTTCTTTAGTCTACATTATCCAGATATTAATGTATGATAACCAGCTAACAGGATCAATACCAGATTTCACAAGTCTAAATAATCTGACAGTTCTTAATCTTCATGATAACATGTTATCAGGATCCATACCATCAGTGTTTCCCACTTCTATGATCGACCTCAGCTTACATCAAAATAATTTTACAGGATCCATACCATCTTCACTTGGTAACTTACCGATTCTCTCTTCCCTTAATTTGTCATCCAATGATCTTTCTGGGTGTTATCCTTCTAGCTTAAGAAACCTCTGTAGCCTATTACCAAATTTATCCTTTGGTAATAATCCTCAACTGCCTGCGGCGGGGGATTTCACGGAATCATGCCCTGCGCCAGCCCTCCCTAATTTATTCTTTGGCGAGTGTAATAGCAATTGGGATTGTGATGGCACCTACATCACGATCAATGGTAATCCATTACCTAACGGTATTCTTAAAATGGAGGAGTACATCATATCAGCCGGGATTGTAGATATCGATGTGACTTTCCAAGCAAGGGATTCAATAGTGCTAAAGCCTGATTTTCAAGTATTACCTAGTGCGGTTTTTGAGGTGCTATTGGATGATTGTAGTCAATAAAATCGCTAAGTTCTGTAGAGAGCTAGAGCTAGAGTTAGGTATTGTCCTTATTAACTTGACAATTAGATATAGAAACGCGAGAGGAATCACAGAAAACTCATCTGTGATATTTTAAATTTAACAGTCTCTTAGCAAATGCTAATGTACTTTAACTGCAATTTTATAGTTATTAAAGTACAATCCTCAAATTGAATATATAAGTCAATTCATTTACACTTCAGTTTTATTTATTTAGGTTTTATCGCTTTGCGCGAAATGTAAACTCTATACATACTGACATTAATACAGATTAAAAAGCCTACTATATGATACCTATGATGAAATTTCAATTTAAGATACTTACAGTTCTATTGGCACTTTCAACCACAATTAGCCTAAAGGCACAAAGTAAAAAACTCGCTGTAGAACACTTTAATACAGCTATCGATGCATTCAATCAGAAAGATTATAAAGTCGCTGTCGCGGAATATAGCTCTGCCATCGAATATAATCCTCGCTATGCCAAAGCATACTATAATCGTGCGAATGCGCTGATCAATATTAAAAATTATAAAGGAGCAATCAAGGACTTTAAAAAGGCCTTATCCTTAGATCCAGAGATGACAAAAGCACACCTCTATCTTGGTTACGCTTATAAACAAGCTGGCGATGAAAATACAGCTTTGATTCATTACACTAGGGCGATCAAGCACCATCCAGACATGAACTTAGCGTATAGTTATCGAGCAGCGATTATGATGTCTCGTAAAAAATATAAGAAAGCTATATCAGATTTTAGCACTGCGATTGATCTAAAAGAAGGTCAATATAAACTGCACCTAAACAGAGGCCTTTGTCATCTACAACTAAAAGATTATGATCAGGCAATCTTAGACTTTAATCAAACCCTCAGCATAAATCCCAATGCCAAAAAAGTATTTCTACACAGAGCTAAAGCCAATTTAAAAAACAAATCCTATGCAGAAGCCATTTCAGATTTCACGGAAATTATAGAGATGAATAAAGCAGATCACGAGATTTATTTCTATCGTGGTTATGCCCATTTTTTACTAGAGAATATAGCGGAAGCTGATCAAGACTTTGAAAAAGCTTTAGCGATAAAAGAAGACCATAAACCGTCATTATTAAATAAAGCAATGACAAGTCTTCAGCTCAAAAACTATGAAGAGACAATTTTCGATCATGCCGCGGTCATTCAGATAGAAGCTAAAAATCCGAAACACCTTCTCAATCGAGGCATTGCATATATGAACTTAGAAAAGTATGAAGATGCCGAAGCGGATTTTAATCAAGCCATCGACTTAAAAGAAGATTTTGCCATGGCATGGTTTAATCGGGCCAATGCGCGGAACATGCTGGACAAGCGAGATATGGCTTGCGCAGATATGAGACAGTCGGGACGCTTAGGATATAAACCTGCGCTGGAGTATATCCCAAGCTTGTGCGATGATTTTAATATGATAGTGAAGAAGAAAGTGGCGGAATAACATAAAGCTATCGACCATAGATAATCGACCATAAACTAATATACTTTCTTTTTCAACGCGTCTAACGCTAGTAAAATAAAATGTAGATGATACTTCTAAACTTAAGAAAAATTAATAAAAAGAGGAAGGTGATCACTTAATGCGATCCAATCATCAAATCTACCAATCTCGATAGTCATATCTTTAATGAGACATGCAGAGGCGAAGCAATAGTCAAGATGATATGATTTGTCCGCATGCTTGTACATGTACCATGTAGAATCTAATTCTTGTCCTTGTTCGATTTGGTAAAAGTGATGATAACAGGAATGGATATTTAGATCTTTCAGAAAGGCTACCACTCCAGAATGATTACCAGGATGTCTTTGGGTATCCCATCGTACATGACTATTAAAATCACCTATTAGAATAGACTTGGTTTTTAATTCTTGTTTGTAATAAAGAATGGCATTCCACACTTGTCCAACATATGATTTTGATTTATCTGTTGAATGTGGCATCGCCCAGATTGCAACAAATGAATGAGTTCTTTATCAGCTTGTAAAGTCAAAGGAATGACATAGTTATACTCAGGATTGTATTTATCATGAAGTTGAATCTGATAATTATTAAAACCTATAATGGCGACACCTTTATGAGGATTGTCCCCAAACCATAATATCTGTTTGTAATCGACACCGTCTAAAAATTGCAGTAATTTTTCTTTGTTCTCACTTTCTTGGATGACAATGATATCAGGATTAGAGTCTAATAGTTTATGATATTTTTTCCGGAATGCCATATTGCAATTCCAAGAGATGATTTTCATTTGAGAAAACTTATCGCGCCTTCCGCTTCGAATCAAGTATCATCATTCTAGTCGTAGCAGTAGCAACTAAAGTACCATCAGGTTTAAATGCCTTTCCCTCCATAATTAAAAAGCTTTTGCTTTGGCTTACCATAGATGCTTCGATAATAATATATTCATCTTTTACAGATAGCGGTTTTAAAAAGCAAATATTCATATCCAGACTTGTGCAATAGGTCTGGACTTCTATAAATGAAAATGGACCAAAGGCTGAATCGAAAAACATACCGTAATATCCTCCAAACACAACGGCTCCTGGATTGTAATAATCTGCTTTTATGGGAGCTTTAAGTTTAATTGATTTTTCAGGAATATATTCTAAAAATTCAAGATCCAAGTGCTTTGTTGCTGGTGGCGGAAAAAGCCCATCATCACTTACATTTTGCAACATTGATTTAAACAATTCTTTTTTATCTATCATGTTTTTTCTTTTCTAATTATATTTCCTCAACGATTGACTCTCCACTACTTTCATCTTTACAAGTCCACAGCCATTTCTCATGAAGTCTAATTTTTCCATTCTCTAAAACCTCTAATGTCGATTGGCAATTCCCAGTCATAATTTCATTTTTATTATTGACGTGTTGATACGCAAAGGATAAATTACCATTATCATGAACAATACCAGTTATTGTCCCAAACTGAATCTGCTGCCCAGCATAAGTTCCCCATAAAATATTATCCTTTTGATAATAATGGAATAACGTATTGCCTTCGACTTCACCTGTTGGCGAATTAGATACAGCCTTAAATTTTTTATTATTATAATTCATACCTGTCATTTATAAACGTGTGCTAAATAGCAATCTCTTTCCATTTACCTTTCTTAAATACATAGATGGCCATTATTGCTAATATCGATGAACTAATGGCTATGGAAGCGTAGGTGCCATTCGCACCAAAATTAAAATAAATTGACAATACATACGCAAGAGGAATTTGAATTAACCAAAAGGCTATAAAATTTAATGCGGTAGGTGTATATGTATCACCCGCTCCATTAAAAGCCTGACCTATAACCATCTCATATGCATACGCAACATATCCCGAGGCAATGATCATTAAACCCGATCTTCCATATTGAATGACAATAGGATCATCAGTAAACAGTTCAATAATTTGTCTTGAGAAGATGAAGAAACTGATTGAAATCAAGGCTAGAAATACAGAGTTGTAAAATGCTGCTCTCCAAGCAGAAGTTTCTGCACGTTCTGGTTGGCCAGCACCAAGATTTTGGCCGACAAGTGTTGCCGCAGCCATCGCAATGCCCCAACTAGGCAAGATTGTAAACATGATGATTCTTATCGCTATGGTGTATCCAGCTAAGGCTTGACTCCCAAAGTGAGAGACAATACGTATCATAATGATCCAACTAGATGAAGTGAGTAAATGCTGTCCTGCACCACCAATGCCGACATGGATTTGTGTTCGTAGCATTTCCCATTTGACTACCAAGTGCTTCCCTGTCAATTTAATTACCGTACGACCACTTGTCAAAACATAAATTTGATATAGTACGCCAATGCCTCTACCAATACTAGTCGCTACTGCAGCACCTGTCAAACCCATTTCTGGAAATGGTCCCCAGCCAAATATAAATAACGGATCAAGAACAATATTCAATCCATTTGCAAGCCATAAAGTCCGCATCGACATTGATGCATCACCTGCACCTCTAAACACAGCATTGATAATTGTCAAAAGAACTAAGACAATATTGGTGGCCAACATAATTTTAGCATACCATTTGCCTTCTTGTATCAAACTTTTTGACGCTCCCATCAATCTTAAAAAGTCCTCGGCAAATATGAAGCCGATCACGCCTAATAATAAAGAAAGAATAATCCCAAGTCCAATTGATTGTACCGATGCATAATTAGCACTTTCGATATCCTTTTCTCCGATTCTTCTTGATACCATTGCAGTAGCCGCCGCAGCTATTCCAAGTGCAATAGACATAATAATAAACATAAAAGTTTCAACTAGACCGATTGTCGCCAAGGCATCATCACTGCCCAGCATAGAAATGTACAGCAAATCGATAATTGCAAATAAACCTTCCATGAGCATTTCCAATACGATTGGAATACCTAATATGATTAGTGCCTTATTAATACTACCTGTTGTAAAAGATTTTTCCTCCGTACTAAGTGCTAGTTTGAGGTATTCAAAAAATGACACGCATTTGGTTTATTACGCTAAGATATCATGTATCACAGTTCCATGTACATCAGTTAGTCGAAAGTCTCTTCCTTGAAAACGATATGTTAATTTTTTGTGGTCTATTCCTAATTGGTGAAGTATCGTTGCTTGGAGATCATGAACATGAATCGTTCCGTTAATTCCAGAGTATCCGATCTCATCAGTTTCACCATATGTTATTCCGGTCTTCACTCCACCACCAGTCATCCACATTGTAAACGCGTCTCCATGATGATCTCTTCCTTTGAATGGATTAGAGATGCCTTGCCGGTTTTCCTGCATGGGCGTTCTACCAAATTCTCCGCCCCAGACGACAAGTGTTTCATCGAGCAGGCCTCTCATTTTTAGATCTTGAATCAATGCTGTCATAGACTGATCTACTTCCTGACATCTTTCTATAAATCCGCCATGCAAGTTTTCGAAATTATTGCTACCGTGGGAATCCCATCCTCGATGATATAATTGAATAAATCGGACGCCTCGTTCAGCTAGTCGTCTAGCAAGTAAACAATTATTGGCAAAAGAAATTTCATTGGGTTGAGTGCCGTACATCTTATGTATGTAATCAGGTTCGGAGCTGACATCTGTGGCTTCAGGAACGGTCATTTGCATTTTGAAAGCCATTTCATATTGTGCCATTCTGGATAATATTTCTGGATCTCCAACCTCTTGATAGGCTTGTTCGTTGATTTGATTGATGGCATGAATGGCGTCTTTTCTGATGTTTCTGGTGACGCCATCTGGATTAGACATATATAATACAGGATCTCCTTTCGATCGAAATTCTACACCTTGATATGAAGATGGTAAAAAGCCACTTCCCCATAAACTCTTGCCTCCACTAGGTGCTGAATTACCTGAAACGAGAACCACAAATCCAGGGAGATTTTCATTTTCAGATCCAAGCCCATATGTTACCCAAGATCCAAAAGAAGGTCTTCCTAATCGCGGACCACCAGTATGCATAAATAGCTGTGCTGGTGCGTGATTGAATTCATCTGTTTTCACAGCTTTGAGCATTAAGACGTCATCGACAGCAGTTTGAAAATGTGGGAGACGGTCTGACACCCATGTTCTCGATTCCCCATATTGGTCGAATGAGAACTGAGGCCCAAGCATATTTGGAACGCCTTCTATAAATGCAAAGCGTTTACCTTCTAAAAGAGAATCTGGACACGGTTTATTATCTAATGTTTGTAATAAAGGTTTGTAATCGAATAATTCTAATTGGGAAGGAGCTCCAGCCATGTGTAGAAAAATGACTCTTTTAGCCTTGGGGGCTATTTTTGAAAATCCGCCTTCTTCAAATACTGATTTTACATTCTCTGAGACAGTACATGATGAAAAGCCAGATAAGGCAGCAAGACCTAATCCTAAAGAACCATTCTTTAAAAAATGTCTTCTGGTTAGGAATTGACTTTCTACATTTTGCATCTCTTCTAATAATCCCATAGCATCAGCTTTTCATAATAAATTCATCTAAATTAAAAATAACAGAGCTTACATTTTCCATAGATTTTTGATGTAAAATATGTTCATCTGAGATTCCATCTTCGGTATATTTCAGCTTTGTTTGATGGTATAATCCTATTAATTTTTCCTTTGTGATATCATCTGGTTTTCTCATCAATGCCGTAGAAAATGCGAGATCAATTTGAGATTCCAAGTCTAATGATGGGTCGATACAATTTTTCGCCAAGGATTGCGCTGCTTCGACATACACTGGATCGTTTAATGTAATTAAAGCTTGTATCGGTGTATTTGTTCTCACTCGTCTAGACACACACAACTCTCTGCTTGGCGTATCGAAAGCAATCATTGATGGATAGGGACTCACTCGTCTCCAGAATGTATATAGTCCTCGTCTGTATTGATTTCCTTCAATTGATGTTTCCCACTTGGCAACATGTCGTATTGTGTTCCATACACCATCTGGTTGGTAAGGCATGACGCTTGGTCCATATAGGTCAGGAGTCATTAGTCCACCTACAGAAATTGCTTGGTCTCTTATTTGTTCTGCTGATAATCTGACTCTGGGGCCGCGAGCCAACCATTTGTTGGCTTGGTCTTCATTTATCAAATCTTCAGAAATTTTAGAAGATTGTCTATATGTTGCTGACATAACAATGTACTTGAGTAATGATTTAACACTCCATTCCATATCAGTAGAAAATGTATGAGCCATCCAATCTAATAATTCTGGATGCGAAGGTTTGTCGCCTTGTGTACCAAAGTCTTCAACTGTTTGCACTAA
>ENA-ORXT01005182-ORXT01005182.1-marine-metagenome-genome-assembly--contig:-NODE-5182-length-12924-cov-4.347318_pt1 | contig 12924 bp, 15 predicted proteins | sample MGYA00237868_ERZ511482 | MGnify/ENA metagenome assembly ERZ511482 | reverse complement strand
CGAATTACGATTGAGGGTGAGGCATTGGCAAGCTTTAGCTGTGAGCCTTAAAATTTCACACTGTTGAATGGTTGTTTGATGCTTTAGAATCCTCAGCTTCAGTAAGCGACCAACGCTTTTGCTGTAAAGGAAAATGACTAGCAATCGCCGTAAAATCACGATCATCATGAATTAATAAGATTTTACGTTCCATAGCAATCTGTGCAATACAGCAATCGATAGGGCTGCGGATCGTTACCCCCATTTTGCGCAAATCATAATAGATACGTGCGGCAGCTTGCCAAGTACTCTCTTGCGTTTCTAGATAATCTTGACCATCTAGGTAACTGCTAAGTTTGCCCCACTCTTGTTCATTACGGCACCCTTGTAATAATTCCAACTGCTGAAAACGCGTTAGATAGATTTCTCTTCCGGTTAATAATTCTTTCAGGCGTGAGGCGTAGCCGCCTTGCTTGTCAGCAAACACATTAATCCATATCGATGTATCAATCAGTACCATGGCGCAGCTCTCGTGAAGCCTTGTAATCATAGCCATCAAACAGATCGATCTCACCTGCTAGCTCGAATAGGCTTTTCTTTTTCTTGCTGCGAATAAGTTCTCGCAAAGCCATATTGACTAGCTCACGTTTTGTTGAAACACCCGTTAGCTGAATGGCTTCTTGGACAAGCGCTTCATCTAATACAATATTAGTTCGCATGATATTCTCTCAATACACATTGTAGGGTGTATTATACATCATGTGGAGATCAATCACTAACATCGCCTTGGGCATACCAACGCCTAGTTAATTCGGGAGCACTACAATGTCTAACGATCCGCTACTTCAGCCATTTAAACTTAAGCACCTCGTACTCAAAAATAGAATAATGACCACCAGTCACGAGCCGGCTTACCCCGAAGATGGCATGCCAAAAGAGCGTTACCGTGCCTATCACGAAGAACGTGCTAAAGCGGGCGTGGCGTTGACCATGACGGCAGGGTCTGCGGCGGTTTCTAAAGATAGCCCGCCGGTGTTTAACAATATTCTTGCGTATAAAGATGAGGTGGTGCCGTGGATACAGCAGCTGTCAGATTCCTGTCACGAACACAATTGCGCCGTGATGATTCAGCTGACCCATTTGGGCCGTCGCACTAATTGGAACAAGGGCGATTGGTTGCCGTCGGTGTCGTCATCTAAGCACCGCGAACCTGCCCACCGTGCATTTCCAAAACTTATTGAAGATTGGGATATAGAGCGCATCATCAATGATTTTGCAGATGCTGCTGAACGCATGCAGGCTGGGGGGATGGATGGCATCGAGTTACAGGTTTATGGGCATCTTCTAGATCAGTTTTGGTCGCCGCTTAGTAATGACTTGGTTGGCCCATACGGTGCGGATACTTTGGAAAACCGTGTTCGATTTCCCATGGACGTGTTGGCCGCTATTCGTAAACGAGTAGGGGAGACATTCATTGTTGGCTTTAGGTACACGGCTGACGAGGCGCAAAAAGGGGGTATTACGCCAGAGGAGGGCATCACCATTTCAAAATTGCTCGCAGCAACTAATCAACTGGACTTTCTTAATGTGATCCGCGGGCGTATTCACACCGACCCTGCGATGACCGATATGATCCCGGTGCAGGGCATGAAAAGTGCGCCGCATCTCGATTTTGCAGGCGAGGTGAAAAAAGCCACGGGCATGCCGGTGTTTCATGCGGCAAAGATTTCGGATGTGGCAACGGCAAGGCATGCAATTCGCAGCGGGTTACTGGACATGGTAGGTATGACCCGTGCCCACATGGCCGACCCACATATTGTGCAGAAAATTATCGCGGGGCGTGAAGCGGATATTCGTCCCTGTGTCGGGGCTACCTACTGCCTTGACCGGATTTATCAAGGCGGTGAGGCGTTGTGCATACACAATGCAGCGACAGGGCGCGAGCTGACCATGCCGCATACCATTTTAGTGGCGCCTGAGAAAAAGAAGGTGGTGATCATCGGGGCAGGCCCTGCCGGTTTGGAAGCGGCGAGAGTGGCTGCCGAGCGTGGGCACGATGTGACGGTATTAGAGGCGGCCCCAGACCCCGGAGGGCAGATTAAACTGACCGCACGCTCCAAGCGCCGCCGCGATATGCTTTCGATTATTGAATGGCGCATGGCGCAGTGCACAATAAAGGGTGTGGTGTTTCATTTTGATACCTTTGCTGAGGCGTCCGATGTGCTTGCACTCAACCCCGATGTCGTGATCGTTGCAACGGGTGGTTTGCCCAATACTGAGCTATTTGAAACCAAAGGCGAGCAGGCGAATGTTGTCACCACGTGGGATATTATTTCAGGGGATGTAAAGCCTGAAAGATCAGTGCTTATTTATGATGAAAGTGGTGATCACCCAGGATTGCAGGCCGCTGAAGTGGCGGCAGTGGCGGGCTCAACTGTTGAAATTATGACGCCAGATAGAACGTTTGCACCTGAAATAATGGCGATGAATCTCGTGCCTTATATGCGTACTTTACAAGAAAAAGACGTGACGTTTACTGTGGCTCGTCGCTTAGTGGATGTAAGGCGTGAAGGCGATACGATGATTGCCAGTATTGGGACAGATTACAGCGATCACACATACACAGCCCAGTTCGATCAGGTCATTGTAAACTACGGCACTTTGCCACTGGATGATCTGTATTTTGAGTTAAAACCATTATCCTCAAATGAAGGTGCGGTCGATCAGGCGGCGCTACTTGATGGTCGAGCACAAACGCTGCTAAGAAACGCTCTCGGTCAGTTCCAACTGTTTCGTATTGGGGATGCGGTGTCGGCGCGTAATACACATGCTGCCATTTATGATGCCTTGCGCTTGGTGAAGGATATTTAGGCATCTCATTATCGGTATGAAACGTTGAGCAGTAAATAGCACACGGTCGCCCAGAAGATATTTTTCCTTATTTCAGTGGCTACGCCGATGAGATCGCCAAACTAAAACGGCCGACTGTGTTTACTATGCAAAATGATTATGAGAAAGAAGCTGGCGGCATTAACCGGGTGAATGTCTTGGTAGGCTCGTTGGAGCTTAGTTAGGGTTTTGACACTCTACGCGGAAAAATAAATTATCGTTTTGCCAAAAGGTGACTAACGTAATAAGGCTGCTCGTGTGTTGATGATTTTCTGGATGCAGCTCAGTGTGTTGGTACAGACCCGTGCTAAGGCTTGTTGAGTCATTATCCATGATAGATTTTAACGTTAACCAGAGCTGATAATAGTGCTCTTCAACTTCAATACGTTGATCTTCACAAAACGTGTTTTGATGAAAAAAATCAATCTGTGCTAATCGTGCAGCCACTGACCAAATAGCTTGCTGTGGATATTGCTCACCATAATCGATCAAGAAGCCTGGGAAATGGGCGGCATATAAAGTAAAAAGAGGTTGATCGGGTGGTGAGGCTTTTAAGTATTGAGCACAAATGAACTGATAACCCTGCGTGCCGATGTAGGCGTGCGCCGTTGGGAAATGCGTTTGCAAATGCTGGGACACGCCACCGTGCAAATTATTTTGATAAATACCTAACGCGACCGCTTTCGGGATGCGGGCACTACAGCGCCAACCCTCTAAAGTGTCAGGCTCATCGCCTGCATAGATTTGAGCAGACATTTGCTGCTGCTCCAAAGCAAAAGGGGAGTGTAATGTCTTATCCATTGACTGTATTTACCAATAGTTGGCGCTCAGATTCCAACTCATCAAAACGGGGTAAATTATTATCCCGCTCGATAATGGTCGGGATATCACCATAAGCGGCGTAAGTGGCTTTTAGTAATTCACAAACCTCTGTTGGCACTGGTTCACCATGTGTATCCACCCAATAACCTCTGCCAGTTTTGTCATATGAGGGGTGAAATTTAGAACCTGCAACGTGTATTTGAACGATATTCTTCGCATCGATAGCTGTGGTTAAAGTGTTTAACTCTGCACTAGGGTCGAGGTCAAAGTTGGTCGCATTAGTCCATAGATTGTTTAAATCTAACAGCATCTGGCAACCTGTTCGCCTCATCAACTCAGCGGTGAAATCCCATTCGCCCATTTCGTCTTGCTTAAAGCGCTGGTAGTAACTAATGTTTTCCAGCACTAAGGGGCGTTTAAGGCTTTGTTGTACCTGATCAATTCGTGGACACAGGTAATCCAGCATGTTTTGAGTAAACGCAAAGGGAAGTAAGTCAAAATGCTGTCGCTTATTAGCTGCAGACCAACATAAATGGTCGGATAACCAAGCCGCTTCGGTTTGCTGGTAGACAGACGCTAAGGCATCGAGATAATCCTTATCTAAAGGGTCGGGCCCTGCAATATTTAAACCTACCGCATGTAGTGCAATTGGGTAGTGTTCGCGTACCTTCTCAATGACCCGCTGCCGACCACTAGATAAGAGTAAGTCATCCGCGATTAACTCAAACCACGGCGTGTTGGGTTTATCGCGCAGGATCATAGCAGCATGCTGGAATCGGAAACCCAATCCGATTCCAGCGGGGAGCAATCCCTTCACTTATTTAACGACTTTCTTTACTTGAAATTCGGTTTTAGTCAAAGCGATTTTACCGTCTTTGTTCTTGACCATGAAGTGGCCATTCTCGTGGTTAGCACATTCCTGTAGCGATGAGTAAACCCACTCATTTAAGCTGTTGTCAGAAGACTTAGGGCTTAAGCCCGCGCAGTCATGTGAACCGTCTAGGGCGCCACAATCGTTTTCGCCACCCAATGCAGCTCCGACACACTTTACAACGTACTGGCCTACAACATACTCACTGACCTGTGGGCCTTCAGCGCTAGACTTTGAGATGTTCTTAACGTCAGCTGCTTGTGCGCCTACTGCTACTAGAGATAATAAACCTGCAGTCAATATTTGTTTTGAGCTCATAAAATAAATGCCTATAAATTAAAATTGTTAAAAATTAATGCTAATGACATGTGCAAAAAACGCACATGACACATCAAAGACGAATGAGGCGTCGAGTTGATTGCATTAATTTGAAATTTATTTTTTATAGGAGCTATGTTCTATTTTTGGCTTTAGTTATTTTTTGGGGGAAATTGATAAACTAATTGATTGTGCATCGCGTGGAGAGCTCGATATTTTAGAGACGCTCTATCACGATGAGATGAAAATCTACATGAGCCTGAGTATTGACTTTGTTTTTGAAGATGACCGCTGGCAGATCACTCGGGAAGTTATTTTTGCAATTTAGGAGGGTAGTTCTGCATTCTGCCTAAGCTACTTTTATTACGCAATCACTGAAAAACGACTGCTTCCCTATTAGATTCTTTGTCAGCAGTTGCAGGTTTGCTGCTGTTATATCTCCCTTTAGAATCAGAGAAATGTGTTCGTTTTCCCCCTGATTTTTTGGCGCTGTACATCAACTTATCAGCCTGACTTAACAATTCCTCAAGGTTTTGACCGTCAGTTTTATAATAACATCCACCAATACTCGCGCTGATAGCGTATGTATTTTTTCCATCAACGATGGGCTGCTCAATTAACTCCAATATACTTTGCGCCGTGCTAGTGCCATAAACACTATCATTACTGCCGCTTGGTTGAAGGCGGTTTAATATCACCAATTCATCTCCACCAATGCGCACGGCATCGCCTTTTTTGCCCAACCACCGCTTCATTCGCTGAGCTACGGTGGTCAAAATGACATCGCCTGCCTTATGGCCATAGGTATCATTTACCGATTTGAAACCATCTAAATCTAGATACAGCAGTACAAAAGATTGGTTGGCCTCATCAGCTTCGCTGGAGTATTCAGAAAATAAACTATCCAGATGACTTCTGTTGTATAGGCCGGTTAAAGGGTCATGAATAGAGGCCTGAATGGCCTTGTGCTCAGATTCCTTTGTTTGTTTTTCAAACTGTAGCAGCGCGGCTAAAGTCAACGCTAAGAAAATAGCCACCACAAAAATCATTCCTAGCAAAAAACCTATTGGAACAAACCACTCAACATCGCCCATGAACGGAAAATCTAACCAATGTAGCCCCGTTGCAATGAATAGGCAGGCGGCAAATTTTAGGCACTTAATGTCAATTTCACTACGAAATATCTTTACCGCCGTTTTTATTAAAACAACGCAGTTATAAGACACAAAAAGTAACACACCTAAAAATGGTAGCCCACCGACTGTCAGCATTGTCACGGTGAGTATTGCGCCACCAAGTAAAACCATGCGGTGTCTTATGTTAACTGACTCGCCAATAAAAAGCAGGGTGCCCAAACTAAGCGCTTGAAGCACAATCATCTGTAAACTAAAGAAAGTGATTCCTCCAATGAGTGTTTGTTCTTCACCAAAGAAAATTAACGCTAACAGATAAATGAACGACTGCAGGAGTGAAGCGCCAAGCCACCAGCCTATTCCTGCTCTGGATGGCATGGTTCGAATAGTGAGAAACAAGGCTGTTACGAGCAACAGCGCTGTTGTGCTCATTGTCATAATCACTTGAAATGGATGCATAGTTTTTATTATTTTTTAGTGCCCTTTAAAAAATATAACATGAGTATATGAAGAGCACTATTGGAATCCGATACATGGAATCTTGTACTATTATCAAGGGCCTATTGAGCAGGTCCAGTCGGGGTATTCTGTCGGTTCCAGAGAATGTAACTGCTACCGATAGCAGAAAAAGGAAGGGATAAGTCAAGTTCTGGCACTTGGCTGCCAATCCACGCGATAAACGTGTTGCTATTGGGCCCAGGAAACACGCGATACTCATCTTTCCATGGGTAGTCGTTAACGGCTTGCTCGACTTTATCAATGAGCTTGCCAGCTTGTTCGCCTCGAAGGTCAGCGACTAGCTGAGGTTTTGCTCCAAACCAGTGTCGGTCCGGTACATCTTGAGAAGCACCTACCACCGGGCGTCCCCAGCGTTGGCGCCAACCCACGACATCGTACACGGTGTAAACGTTGTCACCTGCGCGCTTAACGGAAATCCAGGTATGTACAGCGAACCTGCCACGCCAGCCCCATGTATCGGCCGCGTAAACTTGCACGACAGCCTCAGGGTGGGATGCAGGGTCAGGGGCTAATCCGGCGGACGCCCGATACCCACCGTCACGTTCTTTTGTAGGGGCAAAGTATAATAAAGATCCGCCTAGTAGCAGCACAAGCACAAAGATAACGCTCTTCACTGTCAATATTCCCTCGATTTAATCCTTTAGTATAAGGTAAACAAACTTTGATTTAGTTCCTTATTAAGCAGGATGTGATGCCAATATCAGTCGGTGGAGATTATGTAGTGATATACCGGTTTACATAACGTTTCTTACTCTTCATTTTATAAGCTGCCAACGGCTTGTAAAACCAAACTCGATAGGAACAGTCAGCATCATCCGCGTAAGGCGGGAAATAGCGCTAAAGAGATGCAGGATAATGGTTGTTATTTTAAAAACACACCGGTTAAATAATAGATTGAATATCAAAACACACCCGTAAAATAATAATCCATGATATATTATGTCGAATAAAGATAGTAATGGGCTCAGACTATGTATCGCCATCAACTGAAATTTCTAGAGGATTGGCTCCAAAAGAAAAACAGAAAACCACTGATCATTAGAGGTGTGCGCCAAGTTGGTAAATCGACCCTAGTCGAACTGTTTGCTCAGCAAAGTGGTAGAGGCTTACATAACGTCAACCTAGATCGCTTTCCAGAGCTTGCTGACGTGTTTGGTAGTAAAGATCCCAATAAGATCATGGCACATATTGAATTCCTCCCCGGCATGTCGGCCGCTAGTGAGAGGTCACTGCTGTTTTTGGATGAGATTCAGTCGGTACCTCAAGCTATTCCTGCTTTACGCTATTTTTATGAGGACAAACCAACACTTCCTGTCGTCAGTGCTGGCTCACTGCTTGAGTTTGTTCTGAGCGATCATACGTTTTCTATGCCAGTGGGGCGAGTTCAATACCTTCACATGGGGCCAATGAGTTTTAGTGAGTTTCTCCTAGCAATCGGCGAGAAGAAGTTAGCTGAGTTGATTCTGAATTATCAATACGGTGACAGCATTCCTGACATAGCTCACAAGCGACTGCTGGAATTACTGCGCAGCTACTACTTTGTTGGAGGAATGCCTGAGGCTGTTGGTGTGTTTGCAGAGACACAAAGCTACCGTGAAGTTAGCGAGGTGCATAATTCGATTATTGATACCTATCGGGAAGATTTCCCAAAATATGCGGGTTCGAGAAATCTCAATCGAATGTTGAATGTATTTAACTTTGCGGCTAGAAACGTCGGTGCCAAGGTGAAATACTCTAATATCTCAGCACAAGACCAAAGCGTCACGTTAAGGAAGGATTTGGAGTTACTGACAATGGCACGGGTGATAAGCAAAGTCGTGCACAGTCACTGCTCCGGCTTGCCACTACAGGCTGATATGGAGGAAAAAGTCTTCAAACTGTTATTTTTGGATGTTGGGCTCATGAACGCCATTAGTGGTTTGAACTGGCGCGTGATCTCTCAACTAGATGAAATGAAACTGATCAACGAAGGCACGATTGCTGAGCAGTTTATTGGGCAACATTTACAGGGCATTTTGGCGGACACTCCAAATCGGGAGCTAACGTATTGGCTCAGGGAAGGGCGCGCGTTAAATGCTGAAGTGGACTTTGTCATTGCTTCGCAGGGGCAGATTTTACCGATTGAAGTCAAAGCGGGCGCGACTGGCAGTATGAAGTCGCTGCATCAGTTTATGGGTGAAAAAGGCGGTGATCTGGCGATTCGGTTTGATGCTAGTTTGCCAGGCGACTTTGAGGTTGATACGACGATTCGCAAGGGCAATGATACTAAGGCTGTGAAGTATCGGATTTTGTCTTTGCCGATGTATTTGGTGGAGCGTTTGGATGCGGTGGTGGAATCTCAAGTTTAGCAAAGTACGGTGAGTATTCCCTCTGATTCAACCCAACCAATTCTCGACTCTCAGCCTTGGCACACGTTCAAACTCCCGCACATTGCGCGTGACAACACACAAATCAAGCGACAATGCATGAGATGCTATCAGTAAATCGTTAGCGCCAATGGGTGTTCCCTGTTTTTCAAGATAAGTGCGCACTTCGGCATAGTGTTTCTCTGCGGGCTTTTCCAAATTTAATATATCGAATGCAGCTAGAACGATTGATATCCGCTCCCGGAGCTTGGCAGAGCCTTTTTTCTGGCCACCAAACTCCATTTCTGCCGCCACAATAATGCTAGTGCAAATGGTGTCTTCCCCAACGTTGGCAATCTGTTTAGCTACCTCACCCTGAGGATGCTGCAATAAATCTGAGATAATATTGGTGTCTAGCATATATTGATAACTTCGGCTCATAGCTCAATATCATCTAATGGTAAGTCGTCAATTTCGGGGAACGACTCATTCAGTGGTTCTAGTGATGCTAGAACCTCAAGTAAGGTTGGTTTCAATACGGGTTCGATAATTAAGCGATTTCCCTCGCGGCGAATAATCGCTTCTGAGCCTTCTAGCTCATATTCTTTGGGAATACGAATGGCTTGGTTGCGGCCATTGCGGAACAGGCTGACCCTTCGTTCTGTATTTGCAGTTCGCATGATGGCTCCTAGTATTTGGCATATGTTTATAGCATATGCCAGAATGACCACAGATACAAATCAGATAATCTGCGTTAGGCAGAGGGGGCCATTGCAAGCCCCTCCAAAACATTACTTCTTCAAATTAGTCCAAATCTGATTATAAAACTCTTGAACACCTTTCTCACACGCCATTATCCATCCAAAGCACATACCCTTCTTTCAGGTACCCGTACTCAATCTTGTCATTTTCACCATGCGCTTTAGCAGCAAAGCCGTTATAAACCATGCCGGCTTTAGCGTCACCAGAAACCAAAACTTCTTTAGCAGTATCTAATTGATTTGAAGGGGCTGCTTGTGGGCTCGAATAAGAGATCGAATCTATACAAGCAGCGGATCAAAAGTTATTTTGTATTTTTTATCCTCCTTAAGAGGAATATAATTGACTAAAGAGTTTGGGTCTGTAGACTCTAACGCAATCTTCTGCAATGGTGCAAAAACATGCTTAAAGCGAATGTAAAAATAACTGGGCGGCTTGAAGATTTCACACGTTCTCAGGTAGATGAAAACGGCTTATATGAAACGACTAGTGAATACCTACGTGACCTGATCCGGCAGGACATGGAACGCAAAAATGCTAAAGCTTGGTTGTCTTTAAGGGATGAATTAATGCCTGGAATGAAGGCACCCAAATCTGCGTTCATAGAGGTTACTGCTGCTGACGTTATTAACAGAAATAAACAACTTTAGATGTCAAAGTATGTGATTTTTAAACCAGTAAATGAAACGCTTGACGAAGTCTGGCGTTACAGTCTTGATAATTGGGGCCAAAAGAAGGCTGAAGAATATATAGAAGGCTTATTTGCAACGATGCAAAAAGCGGCTTCACGAGAGATTCTTTGGCGGGGGCTCCGCGAGCAAACTAATCTTGAGGTTTACTTTGTGAGGTACCAGCGACACTATTTGTTTTTCAGGGAGTTTGAGGATGACTCGATTGGCATAGTCAGCATCATCCATGAAAGGCGGGATATTGTGTCGGTGTTAGAGAAAGCGCTAAGACAATTGGATTCATAGCCTGTTAAGATTTGCTGAGCTAGCACCATGCTATAATAGCGGTAGCTAGATTATACAGATGCAAACCATCAATGGAGTAATTACATGTTGTGGTCGGATGTATTGGCGGATGATTCACTGAAAAATCTCCCCTATAAAATAGAACTCAATGAAAGAGGGCATATTGAAATGTCACCCGCTTCAAACCGTCACGGATTTCTACAAAGTGATTTAGTTTGGTTATTACGCTCGCAGTTGGACAATGGTCGAGTGATTACAGAATGCTCGGTTGATACACTTAAGGGCGTTAAGGTTGCCGATGTGGCTTGGTGCAGCGATGCGTTTGTAGCTGAGCACGGTGAGACAACTCCTTTTATTGCTGCACCTGAGATTTGTATAGAAATTCTGTCGCCGTCCAATAGCGTTAAAGAGATGCAGGATAAAGTGCTGTTGTATCTGGCCAAGGGCGCTAAAGAAGTTTGGTTGGTGAGCGACAGTGGAAAAACAGTGATTTATAAAGCTCAGGGTGAGGTTGAAGAATCTGTTTTTGTTAAGCGAGTGAATCTGATTTGAAGTTTGGCCAGCCTGCTTTTTGGTGTATCCAAGTCATGCGGTGATTGTAGTATTTAATCACCGCAAATTCTGCCGCTTAAGTTACTCTTGCCTATCTGTCTCTTCACTACAAGCGCGCCCGTAAAATCGTATTTGATCTTTTGGGGTAAAGACAACGTCCTCCGTACTCAAGACCGTTTTCAGTTCCTGAATAATTCGCATAAGCGATGGTCATTCCATTTTCTGCAGCGCGTGCGGGTACTAAAGTATCCGACACATTGGTAAATGCTATGGGGTTGGCTGTCGGCACTAACAACAGCTCAACACCTAGATCTTTAAGTGCAGAAACGTGGTGAGCAAACTCCGCGTCGTAACAAATCAGAATAGCGGTCTTAAGCCCATTAAGTTCAAACGTTGAGTAAGCATTTCCTGGTTGGAAGGTTGCTTTTTCAGTCGGGCCAAACAGTTGAATTTTGCGATAGTGACTGACTTTTTTGCCGGTCTGATCAAAACAACTCGCGCTATTATAAATAAGATCACCCTCACGTTCAGCCCAGCCGACTGTAAGCCCGCAGCAGTGTTGCTTTGCAAGGTCACTTAATCGCTTTTCCCATGTCCTATCTTTCGTTTGTGACAGAGATTGGTGAAGTTCGGGTTGGTTGTAACCAGGAAGGAATAATTCTGGGAAAACGACCATTTGGGTACCGCCTAACGACACGCAGGCGAGGGTGCTTTCAATCGTTGCTAGTGCAGCAGCGATATCGCCTTATAATGATGGCCCCTGATAAATAGCAAGTTTCACTTGGAAGTACCTAAGTAAGATTTCCTCGATACTCAGTGTGCAATAAACTCATACTTAAATAAAATTGATTAAAGCTGTCTTTAAGATAGATTTTTATTAAGATTTGATGTCGATGGCTTAGACCCTGCTTATGCATTGGGTACAGATACGCCTGAAGTCGGAGGCTTTACCACTTTTGAGGCGCAGCAAATGATTCGGGGCTGTGAAGGGTCTAAATGTTGTGCCATCTTTCGGTCCTAGTGGAAATACTGCTTTGGTTGGAGCGACGACCTTTTTCGATATCATCTTGGTAGATTATCCAGACAGTGTCTGGATGATTTCAAAATCAGGAAAATCTCACTAAGTTGTCGCAATAACAGCAATAAAAGCAAAGAATGCTTTTATAAAAGCTTTTGCGGGCTCTTCTCCCGTTGCAAAATCACCTGCTAAAGACGTTGTGGCACCAATTCCTCCAGCTTGGAGTTTCTTAAAAATACCTGATTTTTGCTCCTCAAGTGCCCGAACTGCTTTCTTACTGCTAGCCTCTGGATTAAATTCTAACTCCGACTTTTTTTGGTTTATCCACTCTTGGAGAAAGTGTTTCAGTTCACTCTCTTCACTTGAGTTGAGGCGTGTAGCTGTGTTGTTGATAGTGAACTCCTTGCTATCAAATACATTCCCAGTAGTTGGGCCATTAAAGTTGTAGTGGTTAGTCATAATAGTTGTAAGTCCCTTGTTTTGCGTCGCTGACAAAAATGGCAAATGTTGAGATTTTGCATGCCAATTTGCATTATAGATTGCAAGACGGCTTTGTAGTTTATACAAGAAATCCAAATCTCCTTGCTCATAGGAGTATCGACTGACTGCATCTAAGTCATCAATTTTTGCTATCTGTTTGATTCTGCTAAGAGCATCCTGCTTTTCTTCCAATACTTTGTCATTATCAGAGTTTTGACTCGGAGGTTGATAGATAAAGTCAAAAAGCTCCTTGGTGTTATCGACA
>ENA-ORXT01005181-ORXT01005181.1-marine-metagenome-genome-assembly--contig:-NODE-5181-length-12927-cov-5.661167_pt1 | contig 12927 bp, 13 predicted proteins | sample MGYA00237868_ERZ511482 | MGnify/ENA metagenome assembly ERZ511482 | reverse complement strand
TGTGATCCCTGTGGAAGAAGAATGGCGCAGGGTCGCGCCCGCGATGCGCGCCTCCAGCTCGGCGCGGCGCGGCCCTTCGACGAGCGAGAGCGCGGCCGCCTCGATGGAGCGGATGGAGCCCGGATCGCAGTAGGCCACGAGATCGCCGCCCACCTCCGCTACATCCAGAACGCCGTCGGTGCTGTGCGCGGCCCGTGGGATGTCTATCTCACCCTCCGCGGCGCCAAGACCCTTGGCGTTCGCATGGATCGTCACAACGACAATGCAGCAACGATCGTCGAGATGCTCGAAGCGCACTCGGCAGTATCGACGGTGCTCTATCCGGGCCTCGCTGGGCATCCAGGCCACGAGGTCGCTGCCCGTCAGATGAGCGGCTACGGCGGCATGATCAGCTTCCGTGCAGCAGGCGGTCGCGACGCAGCCATCAAGATCATCGAGGCCACCAAGCTGTTCACGCTGGCCGAGTCGCTCGGCGCAGTCGAGTCACTCATCGAACACCCTGGCATCATGACCCACGCTTCGGCCGAGGGTTCGCCCCTCGAAGTCCCCGACGATCTCGTCCGACTCTCCGTCGGCATCGAAGACGTCGCTGACCTCGTGGCTGATCTCGAACAGGCCCTCGGTGCCTGAAAGAAGGGCCAACTGATGACCGTGAAGGTCGCCGTCGTTCCGAACAGCGGACGGGCGGAGAGCCTTCGCGACGCTGTTGTTGCCGGCGGCGGAGAGCTCGTCGATGTAGTCAACGCTGAAGCGCTCGTCTGGGCCGATGCCCACCGTCCGAGCGAGATTGAAGCAGCACTGGAAGCGGGCCCGTCGATCGTGTGGGTGGCCCTTCCCTACGCCGGGATCGAGCCGTATCTGGCGTATCTGTCTGACTCGTACACGTGGACTGCAGCCAAAGGTGTGTACGCCACGCCAGTCGCCGAGCACGTCATCGCTCTGAGCCTGGCGGGACTTCGCTGCTTGCACACGTTTGCTCGAGCCACGAGCTGGCCAGCTCAGATCGGCCGCAACCTCATCGGTGCCAACGTCGTGGTGTTCGGCTCGACGCCTCGAGGACCCTCATAGTGATGCCAGGATCCGAATCAGACAATGTCCCCCTCAAGCTTCCTGAGGAAGTCGTGAGCGTCATCTCAACATATGAAGCGATCGATCACAGTGCTGCGACGCTCGAAACCAAGCGGGCCATCCAGGCGGTCGTTAGCGAGCTTCACACGTTGGCTGAGGACACCAGCCGCGCTTGTGCTGTTCAGTTCTACGCCCACTCCATGATTGCTCAAATCGGTAGTGAGCACACTGACCGCACAGACACCGAGCAGATCAGCGAAATTCTGTTTCATCTCGCCAAGGCGGTCACCATCGGCCTCGAATGTGGTGACGTTCCCGAGAGATCGATCCAGATTGCGAGGTCCAACCATGGCATGTGGCTCGGTCAGGTCGCCGAACAACTTGACCCAGCAGAAGTCGAACAAGTTACCGCCGAGAGTGAACGAACTCTGAGAGCAGTTCATGACACCGCAACAGCAGGCACCCGCGAACAGGTAATTCGTGCCTGTAACCTCGCCTCCCACCTACTCGCTGGCGGCACCCCTGCCGGAACCACCGAGGCCTTGGGCTTGCTTGAAGCCCAGACACTGCGCTCTCACCTGCTCGGGCCGGAGAGTGTGAGGTGACCCTCTGATTTAGGTCCGCGTGGCGTGTCCCCCCAAAACTGGTCCTGGTTTGTGAGAGTCAGGCGGCTTTGGGTTGTTGGTAGCGGCGCTCGTATTCGTTGGGTGAGATGTAGCCGAGCGATGAGTGCCGTCGACGTCGATTGTAGAACGCTTCGATCCAGTCGACCATCGCAGCGCTGAGCTCGATGCGCGTCGTCCAGGTGCGGCGGTTCAAGAGTTCGATTTGCATCGAACCCCAGAACGATTCGACAACGGCATTGTCATAGGCGTCGCCGACAGAACCGAGAGACTGAATGAGGCCGCTGGAGCGGACTTTCTGGGAGAAGGCCCATGACGTGTATTGTCCAGACTCAACCAGTCGTTGCAACACCTGCTTGTGGAAGAGATCGTAGGTGCTCTTCGAGAGCTTCGGCAGGTGTCTTCCAGCCGAGGACTTTGCGGGGTCTGTTGTTGAGTGTGTGGGCGACGGCTTCGAGGTCTTCGGCTGACCATCGAGACAGGTCGGTTCCCTTGGCGAAGTACTGCCGCAGAAGACCGTTGGTGTTTTCGTTCGTGCCTCGTTGCCAGGGACTCCTTGGGTCGGCGAAGTAGACCGGCATGTGGGTCTCGGCAGTGAACTGTGCGTGAGCTCCGAGTTCGCCGCCGCGGTCCCAGGTCAGTGACCGGCGCAAGCCGGCCGGGAGAGCAGACACCGTTTTCACGAGCGCGTTCTTCATGGTGTTGGCGCCGTAGCCGCCGAGGGCAGGCCCATTCTTGGCTCTGGACTTGTATTTGTAGCCAGGCTCTCGTGGCAGGTGGACGAGCGTCGTGAACCTGGTCTTGCGCTCGACAAGCGTGCCAATGGCTGAGCGTTCCAGACCGATGATGAGGTCGCCTTCCCAATGCCCTGGAATGGTTCGGTCGGCGGCCTCGGCGGGTCGTTCGCTCAGCAAAGTCTCAGGCGTGACGTGTCCCCAAGTGTTTCGACGAGTCCGAGCACGCGGTTTTCGTAGCGCTCGACCTGTTCGTAGACACCACACGAGTTCTCTTTTGAGACCGCCACGGTCCTTGATGTAGAGCGCTTGGTAGATGGCCTCGTGGCTGATCCGCATCGACTCATCGTCGGGGAAATCGATACGGATTCGGTTGGCGATTTGTTCAGGGCTCCATCCCTGGACCCACGCTCGATCTCCGCGTCTGGGCTTGTTCAGACCACTCCACTTCGGTGCAGGCGGTCCCACAACATCCCCGCTTTCGGGGTTGCTGATCTTGCCAGCGAGACGCTCTTCGACATAGGTGTGCAGTCTCTTGTTGGCCACGAGCCTCGCGACCTTGGGGCGTCGTGCAGCCATGTCGGCTTTCCATTGCGCCACCGACGCCCGATACTCGACCTGGCCGCCGCGTGTGGCGGCGTTGCGACGCAGCTCACGAGAAATCGTCCCCGGGTCACGACCGACCGCCCGAGCGATCTCACGCACACCCTTGCCCTGGGCGCGTAGCAACGCGATCTCTTCTCGTTCAGCGAAACAGAGGTAACGGCCCGAAGGCTGCTTATTGATGTCAAAGGGTGCCATCCCGCCAGCATGACGGAACCACCGGCCCCCGACCGCTTGAGCAACACCGGCGACAGCCGACGCTTCCTCAGGCAGCGCTCCCTTGGCGATCTCAGCCCAGAACGCCGCCTCGACATGACGCTGAAACTTCGGATGCCCAGGCGACCTCAACTTCGGCCGAACAGCCCGATCTGCTGGTTGCTGACGACGAACCACACAACACCTCCACGACGGGGTGTTGCGACGACCAATTGAATCCGGCTTGCGTGCCGTGATCGCTATGTATCACGAGCTGTTTCGCCCGGTCTGGCTCGCGGTTCGAGATCGCCATGCCAAGAGCGTTTGTGACCAGCGAGGAGTCCTGGCGATGATCGATCGACCAACCCACGACGCGGCGACTGAACACGTCCAAGACAACACAGCAGTACAGCTTTCCTTCTCGCGTCGGATGCTCCGTGATATCGGTGACCCAAAGCCGGTCCGGTTCGACCCGGGCGAAGTCACGATCGACCAGGTCAGACGCGGTCTTGATCTTCGGAACGCGTTTGCGGCGTTTCGGACCGGGAAGGCCATAGATGCCGGCCCGACGACATCAACATCTCGATTGCACCAACGCCGACATTGATCTTGCGTCCAAGCGTGAGTTCCGCGTGCACCCGCCGCGAGCCATAGGTCCCACGCGACTCCGCATGGACCTGCACGATCTGATCAAGCAACCACGCATGACGGATCGCCCGCTCCGACGGCGCCCGTGTTCGCCAAGCATGGAAACCCGCGGCGGTGACACCGGTGATCCGACACGATCTGGCAATCTGATGGCCTTCGCTGGCCATCACTGCAACGGCTTCAAACTTCCTTTTGGGGGCACCACCGCCTTCAACAAATCGTTGGCCCTCTGTGTCGCTGCAAGCTCCTTCTCAAGATCGTTGATCCGCCGACGCGCGACCATCAGGTCGCTGTTCTCGACCGTCGCAGTTCCCGCCTTCTGGCCGGTATCAACCAGATGCTGATTCCACCAGTGATAGACCGTCGCAGCCGAGGGCTCGACCAGACCAGCAACCTCAGACACCGACTTCCCCGACTTGATCAGTTCGATGACTCGATGACGCAACTCCGGCGCGTATTGACGTGGCATACCGACAACTCCTTCATAGAAGCATGTCCGATTCCAGAAAACCACACCAACAAAACCCGGGGCACATCACCTGGATCACCTCACAGGGCTCAGCTCAGTGTCTCGAGGAACTTGAGCCGTCAGCGGTTTTCTCGTTTTCCCCGAAGATGCCCGTGGTCACGAAACAGTCACTACGAGTTCCGTGAGGATTGCGCAGCGGGTGAACGAGAGTGCATTACTGCCGGCGGGCAGGTCCGATGTTGCGAGCGCGGGGTTGTGTTCCGAGTGCCAGACTGTGGCTATGGACAAGTTCGCTCAGCAGCAATTCGTGGAACGGATGCGGATGTACCGCCGGCTGTGGGAAGCACCTATGTTCCAGGGCTGGCATTGGCTTCAGTGGAATTTCGAGCAGATCAGGGCACCTGGGACTCGGCTTGAGACTCCGTTCGCTCAGCTCACACTGAACGCACTACAACGCTGCGACGAGGCTATGCCCGGCTTTGCTGATGAGATGCTCGACCGGCTGTCGCTGCGCGTGGGCAGCCCGGATTACACCCGCGAGAACGGCAGCTATGGCGCGCTGACCCTGCGCGGCAAGCATCTGTCGCTGGCAGGCAACGAAATCCGTCTGGCCTACCGCGCCAAGGGCGGCAAGCGGGTGCGCCGGACGATGCGGCACAAGCGGCTGCACAGGGTTCTCGAAGGCATCGCCGACCTGCCGGGCAAGGAACTGTTCGTCTGGCGCAACCGCGATGGCGATTTCGTCCCCGTCGATTCCTCGCGGCTCAACGCCTACCTGACCGAGATTTCGGGCGTGGAGGGGGTCACCGCCAAGACCTTCCGCACATGGGCGGGCACGATGAGCGCGTTTCGCGAGGCGATGGCGGCGGTCGCCGACGACCGGACGCCGACGATCAAGGACCTGTCGGAGGCGGCGGCGGCCGAACTGCACAACACCCCGACCATCAGCCGCACCAGCTACATCCACCCCGCCGTCATCGATCTGGGCAAGGACGGGGACCGCATCCGCCGCGCGCTCGACAAGGCGCTGAAAGCCCCGGCGAAGCGCGACGGATTGCTGGCGGACGAGGTGCGGCTGATCCGCTATCTCGAACTCGCCCCGTGAAGCGCCGTCACGCGTCCTCGATCTGCTTCAGCCAGTCGGCAAGGTTGTAATACGTCGTCACCCGCGCGATTTTCCCGCCCTCGATGGCGAAGAACGCCCCTGCGGGCAGACGATACCGCTGGTTCTCCGCTTCCGGCAGACCCTCGACGGTCGCGGTGTAGAACCCGTTCACCGTGAACTCCGCTGCCGCCCTCTTCCCGTCCTCCGACACCATGACGACGATATCGGAGAGGCGCTCGGCATAGGAGCGGGTCATCGCTGCGTTGAACGCCCGGAAGGCCTCCTTGCCGATGCGCCGTTCGCCCTGGTTGACGTCATGTGCGACCTCGTCGGTCATCAGCGCGAGCATCGCATCGCTCTCGCCATCGTTGAAGGCGTCGTAATAAGCCTCGACCAATACGCGCGTTTCCATCTTCTCTCTCCCCGTGACGAGTCCTGTATGTCTCTCCGCCTTTCGGAGAATTCGGGACCGATTGCAAGCGCGACAGGCGTTTCCGACCGCTTTCCGTGCGTTGCCTCTTGATCCCGCGCGCCGCCTTCGCGAAAAGGGGCATCTACTTCATCCGAGGAAACCAGCCCCATGACCGACATCACCCTGACCCTGCCCGACGGAGCCGCCCGCACCTATCCGTCCGGCACGACGGGGGCGGATGTGGCGGCGGATATCTCGAAATCCCTGTCCAAGGCGGCCATCGCCTGCCGCATCGACGGGGCGCTGTCCGACCTGTCGATCCCCATGGAGCGCGATCACGCGTTCGGCATCGTCACCGCCAAGGATACCGCCGAAGCACTCGAACTCGTGCGCCACGACTGCGCGCATATCATGGCGCGCGCGGTGCAGGAAATCTGGCCCGATACCAAGGTGACCATCGGCCCGGTGATCGAGAACGGTTTCTACTACGACTTCGACCGGGCGGAGCCGTTCTCGACGGAAGACCTCGAAAAGATCGAGCAGAAGATGCGCAAGATCATTGCGCTGCGCGATCCCGTTCGCACCGAAGTGTGGGACCGTCCTCGTGCCGTAGCCCATTACGAGGCGAACGGAGAGCCGTACAAGGTCGAGCTGATCGAAGGCATCCCCGGCGACGAGCCGCTGCGCATGTACTGGCATGGCGAGTGGCAGGATCTGTGTCGCGGCCCGCACCTCGCCCATACCGGACAGGTGCCCGCCGACGGTTTCAAGCTGACCACCGTGGCCGGAGCGTACTGGCGCGGCGATTCCGACCGCGCGATGCTCCAGCGCATCTACGGCGTCGCGTTCCTGAACAAGAAGGATCTGGACGCCTATCTGCACCAGCGCGCCGAAGCGGAGAAACGCGACCATCGAAAGCTGGGCAAGGCACTGGAACTCTTCCACTTTCAGGACGAAGCGCCCGGGATGGTGTTCTGGCACCCCAACGGCTGGGCCATCTATCGCGCGCTCGAAGACTACATGCGCAAGCGGTTGAACGCGAACGGCTACAAGGAAATCCGCACCCCGCAGGTGGTCGACCGCAAGCTGTGGGAAGCATCTGGACATTGGGGCAAGTACCGCGAGAACATGTTCATCACGGAAATCGACGAGGAGCACGCGAACGAGAAACGCGTGAACGCCCTCAAGCCGATGAACTGCCCCTGCCACGTGCAGGTCTACAACCAGGGTCTGAAGTCCTATCGTGATCTTCCTCTGCGGCTTGCCGAATTCGGCTCCTGCCACCGCTACGAGCCGTCCGGGTCGCTGTCGGGCCTCATGCGCGTGCGCGGTTTCGTGCAGGACGACGCGCATATCTTCTGCACCGAGGACCAGATCGAGGCTGAGACCGCCGATTTCATCGAGCTATTGTCGAGTGTCTACAAGGATCTCGGCTTCGAGAAGTTCGACATCAAGTTCTCGACCCGCCCCGAAACCCGCGTCGGCTCTGACGAGGTGTGGGACAAGGCGGAAAGCGCGCTTGAACGCGCCGTGCAGCGGGTGACGAACGATTACGAGATCGACCCCGGCGAGGGTGCGTTCTACGGACCGAAGCTCGATTTCAAGCTGACCGATGCCATCGGGCGCGAATGGCAGTGCGGCACCCTTCAGGCCGACTTCAACCTGCCCGAACGGCTCGACGCCGAATACGTGGCCGAGGACGGGTCGAAGAAGCGCCCGGTCATGATGCACCGCGCGATCCTGGGGTCGTTCGAGCGGTTCATCGGCATCCTGATCGAGAACACCGCCGCCCGCTTCCCCCTCTGGATGGCGCCGCGTCAGGTGGTGGTGACGACCATCGTGTCGGATGCCGACGAGTATGCGGAGGGTGTCGTCGCCGCCTTGCGCACGTCCGGCTTGCGCGCCGAGGGCGATCTGAGGAATGAGAAGATCAACTACAAGGTGCGCGAGCATTCCGACCAAGCGGTGCCCTACATCCTCGCGGTCGGGCGCAAGGAAGTCGATGAACACACTGTTTCGGTGCGAAAACTCGGCGAGAAGGGTCAGAAGGTCATGCGACTGGACGACGCCATCGATATGCTGCGCGAAGAGGCGCAGATGCCGGGGTAGGACGCTGAAGGGATGCGGTCGGGCCGATAAGGCGGTCCGGCCTCAGCGTAGCGCGTCGGGGTCGGCCAGAATATCGATGCCCAGCATGTTCAGGTAATGCGGTATGTCGATGAAAATCCAGTTTTCCGCCAGCCTATCCCCGTCCCGGCGATAGATGTCGACGACCCGCATATCCGCGACCTTGCCCGTCGCGGGCACCCCCATGTAATCGCCCGTCGCGGTAAGCGATAGGTTGGGCCAGCCAAAGAAACCGCCGAACGTCCCTTCGGCCAGACGGCAGACGTGGCCGTTGAACGTGCGGTTAGACAGGCCCTTGCGAAACGGTTGCTGGTGCTGCTCGACATACCGGTCGATCGTGTAGGTTGCGCCGATGCCCTCCGGTCCCCACCAGATCATGTCGTCATGCCAGCGCCGCGCCAGTTCGGCTTGCGGGGTCGCGTCCCTCGGGGGCCTGCCGCTGCCATCGTTGGAGTTGCTCGCGACATCGGCGATCATCCGGTTGATCAACGCCAGCGTTTCCCGGCCCTCCTCCACATCGCTGGAACCGAAGAGCAGCCCGTCATGGGTCGCGGGACCGGGCTGGACCAGATGCGCTGCCGTCTGGTGCGGCATGGGGTCGAGACCCGCCTGACGCATCAGGTGGAGCAGGTCGCAGAAGAGCGCCGTCTCGACGATGCGCCCACCCTCCACGCGGTTGAACTCCGCATAGCGCAGCATCGCGATCTTGCGGGTCGCGGGGATGCCGAGGAACGGCGCGTCGAACAGGCCCATGAGATGGCCCATCGAGACGGTCCAGACCGACGCGTGTCCGTCGATCTCGTTCGATCCGGCCATGAAGACGTCCTGCCGCCGCTGCACGCGGCTGAAGGAAGCGAGGAAGGGCGACCAGAATGCGTCGGCCACGGCCTGCGCCCCGGTCCGTTCGTGCCAGGGATGCATGCCACGCCAGTGCCAGTCGTCCGACACGCACTCGGCCAGCACCCCCGCCACCGTCTTCGGCGTTGCCTTGGCGAGGGTCGCGTAATGGTCGAGAACCAGTGCCTTCTCGGCCTGAAAATCGCTCATCCTTTCACGGCACCCGCCGTCAGGCCCGATACGATCTGACGCTGGAAGAACAGGATCAGGACGAAGAGCGGCGCCGTGGCCGACACCACCGCCGCCACCGCGAACATCACGTTCCCTGCCTCGAACGTGGAGCCGAGGAAGGAGGCGATCTTGGGGACCATCGTCTGGTTTTCCTGATTGAGAAGCAGCGCCGTCACGGTGAAATCATTGTAGGCGAGCAGGAAGCTGAACAGCCCGGTCGTGATGACGCCCGGCCACATGACGGGCACGATGACGTGCCGGAACGCCTGGAACCGCGTGCAGCCGTCGACCATCGCGCTTTCGTCCAGGTCCTTGGGAATGTTGAGAAAGAACGAGTGGAGCATCCAGAGGGTGAAGGGCTGGTTGATGGCGACCAGCACGATGATGGTGGTCGGCAGATGGCCCCACAGGTTCCACTGGAAGAATGGCAAGAGGTAGCCCGAGACCAGCGTGATATGCGGCATCGCGCGGAAAACCAGTGCGATCATCAGCAGCCAGAAGGCGTAGCGATAGCCGGACCGTGCCAGCGCATAACCGCCTAGCGTGCCCAGCGTCAGCGAGATCGCCACGGTGAAGATCACCACGATCAGCGTGTTCAGCGCCGCGCGCCAGAACTCCTCCTGCACCCAGGCACCGTCATAGCCGTTGCCGGTGAAGGCATCGCCCGTCTCGATGATGGTGCGGGTGCCCCAGAGGGCGTTCATCCAGTCGGCCTTGGAGAAGAAATCGGCCTCGACCTTGAAGGACCCCCAGAGCGTCCAGAGGAACGGGAAGGACGCGACGACGATCCACAGCAGCACGAAGAGGGTGGAGAACACGATCAGCGCGGGGGATCGCTTCTGTCCGTCCATGGTCATGGCTCAGGCCCTCTTGCGGTTGAAGTCGTGCCAGGTGCGGACCAGCACGGGCGCGAGCAGGATGCAGGTGCCGATGACCGTCAGCACCGAGGTGGCCGCGGCGGAATTGAACCGCGCGATATCGCCCTTGAGGTCGGCGAAGATCGAATAGGACAGCGAGGTCGCGTTCGCCGCCGCCGAGAAGCCGATGATCGGCTCCAGCACGCGGAAATTGTCCATGAACTGGATCAGCATGATGAAGACCGTCAGCGGCGCGAGATGGGGGATCACGACGTAGCGGACGCGCTCCCACCGGCTCGCCCCGTCGATCATCGCCGCTTCCAGCGTCTCGCTCGGCACGCTCTGGAGGCCGGCATAGTACACGATGAAGGCAAACGGCGCGGAATGCCAGATGCCGTAGACCAGCAGCATGACCCAAGTCAGTACCGGCGACGCCTTGAGCGACAGGTTCGGGTCGTCGAAGATCGCCTGAAGGGACTTGCCCAGGATGCCGTCCGCGTCGATCATCCAGAACAGGATGAGCGAGCCGACCAATGGCGTGACCAGCATGGGCAGGAGGGAGACGAAGATCGTCGTCCCCTTCATGAACCGGGGCAAGGTGTTGACGCCCAGGGCGATGGCGAGGCCCAGCACGATGACGACCGGCGTGACGACGAAGGTGTAGACCAGCGTGAAGACCAGCGCCTTGTAGAACGGCAGGTTCATGACCTTGCCGAAGAACGCGCCGAAAGTCTCCGACGTGGCCCATGCTTCCGCCAGCGCGTCGACGGCGAGGTGGCCGCGATCCAGATAGGTGCCGATGCCGTTGAAGCGCCCGAGCGGGCTTTCCTCGCGCAGGGCCTGCGTCGCTTCCTGATCGATGGTCGTTTCTTCCACGCACCCGAAAGGGCCGCAATTCTCGACGGTTACGACGACCTGCTCATGCTGGATATGAAGCGACTGGATGACGATGGAAACGAGCGGCGCGGCGATGAAGAGCAGCATGGCCGCAAGCGAAGGCAGGATGAACCAGAAGAACGTCTTGTGCGGCATCGTCCTGCCCCCGGCTGAGTGGAAGAGCGGCGCCGCCCCCGGGGGCGGCGCGGCGAAGGGCCTTTACTTGACGAAACCCTGTTCCCGTGCGGCCGTGGTGTAGGCAGCTTCGACATCGGCAAGCGCCTGCTCGGCCGATTCCTGACCTTGGAGGAAGTCGGACAACTCGTCGCCGAGCGCGGTGTGCAGCAGGCCGATATACGGCACCATCGGATAGGGCCGCGCCCCGGCCTGCGCGCTGGCCGAGACACCGGCGGCGGCGGGCGTGGGTTCGTAGCCTTCGAGCAGCCAGACGGCCTTGTCGTTATGATCCTTCAGCACCTCGGGCGAAACGCCGTGGACCATGGCGATGAACGATGCCTCGGCATCTTCGTCCGACGCGTTCGCCGCGATGGTGAAACCGTCCCACCACAGCGTCGTCGCCGGGGTATCGCCACCGCCGACCGTGGGCGCCCCCGTCAGGACGGTCGCGCCGACGATCTCCTCGGTCGAGCCTTCGTCGTCCAGGATCGGCTGGCCGCGCGACCCCCACATGGTCGCGAGGGCCAGCTTGCCCGATTCCCACAGCGCGCCGGTCGCATTGGAATCGAAGGTCAGGAAATCGGGATTGGAGTAGTCCATCAGCGTCTTGAGCGTCTCCAGCGCCGCGACGCCCTTTTCGTTGTTCACCGCCACCTCGGCCGTGCCGGGGGCGAAGAAATCGCCGCCATAGCCGAGATACATGTTCACGAATTCCTCGCCGAGGTTCCACCCCGTCTTGGTGTTCATCGCGAAGGGGTGCTCCATGATCCCCTTTTCCTCGATGATCTTCGCGGCCTCGATGACCTCCTCGTAGGTCGTGGGCACCTCGACGCCCGCTTCTTCCAGAATGTCCTTGCGATAGAACAGGTGCTGGGCGTTCGCCATGAAGGCGACGGCCATCACCTTGCCGTCGACGGTGATGAGCTGGTTTTTAGCGAGCGACTGGCCGTGCTTCTCGACAAGATCGTCGAGCGGACGAACGAGGCCCTCGTTCAGGAGCGGCACGAGCGAGCCGTTGGCGACGATGGCGACCGAATACTGCGAGGGGTTCGCGGTAAGGGCGGCGACCTGGATTTCGCGATGCTCGGTCGTGAGGTTCGTCTCGATGGTCACGTCGCCGGTCGCGCATTCGCCCGCCCGGTCGACCACGGCATGGATCGCCCCGAAATCATTGCCGAGAACGGTGATATCGCCCTTCTCGATGTCGCAGGCCGCGTGGGCGCCGCCCGAAAGCAGCGCGAAGACGGCGGTCGTGGTCAGTATCTTGAAATGTTTCATCGGCTTGGTCTCTCCCCAGAAATCATGACCGCGCCTGTATGGCGGCCCTCGTTCTCCCGCCGGTCTCGAATCAAGCGCGGCAGGATGCTTTGCGTCAGTAAACGGCCACTTCGCACTCTCGCGCAAGGGGTTTCCCCGTGGAAAACATCGACGGGACAAGCCGCTTGCGCCGGGGCGAAGGATGCGCCTATCGTTTCTCCCTATCCCCGAAAGCGGAGCGAGTCGCGATATGGCCGAGGTGCAGCTCAGGAACATCTCCAAGCGCTGGGGGGCTTTCGTCGGCGTCGACGATTTCAACCTCACCATCGCGGATCGCGAGTTCCTCGTGCTGCTCGGCCCGTCCGGCTGCGGCAAGACGACGACCATGCGCATGATCGCGGGGCTGGAGACGGCGACCGAGGGCGATATCCTCGTGGACGGCAAGCGGATCAACGATCTGGACCCCAAGGATCGCGACGTGGCGATGGTGTTCCAGAGCTATGCGCTCTACCCCAATCTAGACGTCTACGAGAATATCCGCTTTCCGCTCAAGGTGCGCAAGGTCGAACCCGCCACCCATGACGCCCGCGTGCGCAAGGCGGCGGAGATGGTGGAACTGACCGAGTTCCTGCACCGCCGCCCCGCCGCGCTCTCGGGCGGTCAGCGCCAGCGCGTCGCCCTCGCCCGCGCCATCGTGCGCCAGCCGAA
>ENA-ORXT01005180-ORXT01005180.1-marine-metagenome-genome-assembly--contig:-NODE-5180-length-12927-cov-9.884747_pt1 | contig 12927 bp, 10 predicted proteins | sample MGYA00237868_ERZ511482 | MGnify/ENA metagenome assembly ERZ511482 | reverse complement strand
TGATGCTGCTTTTTCTAAGCTTTTTAATTCGACTAATTCTAAATTAACAAATTCTTTTGACCCAGCATTGAAAGCAAATTTTTCAGCTAGTATAGCTGAATATGAAAAAGCGAAAGAAGTACTTATCGGTCCAACAATTCGTAGAGATACGTACCCATCTTTAGAACCTGTAAAAATCCAATCTACTCCTAAAACAGTAGCGGAAGCTACCCAGAATAAGGCTAATACAGGCGTGAACGAGGAAGATTTAAAAAGTGCAAGAAAGTGGAGAAATATTTTTTTATTGACCAATATATTTGCTTTAGCACTAGCGGGATATTTTTTTTCAGCGGGACTAGAAAATAAAAAGACAATATTGGAAAATGAAAAGAAAATAAATGGCTCGGAGGCAGTAAAGCAAAAAGCCTTCTATGATAAATATAAAGGAATAATCAAAAATCGAGATTTTAAGATTAAAAATAGTGGGGAGAGCCCATTTTATTTGAGTGGCTATCAGGTATCTTATTTAGATGCAAATGGTCGTATAAAAAGCTACCCTGAGAAAAGCCACCATCTATTTAAAAAAGCAATTGAGATAAAAGCAAAAAAGAGTTTTAAGCTAGATATAGTACAAGTAGATCAGGATACGATTTATCCTGGCAAAGCCTTCTTTTATTCTATTTTATTAATGCCTGAGAAGAAAGATGATTTTAAAGCCTTTTCTGGATTAGTTTATAGTGAGGAAGGTATTTCATTAAATCCCACATTTTACACAAATGACTAAAAAACTAATTCTTTTTGTTTGTTTCCTAGTTGGCGTTGTTCCAATAGTATTTTCCCAAAAATCATTGATAATAGATTTACTTAAACCTAATATTCCTGAACCTACTACAAAGCAACCGATTGGTAGTAGCAGTACCTCTCAAATAAACAAAGTCAAAGAAGAGGTTTTTACACAGTTAAAATTGACCTCTGATCTTTCAGGTACGGTCTATGTAAATGATACGGCATATCTATTAATTGCGGGCTACCCTTTGATTTTACCCGTTCCTAAGTCGTATAGCGTCTTTTTTGTTACAGAGGATAAAGTCTATGAAACAGCGACTCATAGAGAGCAGTTGAGGATAGATAAAAAGAATATGCAGCAGCATATTGATTTTCAATTAATCGAAAAATATCAAGCTTATACAAGGGGACTTCGACAAGAGGCGATAGATGAAGCTATTCTGTCTACCATTAAAATGGATTATATTAGGATAGGGGAGGAGTCTAATAATTATGAGGCTTATAATACTATTCTATTCGGAAAACAAGAAGTAACAGTAGCACAATATGCACTCTATAAAAGAACGAATGAAAGAAGTTTTACGAGTCGTGCAACTGCAAGCAGTGTTGTAGATATAAGTCGAAAGTTGGAACTAAAGCGAGTCACTAAAGCAGGCGTAGATTGGCAATATGACGCAATTGGGAGATTAATACCAGATCCAATGAATTCTAACCTACCTGTAGTAAATATTAGCTGGCAGGAGGCAAAAGCATTTTGTACATGGATGAGTGCCCAAGATTTATCTCATAATTATCGCTTACCTACCAAGAAAGAGTGGATTTATTTTGCACAGTGTGGTCAATACGAAAATCCCTATCCTTGGGGTAGTGAAAAAGCAGGCTTTAAGACAACGGCAAATCTTAGAGATAATAGTTTAAGAAATACGATAAATGCTATACATAGCGAGTATGAGGACTATGCGGATGGTTTTGCTTATACTAGCCCTGTAGGTAGTTTTGAACCTAATTGCTATGGCATTTATGATATGGCAGGTAATGTTTGGGAATGGTGTTCTGATTGGTTTCATTCTAATTACTATGCACATCGGCAAAAGAATACAGTCGTTAACAATCCAGAAGGTCCAGGAAATAGCTATGACCCGAACAATCCCGCTACTTGGCAAAAAGTAGTAAGAGGGGGGTCTTTTTTATGTAATGATAGTTATTGTTCTGGCTATAGAGTTGCTGCTCGGATGAAATCTAGCCCTGATACTGGATTGGAGCATACGGGGTTTAGGTGTGTGATTAGTGAAAAATAGAAAAAAAATTCTAAGTTCAAGTGCAAGAGTCAAGTTCAAGTTCAAAACGGGACGTTGAGAGCTTAGATGCCAGATTTTAAAAATCTGGCGCATCTTGGCTCGTCTCGTTTTGAACTTGAACTTGACTCTTGCACTTGAACTTAAAAAATTCCCTCCATGCAAATACCAATAGGACTCAAAAAAGTAGCCGCCATGTGTGTGCTAAAACATAAAGATAAATTCCTACTACTCAAAAGGGCGAACGAACCAAATAAAGGAATGTACGTACCTGTAGGAGGCAAACTAGAACCTTTTGAAGACCAAATCACCGCAGTCTTAAGAGAAACCCATGAGGAAACTGGTATTTTGTTGGAATCTGCCAAATATTGTGGCACATTAATAGAAACTTCTCCGACCAAATACAATTGGATCTCTTATATATATATGGCAGAAATAGCCGACCAAGTTCCTCCTTATTGCGATGAAGGGATTTTGGAATGGATTGCCATCAAAGATTTACTAACTATTCCTACGCCACCCACAGATTGGTGGATTTATAAATATATTTTAGAAAATAAACCCTTTGCTTTTAGTGCTATTTACGATGAAAAATTAAAGATGCTTCAGTTAATCGAAGAAATTGAAGGTCTTGTTAAATATGAATTTTAGAAGCGAGAACAGAGAACAGAGATTAAAGAGAAAATTCGTTAAAATGAAAATGTTTTCCTTCGATTATCAACGAAAACTGTCTCTATTCTCGCTTCTCTGCTCTCTATTCTAAAGAAACCTTCAAACCTAAAATTAAAATTATGTGTTGTACATTTTTAAAAAAATTGATCACCTTTAGTTTAATGTTATTTACTATTGGTCTGTTCGGTCAAGCAACTAAAACAGTTGTGATAAATGAAATTATGGCTTCTAATTCGACCACCGCAGCAGATCAGGATGGAGAATTCGATGACTGGATTGAATTATACAATACCACGAATGCCACCATAAATTTATCTGGATACTTTCTCTCTGATGACCCCGATGCTATAGATAAATATACTATTCCAGAAGGTACCACTATTCCTGCAAATGGTTATTTGATTATCTGGGCTGATGACGATGTAGATCAAACAGGACTACATGCTACTTTCAGACTGTCTGCATCTGGAGAAGCAGTATTGTTAGCGGATACTAACGCCGACGTAATAGATGAAGTCAGCTTTGATGCACAGAATACAGATATATCTTTGGCTCGTGCTCCTAATGGTACGGGAGATTTCATCACACAAGCTCCTACCTTTAATGGCAACAATGATAATGCTGTTGATGGCCCTTCCAGTGACATAGGATTTGGAGAAATAGTTATCAATGAATTAGTAGCTTCTAATGATTCCACTAGTAATATTGTAGATGATAATGGACAGTATGAAGATTGGATAGAATTATACAATAATACCAATCAAGCAATTGACTTAACAGGTGTTTATTTATCCAACAATAAAACCAATCTGAAAGAATGGAGATTTCCTGATGGCGCCTCTATCGCTGCCAATGATTATTTGATTGTTTGGGCAGACGAAGATTTAAACCAAGATGGATTACATGCCAATTTTAAACTAGCAAGATTAGGAGACGAACTTCGACTAGTCAATACAGATGAAAGCATTATTGATTCTTTGACATTTCCTGAGCAAAAAACCAACATCGGCTATGCTAGAATGCCCAATGGAACAGGGGCTTTTACCTTTAAAACAACTACTTTCAATGCCAATAATAATGATGGGACAACCAATACCCGTCAAGAATTATTAGCTAGTGCTGCTTTCAATGTTTACCCCAATCCTGCACAGGAGGAAGTATTTATTGAATGGACAAAGACGAACCAGCCTGTCGAAGAAATGGATGTTAAAATATACGATATGCTCGGTAAATTAGTGTATTCAAAAAGAGAACGTACCTCCAAAATGCACTTATTGGTTGGAGACCTTATACCTAGCGTTTATTTTGTGGTCGTTAATGAAAATATTGGAAAGAAATTACTGCTCGTGCTGTAGAGAACGAAGAAAAAATAAAATGAACATTTTACTTTTAAAGAACCCTTTCCATCAAGGTTTTATAAAATCAAAATGACGGCTTATTTTTTAAGCGTTACTCAGTACACTGTTAATTATCTGCCAAAATGGCACACAAAGGTGTAAAAATGACTATATTTGCAAACCTTTTTCAGTGAGTACTTAGGCTTATGTAAAAGTCTTAAGGAGGTATTTTGGTTTTAAAGGAAGGGGATACCTTGAAAGTATCCCCTTCCTTTCGCAAATTGCAAATACAAGGAGCTTAAATCCCCTCTTAACACCTCTTGCACAAGCCTACTAAAAATATAGATTCAACTATGTACAATGACAATCCAACATTGGACAATATTCCCAAAAAAGTAGACGAGACCAAGCAAGGGGAAGTATTTTTTAAAGAAGAAACCAAGGCAAACGACAAGAAATTTTATATAGAGAGTTATGGTTGTGCTATGAATTTTAGTGATAGCGAGATTGTTGCTTCTATCTTGTCGAAAACAGGATACAGTCCTACCAAAAATGTTCAGGAATCAGACTTAATTTTAATCAATACTTGCTCTATTCGGGAGAAAGCAGAATTTAATGTGCGGCAGCGATTAAGGGTATTTGATAAAATAAAGAAACAGCGTCCAGGTACCTTAGTAGGTGTTTTAGGCTGTATGGCGGAGCGATTAAAAGCGAAACTATTAGACCAAGAGAAATTGGTGGATATGGTAGTAGGACCGGATGCTTATCGAGATTTACCCAAATTAATTGCCTCAGCAGATGAAGGCGAAAAAGGGATGAATGTGTTCTTATCAAGAGACGAAACTTATGCGGACATTAGCCCGCTTCGTTTAGGTAGCAATGGTGTTTCTGCTTATATTTCAATTACTAGAGGTTGCGATAATATGTGTTCTTTCTGTGTAGTTCCCTATACTAGAGGCAGAGAGCGAAGTAGAAATGCGTTTAGCATAGTCGCAGAAGCTACGGATTTATATAATAGAGGCTATAGAGAAGTAACTTTATTAGGTCAAAATGTAGATTCTTATACTTGGGAAAATCCAGAAACAAAAGATAAAACATCTTTTGCTGCTTTATTAAAATTGGTCGCCGAAGTACATCCTGATTTACGGGTTCGTTTCTCTACTTCCCATCCAAAAGATATATCAGATGAGGTGCTATTTGCCATAAGAGATTATGAAAATATCTGTAATTATATCCATCTCCCTGTTCAATCTGGTAATAGTCGGATTTTAAAGTTAATGAAGCGGACTTATACCCGGGAATGGTACCAACAAAAAATAGATCGAATTTACGAAGTAATTCCAGATTGCACTATTTCCTCCGATATTATGACAGGGTTTTGTTCAGAAACAGAAGAAGAACATCAGGATACTATGAGCATGATAGAATATGCTAATTTTATTCTGTCTTATATGTTTTGTTATTCTGAACGACCAGGCACTTATGCCGCTAAGCACCTAGAAGATGATATACCTCATGCAGTCAAAAAAAGACGACTATCGGAAATTATAGTGTTACAAAGTCGGCTATCTTTAGAACATAATAAAACGGACTTAGGCAAAGTATTTAAAGTCTTAATTGAGGGGGATTCCAAGAAATCGGATCAAGATTTTAGAGGTAGAAACTCCCAAAGTAAGGTCATTATCTTTCCTAAAAAAGAAGGCTTAAAACCGGGTAATTATGTGCAAGTGAAAGTAGAGACCCTAACAAGTGCTACCTTGATTGGAACGATAGTTAGTTAATGAAGATGAAAGTAGGAATAGCATGGGATAGATTTTTTTAGAGGGAGTGAATTTGATTTGTTTTTTGTTAAAAAACAAATCAAATTCACTCCCTCTAAAGAGAAATATTTAAATATATTTTTTACCCGCTATTATAGATAAAAAAGGGTTAGTAAATTTCTAAGGCTAAAAACAAACATTTATGAACTTACAATCCATCAAGCAACGATTTGGCATTATTGGCAATTCAGAGGGCTTAACTCGGGCTTTAAGTACAGCTATAAGGGTTGCACCTACTGATTTATCGGTCTTAATATCGGGTGGAAGTGGAGTTGGTAAAGAGGTATTCTCAAAAATAATTCATTCTTTAAGCCCTAGAAAACATGAAAAATTTATAGCCGTAAACTGTGGCGCCATACCAGAGGGAACCATTAATGCGGAACTATTTGGGCATGAAAAAGGCGCATTTACTGGCGCTATAGGAGAAAGAAAAGGCTATTTTGAAAGCTATAATAAAGGCACTATATTTTTAGATGAGATTGGCGAAATGCCATTAGAAACACAAGCCTACCTATTAAGAGTTTTAGAAACAGGAGAATATATCCGAGTGGGTTCTTCTAAAACCCAGAAAACAGATGTCCGAGTCGTAGCTGCCACCAATGTTAATTTACAAGACAAAATAAAGAAAGGGAAGTTTCGAGAAGACCTGTTTTATCGCTTAAATACCGTACCCATTAATGTGCCGCCTTTGCGGGAAAGAAGGGAGGATATTTACATGCTATTCAGAAAATTTGCATCTGATTTTTCAGAAAAATATAGGACGACACCCATACAAATTGATGATAAAGCCAGAATCATGATAGAAAATTATGATTGGCCAGGAAATATAAGAGAACTAAAGAATTTTGTGGAACAACTTTCCGTTTTATCAGAAGAGAAATTGGTGACAGCAGAATATATGATAGATTTTATGCCTCAAATTAGAAATCGTAATTTGCCCGCCATTTCGGGTAATGGCAGCACAGCTAATGATTTTAATGAGCGAGAATTATTATATAAAATTCTATTTGATTTAAGGAATGAGGTAGGTGATCTAAAAAACTTGGTTGTAGAATTGGTAAAATTCAATAATTTAAGAATGCCAGAAATGCCAAGAGCATTACAAAATTATACGAATGCGAACATAAAATCCGTACGGTCTAACAATGGATACGACAATTATATTATTGATGAATCCTCTGAAGATGGATCGTCTAATGGAAATTCTAGACGCCCTATTATTGTTGGGTCACAAGATAAGCCGCTGTATGATAGTATGGAAGAGGTAGAAGAAGTTTTAAGTTTAGCTGCCAATGAAAAAGAGTTAATCAAAAGGGCTTTAAAAAAGCATAAAGGAAGAAGAAAAGACGCTGCCATCGAATTGGAAATTTCCGAACGAACTTTATATAGAAAGATTAAAGAGTATGAATTATAAAATTAAAGGCTATTTATATTTCATTGCATTAACGATTACTTGCTATTTTTTGTTGAATAGCTGTACGGTTTCTTTAAAAAGTACAGGTATTCCAGTCACCATTAATACTTTCTTTGTTGAAGAATTTGACAACACTGCCAGTAATGTGGTTCCAACCTTAAGTTATGATTTTTCCCAAGCTTTAATCGATAAAATTAGAAACGAGTCTAGATTGAATTATGTAGAGACAGACCCTGATGTTATCTTCAGTGGCGTTATTTCCCGATATCAAGTAACTTCTGTTGCCCCTGAAGAAAATAATGGTATTGCTACGACTGCGTTTAATCGGCTAGAAATGGGCGTACAAGTCAACTACATTAACAATAAGGAAGATGATCCTAAGAAAAAAGAATGGTCTCAACTATTTTCTTTCTTTGTAGATTTTGAAAGTGATCAAAATTTATTGGATGTACAAGAATCTTTAATTGAAGCCTTAAATGATCAATTAGTGGAAGACATTTTCAACAAAGCTTTTACTGATTGGTAAGTAGAGTTGTTTATTTGTTTAGAATGTGTATTTGTTTAAAAAAACTAAAGCGGTATCAAGTTACCTCAATACCGCTCTATTTCCCAAAAGCTGAATATATATTTCTTGCTATACTTTACGAGCTGTTTTGGGAATAGTTGCTGATTAGGCTAAAATTTGTCATTTTTTTTTGTCTCGATATGGGTACAATAATCGGAGTCTAATGTAGGGGATACTTTGAAAGTATCCCCTACATTTCAACGCTAATAAACCATTTACACATCACAAGTAACGACACCCTGTTTCAAGGCAGCCAACTTATCGTCCCAAGTAGGAATAAATTCTTGCCCAATATAGCCTTTGTATCCTGTATCTAAAATCGCTTTCATAATCGCCGGATAGTATAATTCCTGCGTTTCATTAATTTCATTTCTGCCAGGCACCCCTCCCGTATGATAATGAGCTATGTAATCTTTGTATTTTTGGATAGTTGCAATCACATCCCCTTCCATTATTTGCATGTGGTAAATATCATACAATAATTTAAAATTCGGAGAAGCCATTTTATCCACTAATGCTGCCCCCCACGGCGTATGATCACACATATAATCCTTATGGTTCACCTTACTATTCAGTAATTCCATAATTACCGTAACCCCATTCTTTTCGGCATGTTTAACAATAGCGTCTAGACCAACGGCACAATTTTCCAAACCTACTTGGTCATCCATACCATTGCGATTTCCAGAGAAGACAATCACATTTGGAATACCATTTTCCGCCGCTTGCTCTACTAATTTTAAATAAGGAGCTAATAATTTTGCATGATTATTGGGGTCGTTAAAGCCTTTTTCAATATTAGCAAAAGCACCTGTACCTACTGCGCTCGTCAATCCATTTTTTATTAATAAAGGCCACTCTTCGGCAGTCGTCAACTCTATAGATTTAAGCCCTCCAATATCATTAACCCCTTCTATAAAAGCCTCAAAGGGAATACTACTATAACACCAACGACAAACAGAGTGATTGACATTTCCCTTGTAAATAGTTGGTTTTTCTTTTTCGACTAATTGAATGGCCGGTGTTGTCTTCTTTTGCATGGTTTCTGCCACTTTTGTAGTAGGCGTACAGGCAGTTGTTCCCAAAGCGACTAGTCCACTTCCTCCAAGTGCCAAGTTTTGAATAAGCTTTCTTCTTTTCATAGTTTAGGTTTTTGTACGTGATACAGGTATTTAAATAGCTTAGGCAGGGATGCCTACCAAACTGACCGTAAACTCAGAAAATACGTTTTACGATTTTGCAAGTAACTGATTTTATGTAATTTAGTAACGAGTATCGTCACGATATTTGTCAAAGAATCAAAATATTTCACGAACTTATCCGCTAGGATTAGACCAAGCCCCGCCAGCCTCCGCCAAGGAAATACAACCATCATAATTACCGGGAACAGGATCAAACTGTAACACTTCCGTCATACCCACTTCCGAAGTAAAAAAACCTCGATACGTTAAGTGTTTCATGACCCCAATAAAACTAGGGTCTTCAGAATTTTGCGCCTCTTTTTCCAGTTGTTGTAAAAAAGAAAGCTTTTGTTCGGGCGTAGCATCTATAAAGCTTTTTCCATTAGCTGCCTGACTTTTTTTATCAAAGTCCGCAAAACCAGCTGCCACCTGAACTTGCTCCTCTTTTGTGAAATTATCTTTAAACATCAAATCTATATATGCAGGCACCCCAACATCCAAAGCACCCGGCGTATCTGTTCTGGGGATCAAAATATCGGCTACTATCTCCACCACTTTAGCTTGGTCTGTTGATAGAAAGGAAGGAGTCCAACTCAATGATTCTGTTGCAGCCGTTTGGCAACTAGTTATACTGGAAAAAATAGCAGCAGAAAATGCAGTGCTGCCTAATAAAAATCCTGTACGTTTGATAGCTTTTCTTCTATCCATAATATATATTTTTGGTAAAACTTAAAAGAGCAGGTAAAAAGTATAATTGGTATATAGGTTCTTTAGAGGGAGGAGATTTGATTTGTTTTTTTATAAAAAACAAATCAAATCTCCTCCCTCTAAAAAAATCTATCCAATCTACTGCTTGCCTGATGATAGAAGTATTTTTTCATCGTTCCCTAAGTTTTACTATTTTTTACAAATTTGATTGTCAAATCTTGTAGGTATTTGAACTTGCGCTACAAATTCCCTTTCTTCAATTCGTTCACCGCAAAATCAGCTGCTCTAGCCGTCAATGCCATATACGTTAAAGAAGGATTTTGACAAGCGGCAGAAGTCATACATGCTCCGTCCGTTACAAAAACATTCTTGGCATCCCACACTTGATTCCATTTATTTAAAACAGAAGTTTTAGGATCTCGACCCATTCTAGCAGTGCCCATTTCGTGAATACCAGTACCGGGGAAACTTTTAGAGTCGTAAGGAGTGACATCTTTGAAGCCAGACGCTTCTAGCATTTCCGCAGCCTGTACCGTCATGTCCTTTCTCATTTCCCATTCATTTTCTTTCCATTCTGCATCGAAAGTAATAGTCGGTTGCCCATACATATCTGTTAACTCCCGATTAAGCATCATTTTATTTTCGTGGTACGGCAAACATTCGCCAAACGCAGTCATACCCATTCTCCACGGACCAGGCGTTTGAACCAATTCTTTAATAGGCTTCCCTACCGACAGTTCTTTTACAAAGCGACTCCAATTGGTACGACTTGCTCCTCCTTGATACCCATAACCTCTGATATAGTTTTTCTTCGTATCTGGTCTTCCCGGTAAATTCTGAAAACGAGGAATATAAATACCATTTGGTCGCCGACCCTTATAATAACGGTCGTTAAAGCCATCATAAACACCAGAAGCCCCCAATCTAAAATGATGATCCATAATATTATGTCCCAATTCTCCACTTGAACTACCTAAACCACCTTCCCAAACATCATTCGCTGATTGCATTAATATCTGAGTAGTTGGAATACAAGACGCACAAACGAAAACGATTTTAGCATGAAAATCAATCATTTCTTTCGTTTCGGTATCCATTACTCGAACGCCAGAAGCTTTTTTCGTGTTTTTATCGTAAATAAGTTCCGTTACATTAGAAAACGGTCGAAGCGTCATATTTCCAGTAGCTGCCGCCGCTGGCAAGGTAGAAGCATTACTACTAAAATAACCACCATAAGGACAGCCTCTCATACACAAATTCCGAAACTGACACTTCCCACGTCCTTTATGCGCTTTGGTAAGATTAGCCGAACGTCCTATCGTAAGAATCCTATCTGTATATTTTTCTGCCACTTTTTTACGAACATGCTGCTCTACGCAGTTTAATTCCATTGGTGGTAAAAAATTACCATCGGGCAAATTAGCTAAACCTTCTTTTTGACCATTAATACCTGCCCAATCTTCTGCATAGTCATACCACTTTTCAACATCCTTATATCTAATTGGCCAATCAACAGCCACCCCATCTTTTTTATTTGCCTCAAAATCCATTTCACTCCAACGATAACTTTGTCTACCCCATAATAAAGACCGACCGCCAACATGATAGCCTCTAATCCAATCAAACTGTTTAACTTCACTATAAGGGTGCTCGGTATCTTTTACCCACCAATGCTTCGTAGATTCTCGAATGGTGTAACCTGTTCGCATTTGTTTTTCATAATCTTTACGCTCCGCAACAGGTATACGATCCCGATGGGGAAAATCCCAAGGGTTCATATTCATAGTGGGATAATCCTTTACATGCTCAATATTTCGTCCTTTCTCAAGAACTAAGGTTTTTAAGCCCTTCTCTGTCAATTCTTTGACAGCCCAACCCCCACTGATACCAGAACCAATGACAATGGCATCATAAGTATTTTGTTCCTTAGATTTAAGATTTAGATTCATACAAATATTTTGAAATGTTTATAGTATTAGTAATATTCAATCAAATATGCAAATAAAACAGCTATTGCTTCTCCTATCTTAAAGCTAGAAACTCCCACCAGTTAAATACTAGTAGGAGTTTACTTAATAGAATCTTTGAAATTACTAAATCAGGGAAATATAAATATACCCTTTAAAGTAATTTCGGCGTTTTTCGTTTTGCATGAATTTGTTTTCTCTGGTTAGGGAAAAATACTTACTTATTTGTTATTGTAGAAGGTTGGTTTCGTATTTTTTAAGGTAAAAATTGTTGGTACTTGTTAATGACAGGTCAAAAAAAGGAAAAATAATTGATAAGAAGAAATAGTTTGCCATAAAATTTAATTTTAAAATGTTTTATTTTTGAAGTAGGATACTTGGAATTAGGAAAACCAAGGAAATGAGGGAAGAAATTATTTAATTCTGCAACACTAACTTTTTTAATTAAAAACCAAAAGTGTATGACAAATCAAAGTCAAAGTCAAAATCAACTACAATCTCAAAACTAGACGTTCTCCGCTAGTTGGATAAATGTCTCGTTTCGACATTGAGCTTGAGATTGCAGTTGATTTTGACTTTGCATTCAAAGCTTTCTTTCCCTATATATTACGCAACAGAACACCTTATTCCATCGTTACCAAGACAAGTTAATAAAACAAAATATTTAAATTGCGCCTAACTGCACTTATATTAGCCTTTTATATGTTACTTGGTGGCCTAATTCCTCGGTCGGACTTTAGCCAGCTAGTGCATTTAGTAAATGCAAGAGCGCACTATATGCAGCATAAAGCGGAAGCAGCCGCACAAAATAAGGCTATATGCTCCGTTTATTTTATTTATATCCATTTTATTAATACGCAAAAACACGATCACGCTGATCATGAGCAAGAACATGAAGAATTGCCTTTTCAAAGTATCAATGGCTCCATAGTGTATTTATTAAATAGCTTGCAACTAGCGGAATTAAACTTGTCCAAGCAAACAGACTTTCATTATACTGCCTACCAATCTCCTTTTTATTTACTTGGCTTTCTTTCCACGACTGTTCATCCGCCTTCCATTTACTAGGGAACTGCTATTCCAATCCTTTGACACTTTTAAAATCGAATTCAACCTCAATTTCAATCTCAAACCGTGACGTTGTCTACGAAACGCTGCCAGCGTCACGGTTTGAGATTGAAATTGAGGTTGAATTTGGTTTTA
>ENA-ORXT01005179-ORXT01005179.1-marine-metagenome-genome-assembly--contig:-NODE-5179-length-12928-cov-4.091977_pt1 | contig 12928 bp, 12 predicted proteins | sample MGYA00237868_ERZ511482 | MGnify/ENA metagenome assembly ERZ511482 | reverse complement strand
GTAGCAGTATAGTTCTGTGCATTAATATTGCCGCAGAAAAACAGGATAGAGAATAAGGCTATGATTATTTGATAATTGTAACTAAGCATTTAACTTAAATTTATTTAATTTTTGGTATTGTATTAGTCTTCACTAGCAATTAGATTGAGAGGGGGAAGTAAAAAAACTCACCTCTCCCCTCTCGTTCATCTATGGGTTACGACTCTAGAATTAGGTCCAAATGTCGACTACCAAAGGACCGCCGTCGATCTCGATCTCGACGCTGTGAATGGAACCGTCGCAGTTCAACCAAATCTGAATGTGGTCGGCGAAAGCAGTGGTTGCTAGGCCGAGGCACAGCGTTAGTGATAACAGAATCTTCTTGAAACTTATGATATAATAGGTTTAATTAGGCTATTCAATACGATAACGGGAAACCAATAGAAAAAGTCCCGAGGCTTAGAAGACAATCTTTTGTACTTATGGCCACTTAGTGTAAAAACATCCTCATGGGCCTAATGCAAATATACAATGACAATTAAGAGAAAAAGCAAGAATAACTATAACAATGTGCTATTTTAACTTATACACCTTGATGTAATACATTGTAGCTATCGTAATCGTCAAAACTTATAAGTTAAAACAAATACATAAGCGTGTGTATACTCATTACGAATAAACAGGAGAAATAACTAACTACCTTAAAAGCCCCGCCACCAGCCAATCCGCCAGCAACTGCCGGTTCCGCTTTTCCACGATCCGTACCTGATCCGACGGGTTGGTGATGTTACCGAGCTCGACGAAGACGCCGCTGCACTTGGTTTCCCGCAGCACGTGGAGGTCGCGCGCGCCGACGGTACCCGCGTAGCCCCGGCCCTTGCGCACCTGGTTATACTTGGCGGCCATGACGGCGTGCATCTTTTCCGCCTGGCGGGCGCCGATGAGATCGGTATCGTGGTGGTAGAAGAAAAGGTCGATCTTCTTGTTCTTAGCCCGGCTGTCGACGTGGATGGAGATCATCGTCTGGTCGGTGATTCCCTTGGCGAGGTATTCGTCGTAGAGCTGGTTGATAATGTTGGTGCGCTGCCAGAGACGGGCCTTCTGCTGGTACGGGATGGGCTGACCGCCCCACACCGTTTCGTCCTTGTCCCCCTTGAGGTAGCGATCGTCGCGGATGCCGTCGTTGTCACGGATGATCATGTAGGGCGTACCGCCGTGCGCCAGGATGTTGCGGGTGACGCGCAGGGCGACGTCGTACGCGTATTCGTCCTCGTGCAGGTGGTGGCCGCTGCGGCGGCCGATGGTGCCGGGGTCGGGCCCGCCGTGGCCGGAGACGACGTAGAAAACGCGGCCCGCCAGCTGGTTGTCCACCTTCGGCACGTAGGCGTACTTCGGGCCGAAGATATCGAAGGTGCGGAAGGCGGAGGTGGTGACCTGCTCGGGTGCCTGGGCGATGGCGGCCGGGTCCCCGCCCGTCTTGCCCAATTCGCCTTCGCCGATGATTTCCGCCGGGGCGGAGGTCAGCTTTTCTTCGAAACAGTTGTCGATGTGGAAGGGCAGGTAGAGCAGCTTGTTCTCCCGGAAATCCCCGGGCCGTACGCCCGCCTCGGTCAGGGCCTCGTTGTAATGCTGGATGCTGAGAGCGCGGGCGTAATCGTCGTTCCCCGTCGAGCTCCGAATGCTCTTGCCGTCGAAAGTATACACCTCCACCGGCAGCTTATAGCTGCGGCCGATGAGGAGGTCGGCGTTGTTTCTCAGCCCGTTAATGCGGTGGAACTCGGTGATGTTGCAGCCGTAGTCGAGCAGCTGGTAGCGGCGCAGCAGGGCGTAGGTACCGTCGCCCCTTTGGGCGATGATCCGCAGGTGCTCGCCGGCGAGGCCGGCGGACAGGGAGAGGAGAAGAAAGAAGAACAGTGTTTTCAGTTGGGGCATATTCTTGGAAAAACGTGAAGATAGTTATAGGGGCGAACTATGTAGGTTAAGGGACAAAGCGATCACTACCAGACGAACACTATACTTTCCAACATTGCTTAAGTCGAAAGTAACGTAGCTATGTCGTAATGTAGTTTTGTAGTGCCGTCGTGGGAGCAAGGGCAGACGTATATCTCATGTGCGGTAGCTTACTACATTACTACCCAACTACAGTACTAGAAATCCACGCAAGTACCAATAGTAATTACCTTGGCAGAAAGCATCTGAATTACCACAGCACGCTACCTTTGCCGCCCATGACCACCCTCCAACAAATAACGCACCTCCTGCGCTGGGAGTTGAAAACCGAATGGCGAAGCCGCTACGCCCTCGGCAGCGTGCTGCTGTACGTGGTGGCGACGACGACGGTAGTGTACTTCGCGGTGCAGAACTTCAGCGCCATGACTTTCAACGCCCTCTACTGGGTAGTATTGTTTTTCGGGGCCACGGTGGCCAGCGGGCGCAGCTTTTTGCGGGAAGGGGCCAAAAGGCATTTCTACTTTTACACGCTGGCGAGCCCGGAGGCTTTGCTGGTCAGCAAATTCCTGTACAACACCCTGATCATCTGGTTGGTGAGCGGGCTGACGTGGGCCCTGCTCGGCTTCTTTTCCGGGGAGACCTACGTGCTGGAGCCGGGCTACTTCGTGGCGGCCCTCGCGCTGGGCGGGCTGGGCCTGAGCGCGATCCTGACCTTCGTGGCGGCGTTGGCGGCGCGGGCGGGCGGCAGCGGTACGCTGATGGCGGTGCTGAGTTTTCCGCTGGTCATTCCGCTGCTCTACCTGCTGGTCAACGCGGGCGGGTACGCGGTGGGGCTGACGTCGGGGCAACAGGAAACCTACCTGCTGATGGCGGGGGCGATCGACTTGCTGGCCCTGGCGGTGGGGCTGGTGTTGTTTCCGTTTGTCTGGCGGGATTGATTGGGCGGAGGGCCTCCGGCCCGAACAGTTCGGGCCGGAGGCCCTCCGCCCAATCAGACGATCAATTCCTCATCCTCCCGAATAATTTCCTCGAACTCCTCCGCCCCGTATTTCGGGCTTTCGCCCCATTCGTTGTCATCGAGGTGACCGTCTTCGGCGAACCAGAACAGCAGTACGATAATCCCGATGCCGGTGAAGGCGATCAGTTGCCACCAACCACTGCGGCCGGTATCGTGCAGGCGGCGGGCACCAACGGCAAGGCCGGGTACGAGGAACAGCAAGTCGATGACCTCCTGAAGGTATTCCTTTCCGAACAGCAGCCCGTCCCACAGTCCCGCAACAACGCCGAAGAGGGTCGTGATGAGGGCGAAGCTCCAGAACTCGGCGCGGCGACTGCGGCCGGAGAACTGAACGTATTTGGAGAGGGCGAGGGTGAAGTTTTCCCAGATCATAGCGGTGCGATTTTTCGTTTGCCTTTCCAATATACGGGCGGGGTCGCGGGTGCGAACAATGGGATCGACAAAGTGGGGTGGGCGGTCGACGAACGTTGCAGCGGGGAGGAGTTGTCGGTTGGCCGAAGCGCGCCATCGCCCAAGAGAAGCCCTTCCAGGGCACCTCCGGGCTGAGGTGTTCGCCTCCTCCGGAGACGACTAGGGGTGAACTACCAAGGCTCCTTTATCCTTTCCTTTGCATTCCCGCGTCCCCGCCCTTGTGATAGTACCGTAATCTTGTAGCGCGGGAGTTGGATGTTAGGACATGCGGCAGCCACTACATTACTACCAAACTACACTACTACATTACTAGATCTATGTCCGACATCGTTGCCTCTAAATTCGCCTCTTCCCACGCCCAGATCAAGCAGGCCCCCAAGGGCGACCGGCCCGAGTTCGCCTTCATCGGTCGCTCCAACGTGGGGAAGAGCAGCCTGATCAACATGCTGTGTCGCCGCAAGGAGATGGCCCGCACCTCCGGCACCCCCGGCAAAACGCAGCTGATCAACCTGTTCCTGATCAACGAGAGCTGGTTCCTGACCGATCTGCCCGGCTACGGCTACGCCAAGCGCAGCAAATCTACCCGCGCCAAGTGGGAACGCCGCACCGAAGACTATTTCCGCAACCGCCACCAGATGCTCTGCGCCTTCGTGCTCGTCGATTCCAACGTGCCGCCGCAAGTGATCGACCTCGAGTTCATCAACTGGCTCGGCGAGCACGGCGTGCCCTTCTGCATCGTGTTCACCAAGACCGACCGCAAGAAGTCGCGCGACGGCGGCAGCGTCGAGGCCTTCAAGGCCAAACTGCTCGAAACCTGGTCTGAGCTACCGCCGGTCTTCATCACCAGCGCGGTGAAGGAAACGGGGCGGCAGGAGTTGATCGACTTTATGGAGGAGGCACTGGAGGACGTGCCGTGGCCCTTTTTGAAAGTGGGAAGTGGGAAGTAAGAATTAAGAAGTGGGAAGTGCTACCGCGCGTGACGGCGGCAGCACTTCCCACTTATTACTTCCCACTTCCCACTTACGTACCTTCACCCTCAGCCTATGTCCGATAATACCACCACCATGCCGCCGTCAACCCCCTTCCAGCACGAATCCCGTCGCCGGGAGCACATCGCGCCGGAGATCGAGGATTGGGGCATCTTCCAACTGCACGATAAGCGCGACGAATTCGTCGAAGAGCTGGAGCGCGAAAGCTACGAGCGGCTGCTGGAAGCGCACGGCGGCAACCTCAACGACCTGTTGAGCAAAACGCTGTTCAGCGAGCAGCGCCGCACCAAGGAAGAGCCGTGGAAAGTGGACCCGCCCAAGGAACGCAGAGAGTGGAAAAAGCTGGCCAAAATGCTCGCCACCCGCTCGATCGACGAAGATGAAACGACGACGGCGGACAAGGCGGCGCGCGGCATTCTGGGCAAGATCGTCCACCGTTACGCCGAAGAGATCGTGGGCCACTTCAAGATCCCCACTTTCAAATTTGCCCGCCGTTTCCTGACCTTCTTCTTCGGCCGCCTGCTCAACGCGGCGGACGGACGGAGCTTCACCAGCCTGTTCAGCAAGCGCATTTTGCTGGAAGAGAAACTACTGGTGCGCGGTTATGTGGAGCAGGTGCGGGAATTGAGCCAAAAAGGAACGGTGGTCTTCGTACCCACCCACTTCAGCAACCTCGACAGCATCCTGATCGGCTATGCGATGGACCAGGTGGCCGGACTTCCCGCCGTCAGTTTCGGCGCGGGCCTCAACCTGTACAACACCGGCTACACGGCTTACTTCATGAACCGGCTGGGTGCCTACCGCGTCGACCGGCGCAAACGCAACCCGGTCTACATGACCACGCTCAAGATGATGAGCCGCCTGATCATCGAGCACGGTGTACCGAGTTTGTTCTTCCCCGGCGGCACCCGTTCTCGCTCCGGCGCGCTGGAGACAAAGCTCAAACTGGGCCTGCTCGGCACGGCCGTCGAGGCGCAGCGCAACCGCTACCAGCAGGGGCGCAAAGACAAGGTGTTCATCGTGCCCGTCATCCTCAGTTACCCCTTCGTACTGGAGGCGCAATTCCTGATCGAGCAGCACCTGATCAAGGAGGGGCAGGACCGTTACATCAAGGCGAAGGACAGCTTCCACAGCCTGCGGTCGATCCTCAAATTCGTCTGGGGCGTGTTCAGCAAGGGCAACCGGATCACCATCGCCCTCGGTCGCCCGATGGACGTACTGGGCAACCGCGTCGAGCCCGACGGGGCCAGCTATTCCGAGAGCGGCCGCCGGGTGAGCACCCGCGATTACTTCCGCGATCAGCACGGCGAGATTAATAAGGATTACCAACGCGAGAGCGAATATACCCGCATGCTGGGCGAGCACATCGTCAAACGCTACCACGCCGACGGCATCGTGCTGCCGAGCCACCTGGTCAGCTACGCGGCCTTCGGGATGCTGGAAAAAACCTACCCCGGCAACGACCTCTACGCGCTGCTGCGCCTGCCCGCCGAAGACTTTTATTTCGACGAGGAGAGCCTCGCCGACATCATCGGGCAGCTGCGCGACCGGCTGTTGCAGCTCAGCAAGGAGGATGCCACCAAGCTCTCCCCCACCCTCTACGACAGCCCGGCGGAGATCATCCGCAGCGGCCTCGACAGCCTCGGCAACTTCCACATCGACAAGCCTTTACGCTACGACAAGGAGAACCGCATCGTCTCCGACAGCTTCGCCATGCTGCATTATTACCACAACCGGCTGAGTACCTTCCAACTGAAACGCCACGTGAGCTGGCCGGTGAAACTGGTGCGGGACGAGCGGGTGGAGGACGCGTTTTTCCAGCATTTGGAGGCGGATGATTTTTCGGATTGACGTGGCTTATGCGGGTGAGGAATTGTATTCCGAAGGTTAGACGGGCCGTTACGTCTCTCCCGTCCAACATTCGGAATACAATTCCTCACCCGTCCTGTTACTTCCGAACGATGACCATCGTTTCGACTATGACTCCGGCGGTCATGCGCACCACGTAGCTCCCCGCCGTCAGGCTTTCAAACTTCTCTTCCAGCGCAATTTCCTGCTTCCCCGTTTCGCCCGTCAGCGACCAGACGGCGACGGATTTGCCCGCCATCGTCAGCAATTCGACACGGTACGGTCCGGCTTCGGGCAGGGTGAAGCCGAGGCGAAGGTGGTCCGTGAAAGGGTTCGGGCTGGCGGCTAACTGCAATGTTTTTTCGGGTGCGGGCGCGGACGCGGGTGCAACGTATCGTTTTTCAGAAGCCTCGGTGAACACCTCCGTCTCCGGTATTCGGCGGCTGGTGCGGCGTTCTTCGCGGCGGAGTTCGCGGGAGGCCACTCGCTCGGGCCGGGTGGCACGCCGTTCGGCTTTCCAGTTCCGGACGTTGCGCACCAGTTGCCGGGTGGGCCAGACCACGTAGCGGTTGACGGGGGCGACGAAGGCGCGGTGGGCGAGGGAGCGGCGGACAATTAATCCCATTATGTGCTCATCCTGTTCCATGATTCCTAATTCCAGTACAAGATTGCTCTCCATATTCCCTTCCCCGTAGGTATCAGCCCCTTTCAAATCTTCAACGGTGAGATTGATTGTTTTAGTGACGTATCCCGTGTAGCTGACGAAAAGGGTCACGTCCTCGGTACCGGAAACTAACAGACTAAAGAATCCTTCCGTATCGGTAGCGGTCCCCGTGGTTGTATTTTTAATCAGTATTTGTACTCCGATGAGACCTTCACCCGTATCATCCACTATCCTACCCGTTACGTTAACGGCTGCCGTCCTGGTAATTGGTTCGTCCTTATCATTTGACGCGGGGTCGACTATGGTTTGAGTGACGTGCCCCGCTCTAAACGCTGATGTTTCCAGTTGCTCTTGCAAGTGTGGCTCCGCCTCCTGCCCGGCCGCCGGCAACGACAACAACAAACCCGCCGAAGCCGCCGCCGCCCGCAGCCCGCTAAACCGGCGCGGTCCGCCCGTCGCCAGCCGCCGGTCCAGCTGTCCGGCGCGGAAGCGGCCGCAAAGTTTGCCTTCGTGCCGCCGCAGGTGGCTGCCGATCCGCACGTCGGTCATGTTGGAAAAATCGGTGAGCACGCGGTCGCAGGCCCGGCAATGCCGCTGGTTGAATTCGACCGGGGTCATGGCGTTCCAGTCTTCGTGGCAGGGCTCGGGGATGGAGACGGAGAGGGGGAAGTACATGGTGTGGGTGTAGTTGTGTGTAAGGGTGTGTATTTCTGGACGCGATGGTTGGATGCGGGGAATGAGAGGAGTGCATAAAACTATATAAAAATTAATCTCTTCCGAAGAGCGTAATGCCGCTGGTAAGACGGGTGAGGAGTTGCACTCCGAATGAGAGACGGGCTGTGACGTCTCTCCCGTCTGTCATACGGAAGGAATTTCCTCACCCGTCTCGTTAAGAGATCACGTCTTACCGGGAGATTCCGTTTTAAGCCCCGTGAATCGCTCCCTCCCGCTCCCGCAAAAAACCACCTTTCTTCCCCCGCAGCACCGCCACGATCTCCGCCGCAATGGACAGCGCGATCTCGTTGGGCGATTCCGCGCCGATCTCCAGGCCGGTGGGGGCGTGCAGGAAGGGGAGGTCATCGAGGTTCAATTCGGTCAGCTCGTCCCGCAACTTATGGTAGCGTTTTTTGGGGCCGAGGATGCCCAGGTAGCCGGGCCGTTTACGGGCGAAGACGGGCAGCACGGTTTTGTCCCAATTGTAGTCGTGGGACAGGAGGACGACGGCGGTGTAATCGTTGACGGGCAGCGTATCCGCCTGCTCGTATTCGACGACGCGGTGGGCGAGCCGGAACATTTCCCGCGTCAGCTTTTTGGCCCGGCCGACGACGTAAGCCTCCCAGCCGAGTTGGTCGGCGATGCCCAGCATCGCCCCAACGTCGTAGTTATCCCCGACGATGATGAGGCGGGTTTCGGGGCGGATGAACTCGATCAGCAGGTCGACCGCAATCGGACCGGCGTTGACGGCGTGGACCGTGGACTTACGACGGCCGGTGACCTCGTCGATCATGTCGCCCAGGCGGTCGGCGGGGATGCCGCAAAAGTCGGTGGGCGGTTGCCCGTCGGGGAGTAGCAGGCGTTGGCCCAGCAAAGCACTATCGGCGGGCGCGTCAATGACCTTGAGCATGACGGAGGGCGCTTCGGCGGCGGTGATGGTGCGTAGCTGCTCGATCTCGTTGTTCGGGTCAGCCGGGTCGATGGGGGTGAAGAGCACCTCGATGCGGCCGTTGCAGCCCAGGCCGACGCCGATCTGGTTGTCGTCATCGTCCATCGTATCGTAAACCACCCGGGAGGGTTCGCCGCGAAAGATGGCCTGCTGCGAACGGCGCAGCGCATCCCCTTCCAGGCAACCGCCGCTGATGCCGCCGACCCACAACCCGCTGCCGCGCACCAGCATCCGCGCGCCGATGCGGCGGTAGGAGGACGCCTCGACGTTGACGACGGCGGCGAGGGCGGCCTTCTCGGCGGCCCAGTCGATCTGGTCGTAGACGGCGATGATCTTGCGGATTTCCTGCATGGGGTTGCGTAAAGGGGAAAAGGAATAAGGGAGAAGGGAAGAAAGCGGGAAGGTAGGAAAATTGGTGAGGGTTTGTAACCGAAAATCGGATTATACGCAGAGCGGTCGTCTGACGAATTCTTTTTGGAGAATCGAACTGCGGAGTAGTTCGATTCTTCAAAAGTTCGTCCAACGACTTCCCTAGTCCCTAAGTCGTCGGACGAACTTTTGGCCCCCCGAAAGCTCGCTGCGCGCGCTTTCGGGGGTCAAAAAGAATTCGTCAGACGACCGGCACCAGACGTTGCCCATTCAATGAAAACGATAAGCCCGCCCCGCTCCTGAAAAATCTCCCTCCGCACCCGCGAACGCGCCCAAAATATGCAAGACCCTAAACCATCCCCCTTCCCCTACGTTTCTTGCAACATATGACGGCACTATTGTACATCGGCATCGTTTTGGGCACCATTGCGGGTATGGAATTCGTCGCCTGGGCGGCACATAAATACCTGATGCACGGCCTGCTGTGGGTCTGGCACGAAGACCACCACCGGCCGCACCACCATGAAGACGGCTTCTTCGAGAAGAACGACCTGTTCTTCCTGGTTTTCGCCATCCCGAGCGCGGCGTCCTACATTATCGGCAGCAGCGTGGAGGGAATGCTTCCGCTCTTCTTCGTGGGCATCGGCATCAGCATTTACGGGCTGATCTACTTCCTGATTCACGACGTGTACATCCACCGCCGGTTCAAGTGGTTCAAGCAGCTGGACAACAAATACAGCCGCGCCATCCTGCGCGCGCACGGCCACCACCACGCCGTGACGGAGAAGGAAGGCTGCGAGAGTTTCGGCCTGCTCGTCGTCGACGAAAAATACTACGGCAAGCGGAGTGAATGGGACCAAAAAACGCAAGCGAAGGTAAAGTCGTAAATTGCGACGATACGACGGTATAATGGGCGCAATGCTTGACACCTGACTGTTTGATTATACAATGGAAGATCGCCTCTTAGACAAAATCGCGGAACCCTTCAACCTCAACCTTCCCGAGTACGCCTCGATGGAAGAGATGATCGATAAGTTGTTGCCGGCGGTGGGCCGCTTCGGCAAGGGAGACCTGATGGAGGAGGACTCTCCGATATATACCGTGGATTGGGTCAGGATGAGTGACAAACCGGGTTACACCATCGTCAGTCTGCACACCTTCAAGACCAGCGGCGAGATCCAGATCGCCAACGACGGCGCGATGGACGCAATGTCCTTCAAAACGCTCAGTTCCCAGCGGATCATCATCGGTCAAAGCATCCACCGCGACGCCTACCTGTACGAGCTGGCGTTCATGGACAACGACTTCCTGATCTTCAAGCGCCACGGCAACGAGGCCAACATCAAACAGAAATACCTCTTCTTCTGCCGCGAGGCCATCGGCACGCGCCTGACCTGGAACGAGGCCCTGGAAAAGTTGGTCGACAAGTACCGCAACAACGAATTTCCGTGGACGCTGGTGCTGATCATTCTGGCGATCGTGGTGGGCGTGCTGGTTTATTTGCGGTAGGGATAATCCATGACCGCTATCTTTGCGGCATGCGCCAACTCCTTTTTTTATTCCTGTTTTCCTTCGCCACCGCCCTTCCGGCGCAGACCTTCCGGGCCTCGCTGATCGCGGGCGGCAACTTCAGCCAGATTGATGGCGACGACCTTTTTGGGTATCATCAGTTGGGCGCGAACGCGGGTATCAGGGTTGTGGCTCGGTTGGGCGAAAACTGGCGCGTGGGTCCGGAGATCCTCTTCAGCCAGATGGGTGCCCGCCGCAACAAGGAATCGTTGAACATCAGCCCCTACGACCGCATCGACATGACGACCGTCGAGATTCCGCTGATGGTGTTCTACAAAGACTGGCGCGTGATGGCCGAGGCCGGGGTGAGCTACCAGAACCTGTTCAACTACAAGGTGATCGCTTCCTCGGGCGACGACATCACCAACAACACCGTGTTCCGCGACAACCTGTTCGCGATCAAGGTCGGGGCGAGTTTCATCGTCACGCCGCGCTTCTCCGTGGGGATGCGCTTTTCGAAGCACCTGAACAACATCGATATCGACAATGCCTTGAATACGTCGTTCAAAGGTAAATCCGTCAGCGTCCGCGCTATCTTTACCCTCGGCGCGGGCGAGGAAATGCCCGTCGTTGCCAAAGAAGTTGAAAAATGATCCGATTCCTATTCGCCCTGACGCTGACCACCTTCGCCCTGCTTTTCGCCGCCTGCGGTGGCGGGAGTAACGAAACACCCGCTACTTCCACGGCACCCGCGCCCGCGCCCGTACAAGCCGCCGCCTACCCTTCCATTGATTTCGATAAGCTTGCCTTCCTCTGGGATAACGCGACCTATATGGACGCGACCTTTTACAACCTGCCGATCTCGATCAACCAGAGCAACCTCGACCAGATCCGCTCCACCATCGCCACCGTCGCCGAAGCGCCCATGACGATCAAGCCCGGTTGCACCCCCACCGGTCACATCTGGTTCCAGGTCAACGGCAAAAACGTGGAGGAAGCCGACCTCTATTTCCAGCCCGGTTGCACCGGCTACGTGTGGTACGAAGAAGGCAAACCGGCCCGCTCGAACGAACTGACGGAAGGCGGCGTGAACTTTTATCAGAATATCGTGAATTCGGTGCCGAAGCAGTAGGTTGGTCTGTTGGTCTGTTGGTCTGTTGGACTATTGGTCTGTTGGACTGTTGGACTGTTGGACTGTTGGACTGTTTGTCTGTTTGTCTGTTGGAACTACGACCGCCGCCCCACTTAGTTTCGCCGGGCAAACCGAACCAAAAGACTGAATTTCCAAAAGAGCAACATGACCGCCATCCTCGACCTCGGCACCAACACCTTCCACCTGCTCATCGCCAGGGTGGAAACTGACGGCAGCCTGACCACTGTTTTCCGCGAACGCCGTTTCGTGAAGATTGCCGCCGAAGGAATCGAAACCATCGGCGACGCGTCTTTCGCGCGCGGCATCGAGACGTTGATACATTTTAGGAAAAAGCTGGAGGAGTACAACGTTACCCGCTTCCGCGCTTTCGGGACGGCCGCCCTGCGCACGGCCTCCAACGGTTCGGCCTTCCTGGCGGCCGCCAAACGGGAGGCGGACATCGACATCGAGTTGATTTCCGGTGACGAGGAGGCGCGGCTCATCACGGCTGGTGTCCTCCACGCCCTACCACCTCTGCGGGAACGTATTCTGATCATGGACATCGGAGGCGGTTCGACGGAGTTCATTCTGGCGGACGCGGTCGGCGTGCAATGGCAGCGGTCCTTCCCCGTCGGCATGTCAACGCTGACGAAGGCGTTTCACCACTCCGACCCCATCTCCCCGGCGGAGGTTGCCGCGCTGGATGCTCACCTGGTCGCTAGGCTCCAACCGCTGCGGCGGGCCCTGATCGAGTTCCCCTGCGACCACCTGGTCGGTTCGGCCGGGGCGTTCGAGATACTGCTGCTGGAATCGCTGGGCATCGCGCTGCCGTCGGCGCGGGAGACGAGCGTACCGCTGTCCATCCCGGACCTGCTGCGGTTCGGCGAACGCATCATCGGCTCGACGCTGGCCGAACGGCTCGCCCTCCCGGAAATCCCCGCCGAGCGGGCGGATATGATCGTGGTGGCGATGTTGCTGATCCGGCACGCGGTGGGAATTGTGGGGGCGGAACGGGTGACGTTTAGCGGGTATGCGTTGAAGGAAGGCGGGGTTTTGATTCTCGATTCTCGATTCTCGATTGGCGATTCTTGATTTGGCTGCCGCGCGGTGCAGGCTGCCGCAAGTGGTTACGTTCGGACGAGGTTTTGATTCTCGATTCTCGATTGGCGATTGGCGATTCTTGATTTGGCTGCCGCGCGGTGCAGGCTGCCGCAAGTGGTTACGTTTGGACGGGGTTTTGAGTCTCGATTCTCGATTCTCGATTGGCGATTCTTGATTTGGCTGCCGCGCGGTGCAGGCTGCCGCAAGTGGTTACGTTTGGACGGGGTTTTGATTCTCGATTCTCGATTGGCGATTCTTGATTTGGCTGCCGCGCGGTGCAGGCTGCCGCAAGTGG
>ENA-ORXT01005178-ORXT01005178.1-marine-metagenome-genome-assembly--contig:-NODE-5178-length-12930-cov-2.880884_pt1 | contig 12930 bp, 12 predicted proteins | sample MGYA00237868_ERZ511482 | MGnify/ENA metagenome assembly ERZ511482 | reverse complement strand
TCGCCTATATTGCGTCGCATGATCTGCAAGAGCCCCTACGCAAAATTCGGCAATTCGCTGAATTGTTAGAAAATGACTGCGCGGAAGTCGTCAATGAGGATGCGAAGTATTATCTTGATGTCATTACCGGTGCATCAGCGCGTATTTCATATTTGGTAAAGGACATTCTGGCATATACAACGGCTTCGAACGCCGAAATTGATATTACCCACGTCAATTTATCCGATATCTTAAAAGAGGCGGTTGAAGCAACGTCTGCCCAGATTGCCGAAACGAGTGCGAAGGTTTCTGTGCAGGGTTTACCGAAAGTAAAAGGTGATCAGACCGCGCTAAAGTTACTTTTTGTGAACCTCATTTCAAACGCATTGAAGTACCAAGACGGCAAAGTCACGCCGAAGGTTGATGTAAAGTCCAGAGCTTTGAAAAACCATCATGTGATTGATGTGATCGACAACGGTATTGGAATTCAAGGCGGAACGGATCGCGATATCTTTGATCCATTTGTGCGGTTGCATTCAAAAGTCGAATTTGCAGGAAGTGGTATTGGATTGGCAATCTGTAAATCGGTTTGTGATCGGATGGGATGGGAGATTTCTCATAAGCCAAATCCGTCAGGCGGCACGATCTTTTCGATCAAGATGGATAAGTCTGATTGATTGGCGGTTGGCTATTGCCAATCGCTAAGCATCAGTCGGCAAGATAGTCGCCGCGTGAAACCCATTGTTCTTGTTGCTTGCTTCCCACGGCCTCTGGAAATGTCGTGCGCACAAAATGCACAGCGTTCTGTGCGGGAATACCACGTTCTGCTGCAACCGCGCAGGCCATCATTCCGCTGCGTCCAGCGCCGTAGACGCAAGACAGACCAATGCCATTGCCTGCGTTCAGAATTTTAGCGCGATTGGAAAAGCCAAGTTTCCATTCGCCCTCGAACGCGACATCGGGCGCACCAAAATCGACGATTGGCATCCAAACAAGATCAATTCCGTTCGTCTGAGCATGACCTTGAAGAACGTCGTTGGTCCCTTTTGGCATCTCAAGATTTTCCATCAACAAATACAGCATTTTGATGCCAAGCTGGGAAAGGTATTCAAATGTTACTTCTGCCGTGCATGGGTCCAGATACAGCGACCCATCACGACTGATTTCCAGCCCGGGTAATCCACAGATCGCCAGTTGGCCGCCGTTATCAAGCGGGACGACTGACCGCACAGACGTCTCGTGCATCGAAATCGTTATCTGTGTGTTGCCGCTTGCCATCTAATGGAGTAACTCCGCATCCGCTCAAGAAAACCACTTTACCAGATGGGGGGCGAACAGTATACGCGTATCGATCTTTAAATTGGATACGTTGATGCCGCCGAAACACATTTCTGTCATTAAATCTACTGTGTTACGTCGGATTATCATGCACAGCGGTGGTAAGGATCTTGTTTTATTCGAAGGCAAACTCGCGCAAGAGTTCGGTGTCTCACGCACCCCGATACGCCAGGTGATGCAAGCGCTTGCGTCTGAATGGCTTGTGGAAGTTAAATCGGGGATCGGCACTGTTGTTGCCCCTCTTTTGCCTGAGCGACGCTTAAATGACATCAAAGCATTCTCTGTCGCTTTACGCACTTGCGCGGAATGCACGTCTGATACCCAAACAATTCGCGCGTCTATCGAGATTGCCACGATCCGCACGCATCTGGAACAATCCAAAAACCGGCTTGAATCCGATCCATATTTTGAAGCATCAACGATGTTCGCAAATTGCCTCGCTGATCTGGTCGACGACGGTATTTTGCGTGACGCGCTGATTGCATGCTACTGGCGTTTTGTGCGTCGGCGGATGGCAGACCATAAAGGCGATCTTGATCTGGCCGTGAAAGAACTTGTCAGGTTAGCCAAAGATGCGGAATACGGTGCGCAAGGTGGCCAAGCGGAGGGTATTTTGCGCATGGTAAGCGGCACGGTCGAGGGGCTTGCAGAAACGGCCTAGTCTATGTTTTAGCGGCAAGTTTCTTGTTCACAAGATCGACAAGTTCGTTTGGTGTAAATGGCTTGGGTAAAAAATCGTACACACCAAACGCGACAAAAAGCATTTGGGCTGTCGCTGCGTTATTATGGGTGTCCAGCCCTGAAACCCCGATAGCGCAGGCGCCGACCTCGGCCAAATCTTTGATCTCTCGCAGATACTTTAATAAAAAGCGCCCGCTGTCGTTATTCTTAGCATGGCTTTGCATCATAAGATCGGCGATATAAATATCGTACGCGGTCGTGCGCGCGTAAACGATCGCTTCACTCGAGCTATAGCAAACATCGACGGTATGGCCGTGCATGACCAATGCATCGCGCCACGCGGTGGCCTGCTCGAAGTCATCATCAAGAATAAGAATATGCGCCACGCTAAGATCCGTTTTGCAGGATTGACTTCAAAATCTGCGAAAGCTCTTTGACGTCGATTGGTTTGGTCAGCAATGGCACCGTGTACGCATCTGCAATTTCATGTCCTTCGCTGCCGTAGCCTGACGCAAAGACGAAGGGAATCTTTTCTTGGGTGAGTTTGCGCGCGACAGGGGTGCTTAAGTCACCTTGCAGATTGATGTCTAAAAGGCAGAAGGCATACGACCCTTGTGATAGAAGCGACAATGCTTCGTCTACAGTTGCGGCGGCGTCTACAGCGTCGAAGCCGAAAGTGCGCAGCAACCGCTTTGCCGCTGACGCCACGATAAAATTGTCTTCGACAACAAGCGCTTTGAGGGCGGTGGCGCCCACGTAAACGGGGGCCTCGACAAGATCAACTTTGACCGGCGCCTTGTGCACGGCCGTTTTGATGTCCGCCTCCATGATCAACTCGCCCGGCAACCAGAATGTCCCTTGATATCCTTGGGGTAAAAATGAGGACGTCGCGGTGCCTTTAAATTCATAAGCAACGGCACCGGTGATGATCGTCTGCCCAAAGCCGACTTTGGCCGGTTCAACAACGTCGGGTCCATCTTTTTCCGTCCATGTGATCTGCACGCCGTCGTCCTTTAGCGCCCATGCCACGTCGACACGGCCGGACGGCACGGAAAATGCGCCGTATTTGGCCGCGTTCGACGCCAATTCATGAAACAGCAATGCAAGGATCGACGTCGCGTCTGCACGAAACACAATGTTTGGCCCAGAGAGTTTGACACGGCCAGAGCCTGTATCATACGGCTTGGTAATCATCTCGACCAGCTCAAGCAGTGCAGCCCCTTGCATCTCTGAGCGGGTCAACAAATTATGCGCGCCCGATAGCGCCAAGACGCGGTTTTCCATAGCTTCGGCATACGCACTGACAGATGTGGCATCCTCGCGAGATTGCTGCGAAATTGACTGTACCAAAGCCAGAATATTGCGCACACGGTGGTTGAGCTCTCGGACAAGCAAACCCATGCGGTGTTGGTTCTCAAGGATTTCGCCTTGTGTCACCACGGCTTCGATAATCGCTTCGCTAAGGGCTGTGCCGATTTCAAGATCATCAAGGACCCATTCCTCGCATTTGTTGTGCGCGGTCTGAAGATAGGTCTCAAAGGACTTGCGCGGCGTCAAGTACATCTCGTTGTCCTTTTCATACACTTCTTTTTCTGGCCGCCCGGCCCACTGCACCTTGGTCTCTATGCAATTTCGGAAAAAGAACAGTTGGACCCGCTTTGGCCCCGGTATGGTGATAAGTAACGCGCCGCCGGTGGCTGTCCAGTCGACGTCCGGGACACGTTCAGCCAGATTGTCGCACGCTATAACCTTAGAAGGGGTCTCTTGAATCAGCGATTGCAAGGCGTCCATGGCGGCATTTTGCGGCACGTCACCGTGGAAATTCTCCTCTGCATCGACAATCAATGCCACACCATCGGCGCGCAGCAAGTGCATCAGTACCGTCTTGCTTTCATCCCAGTAACTGCTGGTGGATAAATAGCTATCCTCGGCCACAACAAGATGTTTGGCTGCCGCAGCGCATGAAATGCGGATGGATTGCCTGCGTTGTTCAACGGCGTGCTGCATCCTGAGACTAACCAGTTTCCCGCCCAGCTCGGCTGCACTTATGATGGTCGGGTCGGGGTGCATTGCTTGACGGTGGTGTGCCGCAAACATCCCCCACAGTTTACCATCCACGACGACAGGGATCGTTAACGTGCTGGCAACGCCCATGTTCACCAGATATTGCTGATGGACCTTATCCTTGCCCCGCAACACAGCCAGCGACATATCAAGCGGGTCAGCCCCGTTTGCCATCATCACAGACAGGTCCGCCCCTGTGACATCGCTCACCACACGGATCGGCGTTTTGGCGTATAACGCGCGCGCAATCTGCGGGATATCTTCGGCTGGAAACCGCAGCCCAAGGAACGACGGCATTTCAGGGTGGCGCGACTCTGCTACGATCTCTCCACTGTCATCCGCTAGAAATTGGTAAAACTTTACGCGGTCCATCCCAAGGATCGCCCGCATGCGTTCTGTGGCTGCTTGCACAAAGTTCAAAGGCGCGTCCGGATCCAAAGCCTGTGTCATAAAGGCCTTGGCCCTCTCAAGCGGGAGTGCTTGGGTCTTTTGTTCACCGTTTTCAGGCAATAACTCGATAATGACTTGCGTACCCTTGCGGTGCAAAAACAGCTGGTATTTCACGCCGCCTCTCTGAAAGGTTGGCAAAAGCTCGCGCTGGTGTTCAATCGTCGGATGTCCCAAGACATTCACGATGTCATGGCGCACTTGCGTCGTCAGCAACGTGGTCACGGGGGCGCCAATCACGTCGCTTGGGTCAATATCAAATATTTGCGCGATATTCGTGCTGGCATGTGTCACGACCGTGCATGCCACGTCTGTGCCTAGAATAGCGCCAAAATCCTGAATGCTTCCCGGAATGTGGATCGGGTCTTTGCTACAGTTGTCTAGGGCCTGCTGCATCTGCTTGGATATCATGGGTGTACCAATGCGGTTAGGATAAGGTCTGAACGACGTCATGGGTTGCGACTTGAACTTGCACAAATACGTCAGACCAGCCGCATCGGGTCAACGCCTTGGCGAAGCATAACGTTCGTGAAATGACACACAAAAGTCAACGCGTTCAGCATATATAATAGCTGCACAACGCAAATAGACGCGCGAAACCTCTTGTGGCGTCCTTGATCACCTTGCGCAACGAAGGCGGTAAGAAAAGTCTTGCAACGACAGACATGATTTGCGATTTGAGGTGGGCACAAATTTGGTACGCGTCGAGCCTACTTTATATTGTGCGCTATCTTAACCGAAATAATACCTGTATACAGGTACACAACGCTGGATTGCGCATCAATTTCGATGCAACATCTAGACGTTGATTCTGAACTCAGATTTGGAAGTTTACTTATGAATACGATCGTAGCCAATGACCGACCGCTTGGTAGCAAGTCTCATCATATCATGATGGTTGATGACGATCCCGATGATATCTTTGCTGTAAAGCGCGGTTTTTTGAAATCTCGGCTGAATGTTCAATTTTCCGCTGTCTTGGACGGGGAATCGTTTTTCGACTTCCTGTTTAAGGAACCCAACCCGCGGCCAGATTTGATATTGCTTGATATCAACATGCCTAAGATGAACGGGTTTGAAGTGCTCGAGCGGTTAAGAGCTAACGAAAACTGGGACGATATCCCTGTGACTATCTTGTCGACGTCAGCCAGTAACGAAGATCGTGATAAGGGTCTTAAGCTCGGTGCAACGGACTTTGTCTCCAAGTTCTCGACTTATGCAGAACTCGAAGATTGGGTCAAAAAGATTGAAGCTGACCTAGAAAGCGCGGCCTGACTTTCTTATTCGCACAAAGAAAGCAGGTCATGACGACGCTAAAGTTGTGACGCAATGCTGCCACTAGCCCCATAGTTGGTGGGCAGGAATATTTTGCAATTTTCGGTCACTCTTCCCTTGTCATTCATTCCCATGCTTGCCAAATTTCATCACGAAAAATGCGTATGGCACTGACACCTGAACAAGCCGGACACATCGACTCTTGGCTTCAGGCATTGTGACAAGGCCCAGAAATGGCACGTATCCTTATTCTTGATGATGACTTTGAACTTTCGCTTGGCTGGCGGGGCGCTCTTGCGGCGCGTGGTCATAGTGTAGATCTTGCGTACAGTTCGAGTGAAGCCGTCGTTTATGCGCGCCAAACGGATTATGATCTGTATGTGATTGATCTGATCCTTCAAAGCCACAGCGCCTTGAATGATAGCGGACGTTTGCTGCTTGCACACTTACGCAAAGAAAAGAGCCAGAAAGAGATCGGCGCCTGCGTCATCGGTATTTCCGGCTTGGATACATATAGTAGCGTGTCTGCGGCGCAAATGCTGTTTGACGCGTTTGGCGTACATCACTTCTTACCAAAACCCTTCACACCTGAAGAGCTGGCTGACCTATCTAGTGCATTACTGTCTGCGTTTCATAGCTAGGCAGGGTGTATACACGTTGACCGGAGGACATGTCCGACTCGGCCAATACGCTTAAACTAGGGTGATTTTCGATTCATTCAGCGGCCAAAAAATGGTTCCAAGCCTTACATTTGCCTGCATAAGTTTCGATTTTCAAAACAATTCCACGAGATTTTTTGAGATTGGTTCAAAAAATTAAACAATCTTCACACCTTTTTTGCGTAGATGAAGAGAGCCAGGTTTAGATATCAAGGTATTGTTTTTAATGGTTAATTTTTAACGCCCAGCTTGAGTATGTCGCTGTGTATCAAGCCTGAAAAGGCCATAAATGCCAAATATGGCATTGGCGCCTTAATTCAGTCCAACTTTCGAACGTTTTGAATAGGATTGTAGCTTCATCGGACGCAATGATCCGAACAAGATAAAAACTAGTAAGAAGATGGAAACAAACCCATGAACGATATGAGCACAGTCACTTTCCCGAACTTTCCAACCAACACAAACACGCGTGATTTTGATGCACTGAAGGTCGATAATACGACGCATGCACATCTTGTGTCAGCCTGTACCGAGATTGCGCAAAGTCAAGCTTTGGTCATGGACCAGATCAAGGTGTTGAAACAGTTGGCAGAAGAATCGTCTGTGAGCACATCAAGCAATACGCCTGCAATTGTCGACTCAACAATTGATGCAGCAGCTTTGATACCCCTCAGCGCATTCGAGCGTGAGCTTTGTGACTTGGACGGTCAGATTGCACGGCTGAAGAACGAAATGAAGGTCATCGAAGCGCGGGTTCTTACATATGATCCCAAGCATGGAAGTGATGCTGCGATCATCCTTGGGTTTGTCGCACGTATGCTGGAAGTCGGTCAGGAAATTGACGGAAACTACCTTGCGGACGTTTTGACTTCTTGCACGCAGGCCATCAACAATGACAGCGCACCAACGCCTGCCTATCATTCCTAATTTCAAAGAGTGCTCCGTGTTTGGTCTCCGGTTACCCCAAACTTGACCTTTCGCGCACAACGGGTGTCGGCAGAACACCTCTTGAACTGGCCTCGGGTCCCCTCGCGGGGCCAGTTCAAACCTAAAAAATAACACCGCTCAAACACATACTTATGGCACCGCGCTTTATAGCGTCGGTGCCATTTTTTTGGTGAAACGGAAATCCCAAATTCATACGATCAGTATGGCAGAACAAGACGCACTGGCTGTTCATTACTATGCGTGAATTCAGCCTGCCGGCAATAGATACATAGATTTGCGACGGCCCGACAATCAGGAAACGGACCAAGCGCAATCCACAAATGGGTGTCTTACTCTTCGTTGTACCGGTAACCAATTCCGTAGAGTGTCTCGATAGCAGAGAAATTATCATCTGTCTGGCGCATTTTCTTACGCAAGCGCTTGATATGGCTGTCGATCGTGCGGTCATCGACGTAAACTTGGTCGTCATAGGCCACATCCATCAGCTGATCGCGGCTTTTTACAAAGCCCGGACGCTGGGCCAACGCTTGTAGCAACAGAAATTCTGTCACCGTCAATGACACGTCCATACCGCGCCATTTTACAGCGTGCCGCAGCGGATCCATCGTCAGATCACCACGGATCATCACCTTGGTTTCTTCTGTTTCCTCAATCTCTTCGCCAGCAATCGCATCTTGGCGGCGCAACAGCGCACGGATGCGTTCAACCAACAAACGTTGGGAAAAAGGCTTCTTTACGTAGTCATCAGCACCCATACGCAGGCCCAACACTTCGTCAATCTCGTCATCCTTGGATGTCAGAAAGATCACAGGCATCGCCGTTTTCTGGCGCAGACGCTGCAACAGGTCCATGCCGTCCATACGAGGCATCTTGATATCCAGCACAGCCATGTCTGGCATACTCTTGTTAAAGCCGTCCAACGCGGCCTGGCCGTCGTTATACGTTTCGACTTCAAAGCCTTCTGCTTCCAAAGTCATAGAGACGGACGTCAGGATATTTCTATCATCGTCCACAAGTGCGATTTTTGACATTAGCGAAACCTTTACTGCTCAAATCAATCATTGTCGTGTTTTTCAGAACAACTAGAAAAGCTGTGGCGCAAATCAACCGAATTACATGTCACGCAACTGTCTCCATGTCCGATTTATGCCACTGACCATCAAGATGCGGTTAAATTCGACAAATTCATCACATAGCGTCTGTCACTTACCAGTGGCACCGCTTGGGGCGTGAGGCCGAGCATGCATCACCAAGATCGTAATTATTGAGCGTGAAGACCTTGCCACTTGGCAAAAGCTGAACGTGACAGCCTTCCTTACGAGCGGGATTGCGGGAAACAATCCGGACCGTATCGTCAAGCCTGACCGCGGCAGCGACGGTAAACCCCATCGGGCTGTGTCTGCCAAACATGATGCCAGCAAGACCAACACTGTCGGCTTCATCCAGTCATGCGACATTGCTTGATTGATCACGGACGAGATTGCCCGACAAAGCGTTCCAACGTTGCCTCTACATTCTCAAGATAGGTTTTTGGCGCGTCGCCAAGAAATTTGCTAAAAGCGCGCGTAAAGTGGGCTTGATCAGAAAAGTCTGACTTTGCAGCGACGTCTGCCAAATCGCCCCCATTGCTGAACAGCAGTCGGTTGAACGCGCGGTTGACCTGTATCGCCTTGCAAAACGCCTTTGGCGAGAGGCCGACCAACGACGTAAAGTCCGCGCGAAACTGTCTTTCGCTTAGGTTCAACGCTGTGACAAGTGCGGCAATGCGAATATCGCCGTGTTCAGCCTCCATCCGGTCAATCGCTGCGCGAATGCCATCCGGAACGGCGTGTTTCGGCAATTTTGAAAGAACCTCTGCGATCATTGCGATCTGGGCGCTGGCGGGCCTGTCTTTCGCGCATTGAATGTTTGCCAGATACGGCGCTAACTTCGGGTTCAAAACATGCGGAGCCTTTGGATTTGTGAACAACTGGGCACCTGTGATGCCAAGCAACTGAAAATGGCCCAAAGCTGAAAATTCGAGAAAAATCTGCCCAACATCCCGCTGCATCATTGCATTGACATTGGCGGTCCCAATTTGACCTGTCACAACAAGAGGCCCATCAACGTCGCTATCAAAAAGCGTTTCGCCATTTACCTGACCTTGCCAGCGACCACGCCAAATCCAGCCCAAATAGTGGTAGCCTGTTGCGCGAACATCGACCTGCATGTCAACCGGCTTATTAATGTCGGCCACAAGTGCGCGGCGCACATAGGGCTTCAAAACGTCAGGAACGTCTATTGGGCGGTAAATGTCTGGGTTGGCGGTCTTCACCACTGTAAGGTCCTTAAATTCAATGCCTTAGGTTTCGCCGAAATGTTCAATACAGCGCGCACTGGATTGTCGTATATTTTAGCATGACACGAATTTTGAAAATAGGTGGGGTTTTATGAACGTTTTGAAAGTAGGGGCCGCTGCGGCTTTCTTGCTTGGGGTGACATCCTCTGCAAGCGCGAGCATTGTTTCGTTTGATGTGGCAGGTACGTTGGGGACCCAAGGTTTACCGATCCACGACGCATTTGATGGCGCGACATTTGGTGGAACGATTGATGTCGACACAGATGTTATCACGGCCCAAACAGGTGCATACATCAACTACGCTCTTTCCGGCTACAACATCGACGTTATGGCAGCCAGCGGCGAGGTGATATCTTTTCTGGGCAGCGGTGAAGAGGGCGAAGACGCAAGCGCTTTATCCGTTCTTCCGCAAACGCGTGGGCTTAACTTCTTTCTATATGAAAACATTGATAACCTAGCGACGGCGGGTTTTGAGCAACGTCTGTTACGGCTCAATTTTATCGCTGATACGAATGACCCTGTATCTTCGCTCGCGGCGCTATTGGCCGCTGATCCAAATTTTGGCGACGCATCCAATTTTGAAGTGGGCGCATTACAGTTTAGCACGTCACAGGTTTCATCATCAATTGCCAGCGCAACAGTCACCGTGCAATCGGACGTGGTGCTTGCTGCGGTGCCATTGCCTGCCGGAGGCTTGCTCCTTTTGACTGGCGTGGCTGGCTTTATTGGCCTCAGACGTCGCGCGCGCCGCTCTTTGTAAAGAATAAACATCAAGCAAAAGCGACCAAAGGGTCTTATCGTTACGCGATTGCGCGCCCTTATCGCGCCTTGAACGAGCGGGTCACATCGGCAGCATCGTAAACCGTGGTCACCCAGGTTTCAAAACTGATATCGGTTGCTGCGTGATTAGCCGCGAACCTGTCGAGGATATGATCAAGGATGCCTGTTTTCTTATTGTTCAGGTGAATATAGCGCAGCGACAGCATCTTTTTGGCTTGGCTGACCGGCTGACCTTTGATGACCATCAAGTAGACCGCGCTGGCAAGTCCGGTGCGATCTGCGCCTGACTTGCAGTGCATCACGAACGGATGGTCGATGTCTTTCAAAATAGCGATCAAACCCAACAAAACATCCCGCGACGGCGCGATGCTCGCACTCATGGGGTGGCTGATAAGCGTCATGCCAAGTTCTTGGCAAAGTGCTGTTTCCAAACGGAAATACGGTGTCGGGTGCGTGCCGCGCAAATTCAGGATCGTCTTCACGCCCATGTCAGCAATCTGACGAAACCGCTTTTCGGTGGGGTGGTTCGACCTGTATGCGCCGGGTGCGAATTCTTCGAAATTTTTCCACCAGTGGCGTAGAACCTCGTGATCAAGCCAGCGCATGAAAAACCGCGCACGCTTTGCATTCTCTGGTGTGGAAAAGTCCGTGTTGTATTGCGCGCGCTTGCTGCGTTCCCATGCCGAAAAGCGGTCTTTAAGCGTCGGCATTCTGGGGTGTCTCCATTGTCGTCTTTGCGGATATTTGTTAGCAGTCCGCAACTGGGTCGGCAACGCATTTGCGACCTGACAGCATGATGGATATTCACAGATGAAGATTGCAGGCCGCGAAATATCACCAGACCACCCGCCATTTGTGATCGCCGAGATCGGGATCAACCATGGCGGCGATCTGACCGTTGCCAAAGAGATGGTGAGGCTGGCCGCACAGGCGGGGTGCGAATGTATCAAGCACCAGACCCATATCGTTGAAGACGAAATGACCGACGAGGCAAAGGAAATCTTTCCGCCAAATGCAGATGTATCAATCTGGGAAGTGATGCAGCGTTGCGCATTACCGCTGGACGACGAGCGTGAATTGAAGCGCTACACCGAAGAGCTGGGGATGATCTATATCTCGACCCCGTTTAGCCGTGCGGCGGCGGATTTTCTGGAAACGCTTGATGTTCCGGCGTATAAAATCGGGTCGGGCGAAGCGGATAACTTGCCGTTGATCCGACACATCGCGCGCCTTGGCAAACCTGTGATCATGTCCACAGGTATGCAATCGATTGAAACCGTCCGCGCGAGCGTGCAGATACTAGAGGATTCCGGCATCGAATATGCGCTGTTGGAATGCACAAACCTGTACCCGTCACCGCCAGAAATTGTCAGCCTGCGCGGTGTGACCGATTTGAAAAATGCGTTTCCCAATGCCGTCGTCGGGTTCTCTGACCACTCGATCGGGCCAGAAATGGCGCTGGCATCCGTGGCTTTGGGCGCCGCGATCCTAGAGAGGCACTATACCGACACGCGCTACCGTCAGGGCCCCGATATCATCAACTCGATGGATCCGGCAGAGCTTAAGCTGCTAATTGACCGGTCCAAAGAAATTTGGGTCGCGGCCAACAATCCTAAACAGCGTACAGACGCAGAAGAATCTGTGTACCGTTTTGCACGCGCAAGCGTTGTGGCCGACAAGGATTTGGCGGCAGGTCATGTAATCACAGAGGCTGACATCTGGGCACGCAGACCTGGATCGGGCGAAATTGCAGGCTTCGAATTCGACAAGGTCGTCGGGCAGACGCTGACGCGTGATGTCGTGCGGAATACGCAGCTAAGGTGGTCGGACCTAACCAATTAACATAAACGCCAACATGCCAACGGCTGCGATAAACACGATGCTCATGCGCTTTTTCATCTGGCGTGCGCGCGCTGTTTTCCGGATCGCCTGAGATGACTGTAAAGGTTCTATTTTCCCGTCCGCAAGATCATCAATAGCGGCAACCATCGCCGCTAACGGATTTGAAATATCAGCATAAAGTGTTTCTTTGCCGATGCTTGGCGCATAGTCAGGGTGGGCCGCAGCCTCTATTGTTTTGCGCAAGGTGCCGGGTTTTGAAATCAGACCAAGCGCTGAACGTTGCGCAATTTCCAACGAATGCGGATCACTTTTGCGCTCTTTGGCGAATAACACAGGATCGCTGTCAATCAACACGACGGGGCGGTCACACAAGATCGCATCAAATATCGCGCCGCTGTTGTCAGAGATGACGACATCATGGTCCAGAATCGCACTGATCAGATCAAGGTCAGGTGCAGCGAGAAACTTTGCTGGAATGCGGTCCATGCGCGCGGGCTCTCGTGCGACCGTGTTGTGATGTGGTTTGAACGTAACATCATGATGCGGCGATAGATCGACAACCTCTTGCGTCGCCAGATC
>ENA-ORXT01005177-ORXT01005177.1-marine-metagenome-genome-assembly--contig:-NODE-5177-length-12933-cov-2.744166_pt1 | contig 12933 bp, 7 predicted proteins | sample MGYA00237868_ERZ511482 | MGnify/ENA metagenome assembly ERZ511482 | reverse complement strand
CCAGCACCCATGAGTTGTGTGAACAACACGTTGACCCACTCGAGAATGGGTTCGACGGTGCGGAAGTTCGTGGTGAGCTTGGCGTACGTCCCGCCGGGGCCGAACCGCTCACGGGCCCGCAGGAACAGACTGATGTCGGCTCGGCGGAATCGATAGATCGACTGCTTCGGGTCGCCGACGAAGAACAGACGACCCGCATCGACGTCGAGCGCTTCCCAATCCTCAGATCCAGATGACACCGCCGTGGCGATCCTCAGCGCCAGCTCGATCTGGATGGGGTCGGTGTCCTGGAACTCATCGAGCAACAGATGGGTGTAGCGATCGTGCAGCGCCAGCCGCGCTTCTTCGCTGGTGCGCAACATCTCACGGGCCAGCACCAGCAGGTCGTGGAACTCGAGCCCGCCATCGGAACGGCGCTGCGCTGCTGCGGCAAGACACTCGGCCGCCATGGGAATGAGCAAGCGCTGGATCACCGCAGCCGAGGCTTCGGTGACGATCGCCGTCTTCGCTTCATTCAGCTCGACGATGAGCTCCTTCAAGCTGGGCAGGTCCGGCCAGTTGCCTTTCTTGCCGTAGCCCTTGCCGAACGGCGGGATCTCGGCGAGCGCAGCCAGCCGGCGATCAGGGTCGGCGATCTGATGCAAACGTTCGAGCTCGGGCAGGACCTTCGAACTGAGGTGTTCGTAGAACTTGTCTGTCTGGTCAGTACAGGCGCCGAGCGAGTCGTTCAGTTCCCCAGCGGCTGCGTCGAACGCGGAAAAGTCGATGGGCGGAAGGGGTTGAGCGGGCGCATCGGCCTGAGCAGCGAGCGGGCCGAGCCGGTCGAAGTTCTGATTGAAGTCGATGGCGACGTCTTTGAGCGTCGAGTGCTTCGGGTAGCTCGGCTCGAGAGCCACGTTGAGCAGTGCCGCCCGCACCAAGAGCTGTTCGTTGGAGGCCTCGTCGTACAGCGCATCGACAAAGCGATGCCAGCGATCCTCGTGGGCCAGCTGCGAAGACACCTCGTCCAGGACTCGCACCTGGGGCGGCAGCTTCGCCGCCACCGCGAACTCCGAGAGCATGCGGCTGGCGAAACCATGGAGCGTGGAGATGGCAGCGAGGTCGGCGTCGGCGATGGCCTCGCTGGCTCGATCACGCTGCGCTTCGACTTGGTCTGGGTCGTCGCGCATCTGTTCGAATCGCACGCGAATTCGAGCCTGCAGTTCCGCAGCTGCTGCCTCGGTGAACGTGATGGCCGCCACGTTCGAAAGGCGGACCCCTTCGACAATGACCAGGTTGACGATCCGTTCGACCAGCGCACTGGTCTTGCCGCTGCCGGCCCCGGCCTCGACGAAGAGGGTTTGGCCAAGGCCATCACGAGTGATGAGATCCCGAACGTCTTGATCGAGGGGCTTCACGCTGCGCTCCCGCTGTCTGAGTCAACGCTGTCTGAATCGGCGCTGTCGGGGGTCGTGACATCGGCAGGGTCGATCCACACGAGGCCCGGGCGGTGCGTCAAAGCTGACTCCTTCTCGATGGCGTGTTCGCCTCGCTCACGATCGCAGATCGAATCGAACGGGCAGTACGCACAGTTGTCATTGGTGCCTCGGAAGCCGTCCCACTCCCCCGGGTCGGTGGCGAACTCGCCTCCCTCGATGCCGTCGGCGATGACGGTGAGAATCTGCACCAGGCGATCGCGACGATCGTCGGTCCACCGATAGCCCACGCGTGCATGGTCGGCTGCCCGATTCACCAACCAGTAGTGGGCATCCACTTCGTCGGCGCCGAGCAGCTGACGGGCGGCCTCGGCATACAGCCCGAGTTGAAGGGTCTTGCCTTCCTTCACGGGATCGTCGCTCTCGATTCCCTTGTATTCCTTGCCCTTGCCCGTCTTGTAGTCAGTGACGAACGTACGGCCGTCTTCACCACGGTCGATTCGGTCGGCCAGGCCACGGAAGCGAAGTGATCGCCCATCAGTCAGCTCGATCACAACAGGTGGGGCTTCTCCCATTCCGAACGGAAGCTCGACGTCGACCGGAGTGGCTCGATGCCGGAGCCGGTGGGCATTGTCTGCATCGAGGAAGTCATCGAGCAGGATCAGCAACTCCTCGCGAGTGATCCGCCAGCGAACGGGGCGACCGGTGCGACCTTGCTCCTCGTACTCGTCGAAGGTCGCTTCGGCGAGGGTGGCAACTCTGGCTCGATGAGCATCTGTCCACCGCTGGGTGGGTTCCGGCATCTCGTCGGCTTCGAGGAGCTCTCTGATGAAGTCCTCGAGCACCGTGTGCACCCCGGACCCCTTGTCGAGGGGTGAGATCTCGATCAATCGCTCGGGATCGTCTCGTTCGGCGAGCTTCAGCGTGTAGGCCAGGAAATAGCGGTACCCGCACGACGCCCAGGTCTGCAGACGTGTCGGTGACAGAGGCCGGTCGTTCGTCGACCCGATCTCGTGGCCAGCGAGATTGCCGTCCCACTCGGTGAAGTCGCTGCTGCGACGCGCCCGACTGGCGGCAATTCCCCGTCGAGCGTCGAGTGCTGCCGGGTGGTCGGCCGCGTCGCCGCCGAGGGAGACGTGATCGGCGACCGACGCGAGGTCGCGTTCGACAAGGCTTGCGTGATGTCGGGCCGAAGCAAGGCCAGCCCGGAAGGACGCCACATTGTCGACAACGCCGTCGCCGTCGCCTGCGGCCAGTTCGGCGAAATCGGTGGCTCTGATGGGGCGTTCGGCCAACGCACTCGCGGTGTCGAGCAACCATCGGGAGGCCAGCGATTCTCGACTGTTGCGAAGATCGCCTCGGGGCATCGTCAGCACTCGCCGGCCAACAGGGGCAGCGCTCAGCGCCGACAGGAACTGCCGATGCTGCTCGCCCAGTTGACCAGCGCGCAGCTCGAGTTCGCCGTTGGCCAAGGCCCGAGCGCTGTCGGGCAGCACGGCATCATCACGACGAGGTGACGGCAGGACGCCCTCGCGACAACCGAGAACGAACACCGCATCGAGGTCATGACCAACTGCTGAACTCAACGGGCCGTACACCACACCGTTGCCGAAGCGCCCAGAGCGACCCCGAGCCACATCGAGCTCGGCGGTCACTGCACGCAGAAAGACGTGATGGCTCGGTGTCGGTTCGATCTCGTCGAGCGTGGCAAGGCGCTCGATGGCGGCTTCGACACGCTCGAACGCTTCCTGCTCTGCCTCGGGCCACGACGTGTGGCGATGGGCCGGACCGAGCAGATCGATCAACAGCGCCTTGGCCTCGTCGGCCTTGGCAGCCCAACCGTCGGCCGCTTCCAGCTGCTTCATTCGGGCCGCCGTGGACTCGAGGAAGTACGACATCTGATCGATGTCTGCTTGTTCGCGTTGGATTCGGTCGGCCAACCATGGCTCGACGTCTGGTGTGAGCTTGGCTGCAAGTGTGTGGCGCCGTCTGGCGATTTTGGAGTACCAGTCGCTGAGACCAGCAACCACGCCGATGTCACGAGTCAGCTTCTCCCAGGCCGACGGACGGACTGGTTCGCCGTCGACACGCAGCGGTCCACCACTGACCAACGCCATCACGCGATCGCGCCGCCACCGCTCGCTCGGCAACGTCAGCGCGGCGAGGATCGTTCGGCCAGCAACGGACTCGGCGAGCCGCGTGCGAGATGGCCCGTTGAAGGGAACGTCGGCCGCCGTGAGTTGCTGCTGCAGGATGCGGACGTATGGGTCGGGGGCAGCATGGAAGATACCGATTCGGTCCAAGGCCAAGCCGTCGCTGGCCAGCTCGACGATCGAGCGGACCACAGCCCGTACCTCTTCATCGGCATCGGTGACGGTGATGATCTTGTCGGCGGTCGACGGTGCAACCCCTGGCAGAGGGGCGGTGGTCAGGTCGAAACCAGCGGCGGCACATACATCGCGCACCGGTTGATCTGCGTCAGAGGCTCCGGTCAGGCCGACCACCACAGAAAGGCGTTCGACACGATTGAGGGCTCGCATGAGACGCTGCAACGGAGGAGGCATCGGGGCCGGCAGATACCACACGATCGGCCCGAGCCGCTCAGGGACGAGGCCGAGATCGGTTCGACGGGCGGCAGCAGCGGCGACGTCGGATTCGTCGTGGAAATCGGTGAGCAAGCTCTGGATCGAGTGATGGAACGCAATCGCTGACCCGGCTGACGCGGATGCCTCGGCCACTCGGTCGAGCGCTGAGTTGCTGATGTTGCTCAGCTCGCCGGTGAGTTGGGCGAGCGCCCGTTCGGTGGCGTGATGCTCGGCGACCGCAGCGAAGTGCCGAGGGTTGTCGGCCAAAGCCACCCGCACCGCTGCACCGAGTACCGGGTTGGTCAACGGGCGGCGTTCGCCGAGTCGACCAGACGACAGCAGCTCGGCGAGTCGAAACGGTGTGACGAAACTGACGTTTGCGATCCCAACAAGACCAACGTCTCCAGAGCCCAGCATCCGCCGAGCAACGAGTCCAGCGAAGTTCGATGGCACCACCACGGTGACCGGGGCCAAGGCATCACCCGCCTTGATCTCGACCACCAATCGCGCCAGCGCTTCTGTGGCCGGTCGGCCGTATGGGGTCGTCACCAACGTCATCTGCCGAGACTACGCGATCAGGTATGACATCGATCGGAACTACGAGTCCAAGTTGGGGCCTCGGCGGAGGTGGTGGCCGCCGTCGACGGGAAGGATCGTGCCCGTGACCCAGCTCGAGTCTTCTGACAGGAAGAACGCAATGGCATTGGCGACATCGTCTGGCTGACCATGGCGCTGCATCGGCATGTTCGCTCGGTAGTCGCCATAGATCGCCTCGCTGCTACGAAGCCCATCGGAGAGACCCGTCTCGACCAGGCCCGGGGCCACTGCGTTGACCCGAACACCGTTCACACCGAGCTCGTCGGCTGCGTTCTTCACCAGCATCTCGAGACCAGCCTTGCTGACGCAGTAGCTGGCCATGAAACGGTGCGTCTTCGACCCGGCAATCGACGACACTGCACAGACCGAGCCACCACCATTGGCCGCGATCGCTCCACCAGCGTGCTTCATCGTGAAGAAGGCGCCGGTCAGGTTCGTGTGGAGAATGCCCTCCCAATCGGCAGCTTCGGTGGCCACGACAGGCGCTGCTCCCCCGTAGCCGGCATTGATCACTGCGAGGTCGAGTCCCACACCTTCGCTGGCAGAAGCAACAGCGCCGGCCACGTCTTCCTCGTTGCCGACATCACCGATCACGGTGTGAACAGCCGAGCCGAACGTGGCGAGCTCGGCCGCGGCCGCCTCGAGGGTCATCTCGGTGCGGCCCATCAGCGTGACGGTGGCACCTCCGGCAACCAGCTGCTTCGCCGTCGCCAGCCCGATGCCCGAACCGCCTCCGGTAACCAGAGCGCGCTTGCCTTCAAACCGACCGCTGTCTGCTGAATTGCTCATGACGTCACCACTCCGGTCTCGAACTGGGCCTTCGCCCATGCGTAGTCGGGCTTGCCCGGGCCGGTGTACGACATGGCGTCGACGAACACAGCCTCCTTGGGCAACTTGTAGCCCGCAAGATGATCTCGCAAGAACGCCCGAATCTCGTCCAGCGACGTCTCCGACCCAGGCCTTCGAGCAATCACCGCTGCCACCCGCTGACCGAAGCGCTCGTCAGCTCGACCGAGCACGAACGCGTCCTGCACTTCCGGGTGCGCCTTCACTTTGGCTTCGACCTCTTCAGGGAAGATCTTCTCGCCGCCAGAGTTGATGCAGTTCGACCCTCGCCCGAACACCGTGATCGTGCCGTCAGCTTCCAAGCGGGCGGCATCACCGGGAATGGCCCAGCGCACGCCGTCGACGGTCGGGAACGTGGCCGCCGACTTCACCGGGTCCTTGTGGTAGCCGAGCGGAATGTGACCGGTGGTAGCGAGGCGCCCCATGATGCCGGCGCCGGCTTCGGTCGGCCGGTTGTCGTCATCGAGTACGGCGGTGTTCGGCTTCATCTGGAAACGAGGTGCTCCCCCATCGCCGCTGCCGACCAGGGCGCCATTCCCGCCGCTCTCTGACGCACCGAAACCGTCGACGATCATCACGTTCGGCAGCAGATCCGCCAGCTCTGCCTTGGTCACCGGCGAGAGAATCGCACCGCCTGACGCAATGACCGCGAGCCCCGAGAGGTCGGGCGCTTCGCCTGCCTCCACCAAGCCCCGCAGCGTTTCAGCGAACGGCCGAGCCATGCCATCGCCGACCAGCACCAACAACTGCGCCCGATCGGCAGCGGCTTGGCCGATCACACCAACCGGGTCGAAACGACGATGCGTCCACAGCGACACGCCATTGCCAGAGATGAGTGGCCGGAACGAGTTCCACTGACCGTTGCCGTGCATCAATGGTGAGGTCACCATCCACGGCGCACGCTCTTCGGCGAGCACCTTCAGCGCATCAGCCGGCTCTTCGGGGTCGACCAAGCTGGTCATCGCCCCGAGGAAGATGTCCTCTTGGCGCCAGAGCACGCCCTTTGGCATGCCGGTGGTGCCGCCGGTGTACAGGATGTAGATGTCATCTGGCGACCGCTCCGGCATCGGCGTGATCGAGCCGCTCGCCTGTACAGCACTCCACAGCGTCTCGGTGTCGCCGAGTTCGGGCACACCGACATCGCCGGCCCCCGGGGCATCCAACACGATGGTCTGGCCGAGGAGCGGAAGGCGATCGCCGCAGCGGCGAACGAGCTCGAGGAAGTCCGGCTCCACCACGATGGCAACGGCGTCAGAGTCATCGAGCAGGTAGACCAGCTCTTCGTCGACGTAGCGGTAGTTGACGTTGACCGGCACCGCCCGTGCCTTGAAGCAACCGATCATCGCTTCGAGCCACTCGACCCGATTCCACGACAGGATGGCCACCCGATCGCCGGCTTGAACACCGGAGTCGAGAAGGTGGCGGGCAAAGGCCGATGCACTGGTGTCGAGTTCGGCGTAGGTCCGGTCCCCGAGCGGTGACGACACCGCCACTCGATCGGGGACCGCCTCAGCGATCGTCTCGAACAATGCAGCCAGGTTCCAAATGCCCATCGCTCGACGCTAGACGCCGCGGCGCACAGACAACAGACGGCACTCGTTCGTCAGCCTTCTCGGGTCAACGGGGTGTACCCGTTCGCTTGACGTTCTCGTCCGACTCTGAGAACGACACCAGCACCGATGCGGCCGACCGCACCTCGAGCTGCTCGACCCAGAAGGCTTCACCCGCAGCATCGGGTGAGCGCCCGAGCACGTTCTGATACAACGAGTCGACCAAGCTCTCAGCAGTCGGCTGAGACCCGAATCGGCTGGCCCATTCATCAGAGCCGACGAAGTCGCCGGCAATCGACTCGAGCGAACGGCCGCCTCGATACTGGCCGGCCCAGAATGCAAAGCCACCTGCGTCAGGGCTGCGGCCGAACGCTGCTTGATACAACCGCAGGATCTGAGCCTCATCGGAACGAATCGGTTCGTTCGTACCCGTGGCAGCGATGTTCTCGGGCGACTCGCTCACCGAGATCAGCACCTGCACTCGGCTCAGCCGGCCGCTGTCGATCGCGTCGAGCCAGAAACGCCTGCCCTCGGCATCGCCCGCTCGACCCAAGACGTTCTGGTAGATGGCATCGACGAAGGCACCGTTGGAAAGTCCTGCGCCGTAGCGAGCGTTCCACTCAGGGGACTCGGTGAAGCTCGTCGCAATCGATTCGAGTGAGGCTCCGCCCGCGTACTGAGACGTCCAGAAAGCAAAGCCCTCCGCATCGGGCGTTCGGCCGAACACCGCCCGGTACAACCGGACGATTTGATCGTCAGCCGGACGGCTGACCGTGGCTGGGGTCGGGGTCGGAGTCGGAGTCGAGAATCGGACCATGCCGGTGATGACTCGACCGGTCGACGGAACGTTGGTGAACTGACCACCCATCCAGAGGTGGCCGAGCGAGTCTTCGACGATGGCATAGGCCCCAGCCTGACCACCGAGATCAAAGGTCAGCGGCTCGAGTTCTCCGGTGACCCGATCGATCCCGTAGCCGGCGTTGACGTCTTGTTGTCCAAAGGGATTGGTCGTAGCGAAGTCGGCAACGAACTCTTCGTACTCAGCCTCGACCATCACGCCGTCGTTGCCATTGATGTAGCTGCCGAGGGGGAACGGCCCGACCGAAGCCCAGCAGTGACAGCCAGCCCAGACCGTCGACTCACCGATGTGGATCACCTGCGTGTCACCACCGGTCACCTGCTGGCCTACGCCGTTGTTGGTGTAGATGGTCGACAGGGGCGACAGGTTTCCAGCTCGCAGCGTCATCGTCTGATGACCGTTGCCGCCGACGTACACCCGATCACCATCGAACTGCACGTCTTCCATCCACATCGAATAACCGTCTCGGTGGTTCGGGATACCAGCAGGAAGTCCCTGCGACAGACCCGGAACCAGCTCACCATCAGACTGGCGAACGGTGGCGAAGTACGCCGCCGAGTCGTCGCCGTTGATTCCGCCGAACTTTCCAGCGAGGTACACCCGGCTTCGGCTCTCGTCGACTGCCAAGGCAAACACCAGCGAGCCGGCAAAGAGCGGCGAGACGGTGTCGAGATCGGCCATGGGCTTCCAGCTCTCATCGAGCAATCCGGTCGTGGTGTCGACCCTGGCAAGGTTCGACAGCGCCGCACCTTGAGACTCGGTGAAGTCACCAACCATGTAGATCTGATTGCCCACGATTTCGAGATCCATGACAGCGGGCGGACCCCAACTGTTGATCAGAGCGGGCTCGAACGTGTCGATGCGGGCACCTGTTCTGGCGTTGTAGAGAACCGCTCCACCTGCCATCTCGCCGCCGACGAACAATCGACCGTCAGCGGTGATCTCGATGGCATAGACGATGTCGTCGACAACCGGGCGGTAGGACGCGTCCCACTCGCCGGTCTCGAGATCGAATCGGGCCAGGTACGGCTGCCTCGTGGCGGTCCCGTCCGGTGCGATCACGTCCTGGAACTTGCCAGCGACGTACATGTGGCCCTCGAACTCTTCCATGTCACGCACGACAGCGCGGAGCTGGTTCGTGTGACGGGAGGTCAAGTCGGGGTTACCGACATCCCAGACGAGGTCTGGTGTCGTCATCAGGTCATCTGCATCCAATGCTCCAACACTTGGTGCCGGAACCGAAACGAGCGTGCTGAATGCCGTGGCCGCCGCCGCGAAGAGGAGGGGAATTCGCCGTGATTTCATCCTCTTGACGATAGGCACTCGGCCACCGTCAGTCGCTAGGTGAACTAGCTCGGAACGCGTGCTTCTCGCGGCGCGAAGATCGCAAAATCGTCTTCGGTCGCGGGGCTAAAGGTCGTCGTCAGCCTGCCCATTCGCCAACGTTCGGTTCGCTTCATGAAGACGTCGTAGCCAGCGGCCCGGGTCCCGAAGGCTGCGCCTCGGTTGTCCTCGGTGACGAACGCAACCGCGAAGCGGCTGCCAGGGGTGGCATCGGCGGCCGCTCTGGTCACCAGAGCCAGACCTTCCGACATGACCTTTTGCTTGCGGAACATCGGTGGAATCCATGCCCCTTCGATGAAGAGGGTGTCCTCGTCGAGTGGCGGGAAGAGCTCACCAAAGAACTCCCGCACCTTGGGGCCGTCAGCACCGGGGATCAACCACTGGACATAGGCCGGGTTTCCCTCCGGATCGACCGCACACCAACCGCCGCGAAAGCCAGCGTTGTACATGTTCTGACGACGATCGAGATAGAGCTGATCCATCGGGGACAGGCCCTCGACATCGAAGATCCTCGGCGCGGTTGTCGCATCGATTGGCTTCGCTGTCAGTGGAACCAACGATTTCGGTGGGTCTGGCTCGATCTCGAGCACTCGACGTAGGCCAACGGCATGCGTCTCGGAATTGGCCCACCGCCGAAGATCGGCCATGGCCTCGTCTTTGCCGCCCGATCGGACCTGATCGATCAACATCTTGGCCCGTCGAGCCGTGCGGCTGATCATCATGGAGTTCGCCCTTCGTGTGGTCCGGGAGACCTGGATTGGTGGTACGCCGCCGCCATCATGAGGGCGAGCAGTGGGTAGAACGCGTCGGCCGAGCCGCGCAGGGTCATGTGCGGATCGAACGTTTGAGCGACGTTCATGATCCACAGCGATCCAAAGGTGGCAGCTCCGGCGACAGCTATCGGTCCGGTGTGTCTTCGTAGGACGCGGCGCGCTTGGACCATGCCAACGCCCAACAAGGCGAACCAGGTCAGGAACAGCCACACGCCGCCAGACCACAGCAACCACAAGTGACCGGACTCGATCCAGATGAACTCTTCACCCTCGCGGGGCGACGTCACCCTGGCCTGCGGTGTCACACCCCACACGATGTTCGTTGGTTCCTTCAACGACGGAATGAAGAACATCTCGAGGTTGTAGAGGCGCACATCCCAGCTCGACCCCGGATTGGCTTCGAAGAGCTGCCGACCTTGCTCGGACAGTGGCGAGTTGGAGATGTCTTCCCGCTTTTCCGACGACACGGCGGCACCGTCGAAGCCAGCCACGCGGCGGGCAAGAAGCGGGGCCGCAACGATCGCAATGACGAGCAGGAGCGGAAGACCGAAGCGGGCAAGCCGGCCGAACGAGCGTGTGACCCATGCCAAGGCGACAAGACCGACGGCAAAGGAGATCAGCGGGCCGATCTGGCCGCTTCCAACGACGCCGATGCAACAAAGAGCAGCTGCAGCACCCACGAGACGCCGAGGTCGCTCTCCACCGAGGAACATCGACAACCCGATCATGGCGTGGATGCCCTGATACACACCGAAACCAATCGGATTACCGATCGTCGCGGCGCCACGACCGTCGTCGACGATGAAGCCATCGTTCGGGAAGAATCGATGCAAACGCTCTGCGGTCGAGATGAGGTTGAGCGAGTCCATCGTGCCGAGCACGGCCAAGGCCGAAGCGGTGAGCAACGAGAGCGTCAGGGCCGTACGCACCTGGCTCTGAGTACGAATCGTGATGCGGACGAGGCCGTAGAGCAGTCCCATTCGAAGGAACACTGCGGCATAGAGAATGTCGTCCATGCCCAACGGAAGCGTCCGCCACAGCTGACTCATCATGGTCAACACGAAGCCAGAGAAGACCATGGCCAGGATCACGTAGTCGAGCGAGTGCAGCCTGATGACGATTCGGCGTGATGTCACCAGCCATTTCACCGCAAGAACCATCAAGAGCACCGCAAGCAACGCTTCGTTCACACGAAGCATCGGGAGCACTTGATCGCGACCGAATCCAACCACGATCGGGGCGCCAGCGATCATCACGTAGGCAGCAAAGTGCGGCAGGCGCCAGGCCAAGATGATCAGGATGACGAGAGCCGCGAGGCCAGCTCCGATCGGACCGTCGCCGAGGGACACCAACGCACCGGTGAGCAGCGCCGTTGGCAGCAACCACGTCGCGGTGACCTTCAGATCACCCAAGGTCGGCGTGCGAAGCCGAAGCCGAAGCAAGTCGAGCAACTCGAATGTGCTCTCAGCAGCGACGGGCTCGTTTGACCCGGGAGCGTCGGTTTCGGGGAACATGGAAGGCCGGGATTGCAACGCGGTCATGACGAACCTCTGAGCTGGCTGGCGAGCAATCCGAGCTCACTGTCGAATCGGCTTCGGGCAAGCAGGGTGATCGCTACTCCGAGGAGGCCAACAATGGCTGCAGTCACCAGGGCAGCGTCGAATTGGGTGGCGATGGCGAAACCAAGGCCAGCGGCAACACCGAAGCCGAGGATGGCGGCAGCGGCCGACGAGCGAAGTGAGCGAGCCAGGTCGTAGCTCGAGTGGCCGTCCCTGGTCGCCGAACGATGAAGCACCAGACCGCTGACGATGTCAGCCACGCTCATCACCGCAGCGATGATGGCGATCCGGCCCGCCCCATCGGCGAACCAAGCGAACGGCACGAACGCCGCGGTCATCCCGAGCCGAAGGGCAAAGGCCAAGAAGGGCGAACGAGTGTCGTTTCGGCCGTAGCAGCCGGCGACGCCGAGCTGGTGCAGCGCCTCACCGGCAACCGCACCAGCGATCGCTGTGACGGTGACGGCGAGTAACGCCCGGCCGTCGGCGGTGTTCATGGCGCCAAAGGCGAGAGCCGGACCGATCAACCAGCCGAGCAATCCGAGGGCGAGGGCCGCCGGCAAGATCATCAAGCCAGCGAGGCCAACACCCCGGTCGTATTCAGTGCGGTAACCGGGCAGGTCGCCACTCCGGAACAGCACGGCGAGCCGTGGCAGCATTGCGTAGGCGACGGGCTTGGCACCGAGCGCAACAGCCACGCCGATCAAGTTGAGGCCGAGCTGGAGGGCAACGACGCCGCCGGCAACAGAGTTGGCGAGGAGCAAGATGCCGAAGATCCTGATGCCGTTGAGCGCCGCTGATGCGGTAGCGGCGAGCGCTCGCGACAACACGTCACGGACCTCTGGCTCGCGCCAGCCGGCACTGAGTTTGACCCGCAGACCAAGTCGGCGAACACCCCACCACTGCAGCAACACATGGGCGGTGACGCCGAGGGAGGAACCAATCCCGAGCAGCAAGATGCGGTCGAGGTCGAAGTCTTTGGCGTCGAGTTCGCGTCCGACTTCACCGGCGCGGTCGTTCTGGACGCGCGGGCCGCGGTTGCCGAGTCCGCTGTCGGCCAAGTTGAACTGGTGGCGGAAGCCCCAAGGATTGTCCTGTTCGAACTCCGGCCCCTCGTAGTCCATGTGGCGGGCGGCGAGGTTATCTTTGATCATGCGCGCGACCGGGCTGTCCTTGACGAACGCGGTCAGCACTTTGGTCGGCAAGCCGAGGTAGGAGGCGACGCTGGCAACGTTGGACTCGGCGCTGGTGACCTGCATACGGAACAGGTCGCCACAGTGGAAGGGAATCCCGTCGGAGGGCGTGATGCGCAGCCCCCTGCTGGTGGCGATGAGGAGCGAGTAGTCGGCGTCTTTGCGTAGGTCGAGGTCCATGGTCTTTCCTGTTAAAGTCGGATGAAGTGTTGGTT
>ENA-ORXT01005176-ORXT01005176.1-marine-metagenome-genome-assembly--contig:-NODE-5176-length-12936-cov-3.379812_pt1 | contig 12936 bp, 8 predicted proteins | sample MGYA00237868_ERZ511482 | MGnify/ENA metagenome assembly ERZ511482 | reverse complement strand
ACATGAAAAAACTTTTTTCATTTTTTAGCATAGTATTTAAATAAGCAATAGCATAATATTAATTATATTACACTTCTTGAGAACAGAATATCATGGCATAATTTATTAAGCCTTATAATTATGATCCTTTTGTAGGTAATTTATCTACACCGGTTAGAAAAACAATTTTCAATAAAGTATTCTCAGGCGATAGTTTTAATAAAATTGGACAGGCTCCGAATAATCATGATATCATACTCGACAGCAAATACTCTCCATTATTAGATGCGCATGGAAACGTCAACGGATGCATAGAAATCTCTAGAGACATTACTACTATTAAGCGAAAAGAATATGAATTAATAGAACGAGAAGCATATCTATCATCAATTTTAAATAGTTCTCCAAACCCAATCCTTGTTTTAGATAACGAATTAAATATTACTGCCGCAAACCCTCAATCTATCTCTTTATTTAATGAAATCCATGGTGGTAAAATTTCTGTTAATGACAACCTATTCACTAAGTTTTCAGCTAACTATTTTGAAGAATTCAAAAGCATAAACGAGCGAGTCTTTAACGGAGAAATAATCAAATATTTAAGAACTCAAAAGGTTCAGAATAATACGAAATATTACGAATATACATTCAGTCCAGTAAAAGACAAACACAATACAATAATTGGTAGCCAGCTATTGATTCAAGATAGAACCCAAATATTGCAGAGTGAACGAGCGCTAATGGATAGCGAAATTAAACACAAAGAACTTTTAGAATTATTACCTGGAGGGATTCTCATTACAAAAATGGATGGGAATATACTTTATGCTTCACCAACAATGAAGGAAATGATTGGCATTCCAAAATATGGTCGCCTAGATAGAGAATCATATAATTCCTTTGTGATTGAAATTCAAAAATTTAAACTTTCCTTTAGTGATATTGCTACAGATAAAAATTTCACGAAAACCTTTCGGATAAATACGGTAAATCAAGCCGGTCAAAAAATTTGGTTAGAAGCAAGAAGTAAAGAAATAAAGTTTAAAAAAGAAAAAGCAAATCTGACTCTACTATTAGATATAACAGAGCAAGTAAATAGTGAAAAAGATCGTGATCTAAAACAAAAACTATATGAAGTACTGATTGATAATTCTTTCGATGGTATTGATATCATCGAGCTTGTCACGAAAGAAGATGGCACATTTGATTCAAAACTATTAATGCGTAACGAACGAATGAAAGAATTCTTTAATAGTGATTCTGAATCTCTTTTTGCCTCAAAATCTATTCTAGAAAGAGCTCCCAAATTTCAATTGAATGGAAAATTATCATCAAAGGTCTTATTAGAAGATATTAAGGAATTTAGAAAACTTGGCCAGTTAGTTAATGAAAGGCAAGTTGTAGATAATAGTGGCGCATTGAGAAATGTCATTATATCCATGCAAAAACTCAGTTTTGGAAACAAAGCTCTTATCATTAGATATTATAAAGACATCACTGAGAATAAGCGTAAAGAAAACCAGATCAAAGAAAGTCTCAATCAATTAAATTTGAAAAATGATGAACTTGAAAAATACATTGCATCTAATTTAAACCTAGAGAACTTTGCACATGTCGCCTCACATGATTTAAAATCGCCTCTTCGGACAATTAGAAGCTTCGCTCAGCTGCTCATCAAAGATATCTATGAAATAATCCCTCAAAAAAATAAAACATACTTAGACATCATAAATAAAAGCTCTAAGAATATGTCAATTCTTATTGACGATGTCTTATCATTTTCAAAAATAGAATCCGAAAAATTAAATATAAAAGAAATTTCTTGCCAGCCTTTTATTGACTTTTTGTTAACTCAAATTAAAGATGAAATCGAAGAATATAATGCTGAAATATTTCTTATAAATATTCCAAATGTCATTCATTCAGATAATAGCAAGTTATCTCAAGTCCTCCAGAATTTAATTCGCAATAGTCTAAAATTTCGCAATAAAAACACATGCCCAATAATTAAAATTTCGGTAGATAGCTTATCTGATTTTTGGCAATTTAATATCGAAGACAATGGAATTGGAATTGATGAAAAATATATCCATGAAATCTTCAAAATCTTCAGAAGGCTAAACAATAAAGATAAGTTTCCAGGAAGTGGTATTGGTTTAAGCACCTGTGAAAAAACGATCTCAATCTTGGGTGGAAAAATTTGGGTAAATTCTATAATTGGACAAGGATCTATATTTTCATTTACTATCCCAAAATTTCAATAGTAGATTGTTAAAAGTAAGCTCTCGTTAATAAGCATAATCCAACTCCATAAAACTCCATAAAACCTTTATTCTTATTATCTACTAGATATCTGAATATGATTTAAGATTCTACATTGGATATCATAGATAGAAAGTGACTTGTTGGGCTGGAGACCGACAAAGGCATAAAAAAAGGAGAATTCCAATAATTGAACTTCTCCTTTTGCAGTTTAAAAGATATATTATTTAGTCTAGAGATTGGTTCTCTTGACCTGCTTTATTCACTAAGATGCTGTATTCTTCTGGTGTCAGTCCATCCAAACAAAAGTCTATCGGATTTATAGCTTTTCCATTTATGCGGACTTCATAATGCAAATGTGGTGCAGTAGACGTCCCCGTGCTTCCAACAGTACCAAGCTTCTGACCTTTTTTTACTTTCTGACCTTTTTTTACATCTACATTCTGCATGTGAGCGTAGAGTGTTTCGTAGCCATAACCATGATCAATCGTGACACTATTTCCATATCCAGATTTTCTTTTTTCTACTTTTTTGACCTTCCCATTACCCGTAGATTGAACGTCAGTACCTCGTGGTGCTGTAAAATCTATTCCATAGTGGAATTTTTTAATCTTATGGATCGGATGGATTCTGTAGCCATACCCAGATAGATACCTGATATTTCGTTTTAATTCAGTTTCGCGAACGGGTTTAATTGATGGTATGGAAGCTAATTTTTCCTCCCATTCGAGTGCTTTATATTGGATGGTGTCTAAAGAAGACTTTTGTAAATCTAGCTTTCGTTTAATCTTATCTACAGTTTGTAGGGTTGACTTAACTAATGATCCAGACCCCTGATATGGTACTAAATTAGAATACTTATCATGTCCACCGACTCCACCTTCCCAGACATTGTCATCGATTTCGTCCATCTGAAATATCATTCTATGGATCTCAGTATCTTTTTCATGAAGATTCCCTAAATCATCACTGATCTTTAGAAAATCTGAATTTAAATTAGAATAATGATATTCCATTTGGTGCAATTCTCTCTGCAGGGCCTTTTCCTTGGGTGATGGCAAGAAAAACCAAGCCAAAGCAAATAAACCTATCGATGCAACCATTACAGAAGACAAAAAGCCAAAGACTTTAAGTGTTCTTTCCTTACCAGACGTCTTTAATTCCTCATACTGAAGAGATTGTTGATTAAAGACAAATTTTTCTTTACGCATATAGAAGCAAGAGTATTTAATATTTACAATACATTTGTAAACGATTTTTAGGATTGGTAAGAAGGGATTTACCGACAGCAAAGTTATTATTCGCCCTCCTTATTGCAAAATAAAATCGATAGTATTTATAAGCCTTAATATTATAATTAAATATAATATGTATTAATCAGATTATGAACTATTTAGACTAAATAATTTATAAATAAGTCAGAGTTTGATTATGTTAAATATTTTTTAATTTTTACATAAGTAAATTTCAATACATACGTGGATTATGAAAGCGAACGATATTAGACAGAAATTTTTTGACTTTTTCGAATCAAAACAGCATAAAATAGTTGCTTCAGCACCGATTGTCAATAAAAACGACCCGACTTTAATGTTTACAAATGCTGGAATGAATCAATTTAAAGATTTTTTCCTTGGTCATAAGACCGCAACGCAAAGACGAATCGCCGACACTCAAAAATGTCTGCGTGTATCTGGTAAACATAATGATTTAGAGGAAGTCGGCATCGATTCTTACCACCATACCATGTTTGAGATGCTTGGAAATTGGTCTTTTGGAGACTATTTCAAGAAGGAGGCGATAGAATGGGCTTGGGAAATATTGACAGAAGAATATGGCTTGGACAAGAACCGTCTTTATGTATCTGTCTTTGAGGGTGATGAAAAAGAAGGGCTAAAACCAGATGAGGAAGCTGCTAACTATTGGTCAACATTTGTATCAAAAGACAGAATTCTATATTTTGATAGGAAAGATAACTTCTGGGAAATGGGTGAAACTGGACCATGTGGTCCATGCTCAGAAATTCATGTTGATTTAAGATCTGATCAAGATCGTGCCAAAGTGGACGGTGGTACGCTTGTCAATATGGATCATCCTCAAGTCATAGAGATTTGGAATCTTGTCTTTATCCAATTCAATCGCAAAGCAGACAACTCTCTGGAAGAACTGCCAGAGAAACATATTGATACAGGAATGGGCTTCGAACGTTTATGTATGGCTCTCCAAGGCAAGCATTCTAACTATGATACTGATGTCTTTACGCCTTTCATCGAGCAAATCGAAAAAGTATCAGGTGTCAAATATACTGGTAGTTATGATCTTACAGCTAAGTCAGATATCGCTATGCGCGTTGTCGCAGATCATCTTAGGGCAGTTAGCTTTACGATCGCAGATGGCGAATTACCAAGTAATACTGGAGCTGGATATGTCATCAGAAGAATCCTGAGACGAGCTGTTAGATATTACTATACCTTCTTAAATATAAAGGAGCCGTTCATACATTCACTCGTTGAACTCTTAAGTGAGCGTTTTGGTGATGTATTTCCAGAACTCAAATCTCAGAAGGATTTTGTATCCAAAGTAATTCTCGAAGAAGAAAAATCTTTTCTGAATACGCTAGAGGCAGGTTTAAAAAGACTTGCAGCAGTAGATACTGCCGATGGCAAAATCGACGGTGCCACAGCTTTCGAATTATATGACACCTATGGCTTCCCTATTGATTTGACTAGACTCATTGCATCTGAGAAAGGCCTTTCACTTGATGAAACGGGATTCGAATCTGCGCTCTCTGCACAAAGAGAAAGAGGAAGAGCGGATGCTAAAAAAGTAATGGGAGACTGGATCGAAGTCACCGCTTCTAATACTGTTGCATTCGTCGGATATGACCACCTGAATGCTGACGGCATCCAAGTTCTCAAACACAGAACTGTACATATCAAAGATAAGGATCAATTCCAACTGGTATTAAGCAAAACACCCTTTTATGCGGAAGGTGGTGGACAGGTAGGAGATGTTGGTTTGCTCTGGTTTGGAGAAGAAAAAATTCCTGTTCTAGACACTAAAAAAGAAAACGATTTAATCATACATATTGTCAAATCTTTACCTAAGAATATGGCTTCTACAGCGCGTGCAGAAGTCAATAGCAAGAGACGTGCTTTAGTTGAGAACAATCACACAGCGACTCATTTACTTCATGCAGCACTGAGAGAAGTATTAGGCGATCATGTCCAGCAAAGAGGCTCATTGGTCAATGACAAATATCTGAGATTCGATTTTTCACATTTTCAAAAAATGACCAATGAGGAACTAACAAAAGTAGAGACCATTGTCAATCAAAGAATTCGACAAAACATCCCTTTGAAAGAAGACAGAGCAATCTCGATCAATACAGCAAAAGAATCAGGGGCGATGATGTTATTCGGTGAGAAGTATGGCGATAGTGTCAGGATGATCACTTTCGATCCTTCATATTCTATAGAACTTTGTGGTGGTTGTCATGTTGATGCAACTGGTAAAATTGGACTACTGAAGGTGACGACTGAAGCAGGTATTGCTGCTGGAGTGAGACGGATAGAAGCTGTCACTGCAGACAAAGCAGAACAGCATGTGAATGATGCAATCGCAGAACTTCGATCTATTCAATCTCTCTTTAAAAACCCTGTCAATACAGTGAAAAATGTAGAAGCTCTTCAAGAGGAAAATAAGGAATTGAAAAAGACCTTGGAGAAATTCCAGCAAGCGAAAGCTGCACTGACACAAGAACATTTAATGAATCATTTTGAGGTAGAAAAGGGTATTCATATTTTAGCACAAAGACTACAGATCCAGGATGCTAAAATTGTTAAAACCCTCGCTTATAATTTAGAAAAAGCACAAGGTAATGCCTTAATTGTCTTAGGCTTTATCAGCAATGACAAGCCTCAGCTCATGGTAATAGTCAGTGAAAATTTAACGAAAAATGACTATCTCCACGCGGGTAAAATCATTAAGGAACTAGCGAAGGATATTAATGGTGGCGGTGGTGGCCAAGCATTTTTTGCAACTGCAGGAGGGTCAGATATAAATGGTCTTGATGCAGCTTTAGCAAAAGCCAAATCATTTATTTAATACTGTGAATTATATACTGACATCAATCATTATTGGTCTATTCTGTGGACTCCTATTTCTGAATATTTATTTTAGAATGAAGGTGATGAGATCGTATCGATATCTGAGTCAGCATAATATAGATTTTAGTATCGTTCACATTTTTAATAAAGACAAACTCAAAGCTGAGATACTACCATATTATCCAAAAGACAAAGAAGAAATCCTTGAATTTGTCAATCATATTCAAAAATCAATTAAGCTAGCCGGACTAATTATAATCGGGATCACCGCCGCTGGAACCTGTTTGAATATGGTATAAGATTATTTTAAAAATGGATATTAAATAAGATTTTGAAACCACGTCAACGAGATTTATTCATCTATAAAGCGCTAGATTTTTTAGCAGCGGCTTTGGCGTGGTTACTCTTTTTTATTTACAGAAAAAGCGTTGAAGATGGATCCTTTGATTGGAGTCAAATGACGCAAGATCCAAATTTGTATTACGGTTTAATTATCATTCCAATCGGATGGATGATTACGTATTCTATTTTTGATCGATACCATGCTGTATATAGATTATCTCGAATTGCGACATTAAACAGAACTGCGATACTATCTTTTGTCGGTGTACTTTTTATTTTCTTCACCTTGCTCACAGATGATCTGACACTGAGTTATGTCAGCTATTACAAGCCATTTTTTAGATTATTCATCCTTCATTTTGGACTGACTGCACTATTCAGAATGATATGGTTAAGCTGGATAAAGTTGAATCTCAAAAATGGTAAAGTATCATTTAAAACAGCAATTATCGGAAATGGCAATAGTGCACAATCTGTATATAAAGAAATCTGTGATAGACCATACCAATTAGGTCATGACATGATCGGTTTTATAGCTGACGCTAATCCAAAACAAAAACCCCTTGATACTCATCTTTCCTATCTAGGGCCAATCGATCAACTTGAAGACTGTATTGACAAATATAAGATTGAAGATATCATCGTAGCGACAGAAAGAAAAGATCATCATGACGCGCAGGAAATCATCAATGACCTGACAGCGATTGATAAAGGACTCGTCATAAAGGTGGTACCTGATATGTATGACATCATGCTAGGCAAAGTAAAAATGAGCCATATTTATGGTTCTCCATTCATAGAATTACATCAGGAATTAATGCCTCGCTGGCAAAGGATTCTTAAGAGAATCATGGATGTGACGGTCAGTGTAATCGGTATCATTATTCTTTTTCCACTCCTCTTATTTATCGCTTGGAGAGTTCGTCGATCTTCAGATGGACCAGTTATATTTAAGCAAGAACGAATTGGTCTTCATGGCACACCTTTCAATATTATTAAGTTTAGATCGATGCTGTTGGATGCCGAAAAAAACGGACCGCAGCTATCTCACGATAGTGACCAACGTGTCACGATATGGGGACGAACAATGAGAAAGTGGCGCCTCGACGAACTACCACAATTACTGAATGTCCTCAGAGGGGATATGTCACTGGTCGGGCCGAGACCAGAAAGACGTTATTATATAGATCAGCTTCAGAAAGTCGCGCCTCATTGTAAACAACTCTTAAAGGTGCGTCCAGGTATTACATCATGGGGACAAGTAAAATATGGCTATGCATCTAATCTTGAGGAGATGAAACAGCGATTAAGGTTTGATATTTTATATCTTGAGAATATGTCGATAGCTTTAGATATCAAAATATTATTTTACACCGTTTTGGTATTGATACAAGGAAAAGGAAAGTAAATATGCGCAGATTTGGTTTAATTGGATTCCCTTTGAGTCACACATTTTCACCAGGATATTTTGCTAAAAAATTTAAAACTGAAGGGATTCAAGATTGTGATTATCAAGCTTATCCAATTTCGAAAATTCATGAATTTGATGGCTTGATTACAGAAGATCTTGTTGGACTAAATGTCACCATTCCTTACAAGGAACAGGTCATTCCGTATATGACGGATGTATCAGAAGCCGTAAAGGCAATCGGAGCAGTTAATACAATTGTTCATAAAAATGGCAAGTTATATGGCTATAATTCTGATGTGGTTGGATTCCAAAAGTCGCTGACTTCATGGATAGCTGACAATAAAATGCCGACAAAATCATTGATTCTTGGAAGTGGTGGTGCTGCAAAAGCAGTTGCCTATGTCTGTGATCAACTAGGCATTCTCTATCAGATTGTCTCCAGAAAATCTGGTTTTCTTAATTATAAAAACATCTCAGACTCTGTACTCAATGAACATACATTAATTGTCAATACAACACCACTTGGCATGAGTCCTTTAACAGAAAGTTGTCCTGCTATCCCATACGAATATTTAACAGAGAAGCATTATTGTTATGACTTGATTTACAATCCAGAAAAAACACTATTTCTTCAAAAAGCAGAGAGTAAAGGTGCAGCGATTAAAAATGGATACGAGATGTTGATATTACAAGCTGAGGAATCTTGGCGTATTTGGAATCAAGAGATGATTCAGTGAGGAAATGTCAGAAAGAAGTGACGATCTTTGTATTTGAAGTTTGAGTTTGAGTTTGAGTTTAAATTTGAATTTGAGTTTGAGTTTGAGTTTGAGTTTGAGTTTGAGTTTGAGTTTGTAAAATAAACTATGTGATCTATATGCATATATGGCTCAAAATTTTAGAATAAAAACTATGTATATATCATTCTATGCCGCAGTGTCGGCACAAGTTATGGTTCAAAGTAAATAAATGAAATCGAAATTAAATCTAGACTTTAGCAATACTGAAATCGCATTTACACACAAATCAAGTGCCGATTTAAAAGAAACATATCGCATGTTCCAGCTCATGAATAATCCTCGATTGGTATCCCTCATGTCGTCATTAGGCTTAATGGCTGTGAAGATGAGATTACCATTTCACGAAAGTATGATCAAGCGGACCATGTTTAAAATATTTTGTGGAGGGACATCATTACTTGATAGTCAGAAAGCCATCGACCTCCTAGGTAATAATGGCGTGTTGACAGTATTAGATTATGGTGCTGAAGGCAAAAGTGAAGATGAAGATTTAGATCTTGTTATGGAGGAAGTCCTCAAAGGTATTCGCTTCGCCGCTTCTAACAATACAGTCCCAGTGGTCAGTACAAAAATGACAGCCTTATCGGCAAATGAACTACTGGAGAAATTACAGAAAGGAGAGACTTTACTGCCAGCAGAAGAGAACTCCAAGGCAAAACTGTTGAGCAGATTACAAAAAATTGGAGAGCTTGCAGAAGAACTCCAAGTGAAAGTATTTATGGACGCCGAAGAGACATGGATGCAAGATGCCATAGACGATCTAGTTAGAGACATGATGCAGGAATACAATAAAAAAGTCGTCACGATTTATGGCACCTTTCAGATGTATCGAAAAGATTCATTCACACGACTGCAACAAGAATTCGAGCTAGCTGAAGAACATGGCTATTTGCTCGGTGCGAAAAACGTGCGTGGTGCATACATGGAAAAAGAGCGAAATAGAGCGATAGAAGAAGGCAGAGACTCACCCATTCACGATTCAAAACAAAACTGCGATAAAGATTTTGATGCAGGTGTTCGGTTTTGTGTAGACCATTATGAAAGACTTGCTTCATGTACTGCCACTCATAACCTTGATAGCAACTTACTCCAAGCAAAACTAATTGATGAAAAAGGAATCGTTAAGAACCATCCTCATCTCAATTTTTGCCAATTGCTCGGCATGAGTGACTATATCACCTATAATCTGGCTGCTGCCGGATACAATGTGGCGAAATACTTGGTCTATGGTCCAGTTAGAGATGTCGTCCCCTATCTCATCAGGCGCGCTCAAGAAAATACCTCGATTACAGGCGAGATGAGTCGAGAATTGGGATTGATTAAGAAGGAAATGAAGCGAAGAGCATTGCTTTAATCAGTTCAAGATCAAGTGGTCAAGAGTCAAGTTAAGTTCAAGCGATGCCTCCTCTAAAAAGTAAAAGCTTCCAACTGCTTAACTGTTAGAACCATGATTATCAGGATTATAGGATTTTCTTGATTAACGAGTTTTTTTAACAAAATGCCTAGCTGAGCTAAAAGCGTTACGCCCTAAAAGACCTAGCTGGCCTGGCTCTCATCAGTGCACGCCGTCAGCTTCCATATCCTCATACACGCCGATCGACAACATCACCAATGTACAAGCTTCAATAGTCAATATACCAGCTGCTTTGGCTTTTTCAACAAACTCAGGATTTTCTGTGCCTGGATTAAAGATGATGCGTTTTGGCTTAAGGCTGATTAAGTAATTAATATGCGGGGCGATATACCTTGGCGAGACATAAAGCGTGATGGTATGGATATCTTCTAATGCGGGTTCTCCAATTAAAAAGTCAACATCAGCGACTTTTCCAGCTCGTTTGGCAATCGCGACGACAGGATGACCAGCAGCTCTAAGGCGAGTGATGGCTTTATACGCATACCGTTCTGATTTGGTAGATGCACCGAAGACTAAAGTTTTAAGCATATGTAAAGGAAAACAAAAAGCCAGACTAAATTGAGTAGTCTGGCTTAAAGAGTTTATGCACTAGTAGTAAATGTTTGAATATCGTCACTGTTCTTGCAATTAAAAGAGGTGACGATGCTAATTATGCTGTGAGGCAAGACCTCCATTGAGGCCTTTAAAAATATTTTGTTTAAAAAATTCATGCCCAAGTACGGTTAGGGCATGAATTATAGAAAACACCCTTAGTATAGTTTGGAAGTTTCTTTCGGCGATTAGTTTTGAATCAATCCAAACGTTTTTGCAAAAAAGGATGCTTGTAAATCATTTTTGGCATTCAACTTCTTGCGGATCCGCTTTTTGTGATTATCAATCTCATCCTGTGGAACACCTAACTTTCTAGCGATCTCAGAAGAGCTTACACCTATACTCGATAACTTGATTATAGATGCTTCAAATTTGGTAACATGTAAATTAATAGGAGGCATAGTCTTAGTATTTGATACCAAGATACCATCGATGTAAGGTCGTTGCAATTAGAAAATTGGGTATTTTCCTTAGAATAAGACATAGTTATCTAGATTTACTTTATATATAAGTAATTTAATATCAATTATATAGAGTATAATCTTTAGCAACTTCTGTCCTTACTTAATATTATTAGATTTGATCTAATCCTATGTTACAGTAGACTTTTATATTTTAAACTTGACCGATATTTAGATACCAGAGATATCATCGATTACAATACCAAGAGCTATTAAAATTTCTTTGAATATGCGCATCACAAACTGTATTAACTAATTAAAAAATAGTGGAGGGGAAGCATTCATTGTGTATCAACAATGAATAAGGTAGGATTATTTTGAGTTTCTTCAGTATATGAAATATGCGTATATTCCTCACTAAAAGCCATATAGATATGGCGTAATCAAATATATATATATATGATTATCAATTATATATTACTAAAATGGAGTAATTACTTTTCCTATGTATAAAAGTAAATTATTTAAAATACTTAAATCCTTCGATGAAAATGAATGGAAAGATTTTCGAAATTTTCTGATTTACAAAAATCATAAAAATTCTAAATCCCTACACTTATATGACTATATAAAAAGAAATAGTCACGACTTTAATTCAAAAAAATTTCAAATAGATGAAGCCCGTACAAGCATCAAGCTAGGATTGATGACCAAAAAAGGGATTCAAAATGAGATGTCCAAACTCACACTAATAATTGAAAAATACCTTGTAATCCAATCTGTGCTTGAAGACCAACTTGAAATAGAATTAAGAATTTTTCAAAACTATAATGATCGAAATTTATATGGCTTAGCTAATAATAAAGCTAAATTATTGAAAGACAAATGGAACAATTCGAAAGAATTAGATTTAAAAAGGGTTAATGCATTACTAAGAATGCAACACACTTTATTTTTCTCAGAAAATCCTTATAAAAAAGACAAAGGAAATTTGGTTCTAGAAACTTTATTTCAATCATTTAATGATTTCAATTCAATCTATAATGAATTGTATACCTACGCAATAGATAAATATATTTCTATCAAATTGACTGATGCATCAGCATTTGAAGATCAGACTTTGAGCAACAATTATCTGATTATGGAAATATCAACAATCTTAGACAATATTAATAAGCTTAATAATTCAAATAACAGTGAATCTTTTCAATACCTATACAATAAGTTAAAGTCTAATTCAGAAATGTCCTCTGAATTAAAGTCATTAATATTTGGAGTATGTGAGTCATATCTAGTTAATTTAATAGCCAAAGGACAAGGAAAAAATCATGCAGATAATACCCTTGACTTGTATAGGCTTGGATTGAATACTGGGATAATACTTTTTAATAACTCACTTTCGTCAGTAAAATTCCAAAATATTCTAAGCATAGCTTGTCTTGTAGAAGAATTTGAATGGGCAGAAAATTATGTAAAAAACTACATAAACTTAATACCAAATAAAGAAAGAGAAGAAAATCAAGTTTTAGCGATGGTTCAAATATATTTTGGAAAATGGAAATATGAAGACGCAATCAACTTATTAAATACTTCGGATTTAAATAATTTCTTAATAAAGGTGCAGAGCAGA
>ENA-ORXT01005175-ORXT01005175.1-marine-metagenome-genome-assembly--contig:-NODE-5175-length-12937-cov-3.374806_pt1 | contig 12937 bp, 13 predicted proteins | sample MGYA00237868_ERZ511482 | MGnify/ENA metagenome assembly ERZ511482 | reverse complement strand
CAAAGATCAGCGCCGCGTAGGGTGGAATCTTCGGTTGTGAGCCACGTTCGCCGTAAGCAAGGTTGTAAGGAATGAAGAAGCGATACTTTGATCCTTCTTTCATGAGCTGTACACCTTCGGTCCAACCAGCAATAACGCGGTTAAGGGGGAATTCGATGGTCTCACCACGGTCAACGGAGCTGTCGAAGACGGTGCCGTCAATGAGCGTACCGTGGTAGTGTACTTCAACGGTTTGGGTAGCGATGGGGCTGGCACCTTCACCTTCCTTCAATACTTCGTACTGCAGGCCGGAATCAGTAACCTTCACTTCGGCGCGCTTGGCGTTGGTGGCCAGGAAGTCTTCACCTTCTTTGCGGGCTTCGGCGCCGGCAGATTCGGATTTAGCTTGCAGGAAAGCCTGAATGGTGGCGTTAGCTCCGGCGGGGTCCATTGTTGCCGTGCCGGCAAGACCTTCTTCAAAGCCCTTGGCTAAACCTGTAGGGTCAACTTTTTCGAATCCCTGAGATTTCAAGTTTTGGGAAAGAACTACGCCCAGGGCGTAAGAAACAGAATCCATATTGATGGGGTTAGTTTGGGCCACTAGCTGGCCAATGGAAAGGCATAATACAATACCAAGGAAAAACGGTTTCATCTGAAGGACGATTATTTGTAGTTTGATGTAGACCAAGGAGCAAATAGGCTGATAAGCGGCCAGCTGCGCCATGGTCTGTAGGGTTACTTGCAGGCAATCAACGCGCAATTCTTTGCACGTAGTACCCGATGCCGGAAAACACCAGTAATATGATTCCCGCAAAGGCCAGTACAAAAGGAGCATTAGGGTTGAAGCCCGCTACCGTCTGTGGTGCAAGCGTTACCAGCTCATAGTTTAATTGCTGTAAAGAGGCCCCTCCTACCGGACCATAGTAGCCAAGAAAAGTGCCCAGGGCAAGGGTGGCTACTCCGAGTGGCATGCCAAAGGCAAACAATCGGGCAAGGCCATCCATTTTCGCAGCCTCAAGAACCTTTACCAGAATGGAGAGATGAAAAAACACGGTCAGTAGCATGACCAATACCAATCCAAGCCGGAAGAAGGGGCTGGTCCAGAACCAGTAGTCTACCAGTTCTGGTCCGCGCCATGCCATGGTCGCCAGGAGGAAAATGCAGAGGGTCAATGAGGGGCGCATCAGCCTCGACCATTCCACGTGCCAAATGGGTAGGAAGAGACGAAGTCCGCCGAAATACAACAGCAGCCACCCGGCCACCACCGCAGTGAAGAGCGGCGAACTCAGGCTGCCGAAGAGCGCTGCTGTTCCCGTACAAATACCGAAATAGAGTAGGGGGGTGAGGAAAGATTGCTCCCGAAGCCCCCGGCCCCATAGCAATAATCCGGTAATGATGAGTAACAGCAAAGACAGATACCTTCCGGCGTTACTGCTTTCAGCAACCGTAAGCGCCCGCTGCAGAAAGGGGGTAGAGACGGCCCGCAGTTCACTTTTGGCGGCCTCCCATTTGAGGTAAGCGTCTGAGCCACCCTGATCGAGCCAGGTGTAGTAATCCATGAGTGCCTCGATGTCTGGCGTTCCGGCCAGACTGGTGTCCGCCCGTTCCTGAAAGTAGCGGCTGGTATTTAGCGAAGAGCCATCGGCTACTGCTTCGGTAGGGGACCACTCGGCGGTCTTCTCCGTCAGCCAGCGACCCAGTGCGAAGTTGAGTACGTTGGCCAGCAGGATACAGGCGATGATGCCGACGAGGCGTTTAGGCATTTTTAGTAGCTGGTTCGAAGAGATAGAGGAGTTCTCCGAGACGTTCCTTCAGGTCGGAGCGGTCGACGATAAAATCGAGGAAGCCATGCTCCAACAGGAATTCAGAGGTCTGAAAGCCTGGGGGCAGTTCTTTCTTGATCGTTTCCTTCACGACGCGGGGCCCGGCGAAGGCGATCAGGGCCTCGGGTTCGGCCAGGTTGATGTCTCCCAGCATCGCGTAGCTGGCGGTTACGCCTCCGGTGGTGGGGTCCGTCATCAGGCTGAAGTAGGGTACGCCGGCTTTGGCCAGCTGGCTCAGCTTTACGCTGGTTTTGGCCATCTGCATCAGGCTGAAAGCAGCCTCCATCATTCGGGCACCGCCGGTTTTGGAGATGATCAGCAGGGGCGTCTGGCTGGTGCGGGCTTCATCGATGGCAACGGCAATCTTTTCGCCAACAACGCTGCCCATTGATCCGCCGATGAAACTGAAGTCCATACAGGCAATCACGATCGGCCGGCGGTTGATCTTGCCGCGGGCAATACGAATAGCGTCCGTCAGTCCGGTTTTCTTATGAGCAGCCTTTAGCCGGTCTTCATAAGATTTAAGGTCTTTAAAGTCAAGTATATCGACGGCACTCATGCCGGCCTGAAATTCCTCGAAGTTGCCGTCAAAGAGTATTTCGAAGTACTCTTTGGAGCCAATCCGATCGTGGTAATTGCAGTTGGGGCATTTGTAAAGGTTTTCCCGCAGGTCTTTGCGGGTGACCGTCTCTCCACAACGCTTACACTTGTACCAGAGGCCCTCGGGGGTGTCCTTCTTATTACGTGTCGTTGTTTGTATGCCGCTTGTGAGGCGTTTAAACCATCCCATGTGAATCAGTTGTGCCCCGCAAAGATAAGTAAGTCTTTGGGCAAACGTGTGACGGAAAATGGGTAAAGGGTGACTAAATGAGGCAGCGGCGCGGACGCGGGTGCAGGAAGAGCGCTTAGAACAGCAATGAATCCAAGCCTGAATCTGTAGCAGCGTGGCCCGACCCGGTCCGTTCTTTCTTTTTCAGCTTTTTTAGAATCACGGCCGGGTCCAGTTGTCGATCCGTAGACTTCAGGATTATAATTATGGTAGCGAAGGATGGGTCTTGATCAATCATCCCGATCAATTCATCGAAGTCTGACCGTATTTTTATAACCTCGAATAAAGGGAACTCAGGAGAGGCAGGAAATGGTTTGGCAGGGTCGGGATAACGCGTCCGGTTTTTAAGCAGGTCATCATAGCTTTTTTCCAGGTCATCAAATTCGAATAAACGATGTATTACTCTTCGGTATTCTTTGATCAGGATTCGGAACTCCCGCTCGAAGGAAAGAAAGCGGCGGGCTTTGAATGACTTGATCAACTGGTTGCTCGATCGTTCCAGCCGAAAAACGAGAGCTTTAGTATAGTTGTTTTGTTTCTTAAGGTTGTAGAGCGCATCCATTGCGTGTTGGGCTGTATTTGCTGCTTCCAGTGCGGCGTGTTTTTTTCTTTGGGCATGCTCCTCTTTAAGCGCCTTCCAGGTGTCGTACTCGCTCAGTATTTGTGAGGTGATAAAGAAGGTGGCCGCACCAATGCCTGCAAAACGTGCGAGAAAGTAAGCCCAGGCTTCAACTCCTTGATCGAGGGAAGGACAGTAGTGGTGCAGGAAAATCAGGTAGATTGCTATTACCCCTCCCCAAATGACTTTTGATTCGCAACTACGGGCATCATCCGCCATTAACTCGTCTATCGCAGGGTATTTTACCTCCAGTGGTTGTACCTGGAACTTCTCAACGATGATGTTATTGGAGACAGGCGCGTTCCAATAGTCATATTTGACCATGGTGAACGAATTTTCGGGGTATGTAAAACGCCGTGTCTGGGTTGTAAGATAGGGTAGTGATACTGGTTATATCAAAGAATTGAGCATTATTTTTTACGCTTAGAATGTGTTTAAACACCTTGCTTCTCCTTACCCTTGCTTGCACCTGCGGCTGCGCCTCATTACCTTGGGCCCCATGATGAAACAGCTCTCCATAGTTATTTGCCTGCTCTGCTTTATGCTGCCGCTTTCGGCGCAGGATTACCCCGCCATGCTGTCGTTGGAACGGCAAACGGAATTGCACGACGCCTGGCTCACGGAGCGTGCACAAACGGTACTTCCCATGCTCATGAAGCGCGCCGAAGTGGACATGTGGCTGCTCATCAGCCGGGAATACAACGAAGATCCGGTGCTGAACACCATGCTGCCCGGCAAATGGATGGGCGCCCGCCGTACCACCATGCTGCTGATCTACGACCCCGGAAACGGCAAACCCCTCGAAACCCTGGCCTGCGCCCGTTACGACGTTGGCGACGTCTTCAAAAAAGCCTGGGACCCCGAAGCACAGCCCGACCAATGGGCCGCACTGACCAAACTTATCACTGACCGCAACCCTCGCAAAATTGCCGTAAACCGCAGCCCCGACTTTGGCCTGGCCGACGGCATCAGCTCCTACCACTACGACAAGCTGCGCGAAAGCCTGCCCGCGACTTACCGCGACCGCATCGTCAACGGCGACCAGCTCGCCATCGGCTGGCTGGAAACGCGGACCTCTTCCGAAATGACCGTCTACCGCCAGGTGATGGCCGTCGCCCACGCCATCATCGCCGAGGCTTTTAGCAATAAAGTCATCACGCCGGGCGTCACGACGACCAACGAAGTCGTCTGGTTCATGCGCGAGCGCTCGAATAAGCTCGGTCTGGGCGTTTGGTTTCATCCGACGGTAGACGTGCAACGCGAAAAGCAGGAGGAACTCTACGCCTTCAGCAGCCGCCCCGGAAGTGTCGTTATCCAGCCCGGAGATCTTCTGCACTGCGACTTCGGCATCACCTACTGCGGCCTGAATACCGATACCCAGCACAACGCTTACGTGCTGAAGCCCGGTGAAACCGAACCACCTGCATTCCTTATCGATGCTTTTCGCCAGGGAATGGAAACCATGGATGTGCTGACGGCCGAGTACAAAAACGGCCGCAGCGGTAACGAAATGCTCGCCGGAGCCCTTGCCAAAGGCAAAGCCAAAGGATTACGCCCCACCATCTACACCCACCCCATCGGGTACCACGGCCACGGAGCCGGTCCAACCGTTGGCCTGTGGGACCAGCAGGGTGGGGTACCCGTACGCGGAGACTACCCGCTGCACCCAAATACCGCCTATTCCATTGAGCTGAACACCAAAGTCTACCTCGATGCCTGGGGCAAAGACATCCGGATGATGATGGAGGAAGACGGGTTTTGGGACGGGAAATCATTCCGCTACATCGACGGGCGGCAGACGGAGCTTTACCTGATCCGATAGTAACTTCGCTTTATGAAAAAAATCTTGTGGTTTTTCATCGGTATACTTTCGACCATGATTGCGGTAGGTGGCTTGCTGCTTAAAGGTGATGTCCCTAAGCTTTTGACGCTGGCCATGTTTCTGGGGGGGGTTATCGTAGCGATGATTGCTTTTATTGCTTTTTTTGTCAGCCTTAGCAAACAACACAATGAGGATACCCAGCGGGTCATTACCGATCTGCAGTTATTGCGCCTTTTTAAACAGCAACCCGGTGGATTGCTGTCAGCAGGTATGATCGCTGAAAAGACGGAGTTGACGAAGGGAGAAGCTGCCTCCAGGCTGTCGGCGCTGTCCACCGGTGGATTGCTCATCGCGGGCACCAACCCAACCGGGATGAAGTATTTCTATGAGCTGTCTGCTCCGTTGGAAGAAATCCCCGGCATCCAACTCTCCGGAGAGCCCTTCCTGACCATTGAGGATATGCAGAACATCTTCATTGCCTACGATTACAAAGTCAGCCCACATGACCTGATGGTGACAACGGGCTTGCCCTGGAAGATGCTTTCCCATGAAATGCAGCATTTCAGAAAGCAGGGGGTAGTGGAAGTGGCCTACATCCAGCGGCCCGGAGACAGCTACAAGCAATACATTCTGATGGAGAAGTACCATCGTTCAGAGGGTCTTGATCTGGAAAGCCGGACGCGCATTAATGAAAGCGTGAAGCAGGTTTTGTATGATGAGAACCTGCTCGTCTAAAGGATTTCCTAAACCGGGGTTAAGGGAAGTTTAAACTGGTATCCGGACAGAAGGGAAATCCAATCAAAGCGGGTTATTAGAGCATAAACCCCTTGATTATGCGACTCTTACTGTCCTTTTTAGTTCTTCTTCTTGCCTTACCGGCAACCGCTCAGCGCGGTCGTGGCCCTGCTCTTGCGGGGGTATGGATCGAGACAGCGGGGCAACGAGCGGGGCAACCGGTCGTCCCCGCCAGCCGCAGCCAACAAACGACGCTGATTCTGGAGCCTGATGGATTTTTTGAGGAAATTCGCCCCGCCAGTTCCCGCAATGCCCGTTCCTACAGGTCTGGTAACGCCCACCAGCGCCGGTATACCGGCACCTGGGATGCGGATTATCGCCATGGAGGCTTGGTGATGCAGGTGGACCGTGGCCGCCGCCGTCCGCAGCTGATTCGTCACACTATTGTGTACAGCGACCGGAATGAATTGGTGCTCCGTAGCCGGAGTTCTGGTCGGGAGCGGGTGTTTATCCGGAGGAGGTAATCCTGTCATTTTGAAAATCCTATCATTCTAATCTCCTTTTATTGTTTGTAGCTCAACTTGCCGCCGTACCTTCGCGTCTTCTTTAAGCAAAGTATTTATTATGACCGAAGATGGCAACGTACTCATCACCGTGGTGGACCGCCACGGCGAAGCCCACGAACTGGAAGCACCGACGGATATGAATATGAACCTCATGGAGGTTTGTAAGTCCTACGAGCTGCCCGTACAGGGCACCTGTGGTGGTATGGCGCTGTGTAGTACCTGCCATTGCTACGTGCTGTCAAAAACAACTTTGCCCGAAATAGGGGAGGACGAAGAGGACATGCTGGACCAGGCGTTCTTCGTCGAAGACAACTCCCGCCTCGGCTGCCAGTTGCGCATCACCGACGGACTCGACGGGCTCCGGGTTCAACTTGCCCCGGAAGCCGAGGGTTGAAAGCCTGTTTGTGAATTGACCGCCGGCCTGCGAGCGGAATCCTTCGGCATCTGCTATTCACGAAAACGATCAGCAACCCGGTAATTTCTTAGAAGAACCCTTTAGGGCTAACACGCAATTGCTCGTCTTCGGTTGAAACCAAATTTTTGAACCAGCGCTAAATACTTTTCAAAAAACCCGGCAAACTTTTGACGTTTGGGTAATGTTTGTATCTTTGCGTCCCCTTAACGTAGGGAGCTAAGTAATTAGCACAAAAAAATAACAGCGCGGGGTGGAGCAGTTGGTAGCTCGTCGGGCTCATAACCCGAAGGTCACAGGTTCGAGTCCTGTCCCCGCTACAAGTTTAAACCGTTGTCAGCTTAGGTTGACAGCGGTTTTTTTTGTCCCGTGGCAGCGTTTGTCCGTACTGCTCACGGTACCGCACTTCCCTAAGCGAAGGACCTAAAATCGAGTGAATCTTTTCACCGGACACTGAATGCCGGACCTCTCCGACTCAACCTATTCCCCCCGCCAAACATTAGTTTTACATAGCATAACCCAAACAACTACATGGCCACCGTTAAATTCACTTTTGAAGATAAAAGTATCGCCCCTAAAACGGTCGAGAACGTCCCCGTCGACGTCAGTATTCTGGAGGTGACCGAGGAGAATGATATTCACCTCAACCACAACTGCGGCGAGGTCTGCGCCTGTAGTACCTGCCACATCTACGTCAATAAGGGAGAAGAAGCCCTGGAAGAAATCAGCGACAAGGAGGAAGACTTCATCGACCGGGCGATCAATCCCCGCATCGAAAGCCGCCTTGGTTGTCAGGCCGTCATTACCGACGAAGACGCCGTCATCGAGGTCGAAATTCCCAATCAGAAGCAAATCATCGGCCACGAGCACTAGCACGGTACACCGGCGCTATGACCACTTACGGTCCGTACGATCAAAGCGGTCGTAGCCCCGGCGAACCACCCAACTTAAAATACCAACATGAGTTTTAAAGACTTCGACGACTTCCCCTTCGGCTGGGCCGATCATGAAGACATCGCCATGGCGCTTTACGATCGTTTCGGCGACGACTTCGGCCAGGGTAAGATCTACCGCATCCGTTTTACCGAACTGCTGGAATGGATTCTCGAGATCCCCAGTTTTACCGGTACCAAGGAGGGCTCCACCGAGGAGCACCTGGAGCAAATTCAGGCGAAGTGGGTATACGAGTGGCGGGAGAACCAGTGACTCGATCCGGTGGCCCTGTAGTTCGCTGGTTCTTCCGATTGTTGCAACCGTCGAGTTCTCCAACTATCTAACCAGAATTTAATCAGATGAACGAGCTCGAACGCTTCGAACCCATCAACACCTTTATTTTTGACGTGGACGGGGTGCTTACCGACTCCCAGTTGCTGGTATTGGAGAACGGCAAGTTACTGCGATCCATGAACGTACGTGATGGTTACGCCATCAAGCGGGCCATCGATACAGGTTACCGTGTTGCGATCATCACAGGAGGTAAAAGCGAGGGGGTAGTGGCGCGGTTACAGGGCCTGGGCGTAGTCGACATCTACTATGGTATCAGCGATAAGGTGGAAGCCTACCGGGAGTTCATGTACCTGTACAATGACCCGGAGGATCCCGACAACTTCATCAAAGACGAAAATGTACTTTACATGGGCGACGACGTGCCCGACTACGAAGTGATGCGTCTGGTGGGTTTTCCCACTTGCCCGGCTGATGCTTGCCCTGAGATTCTTTCCATCGCCAGTTACGTCAGTTCCGCAAAGGGGGGAGCGGGTGCCGTGCGCGACGTCATCGAGCGGACGCTGCGGCTGAACGGTGACTGGATGCCCGGGGAAGAGGAAGAGTTACCGACAAGCGTCTAGGGGCGCCAGTTTTGCATCGCCTCGGAAAACTCGGAAAACTCCGCCCGGTGCGGGTCGTACTCTAACATTATGTCCATTTGCGCGACGATCGGTTTGAGTAATCTGCAGGCGATCATCGAGCTGCCGATAATCGTTTTCGGGATGAAACCGAGCCCTTTGATCTGCCGGCAGAAACGGCTGGTGAACAGTTTTGGTAACCGATCGTAGCGCAGCAGATCCTGCTGGTGTGCGTAGGAGCTTCGCTTATTCAAAAACAAGCACATTAACGGGCAGTTAGGCTTTGCACCTTTTTGACCCCGAACACCCCCTTTTAAGTATTCCATGTGGTACAGCATGGTGGTATCGGATTTTTCCAGACCGGAAAGCGCAGTTTCAAGAACCGACGTAAGGGTGGAGAGCTCGGGAGATATTTTCCACTACGGGACAAGGGAGTTCTCGTACCTGGATATCCATTTTACCCCACCGTCTTTGGTCTCCGTCCCTTCCCTGACCAAATATTGTTTTAATTGTTCGTCAGGACCCCAGATGACCGTTTCGTCCTCACGTGCCAGATCGGTTATCTCCGTCACCTGTTCAAGACAGTCTGCTAAAAACGGCAAAAGGTCGTCCGGTAAGTGTTCTGTAAAGCCACCGGGCTCGTGAAGCCGGATCTTTATTCCCTGGTAATCTCCCGACATGGGAATCTTGAAGGCTTTGTGCAGTGTCTTGTCGGACTTTTCAAGTTCGTTGGGCTGAACAAACTCGACGTGAATCAGTCATTGGCTAAAAAAGCAATTATGACTTTCAAATACCGGAGCCTGCATTCGTCCGCTAATTTGCAGATCGTGATGATTGGAATAGCCCTCATCTCCCAGGTAAACCAACAGCCCGAACACCTCACCCGCGCTGCCCATGAACATGCACCAGCCGGCTTCGTCGTAATACGACTCTCAATTTTAATAAGAATCTTTCCCGTAATCACTTTTCAGGGGATTGTTTGCAAAGCGCAACTGCTTCCTGATAGATGTCATCCCAGTCAAACCGGTTGTTGTTGTTTAAGGCTACGGGGACAAGGTAAATAATCTCATGGTTTAAAGGGGAGTTTCAGCGATTGTCGGGAAATTCGGTTCCTGACCTACTAAAGTATTTTGCCAATGCGTAAAGCAATAATGACCCACATCGAGGTTTACAGTCGTTCAATAATTACTGGCAGCAATGTCGGGTCGGTTAAAAGGCATGCTCCTTAAACCGCATTTTTGCACCTGCGTCCCCGCCCTGAAAAAAATATTGCGGTCAACCACCAAACAAGTTATTTACGGCATCTGTCCTGTCCGTATACGACTTAACACCCATTATGAAACCTGCAATTTTTATTTTCGTGCTGGCTATTGCCGGCCTAGTTTCCTGTTCTCCTTCGCCCCCGCTCCGCAACCGCCGGTAAACGAATACCTGGTGGTGGGAAATGATAAGGGGTTTCGCAATGATTACATCGATCAGACCAACCTCGTTACCATTGACGATAATTCGGTAACCGTTCGCTCCCTGCGCAGCGCGGATAATGCCCGTAGTTATCCGATCGTGAACGGCTACGTGGAAGGCGGCGCCGATCCCAGGCTGCACTGGCGGATGTCTACCCTCGGAAACGACACCATCGCCCTGCTCGATACTTCGCGCAGCACGAGCTTTTATCTGAAGCGGCTGCACCGGGTCGACAGTTTACCCGGCGTTGTCGGGTTGCTGACGTCCGGAGAATTGGTGAACGGCAAGGTGGGCACCAAACAGTTTGTTTCGCGCCGAAATTATGTCTACCTTGATATGGGTCAGGCGGCCGGCTGCCTGATCGACCGGGGATACTTTCCTTACTTCGACTGGTCCAAGGCCGAGGGTAAACCAAGCGTATCCTCAAGATTGGACGCAGAACACTACGTCAGAATGAGTACGCCCGGTAGCCTTTGGCGACTGTACAACCGCTTCGCGCAGCCGATCCTGGTTCATCAGAACGAGAAATACGGACTAAGGGTAATGCCACTGGATTCCATATCTGAAGAAGGGGATACGCTCTACGGTCACGCCATTTCCGACATAAGTTTCAAGCAACGGAACAAATTGCTGCTCTGCCGGTCCGCCTCCGCCGCGGCGGAGGTGACCCCGTCCATATTGTCCGCTTTGGCGGCCGCCCCCGCTAAGGTCCACGTTGCGCCGGCAAAAGTTCGCAATCAGTATCGCCACCGCTGGGAAAAAGGCGAAGATGCCACCGATTTCATCACCGTTTATGAAGAGGACCTGAAGGAGATGCGGCTGCAATTTTCCGCTCCGGATCGCCTGGAGTTGATGGTCGGTGACGCTGAGATATTTTCCCACACCTACCGGCTTCATTCTACCGCGCCTTATCTTGTTGTGGGCGAGGAGTGCGAAAACGACGCATACTGGCACTACGAACTGCACGGCGACAGCCTGACGTTCCGGGTTCCCGTCCGCGTGGAGTTGCCGGTCAATAATCAGGAACCCGTGACAATCGTCGATGGAAACGGCAAGGAAATATCAATCCCCGTCGGCCGGTGGTACGCAGTCGATGAGTGGCGGGGGACTTACGTACTAAATTCCGCCGAACTGAAGTGATGCGATTACATTTCGAGAACATGCGGAGCCGGCGTACCCGGAAGCGGAAGATTTCCGACGCCACGACCAGTGAGGACACAAATAATTGGTGTAGGTGGATTTAATAAACAAATTATCCGTTGTTCTTTGGCAACCCCTGCAACGCCACCGTATATTCGCCGATTCAGAAAACAGCTACGATGTCCGATTCCACAGCGCCCAAACCGCCGCATTACCTCGACGAACTCAACGACGTGCAGCGTCAGGCAGCCGAGAATACGGAAGGGCCCGTACTGGTGATCGCCGGCCCCGGCTCCGGCAAGACCCGGGTGCTCACCTACCGCATCGCCCACCTGATTGAAAAGGGGGTTGCGCCGTGGGAAATCCTGGCACTGACCTTTACCAACAAATCGGCCCGGGAGATGAAAGACCGGATCGCCAAGGTCGTTGGCAAGAAAGCTTCCAACATCTGGGCGGGTACCTTTCACAGTCTCTTTGCCCGTATCCTGCGCGTGGAGGCCAAGCACATCGGCTACCCCTCCAACTTCACCATCTACGACACCGATGATACCAAGAGCCTGATCAATCAGATCATCAAGGAGATGAACCTGGATAAAAAGGTGTACCAGGCCAACGCCATCAAGAACCGTATCTCCAGCGCGAAGTCGAGCCTCATTACGCCCAAACTCTACGCCCAGAACGCCGAGTTGCTGACCCAGGACAAACAGGCGAAGATGCCCCTGGTAAGTAAGATTTACACGGCCTACGTCGCCCGCTGCAAAAAGGCCGGCGCGATGGACTTTGACGATCTCCTTTTCCGTCTTTTTGAACTGCTGCAGAACCATCCCGAGGTGGTCAGGAAATACCGGCAGAAGTTCAAATACGTGCTGGTGGACGAGTTCCAGGACACGAACACGCTGCAGTACGCCATCGTAAAAAAACTGGTGATGTATCCCAAAAGTCCGCGGAACATCTGCGTGGTGGGCGACGACGCACAGTCGATCTACGCCTTTCGCGGGGCCACCATTCAGAACATCCTCGACTTTGAGCGGGACTTTGCCGACTACGGCATCCAGACCTTTAAGCTGGAGCAGAATTACCGCAGCACGGAGCACATCGTCCAGGCCGCCAACGCCGTCATCAGCCACAACCGCCGCCAGATACAGAAGAACATCTGGAGCCATAAGGGGGTGGGGCAGAAGATCAAGATCATCCGCGAAATGGACGATACGGGGGAGGGCCGCCGCGTAGCCGACACCATCCTGGAACAGAAGAGTCGCTATCACCTGATGAACCAGGAGATCGCCATCCTGTACCGTACCAACGCTCAGTCGCGCATTTTCGAGGAGTATCTGCGCAAATTCAACCTCGCCTACCGGGTGTACGGCGGGCTGAGTTTTTACCAGCGCAGGGAAGTAAAAGACCTAGTGGCCTACCTCCGCATGGTGGTGAACCCCAACGATGAGGAAGCTTTCCGTCGCAGCATTAATCAGCCCAAGCGGGGCATCGGCAACACCAGCATCGAGAAAGTCGTCGCGCTGGCCAACGCCCAGGGAATCTCGCTGTTCGAGGCACTGAAGCACGTTGCTCTGCCAAACCGTACCCGCCACTCGGCCGACGGTTATCTCGACATGATCACCAAGGCCCGCGCCAAAGCCGATACGGCCAACGCCTACGAACTGGCCGAGAGCATCGCCCGTAAATCCGGACTTTCCACTATGCTGAGCA
>ENA-ORXT01005174-ORXT01005174.1-marine-metagenome-genome-assembly--contig:-NODE-5174-length-12940-cov-5.488300_pt1 | contig 12940 bp, 15 predicted proteins | sample MGYA00237868_ERZ511482 | MGnify/ENA metagenome assembly ERZ511482 | reverse complement strand
TAACAATGATGAAGCGCATTCTCAAAATTCTCATTCACTTTTTGTCACTTGGATATATCAGTGCTCAAGATTTAATTATTTTGACTGATTTTTAAATATTGAAAGTTGAGATGGAAGTTGATATACTTGGAGCAGGTTGGAAATATGAAAATCCTAAAAACTTTAGTTTATTTGTATGCATGACGGTGCCGGATGGAGCTTTGGGCATTAGTAAAAGAGTAAATCAGAAGATTGTCTTTAAAGTAAAATTTCATGATGAAAACGAATACAAATTTGCCGTAAAGGCAGAATCTGAAAATCGAAAGGAATCATTGTTAGTGAAGTCGTGAGCTTTAAATAATGGAATCCCTAAATTTTGTATATATATATGGACTAATTACAATTTTGGCTTTGAGCTTTTATTATTATGTTTTAAGACCTAAAAACGATGGGATGGTTCAGAGCCAACGCCAGAGAGATATGTCGCATTTGCAAATGACTACAGAGATAAGCAACGCGGCACTCTCAATTAACGAATTGGTAGGGGATCCTAGAATTGATCGATTAAAAATGTTTCACGACTTAGAGATTTCCAAATTTTTAATTGGCCATAATAAGTATGATGGTCATCAGATTTATTATTTTTTGGATAAGTGGCTAGTAGTTTATTCTCTAAATCAAAAGCCAAAAATAAATTGAACACAAATCGTGATTTTTTTTGTAATATTTTTGAACACGAAGATTATAAGAAAATACTTGAGTATGTAAAATGTTTGACGCTAAGTGAATTGAGAATGATGAATTTGAATATTCAATTTGAAAAGCGTAAAATTGATTTAGAAGTAAAGTTGGAATCAAGTGATGGAATTGATTTGGACATATCAAGAATTAAGAAGAATCTACTTTAGCTTGGTAAGCAATTAATTATTATTCAAATATTAGAACCAAATATAATAAAAATTAGTTTACCTTTTCCTATTGGTCAAATCGTTAAATCAATACAAATTACTTTACTTGTTTGATGATTGGAAATCCAAAAATTGGTCAAGATTCCTTGACTGCCAATATTGCATAAATCCAATTATTGAATATATTGAAGGATTATCGAATAATTATTTTTGGTCAGAAATGAAATAGTGAGAGACGCCATCGGGAGGTATTATATTTTCACTTCCAGTGAATCGAATATCTATAATGGTTATGATTTGATGAATTTATTTATTCAAGAGTTGAATTAACTATTCAATAAGTTATTCGTCACACTTCAGTATTGACTTTTTAGTGGCCTTGTCTTACTATGCCATTCCTTAGTTCCAGTGGATAGATCTTCTTAAGCCAATTTTGAAAATAACTACGTTTTCTTCTAACCTTTCAATATCCAATTTCGACAATATAATCAGAGGTCTATCTTAATTCTTATAACTCTAATATTATTGCATCACGACTTCTGGTTTAAATTAATTAAAATGAAAAAGTATCTAGTATTTTTAATTGTTGTTTCTTTCTTTTCATGCTCAGACAATGTGAATTTTGAGGAATTAAAGGATTCAATTGTATACGACTATAGCGCTGAATTGTCCGCACTTGAAGAAATAAATGGTGCAGTACGGAATGATGCAGAATATCCAGAGTCAATTCTTTTATACATTGATCCAACACTGATTGTAGATACAAAGGATAATGTCAAAAGATTTGTTGAAGATTTAAACCATGAAGAACAAAATGTTTTTGTTGAACTCAATACTGATTTGTCTTACAATTTAATCAAGGAAACAATCAAGAGTTACTACGAGTTACAAAATATTGATGGTTGTATTTTTATTGGAGATATTCCAATACCAAAGGCAAAGTTTTTAAGTTATTCTGGTAATACACACACGGGGATTTCTACACAATACTACATGGACCTTGATGGTCAGTTTGTTTTCGATGATTCTGATCAGATAATTGATCACTTAGGTGAACGTAAAATTGAGATTTGGGTTTCTGTTATTCCTGCCTATGGTCCACATCCAGCGTCATTGATAAATTCATATTTTGATAAAAATCATGCTTTTAGAACTGGTGAAATACAAATTGAAAAGGGATTTATAAATTCATTGATAGGAGCTCAAATAGAAGATGTTGCCACTTATAATTATCAATTGGAGTATCTAGAAGAGGAGATATATTTAGATCTTAATGCCAGAGGTAATCTATTTTTTGGTATCGATAATAAACTCGAAAATCCCATTGACTTTCCCACCGCAAGCCAATCTTACGAAAATGAAATTTTGACAAATAAATATGATGTAGCCAAAATTGGGGCTCATGGAAATTCATATTCCTTTGGATCATTTAATGAATGGGGGAGCATTATAATTGATACAGAATACGCTGCTACAAATGATGTCAAACCGATGCTGCTTATTGAAACTTCATGTAATACGGCGGCCATTGATCGCGATGTAAATCTCGCTTCTGAATTTTTACTCAATCCCAGTAACAATGTGCTAACTTATAAAGGCGCTACATCTCCTCAAGGTGGTCAAGGCGTAACTGCATTTGGACTACCTGCAAATTTGATAGCTAGTAATCTCACTCAAGGTAAATGTCTGGGTGAAGCTCTACTATCTCCTATGTATAAAGAATATATTGGGGTCTTTGATGAATACCGAGAAGGATTTTCTGCTCAACAGATCGTACTAGGTGATGGGGCAATTAAGTTACAAGAGTTTTTAAAGTAGATATTAAGATATCGCTTCATCTACTTTTGCTTTTAGTTTATTGATTTTCGGTAAGTGCACCAATAGAGATATGATTTGACCACCTAAAATTGCAACAACCCAAACCAATAACGATGAGAGTCCAAAATAAAAAAATATTCCTAGTAGAACTATGGTAGCAATTATCTGAACAACATTTCCTATTTGAGGAAAGACAGCTTTGCTGCGAAGTACAAAGTTTTCATCATAGAATATTTTAACCTGAATCGTATCTGATTCTTGTACGAGGATTGTATTGTTCTTCTCTTCGAAGTGCTTGGTCAGTCCAGCTTGGTTTAGATTTGACTTTAAGCTTTTTAGGTCAACAATTTTCTTGTCTAATATTTCATTGCTCATTCTGGTCAATTTATTATTTCTAGAACTTTTACCAATTTACGCAACTAATTTGCTTCTGCAAAAATTTTTAATTTCTAAGCAGCCATTGGATCTACAATATTTGCACTAAGTAGGATCTAAAGTAAGAAGTAAGAAATAGTTTTATCTATTTACTAATTAAGTCAATATTTAAACCCAACACATATTGAGTGAAAACATATTTGGCCTCAATAGGTTCTAAAATATCATAAAAATATAGCCCCACTTCAGCTGAGATAAATTTATTTAATCGCATTTCATAACTTCCACCGACTCCAATATAATCTATCCATTCCTCCTTGTAGGGGTCGCGAAACCCGCAAGTACAATAATTGCCATAGTTCCAAGATAGCTCAAGGAGTATCCTATCCTTTTTCTTTGGGATTAAATCGTATTGGAGAAAGATGCCAACAAGGCTGTAATTTTCCTTTTTTTCACTTATTATATAACTTGAACCTTTCGTAAATATGTTCTGATAGCTCAGACCTAGATATAAACTCTTTGTCAAATTTAGTGCGATGTTTTTATTCCAAGTCAATTCATGATAGGTATTCCGAAGTCCATCTTCGTTAAATGGAATATAAGTCAATGAATTACCTAGTATCAGTCTTTCTCCAAACTTCAATTCGCTCTGAGCGCTGATAGCATTAATAGATAGAAGTAATAATATATAGAAGTTTAGTAGGACCCTCATTTGATAGTTTTTCCTGATTGCTTAACTTAAAGTAATCAAGATAATTATCTTTTGCCAACAAGTTTCATATTCTTAGTCTTAGAGGCGACTGGGTGGTGCACTTGTGGATTGTACTATACTTCCAGAGATTTAGTACAATAAGCATGAGTAATCCTTGATTTGGATTTCTAGTTGCTGCTTTAGTTGTAAAGAAGTATCCAAAGTTGATGGATCTTGAATCGTGCTAATTTTTCGGTTTACATGAATTTTTATCAATAAAACTTTTAGTGGATAAGTCAAGGTTTATGTCATGGTTAATTCTATTTACAAATCAAAACTTGCCCAGACTGCGCCATGATCAGAAGCCTGATTTGTCCAATGTGTAACAGAGTCAAATTGTTGTTCGGTTTCTACGGCACCATTTGATTCTCTAGTAAGTTTATTGAGATTGTACATTCCACCTCTTTCAACACCTGCGTCAATGAATTTATTTTTTAGGGCCTCGGATACCATTAAATAATCAATTTGTACAAAATTATTGTAATGATAGGTCCATCTTTTAGACATGTCATTTCCAAATTGAAGTTCTAAAACATCGTGAAGTTTGCGGATGTTGGTTAATGGTTTTAAAGGGTCACTATCTGGGGTGTCATTTAGATCTCCAGCAACAATAACATAGTCATTATCTAAATTATAATTGTTTAGTATTTCTTTGACTGTTCTGGCTTGTCTTTCTCTCTTGAAATCAGATTGTCCATCAGCATCGTAACCTTTACTTTTGAAATGATTTATTAAAAAGTAGATTGAGGTATTATCGTTTATGATAACTTCGATTTCTAAGCAATCTCTACTAAATATTTGACTGCTCCCTGCTTTCGCAAACATATGAGTTTTTATATTTCCAAATATATATTTACTCATAATTCCTACGTCTATTCCTCTTCGATCATTACCATCAATTAGCATTTCATATTTAAACCGATTGTTGCTAAGATGACTATCAAAAGATTTTAGTGCTAACCGGTGATCAGCTTCAACCAAACAAGCAATATGTGGTTTTACTTCTTTTATCACCTTTGCAGTATTCTCTCTTGCCACTTCTGAAAATTTAGCTTTTTTATATTCGATTGTGCCATCCCAAGAATCCGCTCCATCTGCTTTAACACCAACAACCGACCATCCTCTTCTTTTGAATAATTTACCTCTATCTTCTCTAATTTTAATATAGTCCTTCAATTCGTTGAATAAATCCAAAATCTTCTTCTTTCTTAGATCAGTATAATTAGTTTTTTTCAATATTGATCTAAGTGTTGCGATTTTATCCATTACATCATCACCAATTGAGTGGTCTTTGAAATTGAAAATTTTTGGTCTTTCAAATAAATTCTCAACGTTAAATGTTGCTATTTTGATTTTCATTTCTTAATTCTTTTTCTTCGTTAAATAAAGCCTAACGAATTATCTTGAAATTAATCTGTCAGTTTAATTTTGCGAAATCTAACTGATAAGCGGCAATAAAAATTTAGTTATCGGTTCTATATGACCCGAGTGAGGATAAGGTATTTGGATTTTTAATTAAACTGTGGATGGATTTAAAAGTGTCAGAAGCATGAAACCTCCTAAACAATTATCTCCTCAGCATACTTTTCAATAGGATCATCATCATTAAGCAATTCAGTCATTTTAGCGTGATAGATGTTTGCGATTTTCTTAAAGCCATTATTTTTAAGATGAATCTCATTATCCCATTCTTTATCATTAGGAAACTCTCCTCTTAAATCAATGTGATTGAATTGCGCATATTTATTATCTAACTTTTTCAACAAAGCATTAAACTCATCTACTAGATATTTAATGATTTCAGTTTGTTTATTTTTTGTGGTAATTCCTTTTGTTGCCATTAGTGGTTGTAGCCATGGTCCCCTAATATTTCTAAAGATAAAGGAATAGCCCTTTCCATTTACTTTTGCGTAATCATATCCGTCCATTAAGATGAATGTTTTTGGTCGAGATTTAATAACAGCTTCAATGAAGAATTTCAATGCGATTTCCACTTGCTCCAACTTTAATTTAAATATTTTCTTGTTTACTAAACTCAAAGGCTTTGAGTTATGGTGATTTAAATAGTCCTTAATTTCTGAGCCAACTATATCATTTCCACCACCACTAAAGAGTACAAATTTGGGATTGTGCTTTTTGATGGCATTCAAGGTGTTTTGAAGAGATGTGGGGCCTAGGTGTTTAATTTTGCCATTTTCTATTTTATAGTCTGAGCCATAAATCATATTTTCAAGCGTATCTCCGGCTTTAGCAAAGTTGTCAACAGCAAATCCCTTTTTCCTCAAATAATCAATTACATCTTTCTTGAGCGGGTAATCAAACCAAGAATCACCTTCAGCAACTATTACCAATTCTTTTGGGTATTTCTTAGTCTTCAATCTAATATTAGATTTTTTAAGCTGTTGTGTTTTAAATGCTTTTAGTTCAGTGCTCATGATTTTGATTCTTTTTTCTTATTTGACCACAGAGCTTATTGTGTTCAAACAGTTTGTTCTAATATAAGAATATCTTATTTAAGTGATTAGATAAGGAGCTGTAACTTTCATGTAGTCTTACAATATTTGACTTTGTGTTATGCCTGAAGCCAGGAAACGCTTACAAAGATAGGGTAGGTATTAAATAGTACTCCATAACTTTTATTATAGGATAGATGTGGAAGATAAATTTAACTTGTCTACAAGTATAAGTGAATCTTCATAAGCTTAAACTTTCAGTCTTAGAAGTCTGGCATCTGGTATTCTGGTGTTTGGAAGTCTGAAAGTCTGCCTGGTGGCAGACTTTCATCTACCCCTTAATATACTCTTCGTAATCAACCATACTTTGCTCAATAATCTCCTTAGCAGTTTCAGAATTTTGAAACTGTTCTATTCGTACAGTTTTATTTTCCAGTTTTTTATAATCTTCAAAGAAATTTTTCAATTCATTGAAAAAGTGTTTTGGCAATTCTGAGATATTCTTTATGTGATTAACACTCATATCATTTTCAGCCACCGCAATTATTTTATCATCTAATTCGTCGTTATCTATCATCCTCATAACTCCAATGACTTTAGCAGAAACGATACACATCGGGACAATACTTATTTGTGAAAGAACCAAGATGTCCAATGGGTCATTGTCATCGCAATAAGTTTTTGGTATAAAGCCATAGTTGGCAGGATAATACATAGACGAGTATATTACTCTATCCATAAGTAGGAGACCTGACTCTTTGTCTAGCTCATATTTTGCTCTAGTATTCTTAGGAATTTCTATGATTCCATTGACCACCTCTGGTGCTCTATCTCCAATTTTCACCTTGTGCCATGGATTATTTACATCAATTTTCATCTTACTTCTTCAATTTAATTTTATGGCAGGTATTACCTCGCCTCAATTTCAATTTGCAAATGTAAGCTAAATATTTGAGTGACTCCTCCATGATAAATGTCATCGCGTCAACTATGAATTATCTGTTGCTCATTCCTAAGCTTAAGGAGTGATTTGTTTCCCCGCAGAACAATCTAATTATAAAACTAATGCTCCATTGTGATCTAACAGCTTCTACTGTTATATGGATTTGAAGGATAGGTTTATATCAGAAAATTTCTCCAATTCGAAACATTTCATTCGATCCTCTTTTAAAGTTTTTCACTTGATATGATTTGAGTTGTTTTATGCCTAACACCTACTTCGCTTTAGAATAAGAAAAATACAAATGAACCATCACCAGCAGATTTACTTTCTATAGTTTTGTTTTCTGGCAGATAAATTGTCTAAGTTGAGTTGCTACCATCAACAAAATAAAGCCAATATATTTTCCTCTTAATGGCTTACCACAAATGGGATTGATTCCCATGTGTCCATTGTTTTTATTTGCAATATGTAGTAGCCATTAGGGTAGTCCAAAATATCTATCCTAGAATTATGGCCTGATCTATTCTGAGAAGACGCTTCCATCAATTGACCACTTCCATTTATTATTCTATAAGTTTTTGGAATAGCACTGTTGTTAAATGTATTAATCTGTATAAAGTCAGACGCCGGGTTAGGGCTAATAGATATCTTTGTAATATTTGATATCTCCTCGTCAGCTGAATGATCTCTTGTGCTAAAATTGTCCTCTGATAAGTTTGCAACTCCCAATGGGTCGAGGGCTACAAAGATATAATCCTCAACCTCTCCATAGCTAAAGTTTGCACATGGATTTAGTTGGTAGTTGCTATATTGCATGGAGATTCTCATTCTATAAATTTCACCAGGAATGGCTTCGGGTCGGACGTATAAATTAAATGTTTGTGTACCGTAACTAGTATGGTTTTTATGCACCAACTCATTGTTTTCAAACGAGTTGTTTTTATTGTAGTCAATCCATATTGTCCAACCTTCAGGATATTCTGATGAACCATAGTACCCAGGAGTAAGTTCGACACTATTGCTCATGCCCATATTTAAATAGAATGGAGCGCATAGGTTTATATTATAACCTCCGTTATCTCCTGAAAATTCATGAACATTATTTATCGATACGGATTCTATGTATTCAAAGGCGGTGCTGTTTCCAGATGAATTACAAAATGGATCAGAACTTAAGATATTAACGGTATAATCTTCGACCTCACCATAAGCAAAACTACCACAAGGCATTAAGTTTGAATTATAATTCATAATAACTCGCATCCTTGTTTGACCAAGAGTAGCAGTGGAAGGGATAACAATATTTGAGCCGACTCCTCCAACAATAGACGTTGATGACAAAAAGATATTTTCGCCGGCATCAAAAAAATCATCATCATTGTTTAAGTCAATCCAAATTCCAAAATACTCGGGATATTCTGTTCCGCTGTAAGCTGCTTGTACTTCAAAATTGTGACATTCACCTGTAATTAAGTTCATTGGGGTATTGCTTGTAAAGTCTTGATATCCTGAACTACTTCCAGAGTAATTATTGCTTGTGGATACACGTACTGATTTTATCCATTCATAATTTGAGCTAGATGCAGTAGCGCTACAGTATTGAGCATTTATATTGCCTATTAAAAGGAACATGATGGCTAAGAAGGAAAAATATTTCATAACTTATTTTTTTATTGTGTTCAGAGCTATTGTAAATAGTACTTCAAGGGTATCGCTTTTTAAGAAAGTAATTCTAGGGATTTAGTAGGAGGTAAAACATAGGATGTAAACGGATGGGATAACTTAGTAATAGGTAACTCAAGAATCACAAGTGCCACTAATTGTACAAATTGAATGGATTTATTATGACAAACTTGTTCGCCGAAATCAGATATATCTGATGCAAGAGAATTGCGCTGATTTGACGGATCGCCCAGATAGTTAATTGGAAACAGAAAGAGATATTATTTCATTTACAATGATCGCCAGATTTAGCGTGCCTATAAATTCTCAATTTGCAATATAGCTTATCGAAAGCCAACCCGCTCCATGGAATGGAGGGGAAATTATAAATCTTCTTTCGACTTTAGGAGAAAGAAGATATTAGAATGGGGAGGTGTCATTAGCTATCATCATCACCATCATCAAACTTCATAAAAAAACCAACAGCCACCATTCCAATTAACAAAATTGGAACTGTAATTATTAAAGTCATTATTGGTGCATAATTCACGATCCCAATGAAGTTTAAGATATCACTCTTAGCGTTTGTTAGTATAAGTAACAATATTGATGAGTAAATTATGTAGCCAATAGGAACAGCCAATAAAAACAAACATCCCAATTTCTTCCTTAAACTTAATTGATATTTTTTGTATAAGAAACTTGTCAAAATAAAATATGGAATTGCAATGATGATACCTGTTAACAAGAATACATAATCATGAGGTATTCCATTTTGATTGCAGATCCAATCTGGACAAGTTTCTGGAAGCATTCTTTATTTTTATGGTTTGGTAAGCCAAAATTTTAGTGACAATGACTATTTCTCATTTTGCCATTGCTCATAATTAATACTTCTTTTTGCTATCTATCTCTGTAACAAAGTCTTCTTCAATTTGGGTTAAAATATTCAGAATGTCTTTGTATTTTGTTTCTTCCATATTGTTGAAATCCATTAATCGATGATTCCATTTTCGATTTGGATATTTTTCTTGAATTAAGTGTCTAAGCTTTTGTAAGACAGCATTTCTATGATTGTATTTTTCTTCAATTTCCAAGGATGAAATTCTCAGAGCACAGTATAAGCTATAAGATTTATTTGCAAGATCATCGCTGCAAGTTCTATCGTCTTTTTTGTTCCAATATTTCTCCTCAGACAGAAGACTTTTTGCTAATCTAATGATCTTCAAATCATCTTCAGTTGCAGGAACGACTGGATCATTGTCAACTGTAAATAAAATACTTTGATTTTCAATCTTCAAGTTATCAAATGTCAGATAGTCATTTTTGAATCGAAACATTATTTGTGAAAACCCTGCTCTTTCAGTAAGGATAAATTCAGTAGGTATATCAATTCTATTTTTAAAATTGATGGTTCCAACTCTAGGGAACTGACTGAATAATATCAGGCTATCGATTTCTGTATAGCTTGAGTCAAGTTTAATAAGAAATCCAGTGTAGTATTTGTTTTCGCATGTGCCTATAAGCTTATCTTCTTTTAAAGTTAGTGTTCCTATATCCTGACTAATTGAAAAATTCATTGAAATGAAAAATAGGAATATTATTTTGATGAGTATTTTCATTTACTGTTTAGTTACTTAGACTTTTTTCTATTTAAGCTTGAATTTAAACTAAGTTACGAAATTGGAATTCATAATTTTCATAAGGAAGGGGAGTGAGGTGATGTTTCGCATTTCGTTAACAACTGTTGGCTGAGTTGGCGCCATATTAGTGTCATCGAGGAAAAGTGTCTTAGCGGGAGTAAGAGAATTTAGATGATTATCAGAATTTCGTGAGTGCTCATTTGAAATTTGATGAATCGCTAAAACCTAGTCGGCAAGTCCTGTACGGAATGAGTTTCAAATATTATCTCCATACAAAAAACTCCCTAATACAAATTCAACTCTATCTTCTAATTCTGCAGTTTTGTGCTTAAACCAATCTTCCCTAGCTTCAGAATTATGAATAATATGATTGAAATTGGCAAATGGGCTTTTACGATCTAGAGCATTGAACAATGAATCTTTAAGTTCGCCTTCGGGTACACTGTAAGCAAAACTTTCCATAATAGAATATGATTCACGCGAGTCTGGTGGTTCAATTTGTTTGATCACTTTAATATTTTCATCAATCTCCTTGAAGTCATTTTCATAAAAATGTAAATGGTCATCCAAGTCGTGGCTAGACTCAGATGGGATATAGATTATTTTAAGTGTCTCTTTATTAATGTACGCATCCATTCCAATTTCGTGGTTTCCTGCAATATCCTTTACTATTTCCTTAAATTTATCCTTTGAAACATCCATAAGAATCTTCATCAATTGTTAAAAGTATTTCATCTAAGTTGGTTGACTCAGGAAGCGGTTCGTATCCTTGCCATTTTCCAGAAGCACGCATCCAATATAGCTTCCAAATTTTTTGTGTTTTGACGTATTTAATTTTAGCATACGGCAAGTTCCGGTATTCTCCCGGCCTAGAATAAATTGGTCGCGTCTCAAACAATTCAATAACATTCTTATCGTAGGAATACCCCAAATCAAGTCGGTCCCGCATTTCTGCTGGAGGTCTATTTTTCTCGACGAATAAATGAACTTTATTTTCGTTTATATTTATTGTGGTTACTTTCATATGTACTCTTGGGTAAGGCTAAGTTATAAAATTAGTTTTTTTATTTAATGGAAATGGTACCTGCCAGTCTGGATATGGCTTAGGGATCCCTAAAACGTTGGTTAAATGCTTTATCTATTTAGCGAAGAATTTCCAGATTAATAAAGCTAATATCAAAATACCCAACCCAAAACCTTCAAATTTTAAAGTGTTTCCGTTTGATTTTTGAGTTGGAGATTGTAAGTAATTGTCCACTACTGTTTTGGTCTCTGTAAAAGTATTCTGAATTTCGTATGGTTCGACTATGAATTTCTCAGTTTGAGGATCAAATCCCTTTAAGTCATTATTGAGAAATACATTTGTTATTTGTTTTACCTCTTTATTGATTCCTTCATGACTATTCTCATCCCAGTAAGGTAATGATATGGCGATCTGGCTATTGTGCATTGAGATTTGATAGCTAGGAAAATTTAATTCAAAGGAGTCTCCGTCTGTTCCTTCAAAAATTTCAAATGCTAATTTGTTTGACTTTAATTCCTCAATCAAAGTTTTCATTAAATCCTTTGGTATATAAATTTCGTTGTGGGGATTTGTTTCTGTGGTTTCTAGAACATCATAAATGTTCTCTGAGTTTAGGTTCTTTTTCTTGATAAAGTAAATGTCGTAGCTCATTGGTGGGGTTTGTGTTTAGTTTAGTTATCTGAAATTTGTATTGATAGACTAGCTATCACCCAACCCTTTCCTCATACAGCCCCTTCTGAAACCCAATAAAATTATCTCTAATAGATTTAATACTCCCCAATGCTCTCTTGGCATCTGCAATCGCTTTGTACTTAAGTTCGAGAAGTTCAGGAAGTTTTCTGTCGTCTAGTTCATCGACTCCATCTCTCACATACTGCTCCAATACAAAATTTAGAAACTCTTGTTGCTTGACATCGTAATCGGTTATTTGAAGTTTGGCTTTTGATGCTCGTTCAAGTCTCGGTACTAAGCTTGTGTGGTAGGCAACATAACTTAGTACATCATACAAATCACTTTCTTCTCCTTGCACCAATTTCCTGAGATCATCCAATTGGTCAGAAGTGTATCCTTTTTCATTTAGCTCTTCAAGAAGTTTTTTTCTTGTACTTGGGATGCTCCACATATGTCTTAATTCTTTCTCACTTGAAAAGAAACCTGGTATATCTCCAAAAAGCTGCTCGATAAATTCAGCTGAAGATATTGGCTTGCCCGATGGATCCCAAAATGTTGTTTTTACTGTTGAGTCTATTTCTCTTTCTTTATTATCTGATAGCTTGACTTTAATGATTTTCTTTGATGGAATATCACAGACGCACGGATTGTTTCTGCATTCATCGCATACATAATCACCTGGTGGGTCACCCACATCTCCAGGAGGAACGGG